>Ga0316187_10000264_pt1 | contig 38783 bp, 36 predicted proteins | sample CroRivburrow1_MG_FD_204927 | JGI IMG/M metagenome (GOLD analysis project Ga0316187, IMG submission 204927) | Coastal sediment microbial communities from Maine, United States - Cross River worm burrow 1 | ecosystem: Environmental > Aquatic > Marine > Coastal > Sediment | place: USA: Maine... | reverse complement strand
TTCGAGTGGACCAAGTTCGGATTTGCATTCTATGTTACTGAAGTAGTTGACTACGAACGACTTTACGGGGCGCTATCCACGCTACCGGTATTCCTGATTTGGATCTATCTAGTCTGGGTCATCGTACTGATCGGCTCCGAGGTTGCTTTCTGCCTGCAGCATCCGGAGCAGTCTCACAGGCAACAGAGCAGCTTCCAGCAGCCGGGCATCCGTCAATTCTTCTCTCACCTAATCCTGCTGCGGGCAAGCCAGGCTGTACGTTTCGGAAACACGTTGAAGATGGAAGAGCTGATCGATGAGACTGATCTGCCGAACAATATTCTGCAGGAATGGCTGGACACACTCTGTAGCCTCCAACTGCTACGCTACACCGAAACGGGTGATGAAGACCCAGGCTGGGTACCCGGTTTTGATGCCGAGAATATGACCCTATATGATCTTTTTGTCCGCCTGAACGAGACACCAATGGAGGTTCCTGAAGATTGGCAGGAGACCTCACTAGGTCGTCAGCTCGCCGGCCTCTACTTCCGCCTGGGACGCGAGCGTTCCGGTCTTCTTAAAAGCATGAATGTCAGAGAAATCATGGATAAGGAACAGGAAAAGGATGACGCCAGAGAAGAAGTTCTGAAAGAATACGACAGATGACTAAAGCCCGACTCATCATTGCAGATTCAGAACACGATGCCGACATGCTCTATGCCAGCGGTATCTTCGCCCCCGATGCATTTATAGCTATTGAGATCAAAGGCGCGTGGCATGGCCTCTTCTCTCCTCTTGAAGTAGACCGCGCTCGTAAAAAATCGAAGTTCGCCCATGTGCATCTCGACTCACCGATGAGAGCAGCAGCAGAAAATTCAGGCCGCAGTGGACTGGCTTCCGTAGCCGCCGCCTTTCTTGAAAACCTCGCCATCAAAAATGTTGAGGTACCGGGCCACTTTCCATTTGCTTATGCCGAGCAACTTAAATCTTGGGGTTTTGAAATCAGCGCCAGCGAAGAAGCCTTCTTTCCATCCCGTATCATCAAAACAGAACAAGAGATTAAACACCTTGCCCATGCGGAGAAGCTGACCAGACAAGCCATGATGCAAGCGGAAAACTACTTGGCTGAATGCGACATCGGTGATGACGATATACTTCGTGATGGCAAATCCTGCAAAAAGGTTAAAGCTGCCGATATTCGTCGTGCTATTGAGACCTTCCTTATTGGGAATGGTGCCATGCCCGCCCACACCATAGTCGCCTGCGGCAAAGAGGGGGCTGATCCACACAATATCGGCAGCGGCTTCATCCGCGCCCATCAGCCGATCATTATTGACATCTTCCCGCGTGTGCTTGCGACCGGCTACTGGGGTGATATGACGCGCACCTACGTCAAAGGCAAAGCCGCGCCAGAGGTCAAAAAAATCTACATAACTGTCTCTGAAGGTCAGGATATCGGCCTTTCGATGGTCAAAGATGGTGCTGACGGCACACTCATTCATAAGGCCATCACCAATCACTTTGAAAGCCAAGGTTACCCAACCAAAATGGTACGTGGTAAACAAACCGGCTTCTTCCACGGCACAGGCCACGGTGTTGGCCTGCAGATTCACGAAGCCCCGGGGATCTCCACCAGACCAAGCACCTTAAAATCCGGACAGGTCGTTACCGTTGAGCCCGGCCTCTACTACCCAGGATTAGGCGGTGTGCGCATCGAAGATATGGTTGTTGTCCGCGATAACGGCTGCGATAACCTAACCCGTCACAAGCGCCAGCTCGAGATCTCTTAGCGGATTAAATTTGTGACTTTTCCCTATTCAGGGCTTTTGTGCCACCTAGTCTCCAGAGCACGATGCCGCCAGGGATGGCGGCTATGATAAGGACGACCACCCAGAGCGCAGCCATTGCACCTGCAGCTTCTGATGAAGCACCAAACCAGACTGCGATGCCGACATAACCAGCCTCACGTATGCCAAAACCATTAAATGAGAGCGGCAGAGCCGATGCCAGCGCTATCAAACAAACCATGAATCCGTAGACAAACCAGGAAAGATCCAGTCCCACAGCAATGCCTAGAAAGACATGTGCCTGCACAACCAGCACCTGAAAAATCAGTGAAACAGGAAGGCTTTTCCACCATGCACTAGAGAATTCACCACTTGTTAGCGGCAATGCTTTCCAGCCGGAGAGTTTGCCCTTCCACGCTGAGTTCTGAAGTTTTGGCCACCAAAGATTAGTCGTGGCGATCACGATAAAACCAAGCAGCAGACCTGCATTCCAGAGCCAGACCCATAGTGATGGAATGTCGAGAAAGAACATGCAGAAGGAGATAACAATCGCCAGCCCGACAACACCATTCAGGCGTTCAAGGATCACACTGGCGGCGGCAGCCCAGCCTGCATTCTCTCTTCCCTTCGCCAACAGCCAGCCGCGCGCCACATCGCCACCGATAATTGATGGCAGAAAGAGGCTTAAAAACATGCCGAGGAAATAGAGTTGAATCTTTCTGGAGATAACTACTGTCAGCCCCAAACCACGGGCCAGCCAAGCCCAACGGATGGCTGAGAAAACCTGTCCGATGATCAGACAGAGGCAGGCTGCAAGCACCAGTGGCCAGTCCGCTGCCTTCAACAGTTCGAAAATAGCGTTCAGGTCGAGTGACCATACGAGATAGCCCAATAGCAGGGCCGAAAGAAGGAGTTTAATCCAGAGCATGATTCGTTACTGCCTGAAACAAGCGAACAACTTCTATTCGTCCTCTTTTCTTACGCTGTAGTGACGCCGCCCGGTTGCTTCGTAGTAGGTACGCGCCTGCATCTCAAGCATCAGGCCGATACCAAACAGCAGAATACCTGTAACGATCAGCAATGATCCCAGTTGCAGCATTGGTCTTGCCGCCAGATCGGCACCAAAAACAATCTTATCCAGAGTTAGCCACAGATCGATAAACAGGCCGGTAGCAAGTGAAATAAGTCCGGCAGGCCCGAACAGTTGCAGTGGCCTATCGGTAAAGCGCTGGAAAAACAGAATCAGCAGAAGATCCACCACCACGCGAACCGTACGCCCAATACCGTATTTACTCTCACCAAACTGGCGCGGCCTATGGGTTACCACCTCTTCACCGAGCTTGGCACCGTACTGGCTCGCCAGCGCAGGCAGAAAACGATGCTGTTCACCGTAGATGCGCAGGTTCTTTGCCACATCCACGCGCATCAGTTTCATCGGGCAACCGTAATCGTGCATGCGCACATTGGTGGAGCGTCGAATCAGCGCATTAGCGATCTTCGATGGAAAGTTGCGCGACAGGCTGGCGTCCTGTCGATCCTTGCGCCAACCATTGACCATATCGAGATTATCCAACTTCAGACGGGCCAGAAGCTTGGGAATATCGGCTGGATCGGTCTGCAGATCACCATCCATGTAAACCACATACTGGCCGCGAGCCCGCTCAAAACCTGCACTCATGGCGGCGGTCTGACCGTAGTTGCGACGCAACTGTACAAGCACAACACGTTCATCTGTCGCGCGTGCTTTTTTTACAGCTTCAACGGTACCGTCATCAGATCCATCATCGACCAGAATCAGCTCATAATCGAAATCGGAATCGCTCAGCTTTGCAGCCATCTCGGCCACCAGCAACGGAACATTCTCCTCCTCGCGATAAACCGGTACGACAATCGAAATCATTTCGGCCATGGTATCTCCTCTCCCTTATCAACAGGCTCCAGACTTACCAGCAGCAGCCATCTGCGCGCATACATGCCGTAAACGCGACTATGCACGATAAGATAGGGTATTATCTCTTTTGGCAACAGTTCCAGTGCTTGCTGAGTAATCACAAGCCCCCTGCCACGGGTCAGCCAATCTCCAACTTCCTCCACACTTGCCAGCACCGGTAAACGGCCACCGTGATAGTAGAGAAGAGATGGCTGGAAATAGTGGAAGGTTGCCAGACTCTCACCATCAAAACCCACCGCATCAGCTTTGGCTGCCAATGTTTTGCTGACCTTATGGTGTTCAATATTCGGAATCGACCAGCCGGTCAACAGCAGAATGGAGAAGAGCATCGCGGCTGCCAACGGTACCCACAACTCGCCTCGCTTGTTAATAAGCCACCAGCCAGAGGCAAGCACAACCGGCAGCAGCGCCAAGGTATAATAACCTTCCCCTGGCCACATCTTCTCCAGTGCCACACCACCACCAATCACCAAAGAAAGCGAGAGTAGCAGGGCACCCCACCCCAGCCACAAACGGGTCCGCTTGCGTATTGCATCGGACGCTCCTGCCCAGCCAAAAGCCATCAGCATAGCTGCCGCGGGAAACAGTGGCAGCACATAGTTGGGAAGCTGTGTTCTGGCGATACTGAAAAAGAGAATATAGACACCAATCCAGCAGAGCAGGAAAAGGCGCACAGGTTGTTCGCGTAGCGCCTTCAACCTCCATGCGCCGAATGCAAGCGTTGCGGCAAGCAATCCACTCCATGGAAACCAGCCAAGCAGAACTGTAAAAACATAGAGTCCCGGAAAACCTTTATGCCCCTGCAAGGGATCAGTGAAACGCTCGAGATTATGACGAAAAATAAAGCCCTCAAGCCACTCTCCATTCGTCAGTACCCCCACGGTTATATACCAAGGAGCAAATACAAGAAGTGTAATCGCCGCGCCCTTGAACACGTGGAACATTTGCCAGTTTTTCCAATCCTTCATCAGCGTCAGGAAGGAGGCCATGATCAGCAGTGGCATCAGCCCCGCAACTGGCCCCTTGGCCAGAACACCAAAACCGATCGACACATAGGCTGCGATCAACAGAGGCGGCATACGACTCGACGGATTCTCCTTCTGCTCCAGATAGACGATCAGCAGTGCAGGCAGCGTAAAACCCAATGAAAGCATAAGCAGCGGATCGGGAACGGCTGCACGTGCGATGACGATGATATGCAGTGCGGTGGCAAAAAGTCCTGCTGCCATCAACGAGATAATCTCGTGCTCGTTTTTTCTGACAGTCATGCTTGAAGCGGCAAGCAACCTTCTGCTCATAAACCAGATCACTGCCACCAGAGAGGTCATGGCTATGGCGGATGGCAGGCGCGCAGTCCACTCATTAACCCCAAACAGCGCATTGAGCGGAATCATCAGCCAGTAGATCAGAATCGGTTTATCGAAGCGGTAGTCACCGTTGAACATCGGCACCCACCAGTTTCCCTCCAGCCACATCTCACTCGCACACACTGCATTATTCGGCTCATCAACATCCCACAGCGTATGACCACCGAGGAAGGCGATGAAATTAACCGCACAGGTCAGCAGCAGCCAGAAAAGCGGCTGCTTCAAAAATGGTTCGTGCTTGAGGGTCAAGGCGAATTAGCCGCCCTGAATCATCTGATGAGCCAAACGCTGGAGCGTAGCAACGAGGAAGTTATTCAGAAACATGATAATAAGCAGCACAATCAGCGGAGAGAGATCGATACCACCAATGTACGGCACTCTTTTTCGAACCTGAAAAAGCATGGGTTCAGAACACTGATTAATGATCCGGACAATCGGATTGTAGGGGTCAGGTGAAACCCATGAGAGAACTGCACGGGCAATCACTATAATCATTGCCAGTGTAAGCACCACATCCAGAACTGTTGCCAAAGCCTGCAAAAAATAACCAAATACGTACATTATCCTGCCAACTCCTCTGATCGCTTACTCGCAGCAATCACACCTTTACGCACCGCGTCGGGAAGCCCCATCTCATACATCATATCCAGCGCTGCCTGTGTCGTGCCACCGGGGCTGGTAACCTGATGCCTGAGCTCAGCTGAAGTTCGATCACTCTCCACCAGCATCTTGCCAGCGCCAAGCGCAGTCTGCGCAGCCAGTTTAGCAGCCAGATCTGCCGGCAATCCCAGCTTCTCACCAGTCGCCTGCAACACCTCGGCCAGCAGAAAGAAATAGGCTGGACCACTACCGGAGAGTGCCGTCACGGCATGCATCTGCCCCTCTTTCTCCACCCGCACTGACTCGCCGCAGGCATTAAGAAGATATTCAGCACGTACCTTATGTATCTCATCAGCATTGCTGAACAGCACCGACATACCAGCTGCCACCAGCGCAGGAGTATTGGGCATCACGCGCACAATATTAGCATCTGCACCCAGCCATTCATGCAGGGCTGCTGTGCTCACTCCAGCTGCAATGCTAATGACACTGGCGTCGACTTTCAGATGAACATCTAAGCCTGCAAGCGCCACTTTCATCTGCTGCGGCTTCATTGCCAACACCAGCAGGTCAGCACGCTTAGTGGCAGCCGCATTATCCTCGACGGCAATCACCTGATAGTGGGTCGTCAGAAATTCGCGGCGCGCCTGCTGTGGTTCGGCCACAAAAATATGCTTGCCTGCATGGCCTGCACGTCGCAATCCTGCGATCAATGCCTCGGCCATATTGCCACCACCGATAAATCCTATAGTTAATTCCTGCATGGTTATTCCTCAGATCCTGTATCTCTCATCTGGAGCCGAAAAGCGTCGAGCCCAGTCGCACAATTGTTGCACCCTCTTCCACAGCAATCTGATAATCATTGCTCATGCCCATACACAACTCGGCAAAGCTCCCACCGAAGAGATTATCCCGCAAGCATCTCAAATTCTGAAATGCCTGGCGCACATTGTTATCCCTAGGAGCCATACCCATCAGCCCGGCAAGCTTGAGCCCATCAATACGTGATAGCGCATCAGCCAGTTCACTAACCGCATCTGGCGCCACCCCACGCTGAGCCGGATTATTGGAGATATTCACCTGAATCAGAACGGGAAGTTCTCTACCCTCCACATGTCGCGCCACAGCACCGGCAGCCTCGATGTCGTCGCAGCTGTGCCACATGGCAGCATGGCGGCCGATATATTTAGCTTTGTTCTTTTGCAGCGGTCCGATCATATGCCAATTGCACTCAGGCCACTGCTCAGCGCGATCACGCAGTGACTGCGGACGCGATTCGCCAAAGTTTGTTTCCCCTGACTCTATCAGCAGCTGCACCTGATCATCTGGCGCATACTTACTGACTGCCAGCAGTTTCACCTTGCCAAGTTCAGAGGTCAGATCTTTCCAGCGTTGAAGCAGCTCCTGTTCGTTAGACATCTGTTAGAGAGAAGCGCTGTCCCATGAGATGCGCTGATCCAGCGCCCTGCTCAGGGTATGTTCATCCAGATATTCCAACTCGCCGCCCTCCGGAACACCGCGTGCAATACGGGATATAACAAGACCTGCATCGCGGTAACGACGGGCAAAATAGTGGGCTGTGGCTTCGCCATCTACAGTAGCACTGGTGGCAAGAATCAATTCTTTGATGCCCGCTTTCACACGTGCATCCAGTGCAGCCAGGTTTAACTGCTCGGGACCAACACCATCAACAGGACTCAAACGGCCATGCAAGACATGATAATGACCTCGATAACTGTGACTGCGTTCCATCATCAGCACATCCACCGGCTGTTCAACAAGACATACCGTTTGGGCCTCGCGCTTAGGATCATCGCAATACTGGCAGAAACCCTGCTCGGCAAAACAGCCGCATACTTCACAAAAGCCAACCAGTTCATGCAGCGTTTTCAGGGCATCTGCAAGTATCGCCGTCTCGTCGGCCGGACGAGACAAGAGGTTCAACCCTAAACGCAGGGCAGTTTTCGGCCCCACACCAGGCAGTGACGAAAGCATCTCAACCACTCGCCCCAGAGGGGCAGGCATGCCCGGAAAATGTATCAACTCAACACCAGCCTGTTTGAAATTATAGTGAGAAGCCTGGAGGTAACGGCATTCCCGCCATCAATCCCTGCTGCTTCTGCTTGGCTAACTCTTCCACTTTCTGAGCTGCATTATTGAATGCAGCCACCATCAGATCTTCGATTAGATCCTTGTCCTGCTCCTCCCAGAGCGAAGGGTCGATCGTAATGCGTCGTACCATGCGGTCACCACCCATCTGAACCTGCACCATGCCACCACCAGCTTCGCCTCCAATCTCCATCGCAGCCAGCTCTTCCTGCATAGTCTTCATGTTCTCCTGCATCTTTTTCGCCTGCTGCATCATTTTAGCAATATTCATCTGACTGTACTCCGTTCAATTTAAAAATTAGAAATAAGACCTACGACTGCTTAGACAGTTTCGTCTGGCTGTACCCCGGCAGGTAGAACCCTGACCAGTTGCGCATCCATCTCGCTCATCAGTGCCTGAACATGCGGATCGTCTTCAGCAGCCTTGCGCAAGCGTGCGGTTTCGGCTCTGGCCTGACGGTTCCGTTCCTGCGAAAGCGACTCGCCTTCGTGATCTTTCTGTGACTCCCAGAACACCTCACGTCCCAACCATTCGGCAAAGGCGAGTCGATCGGGAGTAGCAAGGGCACGCTCCTGATGTTTATCCAGTGCCAGCCTTACTTTATTACCGAACTCGACACAGATCACATGATCGAGCATGGCCGCCACCCCCGGCTTTACGTCATGAAAAGCATCAACAACTTGCTGCCAGTCGTTGAACTTTTTTCCAGGCGACTGATCCTGCAATGGCAGGTCGGGCTCAGACCTTGCCACTACTTCAACGGCAAGCGGTTCAACCTCCACCTGCTTTTCATCTTCAACTTCCGGCACAGCCTCAAACATCATATGTGTTTTTTCTGCCTCAGCATGCACCGCTGTCGATAACGGCTTTTCTAATTCAGCTTTTAGCTGTTTCGGCAATGGCTCAACGATCACCTCACCAACTGGTGAGATACCATTCAGGCCGCAAAGACGCATCAGCACCATTTCAGAACCCATGCGTTCATCCACAACGGCCAGGTCACGGATACCACTGAGCAGCACCTGATATCGCAGATCCAGCGCCTGTAACTCCAGCACCCCTGCATGCCGCTCAAGCCAATCGCGATTCCCGGCATCCACCTCTTCACCGAGCAGGCTGATATCCACTTTAAGACACGATAGTTGATGCCACAAACGACTAAGCTCCAAAAGCAGCGTGCGTGGCCCATGGCCGCGACTTACTGCAGCGCGCAACACCGCTATAGCTGCTGAAGCATCCCCTGCAAACAGGGCTTGAGAAAGCCTGCATACCAGCTCCGAACCAACCAGCCCGAGGGCAGACTGAACATCAGCTATGGATAGCTTCTCATTGGTGTAGGCGAGCACACGCTCTGCCAGCGACAGGGCGTCGCGGACACTGCCATCAGCAGCCGTGGCTATAGCTGCAAGGGCATCCAGGTCCGCCATAATCTTTTCAGATGCGAAGACATGTTCAAGATAGGTGCCAATCTCACCCTGACCAAGCCTGCGCAGATCAAAGCGCTGGCAGCGGGATCGCACTGTGATCGGCAATTTATCCGACTCAGTGGTTGCCAGAATAAACAGCACCCGTTCTGGCGGCTCTTCCAGTGTTTTAAGCAGCGCATTGAAGGCGCTCTTGGAGAGCATGTGTGCCTCATCAATAATATAGACCTTGCACTTCAAGGTGCTCGGTGGATAGCGCACACCGTCGAGAATCTCGCGCACATCATCTACGCCTGTATGGCTGGCAGCGTCCATCTCCTGCACATCCAGATTGGAACCATCAGAAATACCCTGACATGAGACGCAACTACCACACGGCTCGCCACCATCAGGGTTTTCACAATTCACCGCCATCGCCATTAACCGGGCAATCGTAGTTTTACCAACCCCGCGAATCCCACACAGCAGATAGGCGTGGGCAAGGTTGCCACTGGAAAGTGCATTCTTCAGAGTGCGCACAACGACATCCTGACCGACAAGATCGGAAAACTTTTGCGGTCGCCAGCGGCGTGCCAGTACAAGATAGGACATGAGGGCACTCTACGGCTTGGTTACCGCTCTGCAATGGCTGTTAAGTCACAGATGCTCTTTGATCAGAACAGGTTTATTACCGCATGATTATAAACCCATTGACACTAGGGTTTATTACTTTAGCATTTGCTAATATTACTGACAGGGGTATGAATATGAAACTTAACAGCGCCAACCGACCAACACTCTTTTTTATCGCATTTGTAGCCCTGCTCACCCTTGCCGGATGCGGCAGCTCCGAACAGGAAACCAAAGCAGAAGGTGTGGCTGCCGAAGCCATGGCGAAAGGCAAAGCATTTCTTGAAGAAAACGCAACCAAAGAGGGCGTTATCACACTGCCAAGCGGCATACAGTACAAAATTATCAGCGAAAACGGTGAGGGGAGAATTCCAAAGCTTACAGACAGCGTGCATGTTCACATGCGCATGTTACTTGTCGATGGCACTGTAATCACCAACACCTACCCATCTGGTAAAGCTGCAGAGATTTACATCAAGAACACAATAGGTGGCTGGAAAAAGGTGCTGACGAAAATGAGTGTTGGCAGCAAATGGATTGCTTATATCCCACCCCACATGGCATTCAGCAGCCGAGGCAATCAGAATGTTGGCCCGAATGAAACGTTGATCTGCGAGATCGAACTTGTGGATATTATCTGGTAAACAGGATCACCCACGCAACAACGAAAAAAGCCCGCTATTTAGCGGGCTTTTTTAATGCATCTAGTAATTAATCAATCAGTCGAGGCGGGTACGCTCTTCCTGCTCCTGGGCAGTTTTGCACTCGATGCAAAGCGTAGTCACCGGACGTGCATGCAGGCGCTTCACACTGATGTCGCCTCCGCACGATTCACACTCACCAAACTCACCGTCATGAATGCGGGTGATTGCCTGATCAATCTTCTTGATCAACTTGCGCTCACGATCCTTGATGCGCAGATCGAAATTACGGTCAGTTTCCATAGTGGCCTGATCAGTCGGGTCAGGAAAAGCGGTCTGCTCCTGCCCGGTCATGGACTGCACATTATCACTCTGCCCGATTTCAAGCTCAGCTTTCCAGTCAGTCAGTTGCGTTTCAAATTCAGCCAATTGTTTCTTGGTCAGTGCCATTCTAATTCCTCCAGCAAAAGGAAAACTCCAAACAGGGTTTTCCAAAAGGGCGCGAAAGATAGCTATTCTTTCCAATGGTGTAAATAAAGCCTGCCCATAGCTAGATTATAGCAACAATCCCTCTGAATGACGACCTTAAACTACTGCTCACTACCCTCATGCAATTATGATTCTGACATACTCCTCGATTCGACCTATTATGCCGCCATGTCCGTTAACTATAGCACGATCGATACACTGATCATCGGCCAAGGGTTGGCCGGTTCGATACTTGCATGGCAACTGATGAAATCCGGCCAAAAGACCATGGTAATCTCCGATGATGCATCACCATCGGCATCACGTGTGGCTGCAGGGTTGTTCAACCCGGTCACAGGAAAGCGGCTGGTGCTACAAACACATGCAGAGACCATCATTCCTGCTGCACAAGCGCTATATCGTGAGTTGGAAACGCACTTCAACCAACGTTTTTTTCATAAGAAATCTATGTTGCGGGTTATCATGGATGCGAAGGAGCACAAATCATTTGAAAAACGGTCGAAAGACCCGGACTACGCCCAGTATCTGGGCGAGATTTGTAACCCGCTTGTTTCACTAAACAAGTCAAATGAAGTTTTCGAACAACATAATACGGGTTACCTCGACACCAACAGGCTGCTCGACTGCTTAAGAGGCTATTTCATTGCACAGGGGAGCTATCGGGCAGCCCTATTCAACCATAATGATCTTGTTATAACAGATGAAATCATCTCGTGGAGCGGAATTAAAACGCAGCGTATCATCTTCTGCGAAGGCTTTATGGGTAAAGATAATCCATGGTTTAACTGGCTCCCCTTCCAGCCCACAAAAGGAGAGATCCTGAGTCTGAAAACTGATGCAGAGATGCCGGACCGGATCATCAACGGAGGCAAATGGATGCTACCGGTTCATGATGGCAGTTATAAAACAGGTGCTACCTACGACCACGATCTCTCCACCATAACCCCTAGCGAGAGTGGCAAGCGCGAACTGATTGATGGCATGCAAAAACTTTTGAGTTCACCGATCGAATTCGAGTTACAGGATCATCAAGCAGGGGTGCGCCCCAACACTCTGGATAAGCAGCCTTTTATTGGCCTTCATCCCGAGCAGCCAGAGATAGGTATCTTTAACGGCTTCGGCTCCAAAGGTTCAATGCTGATCCCCTACTACAGTGCCGCCTTTGCTAGACACTTGATTGATAATTCGCCAATACCAGCAGAAGCGGACATATGCAGGATTCAACATGGCTAGAGTCTCTTTGACCGGGCAGGTGCATAAGACCCTGCTAGCCCACCTCAAACACGGTGTAACATGCATTGATGCCACAGCAGGTAACGGTTTTGATACCCTATTTCTCGCCTCCCATACTGGAGAGGCAGGCCATATCTATGCTTTCGACATCCAGCAGCAGGCCATCAACAACACAAAAAAACGATTAGCTGAAACGGACCTTCTGGATCGGGTGACATTGATCCGTGCTGGCCATGAAACCATGCTTGAACAGGTTCCCGCAACTGAGCATAGTAAGATTGATATCATCGTCTTCAATCTCGGCTATCTGCCCAGAACAGATAAGTCCGTCATCACGCATGAGTCCACAACACTTCAGGCGCTTAACAGCTCTCTAAAGCTGCTCTCCAGCCACGGTTATATCTCCATCCTCGCTTACCCCGGTCATCCCGGTGGTCGGGAAGAGACCGAAGCCGTCAAAGTCTGGGCGAAAAGTCTTCCGACAACATATGATGTGCGAATTCACGAACCGGAAAATAGTGGTGGCTCGTCTCCAGAGTGGATTGAAATCAACGCTATTGCTGAGTGACCGCTTGAATCGAAGGCCAATAAGCGGACATCCGAGAAGAATTGCGCGGATGCCCCTTTATATCTTTAGATCAAGTGACTTACCGCTTTGCTCTACAGAGCGCATTAAATATGGTCGAATAGTCAAGGTCCACAGCAAGCTGCTTCAACTTCTTCTGTAATGCTGGATCATGCGCCGCAACTTGCCGGATAAGTACATCAATGCGTTCGCTATCCAAGATTTCCAGCGCCTCGATAAGCTCGCTACGTAGTTCCTCCGGCAAACATTTCAGCATCTCAGATGTCAAAATGGGCACATCCTGTTCTTGCGGCTCGGATGCGCTTTGGTAAAGATATTCCACGCCAAGGTGTTTCGCCATGCAATCGTAGACTTCACTCGCGCGGAAGGGTTTTCGCACGTAATCGTCCATGCCGGCTTTGAGCATCTCATTGCGTTCTTCGGCAAACGCCGAGGCAGTTACCGCGACAATCTTTACCTTCTTGCCGTCGGGAAGTTTACGGATGCACCGTGTTGCTTCCATACCGTCCATCACCGGCATGCGCCGGTCCATCCAGATGAAGTGTGGATGCCAGCTCTGGAACAACTGCACACCCAGTTCGCCATTTTTCGCTAACTTGACCTGTAAGCCGACAGATTCCAGCAGCTGGGTCAGCAACAACTGATTTTCGAGCTGATCTTCGACGATGAGGATGCGATACTCGGATTGCCCCGGCGCTAATCCTATCACTTCGCCCTTATCTGCCTGTGTCGGTTTACTGATATCGTTCTCCTTTGCTTCGTTCAGAGGCAGTTCAAACCGAAACAGCGAGCCTTTGCCCGGTGTGCTTTCCAGGCAGATGCTTCCACCCATCATCTGTATGAATTGACGAGTGATGGTCAGCCCAAGTCCGGTACCCTTGCTGGCACCCTGATCACCCAGTTGTACGAATGGTTCGAAGACCTGCTTCTGGGCCTCAGGCGTTATGCCGATGCCTGTATCTTCAACCTCGAATTCAAGGTGGGAAGCACTGTTTTGCTTCTTGCTAAGCCGCAGGGTCACGCTCCCCTTACGGGTGAATTTGACGGCGTTGCCCAGCAGGTTAATCAGTATCTGGCGCAGGCGCGCCTCATCACCGACGATATAGCGAGGGAAGTATGATGATTGATCGATCAGTAGTTGCAGTCCGACCGCCTGTGCGCGCAGTGCCATCATTTTAACAACATCTTGCACCATGACCTCCAGATCAAATGGTGCGTTTTCCAGCTCCACCCGCCCGGCTTCGATCTTGGCCATTTCCAGTACATCGTTGATTAGGGTCAGCAGGTGTTCGCCGCTACGGTTGATGATGTCGATGTTCTGATGCAGACCTTCTGGCAGCAACGGATCTTTGCTCATCATGCTGGAGAAGCCGAGAATGGCATTCAGTGGGGTGCGAAGTTCGTGACTCATGTTGGCCAGGAAGACGCTCTTGGCCCGATTGGCGTTTTCAGCATCGTCACGGGCCTTGATCAGTTCTGTCTCAAACTCTTTTTGCATAGTGACGTCATGCATCGAGGCCACCGCCCCCAGCTTTTCTCCTGTCTCGTTGTACATGGCTTGTCCGTTGCAGAGGATAAAATGCCGACTACCATCCGAGTGCTGGAGAATCATCGGCTGTTCCAGAAACTGCTCTTCGTTGAAAGCGCGGAATAAAGGTATCTGATCGGTTGGCATAGGGGTGATGCCATCATCCAGAAACAGACGATAGTGCTCGGACCATTGTTCTGGTGGCAGGTTCTTCTGTTCAATGCCATGCATCAGACGTGTGGCCCGGTTGAAGTAGGACAGTGAGCCTTGCTCATCGCAGGCGACGATGCCTTCAGTGATATTATCCAGCACCGCTTCAGTAAAGATTTTCTGCCGTAGCAGTTCTGTAGTCCGCTCCTCCACCAGTTCACTCAGATGATCCCGATGCTCCTGCAGTTCGTTCTCACGCTGCGTCAGGGTATTCAGCATAGCGTCGAAGGCATGGCCCAGTTTGGCGGCCTCGTCGCGGCCTTTGAGTTGCACCCGCACCTTCCGCTCACCGGCCTGGATTGCGTCCGCCACAGTTTGAATGGCATATAAGCGACGGGTCAGCCGCCAGCCCAGAAAGGCCACTGCCAGTGATCCGATAAGGATGGCTACGATACCATTAATGATGCCGGTACGGGTGATGGCCTGAAGTCGTTTTGCCGTGGTTTCCTGCCCAAGTCCGATTCGTACCCAGCCGATATCGGTATCGGCCAGTACCACGGGGGTGACCACATCCACTACTTGGGCGGTACGGCTGATAATCTGGCTCTCGGTTGTATGTGGCCCACTGAGATCAATATCCTTAAGGTATTTACCCACCACTGCAGTATCACTGTGGGCGAGCACATGCCTCTGCGGGTCCAGAATCATGGCAAACAGGAGATCTGGATAGCGCCGCTGGGCGTCGATGATCTCCTGCAGGCCTGAATAGTCACGCGCCGCCAGCCAGCCTGAGGAAGATGTGGCAATGCTGTTAGCCAGCGCAGAGGCATGCTCGGTCTGGCGCTGCAGTAGCATATCCTGCTGCCGATCAGTGAGGTACCAGACGAACAGCGTCATCATCACCGCATTGAGTATTACTACAGCGAGGATAAGCTGACCGCGTAGCGTTCCGAAGACCGGCCCTAGATAACGACCAACGAAGGAGTGCCCTCCCTGACTCATTTTTGCTCTACCGGCCGAACTTCACGTTCGAAGGTGGAGACGTATTCACGCACTCGGTCGTAGCTGGCATCGTTGGCAGCATGGAAACGGGCGGTCGACATGTCAGTGAGAATCGCTCTTCCTTCGGAGGTCTGGTCAAGGCTGACGAGTAGAGTCTGCACCTTGTTGCGCAGCACCTCAGGCACGTCGTCTCGGACCATGACAGAGTTGTTCATCAGGGAGGGCGTCTCCCAGATCAGCTTCAACTGGGCAGCTTGCTCAGGATGGTCTTTCTGGAACAGGCGCCATGGCGGCGGCCAGGTGGCTCCGGCAGCGGACTTGCCCAGGTAGGCGTTCATGATCGAGGACTCCTGCGAGCCTACATAGGCGTTTTCGATATCCTGATTAATGTTCAGCCCGTGATTATAGAGGTAATACTGTGGCATGATGCAGGCGGCCAGTGCGGTGTGTGAGGGATAGCTGACGATCTTGCCCTTGAGGTCGTCGGGGGTCTGGAGACCGCTATCCTTGCGTACAATGAAGATGCCCTTGAAATCATCGGCGTCACCCGCCATAGCGATCACCCGGTAGCCTACCTTGATCGCTTCCAGGGTATGCCAGGGGTTGGGCAGAAGGAACTCCGGGGTGCGGGAACGAAACTTCCTCTCGTAGTCCTGATAATCGCGCGAAGCCTCCAGATCGAAGATCGCTTCCTGAATGTTGGCATTCAAAAAATTAATGAGGGGTTGATAGGCCTCTGCAAGCTTCTTTGGGTTGTGCAAAGGGTGGATGGCCAAATGGTAGTGCGACTTACCACTAGCCTCCGGTCCGCTGCCATACTGAGGGCCAGCAGGAGGTGGTGATGCAGAATCGCATGCGACAGTGAACATCGATATCAATAGAAGACTCAGAACTAAGCGTATATAACTCACTTCACACCTCCAGCAGTGATTCGACACGACAAGCACAATAGCTTTATTGGCCGTGTTTGTTTCTTCACTCCAATCATATATCGATTATAGCAGAAACTCCGAATGACCGCTTTTGGCCTTCGATTCAAGCGGTCATTCGGAAAGATTTCTACACCAGTGATTGAAAGTAGAACTGCCAGCGTTCCGCCAATTCGAGTGGCGGCAATGGAGTGGTGAAATCGGAGATGCTGACCACTCCGAGTTGAAGGCCACAGGGATTGATGGCGGCAAACCATTTGGGATCAATATTCACATTCAGCGCCATACCGTGGAAGGCCACGCCGCGTGTTACACGCACGCCAAGTGCTGCAATCTTGCCCTGCTCTGTCCAGACGCCGGGAAAACCGCAGTTGCGTTTTGCTTCGATGCCAAGCTCTTTGAGCAGCTGGATGCAGGACTCTTCAAGCAGGTAGACATACTGCTTCACACCGATCTCCCGACTGCGGAGATTGATAATCGGATAGAGCATGATCTGGCCGGGACCATGAAAGGTCATCTCTCCGCCCCGATCTGAATGTACGACGGGTGCAGGAAGCTCTTCACCAAGGCGATTATCGATACCTCGGCGTCCGGTGGTATAAACAGGTTCGTGCTCGCAGGCAAAGATGACCTCTTCACCAACACCTTTGGCAACCGCATCAGCGCGCGCAGAGAGCTCCTGCCAGACAGGTTCATATGCCCGACGCCCCAGCCACTTGTATGCAAGCTCTCGATTACTCATTTTCCGCATACTACAAAGGGCATTTCAGCTGTATATCCATTTATTGCCAATATTCAGGAGAGAGGCACACACCCAAAACTGAGGGTGATGATGGTGTGGATCACTTCTCTTTGGGATACAAACCTGCAATCAGGTCGGCATGAAGTTCTGCAATCTTGCGCCGTTTCAACTTCAATGTCGGCGTCAGAAGACCGGCACCCTGCGTCCACTCTGCATCAATAAACGCAAAACGTTTCACCTGCATAAAACTTGAGAGATCATGCTCTTCATTGCGCATCTGAATCAGCATCCAGTGGTATACCCTTTCATTTTGACGCCAGTTCTCAGGTAACGTTTCATTCATCGTCTTCTGCCAAAGCCTGCGCACTCCATCGACATCAGGCACGACCAGCGCCACTACATCGGGCCGATTATCCGCCACCACCATCGCCTGAAGTATGGCTGGGGATTGTGTCAGGTGCTGTTCGATCACCGCAGGCGGCACATTCTCGCCATTGGAGAGCACCATAATCTCCTTCTTGCGATCGACTATTTTTACATAACCATCGTCATCGATCTCGACAATATCGCCGGTATGCAGCCAACCATCGACATCCAGTACCTCTGCAGTCGCCTTCGGCTTCTTCCAGTAGCCCTGCATCACCATCGGACCTTTAACCAGAAGCTCACCATCCTTAGCTACCTTAAGCTCCACTCTCGGCAGTGCAGGACCCACTGTTTCCGGTTTGATCGCCCCATAACGGTTAACCGAAAGCACTGGCGAGGTTTCAGTCAATCCGTAGCCCGGCAGCACCATGATATCAGCAGCCAGAAGGAAACGGGCGATATCCGGATGCAGGGCCGCTCCACCGGAAATGAAACCGCGAATATTCCCACCCATCTTTTCACGCAACTTGGCATTAACCACCTTATCGAGAAGAAACCAGAGCAACGCTTTGCCACCACTTAGATCCTTCCCCTGCTGTTTCAGCTCAAAGCGTTCCATGCCTAGCTTCTGTGCAAGATTAAACAGCTTGCGCTTAATCGCAGGCCCTTCTGCCAGCTTGACCTGTACACCCGCATAGATCTTCTCATAGAGCCGAGGTACTGAGATCATAATCGTCGGTTTCACATCTGGCATATCACGCAGCAGCGTCGTCACAGCCTCGGCATAGGCAATCTCGGAACCGCAAGCAGTTGGTAGAAAATGACCGACAGTACGCTCAAAAGCGTGCGATGTGGGTAGAAAAGAGAGAAAGAGATCCTCCGGAAATACTGCGACACCACCAAGGGCTGCAGAGACATCGGTGAGCAGGTTGTCATGGGTCAGCATCACCCCTTTGGGAAAGCCGGTCGTACCTGAGGTATAGATCAGGGTTGCCAATTGCTCACGGTTGGGGCTTGAAGCCTGCAGATGATTATCCCAGCTCTCATCCAAGGCAACCGCACTGATAGAGTTAGATTTACCGTGAAATGGCAGAAGAGCTTTGTCCACCCCCTCCAACTTCTCCAGCTGCGCCCCCTCCTCCACAAATATGGCGGAAACATCGGCATCATTGAAAACGTACTGCACCGCCTCGGGCGGATCGGTAAAGTAGGCAGGTACAGTCACCGCTCCCAGCCTCAGGATGGCAAAATCAGCGATAAACCACTCCGGGCAGTTGTGGCCAAGAATACCAACCCGGTCGCCCGCTTTTACCCCCTTCGATTCAAGCCATGCGGCCACACGCAGCACTGCATGCTGCACCCTGATCCGGCTCCACTGTATCCAGCGGCCATCGGGCTGACGAAACCGAAGCATGGGTTTATCGAGCCAATCAGGGGGGGAAGCAAACAGCAGGTCGGAGAGCGATTTCGCCTTCTCCGCCTGCACAAGACCCGAACACCTGGAAACAGTGTGATCACCTGAAATCATCAAGCACCTCAAGATTCACGGGCACCACATAACCATACTGCTCTATTTTTCCTTTTAGCTCAGAGACTTCACGCCCTGAAAAATAACGTAGCAGTCCTCCCCTGAATGGCGGGAAACCGACACCGTAGATAAAAGCCGCATCCAGATGAACCGGATCATCCACCACCTTTTCAGCCAGACAATTCAGTGCCTCAATGAGCATTGGAATCAGGCAGGCATCAATAACATCGTTATTCATCATGGGTGAGCCATTGACGCTGATATCAGCGTCGCCCTCATGTTCAACCACCTTCGCAGTCGGAAGGTAGGTGGCGAGAGCCGGATTAAGCCCCTTTTGCTTACCCTTCTCATAGATAAAGAAACCTTTACCCGCTTTCTCCCCAAGCAGACCGTCAGCAACCATACGAGCAAACCACTCAGGTATGCTAAAGCGTTCGGGGTGTTCGACCTCCAGCGTTTCAGCCAGATGGGTGCCTACGTGGTGGCAGATATCCAGTCCCACCCGGTCAGCAAGCTCAATCGCCCCCATCGGCATGCCGAAGTTTTTTAGAGCTCCATCCACATGTTCAGGCTTCTGGCCGGCCTCAACCAGTTTAAGCGCAGACACCATAAAGGGCATCAGGCATCGGTTAACAAGAAACCCCGGGCGGTCTGCTACGATGATCGGGTATTTCCCCCATGAAGCCGCTAGTGCGCAGGTTTTATCAATGGTTTCTTCAGATGTTTTTTCGCCCGCAATCACCTCAACCAAAGGCATTTTCGGTGCCGGATTGAAGAAGTGCAGCCCGGCGATGCGTCCTGCATTGGCGCGTCGGTGCTGCATGTCAGAAATTGAGAGTGAGGAGGTATTTGAGAGTAATAGCGCATCCTTGGACACCTCTTTACCCACCGCCATCCAGAGCTTGCGTTTGACCTTGATATCCTCAACTACCGCCTCAATCACCACATCGGCATCAGTAAGGCCACTAGCATCAAGCACCGGACGGATTCGGGATAGCCTCTTCTGATCGACCCTTCCCCTGCGACTTGCAATTCTGCCAATCCCTTTCATGCCGCGTGCCAGAGGTTCTACCGCCACCTCATGCAGATCGACATTCATCGTTTTCGATGCCACCCAAGCGATACCGCCACCCATCACACCCGCACCGTACACAGCCGTCTTCTTAAATCCGGCTACCACTTCACGACCGCGAGATGCTGCCTGCTGTTTTTTCAGGGACTCGCCGAGATGGAATACCCGAATCAGGTTCTTACAGGTCGGCGTAACAGCAAGTTTTCCCAGCGATTCAGCCTCGCGTGCCAGCGCCAAACCATCAGACATATCAACAATCTCTTTGAGCAGCGCAATCGCAGCTGGAACCGCCGGATAGGCCGACTCCACATCAAGATGTTTGAAGCGGGCATAAGCGCGCTTCTCCACCTGCTGAAAAAACAGCTCCTTTGCAGGCCAGAGCTTCAACCACCACGGATTGAATTTACGCACCTTCACCTTGCCTTTGGAGGTCAGGTAACGAACCGCCTCATCCAGTTGCTCTGGCTGACTGCTAAGTGCTGCGAGACCGATCCTCTGTGCCCGTTTCGCATCCACTGACGAACCGCTGAGGATCATCTCCACCGCCCTCATCCAGCCAACCCGCTTGGGTAGCCGTACACAGCCACCAAACCCCGGATGGATCCCGATCTTGATTTCTGGCAGAGCAAGTTGTGTCTTTTTCCCCTCCACAGCCACGATATAGTCACAGGCCAGCGCCACCTCAAGGCCACCGCCCATGCAGGCGCCATTGACCAGCGCAATAGAGACAGATGGCAGCACTTCGATGCGACGGCAGAGCGACTGACCACGCTCGGCCAGCCGGGTCGCTTCACTCCTGTCGGTGACGGCTGCTATGATCTCCAGATCGGCTCCGGCGATGAAACAGCCTTTCAGGCTACTCTCCAGCACAAGCGTTTTTGGTGGATTCTTCTCCAGCTTGTCGAGATGCCCCTCAAGCTGGGTAATGCAGAGCTCATCAAGCACATTGACCGATTTGTCTGTGCGCTCAAAACGGAGCCGCGCCTCACTCTCCTGTTGAATCAGCCTTACGACTTCCATGATTCACTCCTGACCAGAATCGCACCGCCCTGCCCGCCACCAATGCAGAGCGTGGCAACACCCAATCCGCCATCGGTGTCTTTTTTCAGCTGTCTGAGCATGGTCAGAATCAGCCTTGCCCCACTCATGCCAACCGGATGGCCGAGAGCCACCGCACCACCATTAACATTCAGCTGTCCCATATCGGGTACACCCATCGCTTTGCTTAGCCCCAGTTTTTCAGAAGCAAAGGTCTCCGAGTCCATCGCTTTCAGGCAGGCCAGCACCTGTACGGCAAAGGCTTCATTGATCTCCATGCGAGTCAGATCGCTGATAGATAGGTTATATTTGGAAAGTAGTTTGTGGGTGGCGTATACCGGGCCCAGTCCCATGCGCTCAGGATCGCAGCCTGCATAGGCCCAGTCATGCAGATAGCCCATGATCGGCCAACCTTCCGCCTCTGCTTTTATACGGCTGGCAAGAATCAGCATCGCCGCCCCATCGGTGATTTGTGAGCTGTTACCTGCGGTCACCGTGCCAAGCGGCCTGTCGAATACAGGTTTAAGTTTGGCCAGCGCCTGCATACTCTGGTCGCGTATTCCCTCATCGCGATGTACCGAAGCATAGGATGGCGGTGCAAACAGGTGCATCACCTCATCGTCGTACCAGCCATTGTCCCAAGCTTCAGCAGCCCGCTGATGACTTTGCAGCGCGAACTCATCCTGCTCGGCACGGGAAATGGAGAACTCACGAGCCAATAGCTCTGCCGTCTGCCCCATGCCCATATTGACGGTCGGATCATTCAACCCCTCGAGTAGTGCAATGCGCGGCTTCCATGGTGTACCAGCGATCTCGGCATATACGGCGAGTTTCTGCTGCAAGGATTTTGCTCTGGGAAGTTTGGCCATGGCAGCCCGAAACTGATCGTGAAACAGAAGTGGTGCATGCGTCATTGACTCCACGCCACCGGCGAGCACCACATCAGCGCGCCCTGACTGAATCTTCTCTGCCGCATCGGTCACCGCCTGCATGCCGGAGGCACAGTTGCGGTGCACAGTGTGGGCTGGTGTGACACGAGGAATACCTGCAGTAAGTGCAATTACACGGGAGATATTGGCCGCATCGGAGGGTTGAATTACATTACCGATAATAACCTGATCGATATCGTCACTGCGCACAGGAGAGCGGGCCAGGACCTCGCGAACTGCCATCGCTCCAAGATCAACTGCACCCAACTGGTCGAAAGCGCCACCGGCTTTCCCCATCGGCGTTCGGATACCGGCAACCACCACCACTTCGGTTGGGTTGTTCTGCATCACGCTTCGTTTTGCCATACGAACTCCTTCACCGGTCGGGAAACCTATACCCTATGTGTAGCTTACATGGCGTTGATCTGCAAGTAAGCATCAGGCTTATTCCTCTTTGAAAACAACCATATAAGCTGTGACTCAAAGCACAAAGGCAAGCAGATCAATCAGCAGAGATGCGACCATGAAGTGTAGTCGATGGGTCAGCCCCTGAATTACACCGGCAGGACGAGGTTAATAAGCCAGAAGGAGGCGCCCATGATCAGCGGACCAATGACATTCTGCAGTACGCCAAAAACAAGCAGTGCAATAATGATCATAAAGCCATATGGCTCCACACGCGAGAGCTGCCAAGCCATTGGCCCAGGCAGCAGACCTACTGCAATGCGGCCTCCATCCAGCGGCGGTAGTGGAATCAGATTGAAGATGCAGAGTACCATATTGATGATAATCGAGGCCTGACACATCATTGCCAGCGGTTCGATAATCCAGAACAACGATGTCGGCAGTAGCATCACCAGCGCCAGAAGAACTGTTGAAAGCAGTGCCAGAATCAGGTTTGTGGCAGGCCCTGCCAGCGCCACCCAGATCATATCCCGCTTGGGATTATTCAGCTTTCTGAAATCGATAGGCACGGGTTTGGCATAACCGAAGAGAAATGGTGAACCCATGATAACAAGCCCCAATGGAATCAGAATCGTGCCTACCGGGTCGATATGTTTGATCGGATTGAGTGTAATACGGCCCATCCAACGAGCGGTATTATCCCCAAACTTTTCCGCTACCCAGCCGTGTGCCACTTCATGCAGGATAATGGCCAGCAGCACCGGCAACGCCCAGATACTGATTTTTTGAATAATCCCATCGATATCCATACTCGTTATCACCTCTTACATTTCGAGCAGGCAGTAGACCAGAAAAAAGAGGTGAATTCACCTTCTGATTCAAAAGTTTCAGATCGGCAGAGAATTTTTTGTTATTGCCTATAGTATCCATGCCATGAAAAAAGTGGTTCTCATATTCCTACTACTGCTGTTCGCGCTGCTCACCTGGCTGGCCTGGCTGAAGCCGGCATCTGCACCGACACCTGCAGCAGTACGCATCTCCCTGCCTGTGCAACCGCATAGTGAAACACTTCAGCCTGAGAGTGCAGAAACCCTGTGGCGGATCATAACACGCAGGGTAATATCCCAAGCAGCGGTCAACGCGCTGACGCAACTGCTTAAATCGATGGATCTGGAGCCGATCACGATTCGTAAACAGGAGGATGTGACCCTGCACGCCTTCGACGATGCTACACTTTACAAATCAAGCGAAGAGGCGTCGACGGCAAGCGCAATATGGCGTAACCACGGCATTGAGACCACAGTGATCAAAGCGCAAAAAGATATTTATCTCATCGGCCTAGGACGCTTCTATCAAACACACTATGCTGAAGGGATGCAGACACGTTTGCGGGAGATTGGCAGAGAATTTCGCTATCAGCAGCGTACCGTTCCCATCCCCACATGGCGATTTACCTTCCCGCCAATGGAGAAGGGAGAAGCGGATAAGTTGTGGAAGCAGCTTAACGACAGCGGTGAAATTATGCCGGTAGTGATGCCGGAACCCCGCTTTCAGGAACTATACGGAAAATCTTCCAGCCCCTGACTGTTTACCACGGTGGGTTTTCTGGCAGAAAATTCAGCTGTTGATGAAAGATGAGAAACGATCGAACAGGTAGTCGGCATCATGTGGTCCAGGGCTCGCCTCAGGATGGTACTGCACTGAAAAGATCGGACGCCCCTTCACCCTTAACCCCTCAACGGTACCGTCGAAAAGTGAGCGATGGGTAATTTCGACAGAATCAGGAATATTATCATCAGCCACGGCAAAGCCGTGGTTCTGACTGGTAATCTCGATCTTGCCGGTAGTCTCATCCTTAACCGGATGGTTGCCACCACGATGTCCAAATTTGAGTTTGAAGGTAGATAGACCCAGCGCCTGACTCAATAGCTGGTGACCCATGCAGATGCCGAAGATAGGAACATCGGAATCCAGAAGTTTGCGGATCTCCTCAACTGCATAACCAACAGCTGCCGGATCACCGGGTCCGTTGGAGAGAAAAATACCGTCAGGATTCATCGACAGAATCTCAGATGCACTGGTCTGCGCCGGCACAATAGTAACCTTCATGCCACGGTCGGCGAGTTTACGGAAGATATTCCGTTTGCAGCCAAAATCGAAAGCAACCACATGTTTATTCGCTTCAGGAGTGCTGAACGCAACGGCATCCAGATCGTAGCTGCCGCCCTGCTGCCACTCACCAACCGCACTGCAGCTAACCTGGCCCACGAGGTCACGTCCTTCCAGACCTTGCCAACCATTGGCCATAGCCACGGCATCAGCCTCACTCATACCATCGGATGCAATCACACCGTTCTGAGCGCCGTTATCACGCAGATGCCGAACCAGTGCACGTGTATCAATACCGGAGATGCCCACGATGCCCTTCTCAACAAGCCAACTGTTCAGATCGGCCTCGGCACGGTAGTTGGAGGTAATGCGGGAAGGTGCACGCACAATGCAGCCCCGAACAGAGACGTCACCGGACTCCATATCTGTATCGTTGACACCGACATTGCCGATATGCGGATAGGTGAAGGTAATAATTTGATCGGTATAGGATGGGTCGGTAAGAATTTCCTGATAGCCAGTCAACGAGGTATTGAAACAGACCTCTCCAACCGTATTACCTGTCGCACCGAATACTTCGCCGTGAAAAATCCGACCGTCCGCCAGTGCCAAAATCGCCTTTGCCATCGCTAAAACACCTCACTGTTAAACCCGGCGCAGGGTACGAAAAAACAGACCCAAAGTCGAGTCAAATGGAGCAAGCCCGCCAAAAGCAATGGGCATTGCTTTTGGCGGGCGCGATAGGAACAGATGCTAAATCAAACAGCAAAGGGGTTGCTTTTATGGGGCGGGACAGGAACAGACACTAAATCAAGCAGTACTCACCTTACGCCAGCGGTGAAAACAACGCGTCGAAATCCTCCGGAGACCACAAGGACTTCTGAGCTCCCTCTCTGGCATGAATGACGCCTTCAGCCAGCTGTCGTTTGCGCTCCTGCAATTCGAGGATTTTCTCCTCCACTGTTCCTTCGGTAATCAGTTTATAGACAAATACTGCCTTGTCTTGGCCTATACGATGGGCACGGTCGGTCGCCTGCGCCTCAGCCGCCGGATTCCACCATGGATCATAGTGAATCACGGTGTCGGCAGCAGTCAGGTTCAATCCCACTCCGCCCGCCTTCAGGCTGATTAGAAACAGTGGCACCTCGCCATTCTGGAACGATTCAATCGGCGTTTCACGGTCACGCGTCTGCCCGGTCAGTTTCACATAACCGATATTGCGTTTGATCATCTCCTTCTCGATCAATGCGAGCATGGTAGTAAACTGAGAGAACAGCAGCACCTTGCGCCCCTCTTCAATCATCTCAGGAAGCAAATCGAGTAACATCTCCAGCTTGGCCGATGGCGGCGCCTCATCATGACTGATACCGGAGACAAGGCGCGGATCACAGCAGACCTGACGCATCTTCAACAGGGCGTCGAGCACCACAATCTGGCTCTTCGCCAACCCCATTGATGCCACGGCATCGCGAACCCGCTTCTGCATCGCCAGCCGCACACTCTCGTAGAGTTCGCGCTGCGCGCCCTCTATCTCGATACTACGGATCATCTCCGTCTTCGGAGGCAGCTCCAGCGCCACCTGCTCCTTGGTCCGACGCAGCATAAATGGGCGAATGCGAACATTAAGCGCATCCTGCCTCGCTATATCACCCTGTATTTCAATCGGCTTCCTGAATAGGCGCGTAAAACCACGAAGATCATGCAGATAACCCGGCATCAGAAAATCAAACTGTGCCCATAATTCACCAAGATGATTTTCCATCGGTGTGCCAGTCATGCAGATTTTGTGATTGGCATGCAGCTTACGCACCAGCTGTGAGCCTTTGGCACGTGGATTCTTGATATTCTGCGCCTCATCGAGAATCAGCAGATGCCACTGCTGCTCTACCAGCGTATCGAAATCGCGGGCCAGCAGCGGATAGGTCGTCAGCACCAGATCAAATGAATCCATCTGGTCAAAGTGCAGGGCACGAGTTGGCCCGTGCACCACCAGAACGGAGAGGGATGGGGTAAACTTTTCCGCCTCGCGCCGCCAGTTGTGCATCAGACTGGTCGGTGCAATGACTAGCGCAGGAGACTCAAGGCGCCCCTCCTCCTTCTCTTTGAGAATATGGGCCAGCGCCTGTACCGTTTTACCAAGCCCCATATCATCGGCAAGAATACCACCCAACTGCATTTCACGCAGAAATTGCATCCAGCTTAATCCAGCCAGCTGATAATCGCGCAATTCCGCCTTCAGCCCCTTGGGTAGATCACATTCGGGTATCGAGGCGATATCGGAGAGCTGCTTCATATGCTTGAGCCATGCACTGCTGCTGATCTGTACCGGCACATCGGAGTTGCTGATACTCTCCTCCAGTGCCAGCAGCTGTGGCGCACTGAGCACCACCTCCTCTGTTTTTTTATCGCCGGCAAACACGTCGAGCATAAAACGGAGAATATTTGCGACCATCTCACCCGGTGCCGAAAGCAATCGTCCGTCGGGCAGAGGCAGAGGCACCTGATCCTTCTCCTTCAACTGCGCCAGCGACTCATTACTCAGCAGTTCAGGCTGCTTGCCTACCCAGCTTCCCATGGCAGAGATCAGGTCAACTTCTTCTCCATCCGAAAGCGTGACCGTAAGGCTCGCCTGTCCCATTAGGCCACTGCCCTGCCCTCCGGTTCTCTGATTAATATCGAGCTGCCAACCCGTAGCATGCTCGATCTGAAATGCAAAATTGTCGGCAACTTCGAGCGTGAATCCCTTCTCCTCTAACTCAGGCGCCTCATAGAGCATCCATTCCGGCCAGTAACTCTCATTATCAAGCGTAAACATCTGAGCTTCAAAATCGAAAAGTTCAGCCAGTTTCTGCTCCGGCAACGGTAGAAGTCCGGCCATATCAAAGGCTGCGAACGCCTCCCTTTCAACGCTCACATCTCGATGGTAATCAATCACCCTCTCTCCGCGGATAGCCCGGATGGCCTCTGGGTCGGTGCTATAGGGTGTCTTTTTACCGTCGTAATCGAACCAGAGTTCAGCGATATGACACAGATCCGGAGTCCGGTGCCCCCAACGCTGGGCCAGTTTTTTCGTATAAAGTTTAACCAGCGGTAGTGGCCTGACCTGCCGCTGCTCATGTATCAGGCGAACTGGCCCCGGCACGTCATCTGGCAGCTGCGAATTCACTTTTGCTATCACATCATCGGCACAATCCAGTTCCACTGCAGGCATATTGAGCAGAATCTCAGCCACAGTTGAAGGCTGCCCGGTCTCAATCGGGCCTGATAGATTAGCATGCACATCGATATACCATGGAGGAGAAGTCGGCACGATCATCTCGTCCTGCGACATCTGCAGTGATAAATGCTGATCACCACGGCTGTTGAGTTTCCACTGCCATTCGCCTCTTCGCTTATCATCGCGTTTCATAGCCTGGTGATCCTTATCTTTCCAGTGGCAGCGCCCGGTTGAGAGCACCCGCTTCAGGATACCTAACCCCTCTTCACCCTTAATTCGGTAGCCGCGCAAGGAAGATAGCGAGCGATCAGTAGCCACCTCTCGGAGAATCTTCTCATCTGATGAGAGGATATATTGCGGTACGCTATACTGCAGGATATTGGCCGCATCATAGGGTACCGCTTTACCGTAACCGCCGGATTTAAGAAGCCTGGCCGTCACAAAGTGCAGGCGCACATCCTGATCTCCGTCAGGTTCAAGAATATAGATCAGCCGCTGCTTGATACTATCTGAATACTCGGTAGTCGGTGTGCTGCCATCTTTGACATTCTCTAGGGCTCCCAGCCATTGGCCAAAGGCAAACGGGCCGACTGGAGGTGACGCCACTTCGGCCTCACCCTCTTCCAGCTCATCCATCCACTCATAGAGTACAGCCGCCACATGTTTGCAGTTATCACCCATAGGACAACTGCACCGGCTATCGATCAATGTTTCATCAGAACGGGACACATGAACCTGGAGTGGCACGCGATCATCGCCACGCACACTCGCCTCCACGCTCTTTCCATCCTCATTCAGGTCGAAATCATTAATTCGACCCTTTTCGAAAAGCTCTTTACCCTTTGCAGCAGTCGCTTTTCCAACCCATTTACGGATCTGTGCTTCGGTCATTTCCGGCATCTCAGCCATAGACATGTTGCTCCTTTAACCAGATAAATTCATCGCGATATTTCGCAGCATCTTCAAAACGCAGGTCGGCGGCAGCTTCAGTCATCAACCGCTCCAGCTCCAGCATACGCCTCTTTTTGTCACCCGCAGTTACCGGTTCAGCCTCGGCAACCTCAGGTATCTGAGCGTAATCCAGCTCGTAGACCGAACCGAGAATATCCTTGATATCCGACTTCACGGTCGTTGGCGTGATGCCATGCTCAGCATTATAAGCCAGCTGCTTTTCACGTCTGCGTGCCGTCTCATCCATAGCCCGTTGCATCGAATGAGTCACTTTGTCGGCATAGAGGATCACCCGTCCCTCGACATTTCTGGCCGCGCGTCCAATCGTCTGGGTCAGTGATCTCTCTGAGCGCAGGAAGCCCTCTTTATCTGCATCGAATATCGTTACTAGTGCGACTTCCGGCAGATCGAGCCCCTCCCGTAAAAGGTTGATACCGATCAGCACATCAAACACCCCGAGTCTGAGATCACGCAGGATCTCCATACGCTCCACCGTATCAATATCGGAGTGGAGGTAACGCACCTTCATGTCGAGATTATTCAGATATTCAGTCAGATCCTCTGCCATGCGTTTGGTTAGGCATGTTGCCAATACGCGGAAACCGGAAGCGATCACTTTGTTGGCGACGGAGATAAAATCATCAACCTGTGTCGTTGCAGGCCGCACCTCGATCTCCGGATCGACAAGGCCGGTCGGTCGGATGATCTGCTCAACAATAACACCTTCACACTTCTCCATCTCGTAGTTACTCGGGGTAGCCGAAACATAGATCGCCTGCGGCACCACCGCCTCAAACTCATGAAACTGCAACGGCCTGTTATCCAGTGCGGAGGGCAGGCGGAACCCAAAATCAACCAGCGTCTGCTTGCGCGAACGGTCACCTTTGAACATGCCGCCAATCTGCGGCACGGTGACATGTGACTCATCAAGCATCACCAGCGCATTGTTGGGCAGATAATCAAGCAGGGTCGGTGGCGCTTTACCCTGCGGGCTACCGGTAAGGTGGCGTGAGTAGTTCTCAACACCAGTGCAGTAGCCCACCTCCTGGATCATCTCCAGATCGAAGATGGTGCGCTGTTCCAATCTTTGAGCCTCCACCAGCTTGTTCTGGTCATAAAGCTCGGCCAACCGTTCAGCAAGTTCATCGCGAATCGCATCCATCGCTTTGACCAGCTGATCGCGTGGCGTGACAAAGTGGCTTTTCGGAAAGAACGTGTATTTATGCAGGCTTTCAATGCGTCTGCCGGTGAGCGGATCAAAACTGCTAATCGCATCCACCTCATCACCGAAAAACTCAACGCGCACAGCAAAATCCTCGGCATGTGCAGGAAACACCTCAAGCACATCACCGCGCAAACGGAAGGTGCCACGATGAAAATCGGTATCATTACGCTGGTACTGCAACTCAACCAGTTTATTGACCGCCACGCGCTGATCCACTTCTCGCCCCACCTCGAAATAGAGCAGCATGCCTGCATAGGCTTCGGGACTGCCAAGGCCATAGATACAGGAGACAGAGGCGACAATAATTACATCCTCGCGCTCCAGCAGTGCCCGTGTGGCAGCATGGCGCATGCGGTCGATCTGTTCATTGATCGCGCTATCCTTCTCGATATAGGTATCGCTCGACGGCACATAGGCCTCAGGCTGGTAGTAGTCGTAGTAGGAGACGAAATACTCCACCGCATTATTAGGAAAGAACTGCTTGAACTCACCATAGAGCTGGGCGGCCAGCGTCTTGTTTGGAGCCATGATCAGGGTCGGTTTCTGGGTCCGCTCAATGAGACAGGCCATGGTGTAGGTCTTACCTGACCCTGTCACACCCAGAAGCGTTTGATGGTGGCTGCCAGCTTCGACACCCGCAACAAGTTCGGCAATCGCCTGTGGCTGGTCACCACGTGGTTCAAAGTCTCCGGCAAGTTCAAAACGCATCAGGGAACTATAACCCCGAACATAGAGGACACCAGCCCCGTTTTAAGAAAATAAAAAAAAAGGGGCCTTCATTCGAAGGCCCCTTTGATTCAATTCCGGTTCGCGCTTAAAACTGCCACCAGCGCTTGGATGGATTATCCGAAGCTTTGGGAGAAGGCTCACCGCGATGGGTACGTTCTCTCTCCTTATCACGTTCTTTGACAGAATCCTTATCCTGATCTTTGTCGCGCGCCTGATCCTTATCTTTATCCTTATTAGAATCCTTGTCCTTACGGCGATCCTTGTTTTTCTCTTTCTCTTTCTGTTTTTCGCCTTTCTCATAGCGATCACCACTCTTGTGCTTCTCACTTTTCACGGAGCGTTCCTTGTCGGAGCCGGCCATGGATGGCGCTGCATTGACACTTATTGCGAAGACCATCGCAATCATTGCTACCAGATATTTCATGTTTCTCTCCTTAAGCCCAATTCAGGATCAATAAATCTCTCCTGCAAGCCGACACTAGCGAAAAACATCACCCTGCGTCAGCAGCAGTTTTCCACCACTGGGTGTATTATCCACAGTCTGGTTGGCTACTCTTTAATATAGTGCAAAAACTGGCTGATGCGACCGGCTTTAATGCCACGCTGCTCGAACTTGGTCTCAGGACGATCAGCATCGCGTTCGATAAACCCACCAACACCTGCCACATTGGTGAGACCGGGCGTGACATCAAGAATATCACGCATCCACTCAGCCAGATCAGGTTTGTCGGTCGCAAGTTTGATAAAACCACCTTTCTTGAGTCGGCCCACCATCAGTGCGGCAAAATCATTCTGGATGATACGGCGTTTATGATGGCGGGCTTTAGGCCATGGATCCGGATGATTGACAAAAATACCATCGAGCTGCTCTTCAGCCACCTGATTGGTCAGCACAAACTGGGCCGGCAGCTGTGTAATGCGGCAACGTTCGATCAAGCCTGCATCGTCCATGCGGCAAACCGCCTTGGCGACACCCGGCAGGTAAATCTCGACACCAATCAGCAGCCAATCCGGATGGGTTTGGGCCAGATGCACGAGGAAATCACCGTTACCAAAACCTATTTCCATCACCAGCGGCGCATCTTCAGGTAGGTTGGCATCAGCCAGTGTCTTCTCTTTTGGCAACCCAATCACAGGCAGCCACTTTAGCAAGCGGGCCTCCTGCCCATCGGTAACAAAGCCATTTTTGCGCCCGTGCGTGCGCATTTCATGTTGAATAAATTGATCACGGAACTCTTTGGACAATCGCATGCGCCGCATGGTACGGCTTCGACACCGTTAGCCAACAGAAAACTGACTTGGTCTGAACCCCTGTCTGTGTATCATGCGATAAAACTTCAGGGAGAATGTCCATGCTGAAAAAAACTGTTATTGCAGCCACAGCGCTGCTATTCACCTCTGGCGCAGCAAATGCTGGTGAATACGCATATACCATCGATCACGGCACACCGGGTGTGATCTCCAGTGAAAGTAAAATGGCCCGCATCGTTCTGGTCGGTTCGGGTGACTGTTCCAAAATTCCATTCGAAGTCATTACCGATGGTGTGAAATCGCTTTCAGGTGAGATGAATCTCAGCAAACCTCTCTCACTGCCGCTGGATTTGACCACCATTCATCTCTCCTGCTCTGCTGAGGGGATAACAGCGAAGGTTAAGCGCAAAGGTGAAGGGCTGTTTTAACAGAGAACCCGATCCATCAGCAGAGACATCACCGCAATCAAACAAATGACACCACCGCGATATGTAAGCATCGTCGGGACAGTTGAAACGTTAATGAAATCAGGGAGTTCAATATGCTGTTAAGTACCACCCCAACCATCGAAGGCAAAACGATCAGCGATTACAAAGGTGTAGTGGTCGGCGAAGCCATTCTCGGCGCCAATATCTTCCGCGATATGTTTGCAAATATCCGCGATATTGTCGGTGGCCGCTCCGGCGCTTACGAGAAAGAAATGGCCAACGCGCGTACCATCGCATTTGAGGAAATTCAGACACGTGCAACCGAACTGGGTGCCAATGCAATTGTCGGTATCGACATTGACTACGAAGTGATCGGCAAGGATGGAAGCATGATGATGGTCAGTGTCAGCGGCACTGCTGTTACTCTTGGTTAAATAATCGGGGCGCATATACGCCCCTAGCTCAACCAACGATAGAGAGCTTTATCTCTTCTGCTTTCTGTTCTCCACAGAGTCGGGCAATCAGGCGAAGGGAGAACTCAACGGCCGTACCTGCCCCGCGGCTGGTGATAAGGAAGTCATCCTCAACCACCACATCATCAACATAAACGGATGAGGGCTGCAGCTCTTGCATCTCAGCCCGGAACGCCGGGTAAGAGGTCACCCTCATCCCTTCAGTAATACCGTACGCGGCAAGTGCAGTAGGTGCAGCACAGATCGCCGCAATTGATTTTCTTTCGCTGTGCAAGCGCTGCACAACCGTTTTCACATTGGCATCGTCGCGCAGCAGATGTGCATTGGGTAGTCCCCCCGGCAGCACCACCATATCCCAGACCTGATTCATCACTACAGCGAGCGCCGCATCAGCCTCAATTGTGATATTGGAACGTCCTGTAACTTGCTCGCCATCGAGGCTTGCCGTACAGACCTCGACCCCTGCACGCCTGAGCAGGTCAACCACAGCCACGAATTCAACCTCTTCCACGCCATTGGTAAACGGAACCAGCACCTTTGCCATAGCTAAACCTCCTCACTCCAATCTTCGGGCATCGCACCCTTTGAAGCCCATGCAAATGCCTGCCCCATACGCTGTAGAACCGCTGCTTCACGACCGGACAGCTCACCTGTAATGATAGTCGAATTTTGTAGCTGCAGCAGTGATGAATCCACCGCTTCGCGCGGATAGGGGTTGAGCCCCGCCTCCTGGTAGCAAACACGGGTTGTTTTATCACCCTGCTGTTTGGCGATGATCTTCTGGCGATCGGCGTAGAGTTCCGGCTCCCCTTCCGCCCCCATAAAAATAAGGGAGCGTTTTTGCCCCAGAAGCATATTTGCCCCGCTCATGTAATCGGCGTAAGGGGTATGAAAGAAACCATTCAGCTGCCCTTCGCATTGCAGAGGATTGAGTAGTCGTGCCACACTGTTGGCGAATGAGCGTACGCCGAGCCGTGGCCGCAGATGATAGATGCGGAACAGGTCAGGGCAGAGATCGGCCAGATCGAGATAAACAATACCTTCGTTACCCAACAGGCTGGCAGCCTCTGCAAGCGTAACCGCCCGCTTCACCCCCGTATCTTTCAAAACCTGCCACGCCGTCAGACGTCCTTCGATCCGCTCGACACCATGCACAAACACAGGGACTCCGGCATCGCGGGCTTTAAGTGCCGCGGCCAGATAGGCGTGAGCTGCCCGTCGTTTGCCCGCATAACAGGGAAGATCAACTGCCCCGGAAGGGGCAACTGTGGCTCCGTAGCCATCCATGTGCGAACGCGCCGCTTCAACAAAGCCAGCCAGTTCATTCGAGCTCTCCCCCTTCATGCGCTGGGCGATCAGGAATGCTCCCAGTTGCAAGAGATCCGCGTCGGGTGCCAGAAGCTGAAAGAAGACAGCCCGAGCCTCCTCCTGCGTGAGATTTTCCGAGCCATGTTTGCCGCGCGCCACGCGACTGATCAGAGGTGATATATCCATGGGCGACTTGTACCACATCGTCTGGTGACTATGCTAGTCACATGCGCTTTCTTGTGATTCAGCATCTCGGCATTGAACCGCCCGCACTGATCGGTGAGGTCATTGAATCGGCGAGCCACACAATCACCACAATTCATCTGGATAAGGCTGATTCTCTACCCGACTCAAACAACTTTGACGGTTTCGTCATCATGGGCGGCCCGCAATCTGCCAATGATGAACGCGAATATATTCGGGCAGAGCTGGCATGGGTTAAAGAGGCACTGGATACAAAGATGCCGATGCTCGGTATCTGCCTCGGTGCGCAGATCATGGCCAAAGCTGCCGGCGCCGAAATCTTTGCATCACCGGTTCACGAACTGGGCTGGCATCCTGTTTATCACACTGTTGAAACTGAGAACGATCCCCTGTTCAAAGTTATGCCTGACGCTCTTCCCGTTTTCCAGTGGCATGGTGAAACCTTCTCGTTGACCGATACGATGACACTGATCGCTACCCATCCCGATGTTCCCTCACAGGCATTCCGTTTGGGGAAAGCCCAGTACGGCCTGCAGTTTCATGTCGAAGTCGATGAGTCGATCATCGAAGCATGGATTGCGAGTGGAGAAAGCGAACGTGCTTTTCTCGGCACCGAAGGCATCAGCCTGCTGCACAGGGAGAGTTCACTCCATCTCAAGTCGATGCAGCACTTCTGCAGAAATATGGTTAACAACTGGCTTAAAGAGATCACACCTTAACTGCCACTGTTATCTCTACGCACAGATTGATGATGAAAGTCCCAGTCTTTTATTTGGACTGTTTTTCGGTTATAACTGGCCATTAGGTTCGAATGAAGGAATAAAAGTCAGTAAGAGGTGCAGTTTATATGATCGCTCGATCTGCCCCATGGATGGAACCCTCTTCGAAAGCGCAGAAGAAATCTCTCTCGCTTCCAGTCCTGCTATCCTTTGTTTTCGCGCTACTGTCGCTTACCTGCTCTTTCGAAGCACAGGCAACTCCCACACTACAGCTGGAGATAACCCAGCAATCCTATCCCTTGGGAAACCAGATCGAATATCTTGAAGACAGATCGGGACAACTTGATATCAGCTCGATCAGGCAACAATCCGAAGAGGCATGGCAAAAACATTCTGAGACCGTTCCCAGCTTCGGCTTCAGCCAGTCGGCTTACTGGTTCCGAATCAATCTTGAAGCCTCGGAGCCTCAGGATCGACTGCTGGAAATCGACCATCCACTGCTTGATGAAATTTCGCTCTATCTGTTTGCAGGAGAGCAACTTTTGCAGCAATTTCAAACAGGTGACTCCAGGCCCTATATTGAGCGCCCGCTCAAGCACCGGAGCTTTGTTTTTCCGTTAACGGTATTACCAGCTGAGCAGCTAAACCTTTACCTGCGCGTGAAGAGCTCAGGGGCTGTACAGGTCCCGATGACCCTGTGGAGTGAAGAGGCATATCACGATCGCGATGAAGTCGTGATGAGCGCCATTGGAGTCTACTTTGGTGTTATCCTCTCGCTGCTTCTCTACAACCTTTTTCTTTACGTCAGGGTTTATGAGCCGGCCTACATCTATTATGTTCTCTATGTGCTGATGTTCGGCCTCTTTATTGCCGGACTCACCGGCTGGGGTTACAAATCCATCTGGCCAGAAGCGGTCGATTTTCAGCAATACGGCCTGGCAATATTTATCACCATGGGCGGCATCTTTGTCTGTCGTTTTGTTCACTATTTCCTTGACCTGACAAACAAAGCGCCTCGAGCCGGACAGCTGCTGACCGGTATAGTGCTTATTCTTCTTCTCCTGCTCTGCCTGCTTCCGTTCATCTCCTACCATCTCATCGTTCAGATGGCGCTGGTTATGATCATCGCTACCTCCCTAACCGCACTATACTGTGGAGCAATGCTGTGGCGGAACGGGGAGGTGATGGCACGCTATTTCACCATTGCTTGGAGCACCTTTCTGATCGCCGTGATACTGGCTTCACTGGAGAAATTCGGCGTTCTACCGCGCTCATTCTGGGGTGAAACCTTTCTACCGATCGGTATGGCGCTGGAGGTAATCTTGCTCTCTCTGGCACTGGGCGACCGTATTAACAGTGAGAAGCAACAGCGCATTCAGGCACAAGAACATGTCATTCAGGTGCAGGAGAAACATCAGGAAGAGCTGGAGATGAAGGTGGAAGAGCGCACCATTGATCTGGAGAAGGCCAACGCCAAATTGCATCTGTTGGCCACCACCGATGGGCTGACCGAAATATTTAACCGCCGCCACTTTCTCGAGCTGGGTACACATGACCTTAAAATTGCCAGTCGCTATAAGCGACCTATTGCTGTGATCATGCTGGATATTGATCACTTCAAAGCCGTCAACGACACCTATGGCCATGCTGCCGGTGATCAGGTTCTCAAGCACATGGTCTCCACCTGCAACACCATAAAGAGGGAGACCGATATTATTGGCCGGATGGGAGGCGAGGAGTTCGGTATTCTGCTTCTGGAGACTTCAGCGGCAGCAGCGCATGAAGTGGCAGAAAGGCTTCGACATGCAATCGAGAACTCACCCATCGACTATGAAGGGACCAGCATCACTGTCACAGCCAGTATTGGGCTCTGTACCCTTGAGGGGGAACAGCAAGGGTTAACCATTGAAGATATGTTAAAGGTTGCGGACAAGGCCCTCTATCAGGCCAAGGAGTCCGGAAGAAACAGGGTAGTCACGTTATCGGGCAATGAATAACCCCCCACAGCATCAAACACCTTGAAAGAGGCATAAAAAAAGGGCTCCGACTGGAGCCCTTTTTATGTTCGATTAACCCTGTTCAAAAAGGAATATCGTCGTCAATCGGCACATCGCCAAAGTCAGGCGCACTGGCAAATGGGTCATTGCCCTTAGGTGCAGAGCCGCCTCCGCCACCATGAGTTGGGAAACCACCGCCTTGATTGCCACCCTGATTGTTACCCTGTGGCTGGCCACCGGAACGAGCACCGCTACCTGCAGCACCACCGGCACCGCCACCCAGCATCTTCATTTCATTGCATCGAATTTCAGTCGTGTACTGATCCTGGCCCTCTTTATTGGTCCATTTGCGGGTTTCAATCTTGCCTTCAATATAAACGCGGGAACCCTTGGTAAGGTACTGGTTGGCAATCTCACCCAAACGACCCCATAGCGTGACACGGTGCCATTCGGTTTTTTCCTGCGGGTTGCCATCGCGGCCTTTAAATTTCTCAGTGGTCGCCAAGCGCAGATTACAGACGCAAGTGCCGTCCTGCGTGTAGCGCGTCTCCGGATCAGCACCCAAGTTTCCAATCAACATCACTTTATTCAGCATATTAAACCCTCTCTCCAATAACAGGGGTGTGACACTATGATCGCCCCTCTGAAATGCAATCCTGAAATTTCAGGATCAGCTATCTTTCCATTTGATTGAACAGCCGATAGTCGGGTGCTGTGGCTGTGGGCCATTTTCATCAGCCACAAGCAGCTCCGCTGCAGGAATAAGCTCCTCGCGCGTTACCTGACTCTCATCCTTCCAGTAGTCATCGATTCGGCCATGGTAATGAAGCCTGCCGTCAGCCCTGAACAGGTAGAGATCAGGCGTGCACTGTGCATCGAATGCTTTCGCAATATCCTGTGTTTCATCGGCCAGGTATGGAAAGTTGATCCCCCACTCCCCAATTTTCTCCTGCATCGCCGCCACCCCGTCAGCGGGATAATCGGGGTGGATATTCGGATTCACTGCAATGGTATTGACACCCATCTTCTTCAGCGTGGCAGCATGTCGGATCAGACGCGGCCACACCGCAATCGCATAGGGACAGTGGTTACAGGTGAATGCCACCAGCAGCCCCTTCTCACCCATCTGAGAGAGAAGGCTGACATCATTGCCATTCACATCCTTCAGATTCATATCCGGCATCTCCCAGCCGGTATCCACATGTATCGAAGCAACCAGAGCCATACTTATACCCCTATGTTTATATTAAATTAGATTCTGCCATGGCAAAACCTGCATCGTGCGTGCAACGCTGGCGACATAGGCAAAGACGCAGAGTGCAGCAATAAAACAGGTTCGCTTTAGCCATTTGCTGCGCCCATATTTCAATGCCACAGCACCGAGCACAATGTAGGCCAGCAGCCCGCCAATCTTGGCCGCTAACCAGTGTGAATCAAGTGGAGAAATCTCCAGAACAAATGCCATTAAGATACCAGTGGTAAGAAACACCGTATCGACAGAATCAGGTAGCGTTCGCCTTAAAAAGCGGTTCTTCAGAGGCCTGCCGATCCACATCATGGTACCGCGCCAGATAAAGAGTGAAATGGATATCAGTGCGCAGCCGGTGTGAACTGGAAACAGAATAGAGATCATAAAGTGCCTGCCTGTTTAGCGATAAATGCTGTTTTAGCCGAGAGCTCCAGCGAGCAGGTCCATTTGTAGGCCAG
>Ga0316187_10000263_pt1 | contig 38895 bp, 39 predicted proteins | sample CroRivburrow1_MG_FD_204927 | JGI IMG/M metagenome (GOLD analysis project Ga0316187, IMG submission 204927) | Coastal sediment microbial communities from Maine, United States - Cross River worm burrow 1 | ecosystem: Environmental > Aquatic > Marine > Coastal > Sediment | place: USA: Maine... | reverse complement strand
CAGACCGATGCAGGCGCTAGTCCGATCGCTGCCGCGCATGCAGCGGCTCGCGCGCCGGGCGCCAACGATGCGCTGGTGCAAATGTATCTGACCTCGAAGTCGTTAAAAGAGCACATGGTGTCGGCCGGCTGTGGCTGGTCGATGAATGAATGCATTCTTACCGCGGGCCAGGCCACCGCGGATAACCTGCCGGCACAAATCGCCCAGATACAGTACATCATGCGGGTGCCGACCATTGAAATGGCAGAACGGATTACGAGCGTACTGGACCAAAACGCAGCCGCTGCGGCTGGCGTAAGTCATTGCCACTGGCGGCGTGACTGGGTAAGCAAATCCCGTCACGGACTCGCGAATCATACACTGGCACAGGCAGCCTACGATAACCTGCAAGCGGTGGGCGCACCTAAATTCAACCATGGCATGGCGCGGGAAAAGGCGCGGGAAATACAAACCAATCTCGGACTCGAAGCGATGGATAAGCCGTTCCTCGCGGAGACTGAGCAACTCATTACACCTCAAACCGCGGAAACCGAATTGCGTAAGCAGCTACCCGCATGGCAGGAACATTTCACCTCGGATGATTACACCGAATATTGCTGGCACGCGCCCACAGTAAGGCTCTATATCGCCCGACCCACGCTGGCCTCGCCTGGGCCAGGTTACAAATATCCGGACTGGGCCATGAACGCGCTTGGCGGCATCCGCGAAACCATCGAGCCGATGATCGACTGTGCCGCCAAAACTATTGGCTGCACCGTCATCGACCTGCTCATGGACAGGGACCTGCTGGCGACAGCAAAACAGGAATTCGTGGAACGTACCGGGGGTGGCGTAGACGGGAGTCATTGGCAAGCCCCGTTGTGTGACTATGCAGCACCGATCAATTTCCGCTGGCCCGAATACGTCTCTACCGAGCGTGGACACGAATGGTGGATTCCCGGTTAACGGCTAAATCGCTGCAGGGATACTGCATAGCAAGGAGCATTGCCCGCTGCCCGAGGCCGGGTGAATCTGGATTGGCTAATTTCAAGATCTGCCCCCGTTTCCAGCGGTAGCCCTCTTAATCAATCCGTGCGCGGGCCTTGTACGGAGCCGAGTGCCGGTTTCATCAACTGCTTTAGTTCGGCAATTTCACTGCGCAATGCCGCCATCTCCTGGTGCAGGTCGGCCTCGATGTGATCACGGGCTTCGTTGAGCGCAGCTTGCGTTTCCCGGTTTTCTTCCTCGGTGAAACTGTGCATCGCGTTGACGATAATGGCGATGAACAGGTTCAACATGGTGAAGGTCGCGATGAGGATAAATATGATAAAGAATAGCCAAGCGTTGGGGTGAACCTCCATCACCGGGCGCACGATGCCCATCGACCAGCTTTCCAGGGTCATGATCTGGAACAATGAGTACAATGATTCGCCGATAGTACCGAACCATTGCGGAAAATTGGCGCCAAACAGCTTGGTCGCAATCACCGCGAAGACATAGTAAATCAGCAGCAGCACCAGTCCTATCGAGCTCAGTCCCGGAATCGACCCCATCAGTGCGCCAACCACGCGCCGCATCGAAGGCACCAGTGTAAGCAGGCGCAGCACACGCAGAATCCGCAGCGCACGCAACACGGCTAAAGGCCCGCTTGCCGGTACCAGCGCGATGCCGACCACGACGAAATCGAACAGGCTCCAGGGGTCGCGGAAAAAAGCAAGCCGATGCGCAAACAGGCGTAACAGAATTTCGACGACGAACACACCCAGAATCACCGAGTCGGCTGCCAACAGGATGACGCCGTAATTCTGCATCACCGAGGGCACGGTTTCGAGACCCAGCACGATGGCATTGATGACGATCAGCGCCATGATGCAATTCTGGACTCGCGGGTTTTCTACCCAGTCACGCACAGCGGCGCGCAGCCCAGATTGCGGGGGATTTACTTTTGCATTCATTTAAAGATCCAGCCCATCTTGCCAATACCACTAAATGGTAGCATAGCGGCATCTTTCAATGGATCGCCTGACGAGTATCGGTAGGACCCGGAATTCCATGACAGTCAACTACGACACGCACTTATGGTGCAGCTGCTGCTGGCACTGGTAGTTCAGATCACATGATTGTTTTCGGCCAGCATATTGCTAGCTTGCCAGACGCAACCTGAGCCAGCGGGTTACAGTGCCGAGTAACGGCAATTCCTCGTAGAGCATCGCGCCCATATCGTAGAAATCCTCGTGATAGTCGATCTTGCCACTTATCTGCAGATGACTGACGCCGCGAACACTTATTAGACGATTACCCAGTCTTGGGTGCTTAAAATGCATCGTCCATTTGATATAAGCAGAACTATCACTGACCAGTTCGTCGAGATACTCAAATCGACATTCGCTCAGATCGGCGCACATCGACGTAAAGTAGCCTTCAAGTTCGCTAAGACCTCTGATTTCATGCACCGGATCCTTGAACACGATTCCATCAGAATAGATATTGCGCAAGTCACTCAGATCTGATTCATGCAAAACCCTGAAATAGTCCTTGAAACGCTCTACGACGGGAGTATCGGTAGTCATCTGGCGGGTTGGTTCTCGATTAGCTGGCAGGTATTAGGGATGTTGTACGCGCCGTATTAAAATTTGGATCAATAGTGATCCGGAACCGCGACTGGGCCGTAATAAGCCCTATAGAACTTGAACGAGAGTATATAATGCCCGGCATGACGAAAAAACTGGATTCCAGTGACAAACTGGCGCAGATGAGCCTGTGCATAATCGACGTGGCCGAAAACCGCGACAAGGCCGCATTTGCCCGCTTGTTCGATCATTATGCTCCATTAATTCGCTCCTACAGCCTGGCGCGCGAGCCGGGAGCCGACCTGGTCGCCGACGAACTGGTTCAGGAAGTCATGACACGGGTCTGGCTCAAGGCAGCGAAGTACAATCCCAGGCTCGCCAACCTGAACACCTGGATTTTCACGCTGGCCCGGAACTGTCGTATCGACTATCTGCGACGCAACAGCCGTTACGTTACTGAAATCGATCCAACCGATATTTTTAATGACATGGAAGACGAAGGACCGGGTCCGTTCCAGCTGGTACAGCAAAGCCGGGTCGAGGAAAATATCAGGGAGGGGCTAAAACAACTGCCGCGTGAACAGTCAGAAATACTAACCAAGGTCTACCTGGAGGGGAAAAGTCATCAACAAGCCAGTGACGAACTGAAACTGCCACTTGGTACGGTTAAATCCCGTGTCCGTCTGGCATTGAAGAAACTCGAAGTACTGGTACCGAGGTAATCATGAATAAATCACTTAACCATCCCAACGACGAATTACTCACCGCCTATTCTGCCGGCAGCCTGCCGTTAAGCCAGGCCCTGTGTATTTCCACTCACATGGAACATTGCCAGAGTTGCGGCCAGAGGTTACAACGACTGAATCGTGTCGGTAGCCAACTGATGCAGCAATTAAAACCGTCACCGGCTTCTGCAGAGCTTAAAAGCCGCCTGCTCGATCAACTTGATTCGCTGACCGAGGAGCAGAGCCTGGCAGAGGCAAAGCCGAGCGAGTCGAATTCGTCAATTCCGCGTTGCCTGCGCCAGTTTATCGAAAGTGGATACGAGGAACTGCCCTGGCGGCGCGTCTCTAGCGATATTCACAGTGTCGAGCTATGCCGTGACAGCAATGGCGCCAGGGTTGAATTATTGAAAATCAAACCCGGGGGTTCGGCCACGACGCACACGCACCTGGGTGACGAGTACACCGTGATTCTCGAAGGCAGCTTTTCCGATGAATCCGGTCTCTATGGCCAGGGAGATTTCATGGTCAAGGGAGCGCATGACAAGCATACCCCGGTCGCAACCCAGGATCGTGAATGTATTTGTCTTGCCGTTACCGAGGGTCCGATTCAATTCACCGGATTCATGAGTCGACTATTGAATCCGTTCATCCGTCGCAGCTATGCCTGAGCTGCAACCTGACCTGACATTCCTGCACCGTGTCGATCACTGATGCGCAGCAAAAGATTCCGCTCGGTATCAGTAGCTGCCTGATCGGGGAAAAGGTGCGCTTCGACGGTGGCCATAAGCAAAACCGTTACATCCTCGATACACTGGGTCATTACTTCAGCTTCAGACCCTTTTGCCCGGAGATGGCGATAGGCCTCGGCGTCCCGCGTGAAACCATTCGCCTGGTGGATAATGGGGGCCGCACCGAGGCGGTCGGCAACAAGAATGCGCACCTCAACTTTACCCAGCCCCTGATTCAGATTGCCGATGAGCAAAAGGATTGGCATCGTCAGATATTCGGCTATATCGTCAAGAAGGATTCCCCCAGTTGCGGTATGGAAAGAGTCAGGGTTTACTACAAGGACCAGCCCCAGCGCAGCGGGGTTGGATTGTACACCGAAACCATGATGCGTAATTTTCCGACCCTGCCGATCGAAGAGGAAGGCCGCCTCGGCGACCCGGTATTACGTGAAAGTTTCGTCAAACGGGTGTTCATATACCGACGCTGGCAGGACATGATCGACGCCGGTCTGGACTGGGCCTCACTGACAGACTTTCACGCGCGCCATAAATTGATACTTTACAGCCATGATCAGAATCTCGGTCGCAAGCTGGGACGAGAACTCTCCGCCGCACATCAACAGCCCATCGAAGACTACGCGACACGCTATCTGGTTGACCTGATGGCCATCCTGAAGATTTATGCCAAACGATCGAACCATGTCAATGTGCTCGAGCATATACGCGGTTACCTGAAGCAGGACCTTGATAAAAGTGACAAGCAGGAATTGACCGACAGCATTGAAAACTATCGCCGTGGCTTACTTCCCCTGATCGTGCCCATTACCCTGCTGCGACATCATTTTCGCAGAAACCCTAACGAATACATCGATCGCTCGTATTACATGCAACCGCATCCAGACGAGTTAATGTTACTCAATTCACTCTAGCGCCAACTACGCCTCTTGCCCGTGACCGCAAAAAACCTGTCTATTGCCTGGTTCCGCCAGGATCTGCGCATAACCGACAACCCGGCCCTGAGTGCCGCCGCCGAGCGCGGAGAGGTATTGCCAATCTACATACTCGACGATGTCAGTGCAGGTGACTCGGCCATGGGTGCCGCCAGTCGGATCTGGTTGCACCACTCGCTGGCCGCGTTGAATGAATCGCTCGACGGCAGGCTCGTGCTTTTTCGTGGCAATGCACGCGAAATTATCGAGGCGCTTGTTACTGGCCTTCCCGTGAATTCGGTTTTCTGGAATCGATGCTACGAACCCTGGCGCATACAGCGCGATGCGCAAATCAAACTTGATCTAAGCGCTAACAATACCGAGCATCGCAGCTTCAACGCCGCCCTGCTCTGGGAGCCGTGGACTGTTGCCAAGAAAGATGGCACACCGTACCGCGTGTTCACACCCTACTATCAGAAAGGCTGCCTGTCACAGCCGGCACCTCGCCAACCGCTGCCACCGCCAACCAGGATTCGCTGGCACGACGAAGCAATCGCCGCGAGTAAAACACTGAACGAACTCGCCCTGCTACCAACGACGATGTCATGGCATGAATCCCTGCTCAGTCACTGGCGGATCGGAGAGAACGCGGCGCTACACCGGATGGATAGCTTTTGCGAGGACTGCCTTGATACCTATAAAAGCGGCCGCGATTTTCCCGCACTCGATGCCACTTCCAGGCTCTCCCCTCATCTGCATTTTGGCGAAATATCACCGCACCAGGCCTGGCATCGAATCGGACATGCCTCGCTGTCTAATAGCAGCGACGGGCCTGCGCATTTTCTGCGTGAGATCGCCTGGCGGGAATTTTCATATCATCTGTTGTACCACTTCCCACAGCTACCCGTGCAGAACTTCAATCGTAAATTCGATGGCTTTCAGTGGCTCGATGACGAACCCGGCTTGCAGGCATGGCAACGCGGGCAAACCGGTTTCCCGATTGTCGATGCCGGCCTGCGCGAACTCTGGCAAACCGGCTACATGCATAATCGGGTCAGGATGATCGTTGCGTCATTTCTGATCAAAAACATGTTGCTGCACTGGCGCCAGGGCGAGGCCTGGTTCTGGGATTGCCTGGTGGATGCAGATCTCGCCAGCAACAGCGCCAGTTGGCAATGGTGTGCCGGGTCCGGCGCCGATGCAGCGCCCTATTTCAGAATTTTCAACCCGGTGCTGCAGAGTGAAAAATTTGATCCTGAAGGAGACTACCTGCTGCGCTACTGTCCGGAGCTCGCTGCTCTTCCGGCCAGATTTCGCCACAAACCCTGGGAGGCGAGTGCCGAGATTTTGCAAGCTGCAGGAATTACCCTGGGAATAGACTATCCAGCACCGATACTCGATTTAAAGGTCACCCGTGAACGCGCCCTGGCCAGGTATCGAGCTCTCCGATAGCCCGGTCAGTCGCAGCACACGGAAAATGACCATCTGCATTTAACAACAGAACCTTTATGCTGCATACCCTTACCGGACAGGGCTTACCGATAGCATGTAGTTAACCGCGAGCCTCCGGCACAGCTTGAAGCGCCGGGTCACGGGATTGACGCTGACCCCTACAGATGAGCTGACGGCAAGGCCATTTTGACCGAGCAAGGTTTCCAGTTCCCCGGGCCGTACAAATTTACGCCAGGAATGTGTTCCTCTGGGTAACCAGCGCAGAATGTATTCGGCACCCACGATCGCAAACAGCCAGGACAGGAGATTGCGATTTATCGTCGCGACAAACATGATGCCGTCATCCGTGACCAGTTTTGCGCAGGCCGACACAAACAGAGGGAGATCAAGCACGTGCTCGACTACCTCCATGTTAAGCACTATATCGTATTTATGCTCACGCTCGATCAGGTCTTCTACACTGGTCAATTCGTAATCGATCAGCCAACCTTCCTGCAGGCCATGCTGCCGTGCCACGCTGATACTTTTCTCGACGACATCGATACCATGGAAGTTTGCTCCGAGGGCTGCCATCGATTCGGACAGTATTCCGCCACCGCAACCGATATCCAGGATGTTGAGCCCGACCAGGGGTTTTTCGTTTTCAGATGGCCGCCCGTAATGAAGACAGATCTGATCTTTAAGATACTGCATGCGTAATTCATTGAGTCGATGCAGCGGCCAGAATTTCCCCTGCTTGTTCCACCACTGTTCTGCAAGCCGCGTGTAGTAGGCAACCTCCTGCGGGTCGATCGTCTGTGCTTTCACCGTCGCTCAGGCGAGAAACTCGGCGCGCGTCTTGTGGCGGGCCTTGAAAATTCCACCAAGAGCCGTGGTTTGCGTGCTCGAGTTGGCATCCATGACACCACGCGACTTGACGCAATAATGCGTGGCGTCGATGCTGATCGCGACGTCATCGGTTTGCAACAGGGTTTGCAGCGCTACCAGCACCTGCTGGGTGAGCCGTTCCTGCACCTGGGGACGTTGCGCGAAGAAACGTACAATACGATTCATCTTGGACAGGCCAATAATTTTATCCTTCGGTATGTAAGCCACCTTGGCGGTTCCGTCGATGGTAACGAAGTGATGCTCGCAGGTACTGGTCAGGCTGATGTTGCTGACCTTGACCATTTCTTCGACACCCATCTTGTTGTCAATTACGGTGATCTTCGGAAAATTCAGGTAGTCGAGTCCGGAGAATATTTCGTCGACGTACATTTTCGCAATGCGGTGTGGTGTTTCACAAAGGCTGTCGTCGTTCAGATCGAGTCCCAGCGTCCTGGCAATGTCGGTAAACGAATTTTTGATGCGCTGGTATTTTTCATCCCGCTCATACTGGTGTGGCAGCAATGGTGTTTCCAGGCCGCGCTCGATCAGTGCGTAGCGCACCTGGTCGGCTTCGCCTGAGTACGGAGACGGAATTTGTGTAGCCGAGCGTGCTAGATTTGTGTTCATGGTTCTTCCTTTAAGGTTGCTATTGCAATTCTGGGTTGATGGCAAATTAACTAGCCTGGGCAAGATGACGACCGCCATCGAGTCCAATGGTTTTACCGGTAAGGTAACGACTTTCGAGAATGTAGCGAATGGCATTGACACCCTCCGCTTCTCCCGGCGCAATGCCCAGCAGAGATTTCCTGAGCGCCTTCTCACGATAGGCAGCGTCGTCATCGTGGTTGAACATCAGTAGCGCCGGGGCAATGCTGTTGACCTTGACCAGCGGGGCGAACTTGCTGGCGAAGGACAGAGTCAGGTTATCCAGCGCGGCCTTGCTGGCCGCGTAAGCGATATGTTTTTTGCTACCGGTGCTCGCCACGTAATCGCTCATGTGAATGATATCCGCGTGCCCGTGAAGTTCCCCATGGCGGCGCAGTAAGTCACCACATTGCTGGTTCAGCAGGTAGGGCGCGACTACATGAACACTGAGCATGCTCTGCATCACCCTGTTATCCGGCTCTGCATTCCCCTCGGGCATCCATTCGGAAGCGTTGTGGATGAGCGCCCGAAGCGACGAGAACCTGGAGTGTAGTTCCTCGACAAGACCAGCCACACCCTGCTCATCGCCAAAGTCGGCCTGAATGGTTTCTATGCCCTGTTGTTCGAGCTGTTGCAACAGTGGGCGTTGTTTCCGATAGGTAATAACAACTGGATAGTTTTCCCGATGCAGTGCCAACGCCACCGCGAGTCCGAGCCTTTGGGCACCGCCAGTAATCACAATCGGAGAAATCGAATCGTTCACGGTAGTCGTCCTAGTCGCGCGATGCACTAAGGGTGACCGAGACCGAATCTGCAAAGCGCAGTGCATGCGGCTTGTCGACCCTGACTTCTGCAAAACTGACCTGTTCAGACTCGGAGGCTATAGCCAGCAAATCAGCGGTCAATTTTTCCAGCAGGTGGAAGCGCCCCTGCTCGATATGATCAATCATGCGTTTGGTAATACTCTTGTAATTCAGGGCATCGGCCTCGTCATCGCTGACAAACGCAGCATCTGCACGATAGCGTATTTCCGCGTTGACGATGACGTCCTGTTGCTTGGCCTTTTCTTCGGGATTAAAACCGATGAAGGTACGCAAGCGAAGGTTGCTGATATTGATCCTGGCCTCGCTGACCCGCGCCGGCTTGCTCCAGTTACGAATACTTGATGCTGGTTTCATAATTCACTGGTGACTCGTGTGAGATTAATAACAATTACGCAAGCTGGCGCTTTTTGGATCACAACCTGTTTGCCGCCCATCCTAGCGGGTAAGATGGATCGCCAGCATCGAGACGCTCGCAATCAGGGTCAGGGCCATTCGCATGTTGCGATAATGGTCGGGAAATGCAGGGAATAACGATGTATTGAGTTCGGCAACGAAGATACCGATCAATAACACCGCCGCTGCCAGCGGCCACCACGGCAGCGCGAACAGGAAGATAAAAAAAGCGGCCAGGAAATAGAGGTTACTCAACAGCAGGGCGGCCCGATGGCCGGGAGTCAACGCCATACCCCACCAGCTGCCGGTAAGAAAACAGATAATTCCGAATGCATAGGTCTCCGCGATCGAGGCCGAAAGATCGGCATGGCCTGATCCTGCAACTACCAGGAACGCAGGAATGACGAACGGTATAAGTCCGACCAGACCTAGCGCCCAGGTAATGAGTTGCGAGGAGATCATGCCGGTCTACATCTGTAAAGATTGCACAATGTCCTGCTCGAGTGCGCTGCCGGTCGGCTTTACCATGGAACCATAGTGCTTTACCGTTTTGCCGTCCCGAGCGATGAGGTACTTGTTGAAGTTCCAGCTCGGCGCACTGCCGGTTTGTTCGGCCAGCTGCCGGAACAACGGGTTGGCATCACTGCCACGAACCGAGCTGGGGGAAAGCATGGTGAAAGTAACGCCGTAATTAATGTAGCAAACCTCGGCCGTCTTACTCTCGTCACTTGCCTCCTGGTAAAAGTCGTTAGACGGAAAACCGACAATTTCGAGGCCCTGGTCACGGTACTTGTCATAGAGCGATTCAAGGCCCTTGAATTGAGGTGTGAAGCCGCAATGGCTGGCGGTATTCACCACCAGCAGTACCTTGTCCTTATAGTCACTACAAAAATTAACCCGCTCGCTGGAACGAAGTTTCTGTGCCTCGAAGTCGAGCAGTGAATCACAACTGGCGTAAGCGCTATTCACCAGCAGTAACAGGGGGATTGCGAGTAGTAGTCTGGATGATTTCATGGTTTCTCCTCGGGTTGGTTACCAGGCAATGATTTCCCCGTCCCAGGCCCAGAATTTTCCACTCTGGTCGGGATCTAGGTTTGACAGCAGTTTGACGAACATTGACGCCGTATAAGATGGCTCGAACAGGTTTTGTGGCGTCACCCTGGCCTGGAACGGTTTCGACAGACCAGTATCGTTGGTGCCGGGATGCAGCGCGGCCACGCAGCCCCGAGGATGGCTGTGTTTCCACTCGATGCTGAGTGTCTTCAGTGCCATGTTGAGAGCCGCCTTGGATATACGATAGCTATACCAGCCACCGAGCCGGTTATCTTCGATACTGCCGACACGGGCAGAAACGGTAGCCAGCACAGGCGCCGGGCTTTGCTTCAGGGCGACTGCGAAGTAACGTGCCAGCAGCAGCGTGGGCAAGGTATTGATCTTAATGTTTTCCAGCAAAAAGTCGGGCTGCAGGGAACGAATGCTTTTTTCCGGGCCACCCGCATCACCATGCAGGTAACCGGCACAGTTGATGATCCAGTCCACATGGTCAAAGCCGGCCGACCAGGACTCGATCTGCACCGAATCCCGGATATCAAGCTGATGCCAATGGAGACGTTCGTGCCGCAGTGGGATCTCGGCCTGATGATAAGTTGCCGCAATTTCAGCCGCAGGGAAGCGCTGCAACAATTCATTGACCAGCGCCTGGCCAATGCCCCCGCTGCCGCCAATGACGATGACCTGCCGTGGATGTTCATCCATTGGATAATGAGTTGGTATTTTCAGACATGATTCTTTATACGCACCCGCGTCACAGCTGGATCAGTTGCGAACCGGGCGAGGTGGTCTTGAGTATCCAGGATACGATCAGGGCCTGCAATGGGTTATAGGGACAGTTAAGCGTGGAAATGATGCATCTATTCAAATCGGTGTTAACATTGAAAGCACTGTCCCGGATGATAAACACAGGCAGATCATGACAGGGTATATGCGCCTGTTAATGTCGAGATTAAGCGTGGCCAAATTTATGCAGCGATTCAGGAATTGGAGAATGAGGAAATGCCTCGTCATTCTATTATTGACCTTTTCGGGATCAGCTATTGCGGAGTCTTACTTATGCATTGCGGATCAGGCAACTGCCCTCTACTACAACGAAAAGTCTAATAAATGGGGACGGGGTATCGTCACCCTCGATGATAATAATTACCTGCTATCACCAACCGATGTTAAAACCTGTGGCGCCGATTGCGATTATAAATATGAGGTTAAAAAGTTCGGCCGAAACACATTGATGGCCACTTGTTACGAGGAGTTTGACGAAAATGGTTTCCTGGATTGCTATACCAAAGGTGGTAAATTTAATTTCAACAGGGTCAATGGGAGATACCTTTGGGTTCATCATTGGGGCTACTACAACGTTTTACCTGGGTATCAGCCCCTTCCAGAGTCGAGCGCCCTTTTCCCTAACTCCGATGAAAAAAGCGACCCGCCGTATCTTGAAATCGGGAAGTGTTCCCCGCTATAAATCAATTCAGGTCAGGGCAAAAAAGAAATGCTCACCTTGCGGTGAGCAAATGAGGAGAAACGTGGTTACCCTATTTATTATTTCTTTCTACTTCACCCATATCGTTGACTCCGCGTTCTTCCAGCAGGGTAGTCAACCAGTCGGGGTCCATTTCCGGCACTGAAGATAACAACAGGTCGGTGTACTCATGGTGCGGTGGTGTAAACATCACGTCCTTGGGTCCCTGTTCGACGACCTTGCCATACTGCATAACCACCACTTCATCGGCGATCGAGCGTACCGTTGCCAGGTCATGGGTGATGAACATATAGGCGAGGTTCATTTCTTTTTGCAGCTTGTCGAGCAGGCGCAGGATACCTTCCGCAACCAGTTGGTCGAGCGCACTGGTGACCTCGTCGCAGATGATGAAGGTGGGTTCCGCCGCGAGTGAGCGGGCAATGCCGATACGCTGTTTCTGGCCGCCGGACAGTTCCGGTGGGTAACGGTTGTAATACTTCGAAGGATCCAGTTCGATCAAATCCAGTATTTCGTCAACCCGGTTTTTCAGTGCCGGGCCGTGTAAGCCGCTGTAAAATGCTGCAGGGCGTCCAATAATCTCGCTTATTTTTACCTTCGGATTAAGCGCGGTGTCCGCCATTTGATAAATCATCTGCGCCTGGCGCAGCTGATCCTTGGTGCGATCACGATAATCCGGGGGCAACGGCGTACCCTGGAATAAAATTTCTCCCTTGCTCGGCGGTAACAACCCGGTGATACATCTTGCCGTGGTCGATTTGCCGGACCCTGACTCACCCACTACCGCAACCGTCATCCCGGCATAAATATCAAAAGACACATCATGTAGCACCGGTGTATCACCGTAAGAAGCATCCACATTCTTCACTGAAATCAGAGGTCCAGAGTCGGTTGGTCGAGGCACCTGTTCTTTTTTGAAATCGCGTACTGCCCATAGCGACTTGGTGTAATCATCCTGGGGATGCTCCAGCATAGTCCTGGTATCGGCTTCCTCGACCTCGTCACCTTTGAGTAAAACCTTGATCACATCAGCCATCTGCGCCACGACCGCCAGGTCGTGAGTAATGTAAAGCGCCGCGGTATTAAACTGATCGACAATATCGCGAATCGCCGACAATACTTCGATCTGCGTGGTGACATCGAGTGCGGTCGTCGGCTCATCGAAAATGATCAGGTCGGGCCGGCAGGCCATCGCCATCGCCGTCATCGCGCGCTGCAATTGTCCGCCAGATACCTGGTGTGGATAACGAAAACCGATTTCCCTGGGATTAGGCAGACGCAAACGCTCGTATAACTCCATCGCGTCTTCCTGGCTTTCCAGGCGTTTCTGTATTCGATACTGCAGCGGTGCCTCGGTATGCTGGTCAATCAATTTATGTGCCGGGTTGAATGAGGCGGCAGCCGACTGCGCGACATAAGCGATACGTGCACCGCGTAATGACTGAAGGTCTGATTGTGGGGTCGTGGTCAACTCCATGCCGTCGAATTCGATTGATGATCCTTCCCCAATGCGACAGCCATCCTTGGTGAACCCCATGGCAGCGAGACCAATTGTCGATTTGCCGGCGCCCGACTCGCCGATCAAGCCCATGACCTCGCCTCGGTGCAGCGTCAGGTCGATGCCATGCACGATTTCGATCCAGTGTTCGTCGGAATACCCTTCGATTACCAGATTCTTTATATTTAGCAGTATGCTTTTATCTTGACTCATTTCGATTACTCCTTCAGACCGGACGACATGTAAAGCATCCAGTCAACAACAAAGTTAACGGCGACCGTAAGCAGTGCAATCGCACCCGCAGGTATCAGCGGAGTTATCTCGCCAAAAGAAATCAGGGTCGCATTTTCGCGCACCATCGAGCCCCAGTCCGCGGTCGGCGGTTGAATACCCAGGCCCAGGAAGGAAAGGCCGGCTACCAGTAGAAATACGAAACAGAATTCGAGGCCGAACTCGGCGATCAGCGGTGCCGACGAGTTAGGTAGTATCTCTTTGCGAATCAAATACCAGTTACCTTCGCCCCTTAGCTTGGCAGCTTCGATATAATCCATTACCACGACATTACCCCCGACCGATCGTGCCAGTCGGAATACACGCGGTGCGTAAATGATGGCGATGACGATGATCAGCGTAACGGTGTTGGTGCCAAAAATACTCAACAGCAGCAGGGAGAATATCAACGACGGAATCGACATGATGACGTCTACTATCCGCGAGAGCAGCTGGTCGAGTTTGCCGCCCACGGTGGCCGCATATAAACCCGCGGTAGCTCCCATGGCGAAAGCCAGGATAGTAGCCAATAGTGCCAGACCGACCGTATTCCGGGCTCCGTAGATAATGCGGCTAAACATGTCACGCCCCAGCTGATCGGCGCCCAGCAGCATATTTTCATCGGCTGGTGCAAACGCTGACGAGATGACCTCGGCTTCACCGTAGGGTGCGATAATCGGCGCAAAGATGCCGGAAATCGCATAGGTGAAAATAACAAACAATCCAAAGCCGGCGGTCAGTGGTGCGGCGCGCATCGTCTTGGCGAGGTCTGGAGGTAGCAGTATCACCAGGAATTCCCTGAATGAAAAAGATACACCCGCAGAAAAAGCAATCAATCCGGCAAGAATGGTAACCGACCAGAGCATCCCTTCGCCGCCGACGATACCCATGACAAATGAAACCAGGGTCAGCGAAAACAACAGCAGGAACGCGGTGCGCTTTTGATAAAAGGCAGCCAGCGAAGAAACACCGATGAGCAGGGCATAAAAACCAATGATAAAATAGTTCATAATTCAGCCCTCACTTCGGATGACGCAAGCGTGGATTGGTCAGGATCGACCCCACGTCAGCGGCCAGGTTTAACAGGATAAAGGTCGCCGCAAAAATCAGGCAGCAGGCCTGGACTACTGGAAAATCACGCTTGGTTACCGCGTCGACCAGCAATTGCCCGATACCGGGATAGACGAACACCACTTCAACCAGCACCACCCCGGTCACCAGGTAGGCAAGGTTCAGGGCGACGACATTGATAACCGGCGCCCAGGCATTGGGCAGCGTATGTTTGACGATGACCTTCCATGCCGGCACGCCTTTCAGGCGGGCCATTTCGACATAGGGCGAGGCCAGCAGGTTGATAATCGACGCCCGGGTCATGCGCATCATGTGCGCAACCACGACCAGCACCATGGTCAAAGCCGGCAGGAAGGTGCGATCAAGCTTGTCCATCAGGCTCATGTCATCGCTTATCTTGGCAATTGCCGGGAAATATTCCCCCTTGACCGCGAGGAACAGAATCAATACATAACCGAGAAAAAATTCCGGTGAGGATATCGAAGTCAGGGTCACGACATTGGCGACCCGATCAAACACCGTATTTCTGTACAATGCCACCAGTACACCCAGGAAAATGGCAACAGGTACCGCGATGATGGCGGCATACAGGGCCAGGAACAGCGTATTGCCGAAGCGCGTGTATATCGCTTCCGATACCGGTGTTTGTGATACCAGTGATTTACCGAAATCACCCGTCACCGCATTGCCCAGCCATTCAAAATAGCGGATCGGTGCTGCTCGATCGAGGCCGAGTTGCGCGCGCATCGCAGCGAGGTTTTCTTCGGTGGCACCCTGTCCGAGCACGGCCTGGGCGATGTCTCCAGGCAACAGTTCGACCGCACCGAAGATAATGATTGAAATGACCAGGAGCGTTACTAAGCCCAGCCCCAGTCTTTTTGCGATTATATTCAGGATATCGCCCATAGCGTTCCTCCCCCTAAAGTGACATCGATTACCTGATGCACTTTGATTTATTATTCAGGTTACCCGTGTACCCCGGTGGTGCCGGGGTACACGGGCTAGCCTGTGCATTAACATTATTATTGCCTAAAGACACAAACCAGGCCGTTTAGGCAAACCACCAGCGATGGTAACCGCGACCGCCATCGAGTTCCCAGCTCGCTGCCAGGTTCGGTGCATGTTGCACTTTCTTGTTACGTGCATAAACAAAGTTGGCAAAGAATGGGATCACGGTGCCGCCGTCATCGCTTGCCAGCACGCACATCTCGCGATACTGCTCGGCCCGACGGGTCTCATCGAGCTCCGCTTTGGCCATCAGCAGCAACTCGTTGAAGCGCTTGTTCTGCCAGTGCGACTCGTTCCAGGCCGCGTCGTCCTTGTAGGCCAGGGTGAACATATTGTCAGGCGTCGGACGCGCACCCCATTTGACGAAGCACCAGGGTTTCTTCAACCAGACGTCCGACCAGTAGCCGTCATTGGCTTCACGTACGGCATTGATCTGGATACCGGCTTTCTTCGCATGTTCACTGTAAAGCACACACATATCAACCGCACCGGGCAGAATACTGTCGGCAGCAGACAGGTCCACGTTGAGCGAACCCACGCCCGACTTCTTCAGATGGAATTTCGCCTTGTCGGGATCATAGGGCCGCTGTGGAATATCGGTCGGTGCGTAAGGCATAGCGGGAGAAACATGGTAGTCATTACCCACCGTCGCAGTGCCGAACATGATTTTCTTGACGATATCCTCACGATCGATCGCATATTTCAGCGCCAGCCTGACATCTACATTATCAAAGGGAGCAACGTCACAAAACATCGGCAGTGTTATGGCGGAGCCACTGGCAACATTTTCGACCACGAGATTCTTGTTACGCGCCATCAGGGCCATGGTTTTCAGATCGACGGATGTGATCGCATCGACATCACCGGTAATCAACGCGGTCTGGCGTGCGTTGGGGTCATTGAGAATCAGTAACTCGAGTTCATCGAAGTAAGCGCCTTCACGATGCCACCCATCGTGTCGGACCAATGAGGAAGTGATACCGGGTTCATGATTGACAATTTTATACGGACCCGCACCAATCATGGTTTCCCACTCGATGCTGCCATCATCCTTGGCGGGACAAATAGCCAGGTGGTAGTCAGTCATTACCCAGGGTAAATCGGCGAAGCCCTGGTTAAGCTCGATGACGATGGTATGGTCGCCCTTCGCCTTGATATCGGTGACTGACGTCAGCAGGGCCGTCGCTGCCGAGGTAGATTTTTCACCACGGTGGTGATTCAGCGAGGCTATGGCATCTTTGGAGGTAAATTTCCTGCCATCGTGAAAAGTGGCGTTCTTATTCAGCTCGAAGGTCCAGACCTTGGCATCGGGGGTCGCGCTCCAGGAATCCGCCATATCCGGTCCCAATCCGTTTTCAGGCGTAATTTCAGTCAGATAGCTGCGGTGCGCGTGTGCAAGCTGGATCATGCCAACACTGAGATAAGTTCCCGGATCGAAGGTATCGGAAGTATTACCGTCATGCACGCCGACTCTGAACTTACCGCCTTTTTGCGGTGTGGCCGCGGCCACTTCGCTAGTCCAGAGACCGGATGCGAGGGGTATCGTCATACCCGCCGCGACGGCAAAGCGCATGAAGTCACGTCGACCCAGCTTGCCGCTTTTCGCGTCCTGGGTGAGTAACTCTTTGAATTCTTTATTATTGCTCATTGAAAATCTCTCCTCAGTTTTATTAGATGTGAATGCTCAAATGCATGCATTGTGCGATTCGTTATGACGAATATACTCTCAGCCTTGATATGAATAAATCGAAAATTATTCATGACTATTATCGATATCTGTCATGTTTATATGCATTGCGCTCGGGTCAATACCAAACCAATACTACCCGATTGAGATAAAAGTTACGACTACCAAAAAGTGATGCGGATCAAACGAAGCATCTGAATAGAGTCTGGCTACAGGAAAGATCGTGGCCATTGGCGTTTCCAGGCTGTTACCGAATAATCAGCGTCTCGGGTGTTCGATGGGTCAGGTTCTCGGCCCCGGCCTCGGTCAGCATCACGGTGTTGGAGATGAAATAGTCGACCACGTCGGTATTGGTAAACCAGGAATGGGCGTGAAAAGTCATGCCTGCCCTGAGCACCCTGTCACTGCCGGGTTGCAGGCTGGTCACCATGCTGCCGCCGGTCCAGCTCGGTGGAAAACCGATACTGACCATGTAGCCGCAATGGTGTCGATGGTAGTTCTTCAGCCCGGCACTGTCGGCAACGTCCTTCCAGGCCTGGTAAACCTCCCCGGCCGTCGCCCCGGGCTTGAGCGCATCACAGATCGCCTGCATGCCACGGATAGCGAGTTCCGCCGAACGCTCGGCACCCTCGGGTGCCTGGCCAACGTATACCAGTCGACCCATCGGCGCCTGGTACTTGCGATATGCGCCACCGACTTCGAGAAACACCGCGTCGCCATCGTGAAAGATATCGCCACGCCATGTCGTATGCTCTTCGCCAAGTCGGGTCGTGGGGCGGATAAACGGACCGAAACCCGGATACTCGCTGCCCGCCAGGATCATCCCCCGGTTGCATTCGGCCGCAATTTCATAATCACTCGCGCCATCCCGAATCGCGTCGATCGCGGCAAGGGTTCCCGCATCGGCCGCTGCCGCTGCCTGCCTGGTGTAATCCTGTTCCAACGGAGACTTCACCAAGCGCAAGTCATCTATAATGCCGGATCCATCCCGCCAGTGGGCCTTCGGCGCGCCTTCGGTAATCATTTCGTAGATACGTGGCGTCATGAACAGACTGCGTTTTTCGATGCCGAGCCTGGCCGCCGATAACCCTCGATCTGCCAGGATACCCAATACATAATCAGACAATTCCTCGGTATCACCGTGCCCATGGAAATCGGCATTGCTGACCTGGTTTTCAACCGTAATACGTTCCATCGCGCGACAGGCCAGGGCCATCCTTCCCTCGGCCGGAACAACCAGCACATGACAGGCGAAGAAGCCCCAGTGGTCGAGGCCGGTCAGATAGTAAATATTCTCTGGAACCGAAACCAACAGAGCGTCCAGATCCCGCTCCTGCATGATCCGCCTGACCGAGGCCAGTCTTTGTTGCAGCTCTTCCTCGGGGAAAACTTCGTAGCTCATTGGTGTGACTCTCGATACCTGAACGCACCCTAGCCTATCATACCCGCACTATCGTGTTCATGGTGCGGGTGGCTTCGGTTCAAGCCACCCGCTACCCGCGTGGGGTTTATATTAAGCCGCAATATCTTTTGCGAGGTAACGCTCGAGGTCTTCCGAACCGCCGATGTATTCACCATTGATAAAAATCTGCGGTACCGTGGACTGACCCGAAACCGCTCGCAGGCAGGCCTCTGTGTAATCCCGGTTCAGGACGAGCTCCTCAAAGTCGATGTCGGCATCGCGGAGCATACCTTTGCTGCGCACGCAGAATTCGCAACCTTCGCGGGTGAACACGGTGACGTCTTTCGGTTTTTCGGCATTTGGAGCAATATACGCCAGCATGGTATCGGCATCAGAAACTTCAAACGGATCGCCGGGCAGGTCAGGTTCGATGAACATCTTCTCGATGACGCCGTCCTTGACCAGCATCGAGTAGCGCCATGAACGCTTGCCAAAACCCAGGTCTTCCTTATCGACCAGCATATCCATACCGGCGCTGAAGTGACCGTTACCGTCGGGTAAGAAGGTCAGGTTGTCAGCATGCTGCTCCTGTTTCCACTCGTTCATGACAAAAGCGTCGTTAACAGAAATACAGATGACTTCGTCGACACCGCCTTTTCTGAAAACCGGTGCTAACTGGTTGTAACGTGGTACATGAGTCGACGAACAGGTCGGGGTGAAGGCGCCCGGTAACGAAAATACGACGACAGTTTTACCCTTGAATATTTCTTCGCTCGATAGGTTTACCCATTCATGGTCACGACGGGTACGAAAAGTTACCTGCGGTACAGATTGACCTTCACGATTGTTTAACATGGTTTAACTCCTTAACGGTTGTATTGAAAAATTGATTCAACGCTGTTTGCTTGCGATGGCGAGGATTTTAGGCACTGCCTTTCCATAGGTGAAATCGTTTATATCAATTTAATCAATAGTTATTGACGATCATAAGAACATGCCATCCACAGCACAGGCCCGCGCAACGTGATTATTAGTGGCTGGTTGCTGGCGAAGCCCGGGACCAGGCAGAGGCGTCCTGTTACGCCCGTGTGTTGAATTATTGGTCGTTCCGGTCCGGGTCCAACGACTGCACGGTATTCGGCAGGTTATGCCAGATGACGGCGGCGAACGCCCGCAACGCCTGTTTGCGCGGGAAACTCTTCCTGAAAACCATCGAGATGCGGCGATGCGCGTCTTCGAATTCGAGTTCACGCGCGACGACACCGCTGCCGCTTGTCCACGAGCCACGCATCGCAAGCGCCGGTACCAGGGTAGAACCGAAACCCGCACCAACCAGCTGTAGTAGGGTTTCCAGGCTCGACGCACGCAAGTCAGCCATGTCACCGCTGGTTTTGCGTTCCTTCATATGGCACAGGTCCATGACCTGTTGCGCCAGGCAATGACCTTCCGATAGCAAGAGAAGCTCGGTGTTGTCGAGATCTGCTCGCGTAATGGTGTCTTGTAGATAAAAAGGGTGGTTGCTCGAATGAGCTATCCAGAATGGTTCATCGAATAACGCAATGGCTTCAAACTCATCATCGTCGGCTGCAGTTGCCAGCAGCGCGACATCTATTTCATGATTGTGCAGACGGTTTACCAGGGTATCCGTGGTTTCTTCCGATAACACCAGTTTCATCTGCGAGTGATTCTGCTTGAGTGGTATCAGGATCAATGGCATCAGGTAGGGACTGAGCGTCGGGATAGCACCGACCCGCAGAGGTCCCGCCATCGGGTCCTGGTAGGCCTGCGCGAGTTGCACCATGGCCTCGGCCTGTTCCATCATTTGATGGGCGTGGATCAGGATTTCTTCACCGACCGGGGTGACCTTGACGGAGCGATTGGTACGTTCAAAGATCGCCACACCCAATTCCTGCTCCAGCTTCTTGATTTGTCCACTTAGGGTTGGCTGGCTGACGAAACAGCGTTGCGCCGCCCTGCCGAAGTGGTTTGTGTCGGCAACGGCAATTATGTATTTCAGATCGCGAAGGTTCATTATTCAAGATTCATCGGTAATATCTAAGTAAACTGTCACCCTGATTGTGGTCAGGTATCCGCAAGTTCGCCCAGGGTGATTGGCTTAAGCGGTGGGCGAACCCTGAAATATCCAACCTGCTCCATCGAAGCACCTGTTTCGTCAGCGACCAGCGCCGATACCGTGCTGCCGCACAGGCACCCCTGGCATGGACCCATACCACATCGAGTAAATGCCTTAACCTGGTTCGGCCCCACGCAACCCATTCTCACGGCCTTACGTATTTGTCCCGCATAAACTTCCTCACAACGACATACCAGGGTTTCATCATGCGGCAATTGATATGCCTTCGACGGTGCATAGAGCGCATCGAGAAAAGGCCTGATCGACAGCTGTCTTTGTAGCGAACTTTTAATCCCTTTCGCTACCCGATCACGTTGTTCCATATCAATCTTCTGTAATTGATGGGCGCTCTCCAATGCACAAAGCCTGCCCTGCAACTCGCTAGCGCGCGCACCAACGATACCCGCGCAATCCCCCGCCACCAGTACTCGACTAACACTACTCTGACCCCATATATCTTTGGCTACTTTCCAGCTTTGCTGCTGCGCATCCCAGTCAACCTTACACCCTGCAGCTAGTGGCAGGCGTATGTTTGGGATCACACCCTGGTGTAGTAACAGAGTATCGGTTTCAATACTAATTTCGGCTCTACTCTTACCCCGGACTGTACTGAAGTGAATCGACTCGATCGACTCACGGCCTTCGACACGAAGATTATCGATAGCTTTATACATGGGTATCCCCGCTTTTTTAATGGCAAGCATAAATGACAGGCCCTTAAGCAGGTAGTCGAAGGCAGGTAGTGCGCGAGCTAAACGGGGCAGTATTTGAAGCAGGCTTGCTACTGGCGTAGTGTCAATGATTGCCTCGATTTTTACCCCGGCCTGCAGGTACTGCCAGGCTATCAGCAGCAGTAACGGGCCACCGCCGGCTAAAACCAGGCGTCCAGTCGGGACCATCGCCGCAGATTTGAGTAATATCTGCCCTGCGCCTGCCGTCATTACACCAGGCAGCTGCCATCCAGGCAGGGGCATCGGTCTTTCCTGGGCACCGCTGGCCAGCAACAATCGATCGGCACTAATGAAATGGCTCGCGCCATCAACCAGTATTCCGGTCTCGAGTCGATCATCGAGATACCATACCGGTGCATTGTTTATGTAGGTCGCGCCACTTTGGAGAAGTTCATCGACCAGTCGCTTGCCCCGCAGGTAGTCTTTGCCGAGGTAATCCTTAACACGGTCTCCAGCCGCACCGACATTGCGGTAAATCTGTCCGCCGGGCGCTTTTTGCTCATCTACCAGCGCGACATCAGTACCGAGACGCGCGGCCTCCGCAGCCGCGGCGAGACCAGCCGGACCGGCACCGATCACCAGAAGTTCGTAATGGTTCTTCATCCTTGCTGCTGCAGTTCTGCTGCGCCCTGTTGATACTCGATCGTCATGTTCTGCGCGACCTCGACCTGGCAGGCCTGCTGATTGGGAACCCCGTCAATGCTCATCAGGCAATCGAAGCAAATGCCCATCATGCAATATGGCAGGCGTGGCGAACCGCTTACGGGGGTATTACGCACCTTGCTCACACCACAAAGCAAAACCGCCGCGGCGACCGAGATGCCGGCTGGAACATCGTATTCACGATCCTCGATACACACCGTAACGGTATCGGTACCGGCGTCTTCAATCAGTCGAAACATCAAACCTGTCAGCACTGAAGTGGTTGATAAGATCAAGCTCACAGTTGCCGGCTATCCACCCGGCAACCGGGCCGGCGTGCATGGCGGCGAGGGTGACACCGCTATGGCAGGTTACCGTAAATGCGCCCGGGCAGTTCGCAGATTGCTGGTAAATCGGGTTATGGTCCGGCGTCATTACTCGCAGCGCGCCCCAGGCACGCACCAGGCCGACACGCGCCAGCAAGGGAAACATCGACACGGCGCGACTGGCCAGCTTTTTCAACACCGATGGACTGCTACCGTCATCCAGGCCCACATCCTCATGCGAATACCCGATCTGCACTGTGCCTTCCGCGGTCTGACGCACGTGTAATGTCGGGAAATTCAGAAATGGCTGCAGGCGCTCAGTAATCATGATCTGGCCACGGTCGACGACAACCGGAATATCCATGCCCAGCATTTCACCCAGGCGTCGATTGTTGAGCCCGGCACAGATAGCTATTTTTTCAGCTGACAGGATCCCCTGGGTAGAATGCGCGAAGAAACCACCCTGCTTCGCTTCGATTCGATCAATCGCCTGGCCGGGAAAATAATCCACCTGGTGATAATCCATGCCCTGCTGCAATGACTGCAGCAGGTAAAGCGGATTGACGTGCCCATCCTGGGGAGAATAGCTCGCCCCCAGAACTGCGCTCGAAATTTGCGGAATTTGTTTTTTTAGCTGCGCATGGTTCAGCATTTCATATTCAAACGATCCATTCGTGTGTTCGCGGACCTGTTCCATTTCCTGCACGCGTTCGTCCCATTCCGCCTCATCGAGGCAAAAATGCATGCCGCCGGAACGCTGGTAATCGATCCCAAGGCCGGTTTTATTGGCAAGTTCTGCCACCAACTCCGGCCACAGCCCCGCTGCCTGCCCGGTCCATTGCGCATAGGGTGCGAAATCCGCACCCTTACCCTGAACCCAGACCAGGCCGAAATTACCTCGCGAGGCGCGAAATGACCGGTCACCCCCGTCGAGCACCGCCACCTTGTAGTTCTGTCGGGCGAGCCCATAGGCTATCGAAGAACCAACCAGGCCTCCCCCAACTACTATAAAGTCGTATTCCATTGACTACTTTCCAACCAGTAACTCATCCAGTCCAAATATACGTTCCGGCACAGTCATCATCACCCCGGGGATAAATATGCAGGTAATCAAACGGGTTCGAAGCCAGACTTTATCCCAGTTGCCGGGACATACCTATCACAAATTTGGAGCAGTGCAAACTGGAGCGCTCTAAATGTTGATGTAACCGGTTTAAGGGAGATCCAATAGTCTTCTTTAATGTTGCAGATACTCCGGCATTTACTTTTTCAGCTAAACTGTCTCACTAACTGGACCACTTCTATCAATGCAAATTAACAGCCCGGGATCACAGCGAAACACACCCCGATTTCAGGAGACTGCATACCTGATGAAACTGCTCTATATACTGCTCGTCCTGGTGCTGGCGGCATCCCCGCTGCAGGCAGATTCCTTAACCACCATACAACTGCAGAACCGTCCAGCCGAGGAAATCATACCCATTATCAAACCGATGCTTGGGACTGATGACGTGATTACCGGCCGGGGCTTCAAACTGTTTCTGCGATCTTCGCCGGAAACACTCGCACAGGTCGAGGACATGATCGCCATGCTGGATACGTCTGCAAAAATCCTGCAGATATCCGTTTTCCAGGGCAGTGACCGGGACCTCAGGGCACTAGACATCAGTGGCAACATTCAAATTGAAAGTGGCGATGCCAGTGGCAGCATCGGCACCAATAGCAACAAAAGCGCCGCTGGCATCAGTTACAACAGCCACAACGCCAGCGGCAGCATCAACGCTACCAGCAGCAGCGGGCGCAGGGAAAATAATCCGGTACAGCGGCTACGGGTCACCGAAGGTACCGCAGGTTATATTGAAACCGGAGAACAGATCCCCTATTTTTCCGGCGCCCGCTGGATCGGCTCCAGCGCGGCTGCCGCCGATATCGAATACAGGAATGTAACTACCGGCTTCTATGTGCTTGCGCGTACTCACGGCGACAACATCTCTTTGCAGGTCAGCCCATTCAGGAATTCGTTGAGTACAGCGCGCGCTGGCAACATTGAAACCCTGCAAGCCAACACCACCATAACTGGACAAATCGGTGAGTGGTTGCTGATCGGCGGCGCCACGGAGCAAATCAAACGTTCGCAAAGCGGCATTGGCAGCTACAGTTCAACACAAAGCAGGGCCAATGACGGAATCTGGATCAAAGCTGATCTTACTCAATAAGCCGTGAACCTGTCAGGAGTGCCGTGGGCGAGAAGAAGGTATCACCAAGGTTTAATCAACGAATAATTGACATGTAAAAAAGGTGGCTACGCGGTGATTTAACGGGGACCCCATCATTATGAGTACGACAAAGTGTACATTTTTTTCGCATAAACCGATTAATTTAGAAATGCTTAATAAAACACCTGCGACGTTTATGCTGTACTGCATTGAAATGCTCCCATAAGGATTGGACCTTGGTATTATCTTCCAGCTCATGATTGGTTTCTACAGTAGTAACGCCGTTCTTGACATAGGTATCATAGGTTTCTTTCATCAGCATGGCATTAACACCTTTGCCCTGAAGATCTTTCCGAATAGCGACCATCAACAGGTCAGCCATATCATTCTTCTTTATTGCCTTTAACAAAGGAATAAATCCAAACGGAAGTAGCTTGCCTTTATTCTTCTGTAACGCTTTAGATAATGATGGCATGGTGATATTAAACGCAGCAAGCTTGCCCTCGCTATCGACAATAATGGTTACGTAATCCACTTTCATGAAAGAGAAATACTGTTTGGTATAGTAATCCATCTGGCGCCGCGTAAGCGGTGTTACTCCAAAAAGGTCGGCGTAAGCGTCATTAATCAATTCAAATATTGCAGTGGTATAAGGAAGAATTTCCTTTACTTTCTTTGCTCGAATAACCGTTAACTTCAATCTACGTTCTACTACCGAAGCAAGTTTGACAAGCCTTTCGGGCACTACCTTGTCTACTGTAATTTTATATTCAACCCAGTCGGTTTCTTTTACAAAACCCAGGTTCTCGAAGTGATTTTGATAATACGGATAATTATAAATAGAAGCCAGTGTACCTAGTTGGTCAAAGCCTTCTATCAATGTCCCTTCATGATCTAAATCAGTAAAACCAAGCGGTCCATGCATGGCATTTAATCCTTTTTCTTTTGCCCAGTTTTCTACCTGTTGCAAAAGTAAACGGCTAATGTTTACGTCGTCTTCAAAATCAATCCAGCCGAAGCGGATGTATTTATTTTTCCACTTGTCTATATAGGCGTTATTGATAATGCCGGCAGTCCTTCCGACAACTTTGCTGTTCCTGTATGCCAACCAGTATCTGGCTTCACAATAATCAAATGCGGGATTCTTCTTGGCGCTCAATGTGGCGGCTTCATCAAATTTCAAAGGTGGTACAAAACAGGAATGATTCTTGTACAGTTCATCCGTAAAGTTGATAAAGGCTTTCATTTCAGCCTTTGTGGTTACTTCCTTGATTTGAATTTCCATGAATCGCCTGCTGGTCGCTGGGCCGTCATCGTCGAATACTGACCGATTCTGAGTTGAAGGATTTGCTTCATATAAGCTTTTTAGAGACTTCCCTGAGGTCACTACATCCTTATTAAAAGTATAGGGCTATTTCCCTGCCATACAATCGTTAATGCGAACAGGTGATTGTCTACAGGCGGAATTCACGGCCCAGGTACACGTCTCTTACCTGCTGATTATTAAGGATAGCTTCCGGTTCCCCGGCGGCAATGATACGGCCCTCGTTCAGTATATAGGCATGACGGCAAATGCCCAATGCCTCGCGCACATTGTGGTCTGCTATCAATATGCCAATATCACGAGCACACAGCTGCCTGATGATTTGCTGGATATCCACGACAGAGATCGGGGCTACGCCGGCAAACGGCTCGTCTTGCGGCAGGAAACCGAGATCACGCAAGGCGCGCAGTTGCATGGGCTCTCCGGTGAGGTCGATATCGTCAATTCCGATGCCGCCCTCAGCGCAGGGTACCTGGCCGACGATCATGTAAAAGGAGGTTGTCTTGCCCGGCCCTGTTAGAACCCAGCAGCCCAACAATCTGTCCACTGTAGACTGTCAGTGAGACGTCATCGACACCGCGCCGGGACTGGTAGCTTTTTGTTTGCGCTCAGCACGCTCATGGTGATGGTGCGGGCGGTTTGTTCTGCTTGCTGCCGGGCTGCAGGGTAATGCGTACACGATCACCGGGCTTGTCACTACCCGCATTGACAGTATTGCTTTTCAGGTCAAAGACAATGCGGTCGCTGCGGAGTTCCTCATCACCTGATTGCCAGACGCGTGCATTTTCCAGAAGGATGATGCGGTCCTCTTTGGCGTAATATTCGATGCGTCCAGCTTCTGCGTGCTGGTCGGACTCCTTGCCATCCGGGCGCTGCCGGTAGGTTGCCGGATCTCCGGTGAGTACAAGGGTATCAATGGTGTTATCGCTGAGCTGTACCGTCATTTTGCTACCTTGCAACACGAGAGTGCCCTGTTGCAGGTACACATTACCCTCATAAACGCTGTTGCCGGTTTTCTCATTCAGGGTGGCCCTGTCTGCCTCAATGTTTATTGGCTGATCACGGTCGCCTGTCAGCCCCAGGCCAGTGACTGGCAATAGTGACAGCAGTAATGCGGTTCTCAGCAGGCCGCCTGTTACGCGATAACTAGCCATTACCATCGTTGCTGCCATCAATGGTTCCACGTACCCGGGAAAGCAGTTCCAGGCTGCCGTCTGTCAGTACGCCGTCCACGTCAAGAATCAGCGAGCTTATGTGCGAGACTTTTTCGAATAAGTCTTTCATAGTACTGGTGTTACACCACGCCCGCGCACCACGGGTCGTCATCGGTAAAGACCCCGATAAGCTTGCCTGCCGGGAGCAACAGACTGAACCGGCGGCATGCCACCTACCCTGCAAGATCCTTCTCCAGCAGCACATTCCCATCCTGCAACCGGTAGGCCCGGTCGGCCGCTTCGAGCAAGGCGGGCTGGTGCGAAATGGCCAGGATAGTTTGCCTGCCGCGTAATTTTTGCAGCGTTTCGCAAATCGCCGCTTCGCTCAGCGGGTCAAGCGCCGTGGTCGCCTCATCCATTATCAGCAAGCGGGGGCGGTGAACAAGGGCACGTGCAATCATGATCCGCTGCCGTTGGCCACCAGACAACATGCCGCCTCTTTCACCCACATTGCTATGGATGCCTTCAGTCAATTTTTCCGTGAATGCCCAGGCCCCCGCTGCCTGGAGGGCCGACACCACATCGGCTTCACTGATTCCGGGATCCCCCAGTGCCACATTATTGAATACAGAATCGTGTAGCAACACCGTTTCCTGCGGCACGTAACCGATGGTGCGCCGCCAACGGTGCATATCAAGATCTTGCAGCGGGACTTCATCGACCAGCACCCTGCCACAGGTCGGTTGCATCAACCCGATAATCAAATCCAGGATAGTTGTCTTGCCCGATCCTGATGGTCCGATCAGGGCGGTAAATGAACCGGCGGGAATGGTGAGATTTAGTTCATCCAGTACCCGTTTGTCGTCATAGGAAAAACTGACACCCCTCAACTCGATACCTGACTCAAGGGTCGGGGTGAGCTTGCCCCCTGGATGCTCGACCGCGAGGTCGGCTTTTTCGATAATTTTCTGGATCGACCAGTAGGCAGACTCACAGACCGCCATCTTCTGGTACATGCGCTGTACCCGACCGGTATTCCTCAAAATTCTATGCATTAGAAAACCCAACACCATCACTGTTGCAAGTGGCAGTTCCAGTTTAACCAGCGTGGCATATATACCGATCACCAGCACCAGCGCAAACAACACCTCCTGCCCCGCCGACAGTACCTCGGCACTCATCACCTCACGACGCAGGGCGAGGTTAATATTTTTCGTTTCCGACATCAGCACGGTATTCACCAGGCGTTCGCGCCCCATCGACTTGAGCGGCTTAACCGACAACAGGATGTCTGCCAGGCGAGCAATCATCGACCGGGTAAACTTTGTCTGGCGCTTGCCGGCCTTGCGTGCCATTTTAACCAGGCTACCCAGTAACCGATAGCTCAGCAGGCCCACCAGCAAGGCAAACAGTGCTACCTGCCACATCACCAGGGTGGCGATGGTGAGATACACCATAGCCTCTATGACCAGGGATATCAGCGTGGCGCCATACAGGTAGGCATTGCCAGCCCTGACCGCCTCGATCGACATGGAGTTGGTCAACTGCCCCACCGGTTGATGCAAAAAATACTCCCAGCGCGACGCCAGCATGGCACGCAACATCGACAGGCGCAGATCGGTAGCAACATGGGCAACGATGTAGCCAACCTTTTGCCTGGCCAGCAATGACAGGCCGCCCTTCAAAATTGCTCCAAGCAGTATGATGATCAGCAGTATCTCAATGCTGGGTGTAAACCCTGCTGCTTCGATAGTACCGAGCAGAAAACTCCCTACCCCGGAGTCAGCCTCCACCCCTGAAACATCTCCCCCTGGCGTGCCTGGCTTGACCAGGACATGGTTCAACAACGGCAACAGAGCGGTCAGACTGACCCCTTCAATCAGACCGGCAATCAGCAACGCAAACAGCATGACGGCACTCTGTAACGGGTAGGCACGTGCAAAAGTCTTCAATAGATGCATGGCAGCAACCTTACTTCAGTGCAGGGGGAATGTTTGTCCGATGGTGCCGAATAGCATCAGCCGTTGTCAGGTTTGACGTTCCAGCTGCAGCTTTGCACTAACAGCCGCAAAGGCTTCCAGCACGACATCGATCTGCTCTGGACTGTGAGCCGCACTAAGACTGCATCGCAGCAGTGGGCTGCCACCAGGAGTGGCCGGAGGGAGAACCAGGTTGACATAGACACCCTGCGACAGTAATTCACCCCACAGGAGGGCGGGGGCTTCCTCGATGGACACCGGCAACTTCACCGCTATCACCGGACTGATTTCCGGACCGAGATCAAACCCCATCTCAGTCAGTCCCTGATAGAGACGCGTTGCATTGTCCCAAAGTTTCGTGCGTAGCTCGACACTGCGATTCAGGATCTGCAGCGCCTGGCGGGTTGATGCTATCAGGGAGGGTGAAGAGGAAGCGGTGAATGTATAGGGCCGCATGGCATAACGCATATGCTCAAGCTCCGGCCAGCGGCTGACACAGAAGCCACCGATGGAGCCCAGGCTTTTGCTGAAGGTACCGGTGATAAAATCCACTTCATCCTCAACCGCAGCTTCCTCAGCCAGCCCTCTGCCATGCTTACCCAGAACTCCCAGGGAATGAGCCTCATCCACCAGCAGTGAGGCACCATAACGGCGCTTAATGTCCACAATCTCATGTAATGGCGCGCGATCTCCCAGCATGCTGTAAATCCCTTCCACCACCACGAGGGTACGGCTGGCCTGTTCGCCCAGTCGTTTCAGGCGCTTCTCCAGATCTGCGGGATTATTATGGCGAAACCGGATTACCTGGGCCGCACCGAGACGGGTACCATCATAAATACTGGCATGACAGTCGGTATCCATCAGGATCACATCCTCGGGACCCGTCAGCGTGGAGATTACCCCGAGATTCGCAACGTAGCCGGTAGAAAAGACGATTGCATCGGGGCAATTAAAGAAGTCGGCCAGTTCATTCTCCAGCGCTACATGGGCAGCATAACTGCCATTCGTCATTCGCGAGCCGGTGGTGCCTGTCCCCTCTTCTCTGACCGCCTCGCAGGCTGCAGCAACGCAGTCAGGATCGAAGGTAAGTCCCAGATAATTGTTGGTGCCAACCATGATTACCTTGTGACCATTCACCATCGCCTCGGTAGCCGAAACCATCCGCTCCACTATCACGTGAAAGGGATCTGCGCCACTGCTGGCAACCAGCGCGGCACGCTTTTCCTCAAGGGGCAGGAATTTTTCGAGAAGGATGTTCATGGATCAGCTGTCTTGTAGCAACGTTTCAAGGTGTTTGGCAAACTCCCCGATAGTGTTCACATCAGGAAGAATATTCAGCGGGACCGAAACGTCGAAACAATCCTCGATTTGCATCACCAGCTCCATCACTTTCATCGAATCCAGACCGACATCATCCATGATACGGGTCTGCTCACTGAGCTCTATGGGTTGTTCGGAATAAGGGCGGATCAGCTCGAACAGCTGATCAAGGATTTCATCTTTACTTTGCATCTTTGTTCACTCTCTGTCCTGTATCACTCCGCTGGCTTGACAACCGCTCTATTGCTGCCGACCCCGGCTCTCCCCAGCCCATTGTCCGTCGCAGACCCTGCTCCAGAGGAAAGACCGGCTGCCAACCAATCGCAGCAGTCAATGCACTATTATCAGCCACCCAGTCGGGATGCCGCAGCTCACGCACCTTCCCCGGGGTCAGCATGGGAGCATAACCGATCAAGCGTGCAATGGCGACATTCATGAGGGCGATTGCTTTTAACAGCGCTGCCGGCAGGGGCAGCCTGATAATGCGTCTGGCGCGCAATGCCGAAACCCTCGCTATGGTTTCATCCCAGCTATATCCACCCGCCTGGGTATCACACAATTCGTATACACCGGACCGGCAACTGCCGGCATTCAACCAGCTTAGCACTGCCGCGCACAGGTCTTCAACATACAGTAATGACACCCGCGCATGCGGCTCACCCAGCACCGGCGCAATACCGCGCCCCATCCACTGAAACAACGGCAGCATCTCCGTATCTCCCGGCCCGTAAACGGCTGGAGGGCGCAAGGCAACCCACTCCATATCTTCAGCCATAGCGGCCAGGGCCAGCTCCCCCTGGCGCTTGCTGGAGGCGTAATGGGAGAGCTCGGGGGCCCGCGCAGCCAGGGAGGAAAGTAACAGGAACCTGGGGTGAGGCGACAGGGGAAGCACTGCGCGTACCAGTCGCTCCAGACCATCTACATTGACAGCGTTGAAATCAGCAGCAGTGGCTCCACGAACAGCTCCGGCACAGTGCACCACTGCGGCAGCGCCCTGTACCAGACGATTCAAAGATTCGCCATCCTCGAGGGAACCGATAACAGCTTCAAGTCCAGGTTTCTCTGGCATACGATGTGCTGATCGGGAACGAACCAGGGCTCTCACATTCCAACCGGCAGCCAGCAGATGGTCGACCAGCATAGCGCCGATGAATCCGGTGGCACCGGTTACAGCAATGGTCCGTGACATAAAGATATCAGCGGCGATGACGGGTTGTCAGCCCGCTTGCGTCAGCAGCAGGCCAGCCATCGCGCCCTGGTCACCATGCTGGTCCAACCGGTGCGATTCCATGTAGTTCAAACGTGCCTTGGAACGGGACAGTTTACCCGACGAAGTTCGTGGCAGAGTATGCAACGGCACCAGTTCAATGAGACAGTCCACACCCATCTCGGTAAGGACTAACCCCTGCAACCGCTTCCTCAACTCTGCAAGCTCCCTGGGGTCCTTCTCCCGGCTTTGTACCACCATCACTACCGTATCAGCTCCATCCATACCCGGTACAGCAAATGCCAGGGCATCTCCCGGGCGAAATTCCGGCTGCTGTTCCACAATCTGCTCCAGGTCCTGAGGCCAGATATTGCGTCCGTTGATGATGATCAGATCTTTCTTGCGGCCCGTGATCATGAGTCCCGCGGCCGTCTGGTAGCCGATATCGCCGGTGTTCAACCAGCCATCAGGCGAGAGTGTCTGTGCGGTAATTTCCGGTTCATTGAAGTATCCCGACATGACACTGGGTGCCCGTACGTAGATCACACCGATGTGACGCTCCGGCACCACCTTTCCCGAGGCATCCCGCACCTCCACTTCGAACGTCGACAACGGCACACCACAGTTCACAAACTCGCTCACGCGTTCTACGGGCGTATCTTCCCCTACCGGCTGCGCGCGTTCACACAGCGCCAGCTGATCCGCATCGACACGGTCAACCGACAAGCCCTCATTCAACGGTGCAAAACTCACCGCCAGGGAACACTCTGCCATCCCGTAACCGGCCATAAACGCCTTGCGATCAAATCCACTACGAACCAGCGCCTCGGCAAAGTCATGTAGTACCTGCGGGCGGATCGGCTCCGCAGCCACGCCCGCCACACGCCAGGCGCTCAAGTCAAACTGCTCCGCTTCACCTTCGCGCAACCGACGATTGCACAACTCATATCCAAAAGGCGGACTAATCGAGATGGTTGCCTTGTTGCGCGACATCAGCGTCAACCACTGCTTGGGACGCATCGCGAACTCCCGCGTACCAAGGTAATCAACGGTCACTTGTGAGGCCAGCGGCACCAACACCAGACCCACCAGACCCAAATCATGGTAAAATGGCAGCCAGGACACACAGCGGTCGGTCGACCGCATCTCCATACCCTCGATAATAATCCCCGACAGATTGCTCAATACCTCCCGCTGGGTGATCATCACGCCCCGCGGGAAGCGGGTGCTGCCCGAGGTATACTGCAAATAGGCCAGTTCATCCGCCTGCATTGGCTGCAGTTCGCCTTCATGCTGTGTCAATGCATCAAACGCTTCAGGTGAGCCGACAAATGCCAACCCCAGCCCCTCGACCGCCTCATCAAGCAGTCCTGAATAACCCGCCGGCGCCATCGCCAGCGAGGCCTGACAACTTTCTACCATTGCCCGGATATGCTTCACATACGCCTTATGCCCCCCGGGGTTGAGAGGAATCGGCAATGGCACCGGTACCAGTCCCGCATACTGACAGGCAAAGAAAAAACGCAGGAAATCGGGATCGGTGTCCGCGACGATAGCCACGCGCGCGCCGCGTGCCGCATTCAGACCACACAGCCGTCGCGCCAGTTGCAGGGCCTGATCCCTGAGCTCCGCATAGGTCAGCACCGCATAGAGTTCACCCCGACTGTTGTAGAAATTACTCCCGGTTTGCCCCAGCGCCGCATAATCGAGGGCCGCCGCAAGATTCGGGAAATCTGCTGTCCGCATCGGTTGGTTGTTTTCTGTTGGTGTGGCTCGCAACCCCAAGGCTGGCCTCCTAATACATTTGATAAATCTTTAGCAATATTAAGCACTCCCGGAATCAGGACCTGGGGTGCAAGCATCCGGAGATGCTCTCACACTAACCTTAAGGTAGCCTTAACTTCGCCAGGCGTTCATTATGCAATTGTAGAGCAATTTTCCGGTATTTGGCAGCTAATCGCAAGTTACAAATTCACAGATAATCAAACTGCTACCTGCCTGAATGCTAGCCGCTCTAATTCAGGCGACAGCCCTGATTCAGGCAGCCATCCTGATCCTGGAACCCGCCGTATCCTGGCACCGAGACCGACGAGCTTCTCTTCAATATTTTCGTATCCACGGTCGATGTGGTAAATCTGGTCCACCACGGTCTCTCCGTTGGCCACCAGCGCGGCCAGCACAAGGCTGGCGGAGGCCCGCAGATCGGTGGCCATTACCGGCGCACCGGTCAGGCGCTGCACACCCTCACAAATCGCCGTATTGCCCTCCAGCCTGATCTTCGCGCCCATGCGCTGCATCTCCTGGACGTGCATAAAGCGGTTCTCGAACACCGTCTCAGTAATCGTCCCTACCCCTTCAGCAACAGCATTCAGGGCCATGAACTGGGCCTGCATATCGGTCGGGAATGCCGGATATGGAGCTGTACGCACGTGCACCGCCCTGGGGCGTTTGCCCTTCATGTCCAGCGAGATCCAGTCCTTCCCGGTCGTGATTTCAGCACCGCAATCCCTGAGCTTTTGCAACACCGAATCGAGCAGCTCCGGCCGAGTATCACGAACCAGAATACTGCCACGGGTTATTGCAGCCGCCACAAGATAGGTACCGGTCTCAATACGATCGGGAAGCACCTGATAATGGATACCGGAGAGACGCTCGACCCCCTGGATGCTGATCGAATCCGTGCCTGCGCCGATTATCTTCGCCCCCATCTGATTCAGACAGTTGGCCAGATCGACGACCTCAGGCTCCCGCGCCGCATTTTCGATCAGAGTTTCGCCATCGGCCAGAGCCGCTGCCATCATCAGGTTTTCGGTACCCGTCACAGTGACCACATCCATCACCAAACGGGCACCCTTGAGGCGCTTTGCGGTGGCCTGGATATAGCCATTTTCCACCTCCACGGACGCACCCATGGCACGCAGCCCCTCAATATGCAGGTTGACCGGCCTTGAGCCAATGGCACATCCACCCGGCAGAGAGACATTGGCCTGACCAAAACGCGCCAGCAGCGGCCCCAACACCAGAATAGAGGCACGCATCGTGCGCACCAGTTCATAGGGCGCGCTAAAATCCGTGAGAGTGCTGCTATCGACTCGGATACGCATTCTTTCATCCACAGCGACGTGAGCCCCCATGGACCCGAGCAACCCCATGGTGGTGGTTATATCGCGCAAATGGGGTATATTCCCAAGCGTCATAGGCCCATCTGCCAGCAGGGTAGCCGCCAGAATGGGCAAAGCCGCATTTTTGGCACCCGCGATACACACTTCCCCTGCCAGGGGGGCTCCACTATTAATTTTCAGCTTATCCATTAAAGCCTTCGTAGTTAAAGATTAGCTTTTTCATGAGGCTACTTACTCGCAGTTGTGGCAATAGTCTTACGGCAATACACAGATGGATCTGGTTTGCGAATCGCGGGTCATCCTACAGGAAAAGCAGGCAACTGTAAGTGCAAATTCCAACCCTTTGCGGCGAGCAGATCAGAGCTCAGTCAGTAGCCGACTTCCTGCAAACCTTGGGATACGGCCCAGCCAGTCAATCACCAGCATCTTAACTGTGTTTATTTCCGACAGATTTTGTATCATGCCCAACTCGCAATGCTCCCACACTAACCTTAAGATGGTCTTAAAATCGCCAGCCTGAATTGTGAATATGTACAGCAAATCTATCAGCATGCCCTTCACCGCCATCATCCTGGCGGCGGACCGGGGCCCAGATGACCCGGTTACCCGGGCCGCCGGTGTCTCTTGCAAGGCACTGACTCCGATTGACGGCATTCCTATGGTGCTGCGGGTTCTGAATGCCCTGGAAGAGAGCCCGGCCGTCGGGCCACGACTGTTGTGTGGCCCGCCCTGGCCACTGATCGAGCAGGCCGCGGCGCTCAAATCCGGGGTCGATGCCGGTGACTACAGCTGGACTGCCAGCCAGGACAGTCCAAGCGCCAGCGCCGGCGTTACAATGGAGCAGATTCCGGACTCACAACCAGTGTTGCTGACAACCGCCGACCATGCCCTGTTAACCAGTCAGATCATCGATTATTTTTGCGAACAGGCGTGCACCGCCGACTTCGACTTGCTGGTCGGGCTGGCACCTCATGAGCTGGTGGCGACGACCTATCCCGGAGTGCGCAGAACCCGGCTGCGTTTCAGTGACAGAGACTATTGCAGTTGCAACCTGTTCGCATTCATGACCCCGCGCTCCCGCACAATTACCACTTTCTGGCGCAAGGTGGAATCCCAGCGCAAACGACCCTGGCGGATATTCGCTACGCTGGGGTGGTGGCCGGTGTTCAAGTACCTGCTTGGACGCCTCTCCCTGCAGGAGGCTCTCGCCCGTATATCAGACATAATGGAGATGAAAATTGGCGTTGTCATCCTGCCTTTTGCTGATGCTGCCGTGGATGTCGATACCGAGAACGACTGGCGGCTGGTGCAGCAGATACTGGCAGCAAAAGAGTAGCCCCATTGATCATCAACCGCTACCTGATCCGTGAAATTGCCCTGCCGCTGGTTACTGTTACCGCGATACTGATTATTATCTTCATGAGCTACAACGCGGCCGTCTATACCGCTGAGGCAGCGGCCGGCCTGCTGCCGGCCAGCACGGTCGCCCATCTCACCCTGTTAAGATCCCTCATCGCTATAGAAGTACTGCTGCCTGCCGCCTTTTACCTTGCCGTCATCATAAGCATGGGGCGATTGTACAGCGATAACGAGATGGTTGCCCTGTACGCCACCGGTTTCAGTGAACAGCGGGTTATACGCAGTGTATTGTGGCTCTCCCTGTCACTGGCAATGGTTGTCGCCAGCCTGTCTCTGGTGGTTCGCCCCTGGGCCTACCAGAAAAGCTATCATATCAAGGCGGAGGCGGAGGCGGAATTCAACCTGGACAAACTGGAAGCGGGTCAGTTTTACACCGCTGAAGAATCGGGCACAGTAATCTTCGTGGAACGTATCAACCACCTGCAGAATCGACTCGAGCAGGTTTATTTTTACAGGCTTGATGATAAAGGAGTACGCGTCATCAGCGCTCAACAGGCCTGGCAACCGGTATCCGACCCGTTTGCCCCCCCGGTGTTCAAATTTCTTGATGGTACCGCCTATCAGATCGATCTCTCCGGCAAGCGGGACCTGACCTTGAAGTTCAAGGAGTTATCGCTGTTGCTCAAGGGTGACGAACAGAAGTTAAACCGCTACAGGAGCAAGGCTGCCAGCACGTTGCAGCTTGCCAGATCGGAAAAACCCGCTGATCTGGCCGAGTTCCAGTGGCGACTGTCTACCCCCGTTACCACTTTGCTACTTGGTGTTCTGGCTGTGCCACTGAGTCGCACCCCACCGCGCCGTGGACGCCATGCAAAGACCGCCGCCGCCGTACTGGTGTTCGCCGTATTCTACATCTTCAGCATCATGGCCAGGAACTGGGTTGAACAGGGCACTGTCGGAGCCATCCCCGGTGTCTGGTGGCCGGACATACTGCTTGGACTGCTAATTCTGGTCCTGCTGTTGCGGCCAGCAATGTGGTCAGGTAGCCGATGACGATACTGGATCGCTACATCGGGTTGGCACTGGCACGCAGCGCGCTACTGGTGATCCTCATACTGCTGCCACTGTTCATTCTGCTCGACCTGGTGCAGCAGCTGGACGAGATTGGGACGGGAAACTACGGGCTGCTTGACGCCCTCATGTATGAGCTCTTCCTGATGCCGACCTATCTGCTGAGTCTCATCCCGTTTACCGCACTACTGGGAACCAGTATGGCGCTGGGCGGGCTGGCACACAACAATGAACTGACCGCGATGCGGGCCTCTGGTATCTCAATTCAGCGCATCGGACTGACAACGCTCAAATCCGGGACACTGTTTATACTTTTCGTATTCATTATCATGGAATGGGTAGCTCCGCCACTGCACCAGCAGGCGATACAACGACAGTCACTGGCACTGTCCGGAGGCGAACTCCTGATCGAGAAACATGGCACCTGGATACATCAGGGCAATCAATTCATCAACATCCGCAACAAACACGAAGGCAATACGCTGGCAGATATCCACATCTTTGAGTTCGATCCTGAAAAACAGCAACTCACGCACTATCTGCATGCGGACCAGGCCGAAATGACGAACCGGCAACAGTGGCTGTACAAGAATCTTATTCTGAAGAGCTATCAGGAGAATAATGTCGATACCCGGCATGAAGCAGAGCGGTCCCGGGAGGCGTATCTGACGGAAAAACAACTGCAGGTTATGGAGCAGCCCATCAACAGCCTGTCGCCAACAGGTCTGTATCAGTACCTCAAGCATCTGCGGGCCAGTGAGCAGGCAACGGAAAGATTTGAAATGGTATTTTGGCAGAAGGCCAGCTTGCCGGTTACCGTTATCATCATGATGCTGTGCTCATTCCCCTTTGTATTCGGCTCCCTGCGAAGCTCCAGTGCGGGCAAGAGAATTGTCCTGGCGACCATTACCGGGATCGCCTTTCATTTGTTCAGCCAGGCATTGGTGAACCTGGGCCTGATGCTGGACATAAACCCCCTGCTCACGACCATGGTACCGATCATCGCCTTCCTGCTACTTGCTGCCACATTGATGCGACGAGCTTTCTAAGGAGCCTCTGATCAATTCATGAATCAACATCTGCTTGTTAAAATGTACCAACTCGGCGTTGCCAATCTTGGCAATAGCTTTGCTATTACCTGCGATTGGCACCTTGATTTGGCACATTTTGCCTACGCAGCTGAATGACTCAGAATTAATCAGAGACTCCTTAATGCAACCGACACAACAACTGACGGACCTGCTTGCGGAAAGTACTCCGCTGACCTTCAGCATTGAACTGCTTGCTCTGCGCGACGCACTTCTGCAGCAGTATGACGGCGCGGTTGACGCCATGCTGTTCTATGGTTCCTGCCTGCGTAGTGGTGATGCACTGAATGGGCTCGTCGATCTTTACCTGGTAGTTGATGACTATCGGAACGCCTATCGCAAAACACTCCCCGCCCTGTTCAACCGGCTGTTAGCGCCCAATGTCTATTACCTCGAGGTTGAGGTGGATGGCAATCGGGTGCGCAGCAAGTACGCCGTCGTCTCCCTGCGGGACCTGGAGCACGGCACCTCCCCGAAATGGTTTCACTCCTACCTGTGGGGCCGCTTCTCACAACCCTGTGGATTGCTGTACAGTCGCGACGACGAGACCAGCCGCCGTGTCCAGAGGATACTTGCACAGGCGGTACTGACCTTCCTCACCCGGGTCCTGCCCGCCCTGCCCGAGCGGCTGGACAGCGCTG
>Ga0316187_10000262_pt1 | contig 38926 bp, 37 predicted proteins | sample CroRivburrow1_MG_FD_204927 | JGI IMG/M metagenome (GOLD analysis project Ga0316187, IMG submission 204927) | Coastal sediment microbial communities from Maine, United States - Cross River worm burrow 1 | ecosystem: Environmental > Aquatic > Marine > Coastal > Sediment | place: USA: Maine... | reverse complement strand
GATATGATCGCCAGACGTCTTAACGAGCGGCCAAGACAGACCTTGAACTTTAGAACCCCGGCAGCAAGATTTAATGCATGTGTTGCATCGACCGTTTGAATCGAATACCGAAAGCGGTCATTCAGTGAATGGATGTTTCTCCACGGATGCGATTAAAGCAGGAAGTGGTTAGTTTCACCGCATGGCTGAAAATAGGTTGATGAAAGATGGGCTGGGTGCAGATGCGACTGAACGCATTGTTTGTGCATTTGCATCAACCTTAAAAGAATTTCCTACTGACCAGTTTCGGAGTGATGCCCTGAATGGGCTGGGTGAGCTGGAGCTTAAAGAGCGGGTCGCTCATCTGATCACAGTACTACACCAATACCTTCCGGGGAATTTTGAAGCAGCTGTCGCATCCATCACTGCCATCAAACCGATTTGGGATCACGGCGATGACGATGACCCTTTGAGAGGCTTTGCTGCCTGGCCGATCATTGATTATATCGGCGTGCATGGGCTTGATCATCCGGAACTCTCATTGAGCGCTTTGAAACAGCTCACCTCTCTCTTCTCAGCTGAGTTTGCGATCCGACCATTTATTATGCGACACCCCGATGCTACATTTCAGCATCTGAAACAGTGGTGCAATGATCCGGATGAACATGTGCGACGGCTTGTTTCTGAAGGGACGCGCCCACGGCTGCCTTGGGGGCAGCAGTTGCCCGGGTTTATTGATGATCCCATGCCGCTGTTGCCACTGCTTGAGTTATTGAAAGATGATGAGAGTGAATATGTGAGAAGGTCAGTGGCAAATAGTCTAAATGATATCTCCAAGGATCATCCCGATATTGTGATTCAGGTCTGCCGAAACTGGGTTGATGATTCTAATCTAAAAATATCAAAGCTGATCAGACATGCAACACGCACGCTGGTGAAGAGCGGGCATCCTGATGTGTTTGGCTTGCTTGGATACAGTGAAACACCACAGCTATCTGTGCAGAGCCTTCATTTGGATCGTCAACATATTGAGTTGGGTGAATCGATAAGTTTTTCTCTGTTGATAAAGTCTACCGCATCAAAGCAGCAACGGGTTGTGATTGATTATGCGGTGCATCTGATGAAGGCCAACGGCAAGAGTGCTGCCAAGGTGTTTAAGCTGAAATCGGTCACAATCGAACCGGGCAAGACGGTTGAGCTACATAAATCCCATCCATTTAAAAAGATCACCACCCGGAAATATTACACTGGCCAGCACGCTATTGAACTGCTGGTTAATGGCGTGGGATATGGTCAAGCTGAGTTTGAACTGTCGGTTCCTCAAACGGCGAGATAGGGTTCGCCGATGTCTGATGTTTGTGATCTGATTCCTGATCTTTCACACCTTAAGGGTGTGCGCGTGATTGCTGCCATGAGTGGTGGTGTTGATTCATCGGTGATGGCGGTACTGCTTAAAGAGGCGGGGGCGGATGTGATCGGTGTCTTCCTCAATGTCTGGGACTACTCCCGTGATGAGGTGGAGGGGCACGGCTCCTGCTGTTCACTGGATGATGCCTATGATGCACGGCGGGTCTGTGATCAGATCGGCATTCCTTTTTATAATATGGATATGCGTGACAATTTTCGACGCAATGTGATTGATCCGTTTATTGCCGATTATGAGACAGGACGTACACCCAATCCATGTGAGCGCTGTAACCGTTTCGTGAAATTTGGCGCACTGCTTGAGGCTGCGGATAAGCTGGAAGCAAAGTATGTGGCGACAGGCCACTACGTACAGCGCCGGGATGATGAAACGGGTGTTCACATCTATAAGGGCAATGATGCCAAAAAAGACCAGACCTATTTCCTGGCAACCACCAGTAGAGAGCAGGCAGAAAGGCTTCTCTTCCCGGTCGGGCATCTGGAGAAGGATGGTACCCGCAAACTGGCTGAGCACTATGACCTGCTGACTGCCGGTAAACAAGAGAGTCAGGATATCTGTTTTATCCCTAATGGTGACCGTATCACGTTTCTGAAAGAGCAGGGGGCATCCGCCGGGTTCAGGGAAGGGGAGATTGTTGATCGTGAGGGCAATGTGCTTGGAAAGCACCACGGCATTGCTCACTATACCCTTGGCCAGCGCAAAGGGTTGGGGCTGCCGGGTGGGCCGTGGCATGTGGTTGGGCTTGATGGCGACTCAGCCAAGGTGATCGTGGCGCATCCTGAGGATGCGGTGATTCGCGAAGTGGATGTAGAGGGTGTGACATGGATTCGCAAACCTGAAGCAGGAGAGGTGGTGACTGCCAAGGTGCGATACCAGATGCTACCGGCCCATTGTGAACTTGAGTGCAATGATCTCCTGCATCTTCGCTTTGAAGAGCCCCAGAAACCGACAGCACCGGGACAGGTGGCTGCTTTTTACAGTGGCGATGAGCTGCTGGGTGGCGGCATTGTAGCTTCCGTTCTATAGACTTTTCCTCTTCTGTTAACCAGTTGTTTGAAGGTGTGACCTGCTCCTGAACCGGGCTGTTTAGCATTCACATTTCTTATGCTATAGTGCCCGTCCAAATTTTGGAGGGTGTTATGACCGACCAGACAGCTGAGCCAACTAAGAAAAAGAAAATGGCATCAAAAGATTATGAAAAGGCGCTTGCTGATATCCATGTAGAGCTGGTGAAGTGGCAGCACTGGGTTAAAGACGAAGGGCTGCGTGTTGTTCTGGTCTTTGAGGGCCGTGATGCTGCGGGTAAGGGTGGCACCATTAAACGCCTGATGGAGCCGTTGAACCCTCGTGGGTGCAATGTGGTTGCACTGCCGGCACCTTCAGATCGACAGAAGACCCAGTGGTATTTTCAGCGTTATGTTGAACATTTCCCGGCTGCCGGAGAGATCGCTGTGTTTGATCGCAGTTGGTACAACCGTGGCGGTGTTGAGCATGTTATGGGCTTCTGTACCGATAAAGAGTATCGGGAGTTTATGCGCTCCTGCCCCGAGTTTGAACGGATGCTTGTTCGTTCCGGCATCATTCTTCTTAAATTCTGGTTTTCGGTTAGCGACGAAGAGCAGGAGCGTCGTTTTCAGAAGCGTGCGACAGACGAAACCAAGCACTGGAAACTCAGCCCGATGGATTTGGAGTCCCGCGATCGCTGGATGGAGTATTCCAAAGCCAAGGATGAGATGTTCTTCTACACGGATATCAATGAGGCACCGTGGTATGTTGTGAATGCGGATGATAAAAAGCGGGCACGCCTCAACTGTCTGAGTCATATCCTCAAATCAATTCCTTATAAGGATGTGATGCCGAAGCCGAAGGCGCTTCGCCCGAGAAAAGAACAGCCCGATTATAAACGGCCTGATATTAACGATCAGAACTTTGTTCCAGAGAAATATTGATTCACCTGAGCGGACTTTTATGTTCGCTCTTGGAAGTTGTCAGCGGCTCAACTAGAGTGCCGCTCCTCGCCGGATTGCCAGTAAATTCGACGATAGATAGATAAGTAATATTAAAAGAGGATTTCATGGCTATTCAACGCACACTTTCAATTATTAAACCTGACGCAGTGGCGAAGAACGTGATTGGTGACATTATCCGTCGTTTTGAAGAGAACGGCCTCTCTGTTATCGGAACACGTATGATTCACCTGAGCGCTGACGGGGCGGGTGGCTTTTATGCAGTGCATAAAGAGCGTCCATTCTTTAAAGATCTGTGCGAGTTCATGAGTTCAGGCCCAATCCTGGCGATGGTTCTTGAGGGCAGTAACGCTGTAAACCTTAACCGTCAACTGATGGGCGCAACCAATCCAAAGGAAGCAGAAGAGGGCACGATTCGTGCCGACCATGCTAACTCCATTGATGCCAATGCGGTTCACGGTTCAGACTCTGTTGAGAATGCAGCGATTGAGATTGCCTACTTCTTTTCTGATCTTGATCTGAATAGCCGTCTCTAATTTAATTGTAGATTAGACACGATTCATGAGTGAACAGACTCCGGATCAATCCGGCCCCAGTACACCTGAGCAGATCGCTGTTCGTCGAGAAAAGCTGACAAGACTGAGAGAGACCGGCGAGGCTTACCCCAACACGTGGCGTCCAGACTCGGTCTCGGCCGATCTACACGCAAGATATGAGTCTCTGGATGCGGAAGCATTAGTAGCTGAAGCGGTTGCTGTCCGCGTAGCCGGACGCATCATGGGCCATCGTGTGATGGGCAAATCAAGCTTCATGAACATTCAGGACGGTGAGGGGCGTATTCAGCTCTTTATCAATCGAGATGCGGTGGGTGGTGCAGAAGTCTACAACCCAACTAAAAAGTGGGACCTTGGCGATATCGTTGGTGCTGAAGGTGTTCTGTTTCGTACCAAAACCGGTGAACTATCGGTAAAAGTTTCACATATTGAACCGGTCTCCAAATGCTTGCGTCCGCTGCCTGAGAAGTGGCATGGCCTGAGTGATAAAGAGATGCGCTATCGTCAACGTTATGTTGATCTGATGGTAACGCCGGAATCACGTGACGTTTTCCGTACTCGTTCCAAAACCATCTCTCTACTACGTCGTGGTCTTGAAGATAAGGCCTTCATGGAAGTAGAGACCCCGATGCTGCAGGCTCAGCCTGGTGGTGCGGCAGCACGTCCTTTTGTCACTCACCATAATGCACTGGATATGGAGCTCTCTCTCCGTATCGCGCCCGAGCTCTACCTGAAACGTCTGGTTGTGGGTGGTTTTGACCGTGTGTTTGAGATCAATCGTAACTTCCGTAATGAGGGGCTTGATGCAACGCACAACCCTGAATTTACCATGGTTGAGTTCTATCAGGCTTATGCTGACTTTAACGATGCGATGGATACAACCGAATCACTGATTCGCGGTGTGGCCGAAGGTCTGGATGTCTCCAGTGTTGAGTGGGATGGCGTTGAGCTTGACCTTACCCAGCCATTTGAACGCATCAGGTTGGATGAATCGGTGTTTGAGAAGCGACCTGATTTGCGTGGTCATGCCAATGACAAAGCGCTGCTGGCAACTGTATGCCTGCAGGAAATTGAAAATTTTAAGCCGTTAATCACCTGGAAGGCCGGCCACTATCTGACAGCCCTGTTTGAAGAGCTGGTTGAGGGTGAGTTGAAGCAACCGACTTTTGTGACTCACTATCCGGTGGATGTTTCACCGCTGGCGCGTCGAAACAATGAAGAGTCTACGGTTACTGATCGCTTTGAACTGTTTATTGCTGGCAAAGAAATTGCTAACGGTTTCTCCGAGTTGAATGACCCGGATGATCAGCGTGATCGTTTTACTGCACAGGCTCAGGCGAAAGCTGCCGGAGATTTAGAGGCAACAGGTATCGATGAAGATTATCTGCGTGCGCTTGAGTACGGCATGGCTCCGACTGCTGGTGTTGGTATCGGAGTGGACCGATTAGTGATGATGCTGACTGGTCAACATTCGATTAGGGATGTGTTACTGTTTCCTCATATGCGACCAGAGTAGGGGCCTAAAAAAGCGGGAGGTTGAGTTGAAAGCAAATCTTGTCATGACAAAGGATCTGGTGGTTTGCCATCCTGATCAGACTGTTACGGAAGTGATTGATCTCCTGCGGGGGAAATCATTCCGTGTACTTCCAGTTGTTGACGAAAACAAAAAAATCTTGGGCGCAGTTAACCTGCTGAGCCTGATCTCCAAGTTTGTCCCTGAATACCTTGTCACAGGTGATCTGAAATCCATCTCTTACGCACCCGATATGGGCGTGCTTCGTAAGCAGTACACAGCTACCCTTGATCAAAAGGTAAGTGATATTATGGACACAGACCCAACGATTGTTCATGAAAACGATTCCCTGCTCTCTGTTACCGCCACCTTGATTACTTATGATCGCTTTGAATATGCATTTGTTGCTGATAAGCAGAATGTATTGCTGGGACTTATTGCAGCCAGTGATGTTCTTCGCTGCTTGAGCAAATTCGATTCGGAGGTGCTGTTCGATGCATGATTCAGTTAACCATGTAATTTTTGGACTGGACCCTACTTGGGTTGCAGTTTCGCTTCTGCTCTGTGTCTACGCTGTGATTATGGCGGAGAAGTTCAACCGCGCGGTTCTTTCTCTGCTAGGTGCAGGCATGATGATTCTCTGTGGTGTTATTACACAGAAGCAGGCTGTTGCGGGCATTGATTTTAATACCATTGGTCTTTTGACAGGCATGATGGTGATTGTCGTTATTAGTCAGAAAACCGGCATGTTCCAATATGTTGCCATTAAGTCGGCGAAGATGGTGAAAGGTGAGCCATGGGGCATTCTGGTGATGCTCTCTGTGGTGACGGCGGTCTTCTCTGCATTCCTGGATAATGTGACTACCGTTCTCCTGATAGCTCCGGTGACACTGCTGATCACCGATGCACTGGGCATTAAGCCCTATCCATTCCTTTTTGCTCAGATACTTTCATCAAACATTGGCGGTACGGCGACCCTTATCGGTGACCCGCCCAACATCATGATTGGCTCGGCTGCAAACCTTTCTTTTTATGAGTTCCTGGTGAATTTAGCTCCGATTACACCGTTTATTTTTCTGGTGACGATGGTTTGTATCTGGTTCATGTTTGGTAAGGGGTTATACGCTACTGATGAGGCCAAGGCACTGGTGATGCAGTTCAATGAGAACGATGCCATTGAAGATGTGCCGTTGATGAAAAAGAGCCTGATAGTGCTTTTCCTCGTGATTTCCGGATTTACTGTTGCTCACAGCTTTCATTTGGAACCAGCATCAATTGCTATGTTTGGCGCTGCACTGCTTCTTCTTCTGCAGACCTGGGGTATGGATCTGCATGCCAAGGATCACGCCTATGAAGGCATTATGGCTGAAGTTGAGTGGACCACGATCTTCTTCTTTGTCGGCCTCTTTATCATTGTGAGCGGTGTTGAACATACCGGTGTGATTGAGATGCTGGCTCACAAGACGCTGGAGCTGACCGGTGGTGATTTCGCTGCCACTGCCGGAGCCATTCTCTGGGTCTCAGCCATTGCTTCTGCTTTGATCGATAACATTCCGTTTGTAGCAACGATGATCCCGTTGATCGAAAACATGGCTCCAACCTTTGGTGGTGCGGATGCTCTGGTGCCACTCTGGTGGGCATTGGCTCTGGGAGCATGTCTGGGCGGCAACGGTTCACTGATCGGTGCCTCTGCAAATCTGATCGTGGCAGGCTTTGCACAGCGTGCAGGGCATCCGATCATGTTTCTTCAGTTCATGAAGCACGCCTTTGGTCTGATGTTGATCAGTATTGTTATTGCACATGTTTATCTCTATCTGCGTTATCTGAGCTAAGTTTTTCCCCTAAAGAACGGGTTTTAAACTACAGTAGGGCATATGCTGTTTGTTTTGGGATGCACAAATGACAGATGATCCGGTTGTATTTACGATCTTTCTGATTTTTACTGGTGCCGCTGTGCTGGCAACGGCTGCCCTCTATGCACGACAGGCTCTGCTGGTCTCCTATATTCTTCTGGGCATATGCCTTGGCCCATGGGGAGTAGGGCTTGTACCAGACCCTGACATTGTTCAGGCCATTGCCCATATCGGTATCATTTTTCTGCTCTTTTTGATTGGGCTGAATCTTCCTGCTCAGAAGTTTTTCCATATGGTCAGGAAAACCACCATTGTCACAGGGCTGAGCGCTCTTCTTTTTCTGATTGTCGGCATGGCTCTAGGTCGCCTGTTTGGATTTAGTGTGATGGAGTCTCTGGTGATTGGATTTACGTTGATGTTTTCCAGCACCATTATTGGTTTGAAACTATTGCCGACGACAGTGCTTCATCATAAACGAACAGGTGAAGTTATGATCAGTGTTCTGTTACTTCAGGATCTCATCGCCATCATTGTGCTTCTGTTTCTGGAGGGGGTGAGCAGGGGAGAGATGCCGCTGCTTGAGATGGGATCACTGTTTCTTACCCTGCCTCTGTTGTTTGCTATTGCCTATTTGATGGAACGATACGTTCTGAGCAGGCTGATTAGGCGCTTTGACAAGATCCAGGAATATATCTTCCTGTTGGCGATTGGCTGGTGCCTGGGAATGGCGGAGCTTGCTGCAGTGTTTGGTTTATCACATGAGATAGGTGCGTTTATAGCCGGTATTTCACTTGCAACAGGGGTCGCATCTCAATTTATTGCAGAGCGACTTAAACCTCTTCGAGATTTTTTTCTGGTTATCTTTTTCTTCTCCATTGGTGCAAGCCTGAATCTTGTCGTGCTTCAGGAGGTGCTGCTGCCAGCTCTGTTGATTGCTGTGGCGATGTTGATATTGAAGCCACTGGTGTTCAGGTGGCTTTTGAAAAAATCCGGTGAGTCCGAAGGGCGCTCTATGGAGGTAGGTTTTCGTCTTGGACAGATGAGCGAGTTTTCGCTTCTGATCGCAGTAATGGCACTAGAGGTTGGGCTTATCGGAGCAGAAGTATCTTATCTGATTCAGGCAAGTACGGTGCTGACGTTTCTGATCTCCTCCTACTGGATTGTGCTTCGGCTCCCAACACCTGTTGCTGTTTCAGACGCACTGCGTAAGGATTAGGAGATTATCGTTAAATGACAAATGGTTAGGGAGATGGAGTTGTCCTCAGAATTATGATCAAACCGTATGAATGGATGCTGGCAAAACGCTACCTTCGCTCACGCAGGGATGAGCGCTTTGTATCCGTGATTGGCTGGAGTTCCGCTATTGGCGTAGCGATTGGTGTGGCAGCACTGATTATTGTGCTTTCGGTGATGTATGGCTTTGATGCTGAGTTGAAAGATAAAATTCTCGGTTTCTCATCGCATGTCGATATTCAAGGACCCGGAGAGGCTTTGGAGTCGTGGCCTGAGTGGTTGGCACAGGTGAAGTCTCTACCCGGTGTTGAGAATGCTGCGCCCTACATCTCTGCTCAGGTGCTGGCTAATCATCGTTCACAGTCGACGGGTGCCATTCTCAAAGGGATAGATCCGGCTCTGGAAAAATCGATCGCTGAACATGTGGTTTCCGGAAATTTCATAAGCAGCGCCAAAGATGCCGCTCTGTTTGAAGTGGTGGTTGGTAAGGATCTGGCACGTAAACTATCGCTCTCTCTGGGTGATAAGGTGCGTCTGGTCTCTCCCAAGGGTGGGATAGGTCCGTCAGGTATGTCGCCACGCATGCGTGCTTTCACGGTGGTGGGGATTTTCGATTCCGGTTTCTATGAATATGATATAGGTCTGATTGTAACATCGCTGGCATCGGTTCAGAGGCTAAACAGGCTTGGCAATGGTGTGACCGGGATCGAGTTGCATCTCAAAGACAGAGACCGCGCAGGTGAAGTGGCACTAGCCGCCCGTATGGTGCTGCCTGCAGAGGCGTGGGTATCAGACTGGATGCGACGTCACCGCTCTTTTTTTAAGGCACTGAAAACCGAACGGATAGCGATGGGAATCATTCTTTCGCTGATCGTGATGGTAGCCCTGTTTAATATGGTCTCCTCGCTTGTGATGGTGGTGATGGAGCGGCGCAGGGAGATTGCTATTCTTAAGACGGTTGGAGCCACGCATTTTTCAGTCATGAAAATCTTTATTATGATGGGTTCCCTTCTCTCCGGACTTGGCACATTGGTGGGAACCCTGTTTGGACTGCTGCTGGCCTGGAAGCTTGGAGAGCTGCTTGCAATGATCGAAAAACTTACAGGGGTGACATTCCTTTCCGGAGACGTCTATTATATCGACCATGTCCCATCCATTATTGATCCGGTCTCTATCGTTGTTGTTGTTTCGGTCAGTTTGCTGATGGGTATCCTTGCAACAGTATATCCTGCATGGCGTGCGGCTGGCGTGCCCCCTGCTGACGCATTGCGCTACGAGTAAAATATGTCTATTGAACAACTGAGAAACAGAGCCAAAGGCGCCCTTCTTGATGGTAAATATAAAAAAGCACTGGGCTTTTTTGAAGAGCTGTATAAAGCTGATCCGAGCGATCTGCGTACGCATGTGAAGCTGGCTGAGTTGCGTGAGAAGACGGGTGATACTGCAGCTGCCATTAAAGACTACATTACTATAGCCAATGCCTATGCCGAGCAGGGGTTTGTAGTTCAGGCGATTGCAATTAATAAGATTATTCTACGTTTGGATGAAACCAGAACTGAGGTGAAAGAGCGTCTCAAGGAGCTCTCAAGCGAGCGTGGTGATGATTGGGCGATCTCTACAATCACTTCGACTGATCAGATCAAAGCTATGGATATTAGTGGCAAAGATCGCGCCAAGCTGAGTTTCGAGCGCATGCCGCTGCTTTCCGGTCTCTCCGGTGATGAGCTTGAATCTTTTATGGATTCACTGGAGCTGCGCGAAGTTCCGGCACATGAATATATCTACCGTCGTGGTGAAATTGGTGATCATCTCTATCTGATCGGTATAGGAAGCGTTGGGTTGGAAGCGCCGGTAGCATCTGGTAAAAACAAAGTCTATTCACGCTTGGTAGAGGGTGATTTCTTTGGTGAACATGCGTTTATGTCCCGAGCTGAGCACCATGATGAGGCGATGGCTGAAACTGACACCAATGTATTGATGATTGACCGCAAGACGTTTGATGGCTGGGTTGAGAAGTATCCTGCGATTAAATCTACCGTTGAAGAGTTTTATCGCAAACGAGTACTGGCCCGGATTCTGGCTATCACACCGGTGTTTGAAGGCGTGCCACCAGATGCGCGACTTGCTCTTTCAGAGAAGTTTCAGCTTAAATCTTTCAGCAGTGGTGAGACAGTGGTGAGTGAGGGTGATGCTGGCAATACCTTCTACCTTATCCGTTCAGGTCATGTGGCTGTCTCAACACGAGGTATGGGAGCTAAGGGAGGAACGATAGCACTTGGTAAGATGGGCGAGGGCTCATTTTTTGGCGAAGTCTCTCTGCTAACGGATAAACCGAGAACAGCGACGGTGACTGCTGATGGTGATGTGGAGTTGATGGAGCTTACTCGCGATGATTTTAATAAGATTGTTAGTAGTTATCCATCTGTTCTGAAGGTGGTTGAGGCGTATCAGAAGCAGCGCGTTCAGGACACAATTAAAACATTGATGCAGACCAAGCCCTAATAATTTTGTGACGGACGATCTTCAGCCACTTCTAAAAATCAAGGATGTTCATAAGCAGTATCCTTCTCCCGCCGGAGATTTGCATGTATTGCAGGGGGTCTCTTTTGCGCTTCAGGCAGGTGAGTTTCTTGCTGTTGTAGGTGAATCAGGATCCGGGAAAAGCACATTGCTACAAGTTGTTGGCACACTAGATCAGCCTGATAAGGGTGAAGTATGGCTTGATGGATCGCCGCTGTTTGGGCTGAATCAGACAGAACAGGCAAAACTGCGCAACGAAAGCATCGGGTTTGTTTACCAAGCTCATCACCTGATACCGGAGCTTTCTGCATTGGAAAATGTGATGTTACCTCTGCTGATTCGGGGTGTTACTGAGCAGGATGCTTCACTTAGAGCTATGGGCCTGCTTGAACGTATGGGCCTGAAAGATCGGGCAGATCATGTTCCTGCAAAACTCTCCGGCGGTGAGGCTCAACGTGTAGCTGTTGCTAGGGCACTGGTCGGAAAACCACGTCTTCTTTTGGCAGATGAACCGACAGGAAATCTGGATGCATCGACAGCTCAAGGGGTTTTTGAGGCGCTACAGCATCTCTGTAGAGAGGAGCGTGCAGCAGTCATGATGGTGACCCATAGCGCTACTTTGGCAGCTTCCTGTGACCGTACAGTGCGACTGGTGGATGGTCTGCTGTCTGAGGGCTAACACCAAAAATCTTTGACGAATCAAGAAGTTCTGCTACAGTACCTAAAGTTGTTTCGAGTATTTTGAGACAACACGTTAATTTTTAACACTGTTGGGGTCATAGTGACAAAAGCGGAAATCGCAAAAATTGTGCATGATCGAGTAGGCCTTTCAAAGAAAGAGTCGGGGCAGATTGTTGAAGCTGTTCTGGATGAGATCAAAAAGGCACTTGAGAGTGGAGAAGATGTTAAGCTCTCCGGCTTTGGCCATTTTATGGTGAGAGAGAAACATGCCCGTCGCGGTCGCAATCCAAAAACCGGTGATGATATTACCATCACCTCCCGTAGTGTAGTTACTTTCCGTGCAAGCCAGTTGTTAAAACAGAAGCTGCTTGGAGAGGATGAATGAACCCTCAGGCAAAGGCGTTACTCACTGCCGGTGTAGAAGTTCCGGAGCTTCCTGACAAGCTCTTCTTCTCTATCCGCGAGGTGAGCGAACTTTGCCAGATTGAACCCCATGTGCTCCGTTACTGGGAGACCGAGTTTAAACATATCAAGCCTGTCAAAAAAAGTGGTAATCGCCGTTTTTACAGACATCGTGATGTTTACGCAGTGCTTCAGATTAAGCATCTCCTTTATGATCTTAATTTCACTATTCGTGGTGCCAAGAAGCGGTTGATGAGCGGCGATCTCAGTGAGATTGTTGAACAGAAAGACGCCCAGGCCTCACTTCGCATGATTCGCGAAGAGTTAATCTCTGTCAGGGATTTACTGGCCGACTAATTTTTTATACATTACATCGCAAGTGAAACGGGGCGTAGCGCAGCCTGGTAGCGCACCAGACTGGGGGTCTGGTGGTCGGAGGTTCAAATCCTCTCGTCCCGACCATTTCATTAATAACTCTATGATGGTCTATCCTTTTTGAACGAATTGCATACAAACCTTACTTTTGAACGTCCTCGAAAACGGATGGTAGCTGAACAGCTTATTCCCAGAGGTGTTGATGATCCTCGTGTTCTTGAATCGATGTCGATTGTGCCGCGTCACCTTTTTGTTGATGCAGCACTTGGCAGTCACGCTTATAAAGACTGCTCACTACCTATTGGAGAAGGGCAGACCATTTCACAACCCTATATGGTTGCAAAGATGAGTCAGCTCCTTGACCTGAAGGGCAGTGAGCGCGTTTTAGAGATTGGAACGGGCTGTGGTTATCAAACAGCTGTTCTCTCTCGTCTCTGTCGACGTGTTTACAGTATTGAACGTATTGAGTCGCTGCATGAACGTGCCAGACAAAATTTGCGCAGGGCAAAACATGCTAACGTGATGCTCAAGTGCGGGGATGGAATGCTCGGTTGGGAGGAGTATGCCCCCTTTGACGCGATCATCGTTACTGCGGGAGGGTTCGCTTCGGATGTCTGGCTTGAACAGGTGCGTGATGGTGGTGTTCTTCTTTTTCCTGAAGGTCAGGGTGGAGCACACCGTCTGGTGCGCCGCAGGAAGCTTGCTGGGCAAATAACCGAAGAGCAGTTTGATATGTGTACGTTTGTACCGCTGCTGGAAGGAGTCAATCATCGTTGAGCCAGTTGTAACCCGCGACGCAAGTGAACAGCTATCATGGCTTCGGCGTTGCTACCACTGGACGCTCTCATGGGCGGATCGCCCGCATGCGCAGACAGCTCTATTTCTGATAGCCCTGATTGAATCCAGCTTTTTCCCGATTCCCCCCGATATTCTGTTGATTGCATTAGCACTTGGGCGTCCAGAAAACAGTTTTAGATTCGCAGCGGTTTCTACAGCAGGCTCCACTATCGGCGCAGCGTTAGGTTATCTGATCGGTATGATGCTGTTTGCAGCTATTGCAATGCCATTGATTGAATTCTACGGTGTGATGGAGCAGTTCGAGCTTGCTCAGAGTTGGTTCAGTGAATATGGCGTGGCAGTGATCCTGATTGCAGGCTTCTCTCCGATTCCATTCAAAGTGTTTACTATTGCGGCGGGCGCCTTCGGTTTGCCATTCCTCTGGTTTATGCTTGCATCACTTGTCTCGCGCGGTGCCAGGTTCTATCTGGAGGCAGCTCTTTTAAACTGGGGAGGCCCGGGATTGAGAGAGTTGGTTGAACGTCATTTTGAGTGGATTACTATTGCTGTGACACTACTTGTGTTGGGTGGATTTGCAGGATTATGGCTCTTACGCTAAGGATTATATGCCTGATTGGCATCTTTACGCTTACAGGCTGTTATAAGACGGCGCTGCCAGCCTATTCCGATAGTAAACCGACTTACAGCAAATCAAAGCACAGTAAATCGAGCTATAGCAAAAGGAAAACGAGTCGCAGTTACTCTACCTACAGGGTGAGAAAGAGTGATACCCTCTATAGTATCGGGAAACGGTTTGGCGTGGACCATAAACTGTTAGCGCGTCGTAATCATATTCGCTATCCCTATACTATCTATGTTGGGCAGCGGCTCTCTCTGACTCGGACGGCTGCAAAACCCCAATATATGCCGATCCCGAAGGCCAGGAGTAAATCCAGGCGTGTAACAAGTAAAAAATCGGTGAGACCGGCAAAGAAGAGGGTCTCCAAAAAGCAGACTTCAAAGCATCGCAAGGCTATAAACGGCACAGTAAGACTAAGATGGCCGCTTAAGGCTACTGTGACCAGTCGTTTTGGACGACGTGGTAGTCGCATGCACGATGGAATTGATATTGGAGCCAAAGAGGGGACTCCAATCTACGCCGCGGCATCAGGTGAGGTGGTCTACTCTGATCAACGACTGAGTGGTTATGGCAAACTGGTCATTATTCGTCATAGCAGTGATATGTTTACTGCATATGCCCATAATCAACGTAATCTGGTGCGTAAAGGTGAACGTGTGAAAGCGGGTGCTGTGATTGCGCGAGTGGGTAAGACTGGGCGAGCAAGTGGGCCTCATTTGCACTTTGAAGTAAGACGGGGCCCTACGCCTGTAGACCCTCTGGCCTATCTTCCACGTAGATAGCATATTCATGCGATATACATTTCTGATAAAGGATTCATAGTTTCCACCGATAGATCAGTTGAATGCACATCTATTAATGCACGGAGGCACGTATGGCTAAACGGCGGAGTCTGGATCCAATGACGCTCTATATGCGTGAAATCTCATGTTATAATCTATTAACAGCTCAGGAAGAGGTTACCTATTCTCGAGCGATAGCCAAAGGTGATGAATCTGCACGCCTGACAATGATTAACTCCAATCTCCGCCTTGTTGTAAAAATTGCCAGACGATACATCAATAGGGGCCTGCCTCTGGCCGATCTGATCGAAGAGGGTAATATTGGTCTCATGCGAGCTGTTGAGAAGTTTGATGATGCACACGGCTGTCGCTTTTCAACCTATGCCACATGGTGGATTCGCCAGTCGGTTGAACGGGCTATTATGAATCAAGCGCGAACTATTCGCCTGCCGGTGCATGTTGGTAAGGAGTATAACTCTATGTTGCGCACGGCCAATGAGCTGCGTGCATCTCTTGGGCGAGAGCCAACCGGGGATGAGATTGCCGTGCATATGGGCAAACCAGGAGAAAGAATAGAAGCGCTTCTTGGGGCGGCTGTTCCGACTGAGAGTGCAGACAGCACACTTCACACTGATGGTGACTTCACTCTTTATGACATTACAGAAGATCAATCGGCTGAACTGCCCGGAGATCATCTCGACAGTGCTATCCGTGATGATATGCTGATGGGGTGGATGGGTAAGCTGACTCCAAAAGAGCAGGAGGTGGTTCGCCTTCGCTATGGTCTTGATCAAATCAGTGATCCCTGGACACTTGAAGCTATCGGCAGACACATGGGGGTAACTCGTGAACGAATCCGTCAGATTCAGGTTGTGGCACTGCAGAAATTACGTACACTTATGGACGCTGAAAAGATCACCTTGGAGGAGATTATTTGAGTCCGACTTCTGCTGTAAACTTGCTCGACTACATTCGAGATATTCCAGATTTTCCAAAACCCGGCATTGTTTTTAAAGATATTTCCCCACTATTGGCAGATGGCCCAGCTTTCTCTGCTACTGTTTCACAACTGGCCACCCTGATACCGCAGGGTACTGATATTATTGTTGGAACCGAGGCCAGGGGCTTTATCTTTGGGGCAGCCCTTGCTGCACAGCTTGGTATTGGTTTTGTGCCGGTTAGAAAGCCCGGCAAGCTTCCTGCAGAGGTTCACTCAATTGAGTATGAGCTTGAGTATGGTTTTGATGTGCTTGAAATTCATCGCGACGCATTAAGTAAAGGCCATAAGGTAGTTGTCGTGGATGATCTTCTGGCTACGGGTGGGACCGCCCGGGCCACAGTGGATCTGGTGCGTCAGTTAGGTGCCGAAGTGGCGGCATGTCTGTTTGTCATTGAGCTCACTTTTTTGAATGGAAGCAGTTCACTGGACGATGTTCCGGTTCATAGTTTGATTTCTTATTGAAAACTTCTTAAAATTACTTTTAAATTAGATAGATAGAACGACTTCAGTTGAAGGGTGCAGGATGGGCATTAAGCCGTTATCATGCAGGCCGCCAGTGCCCTCGTAGCTCAGCCGGATAGAGCAACGGTTTCCTAAACCGTAGGCCACAGGTTCGACTCCTGTCGAGGGCACCATTTTAGTTTTTTGGAGAGCATAGTATGGAAGAGAATCTGAATCCTGCTGTTCCAGTATTGATTGAAGATGAGATGAAGCGTTGCTATCTCGATTATGCGATGAGCGTGATCATCGGACGAGCGCTACCTGATGCCCGTGATGGTCTGAAACCAGTTCATCGCCGCATTCTTTTTGCTATGCAGGATTTAGGCTCTACGCACGACAAGCCTTACAAAAAGTCAGCGCGTGTTGTCGGTGATGTGATTGGTAAATATCACCCGCATGGCGATACAGCTGTTTATGATGCCATGGTGCGTATGGCGCAGCCGTGGAGTATGCGTCATCTACTGGTAGATGGTCAGGGTAACTTTGGTTCGGTTGATGGTGATTCACCTGCAGCGATGCGTTATACCGAAGCGCGGATGAGCAGGGTGGCTGCTGAGCTGCTTGCCGACATTGATAAAGATACCGTTGATTTTGGCCCAAACTATGATGGTTCACTGGCTGAGCCAAAAGTGCTTCCAGCCAAGTTCCCAAATCTTCTGATTAATGGTTCACAGGGTATCGCCGTTGGTATGGCGACCAATATTCCACCTCATAATATGGGTGAGAGCATCACTGCCACGATTGAACTGATTAAAAACCCTGCCGTTGATGATGAAGAGTTGATGCAGATCATGCCTGGCCCGGACTTCCCAACAGGCGGTTTCATCTATGGGCGTCAGGGTATGCGTGAAGCATTTCTTTCAGGGCGTGGCTCGGTCACCATGCGTGCCAAGGCTCTGGTTGAGACACACGCTCGCACTAAACGTGTCTCTCTGATTATTAACGAACTGCCGTATCAGGTAAACAAGTCCAAGTTGATCGAGAATATTGCCCACCTTGTTCGTGATAAGAAGCTAGAAGGTATCTCTGATCTGAGGGATGAATCAGATCGTGATGGCATGCGTATCGCGATCGAGCTGAAACGTAATGAGATTCCTGAAGTTATCCTGAACAACCTCTATAAACATACCCAGCTACAGTGCAACTTTAGCTGCAATATGTTGTCGCTGGTTGATGGTCAGCCGAAGTTGTGCGGTGTTCGTGAACTGCTTCTTCACTTTGTGGATCATCGTCGTCAGGTCGTAACTCGTCGTTGCCTGTTTGATCTGGCAAAAGCCGAGGCTCGTTCTCACATTCTGGAAGGGCTATTGATCGCTCTGGATAACATTGATGAAGTGATCAAACTGATTCGAGGCAGCCAGACCGGCGCTGAAGCCAAGACCGGGTTGATGGACCGCTTTGGTCTCTCCGACAAACAGGCTCAGGCGATTCTGGATATGCGTCTGCAACGCCTGACCGGGCTGGAACGTGACAAGATCAAAGCGGAGTTTGATGAGGTGCAGGCACTGATTGCACATCTGAAAGCGATTCTGGCTGATGAGAAGCTGCTGATGGCACTGATTGTCGAAGAGCTGGAAGAGGTGCGTGACAAATTCGCAGACCCTCGCCGCACACTGATCATGGATGAGACCGCTGAGCTATCGGTTGAAGATCTGATTACCGAAGAGGATATGGTTGTGACCATCTCCAACGAGGGCTATATCAAACGTAATGCCGTTTCACTCTATCGGGCTCAGCGCCGTGGTGGTAAGGGTAAAACTGCGATGACAACCAAGGATGAAGATTTTGTTGCTCAGCTGATGGTGGCATCTACGCACGATTACCTGCTCTTCTTCTCTGATCGTGGGCGTGTATTCCGTAAGAAGGTATATGAAGTGCCACAGGCGGGCAGAGCAACGCGTGGTAAGGCACTGGTTAATCTACTGCCAGTTGAAAAAGATGAGAGCATTTCAGCTACTTTGGCAATTCGTGAGTTTGATGAAGAGTCCTTCATCGTGATGGCCACAGGCAATGGCGTGATTAAGAAAACCAAGCTTACAGATTTCAAGAATATCCGTGCTAACGGCATTATTGCGATCAAGATTGATGATGACGACGATCTGATTGGTGTCGTTCGCTCCAATGGCGAACAGGATATCATGCTGGCTTCAAGCGGTGGTAAAACGATCCGCTTCGCCGAGACCGATGTCCGAGCCATGGGTAGAAGTACACGTGGTGTCACAGGTATGAGGATGCCGAAGGGTGACACTGTGATTGCTATGTCACTGGTTGTGGATCGTGCATGTCTGTTGGCTGTTTCAGAAAATGGTTATGGCAAACGCACAGCGGTTGAAGAGTACAACTCTCAGAAACGTGGTGGACAGGGTGTCTTCACGCTGAAGACCGGTGGACGCAACGGTTCGATGGTGGCTGCACTTCAGGTCGTGGATGAAGATCAGGTGATGATGATGACCGATTCCGGTCGCCTGGTACGTATTCGCATGAATGGTGTATCGGTCATTGGTCGAAACACCCAAGGTGTAACACTGATTGATTGCCCTGCAGATGAGCGAGTGGTTGGCGCTGCTCGTGTGGTTGAGAAGCAGGAAGATGATGAAGTCGAAGGTGATGATTTTGTAGTGGATACAGCAGCGGATGAATCTGCTGATGGAACGGGCAATCTGGAATGATTGATCGTAAGGCCTTTCGTACAGATTTTGATGCGATGCAGGCGGCAATCTCTCGCCGTGGTGATGGCGTGGTTGCCGATGGCTCTGCATGGGGTAGGGCAAGAGCCCTTGATGTTCGCCAGCGGGAGCTGAAAGGGGAACTTGAAACGCTTCAGTCAGAACGTAATAGCGTATCCAAACTGATTGGTCAGAAAAAAGGTGCGGGTGAAGATGCATCTGAAGAGATGGCTAAGATGGGAGATGTCTCCCGCAGGGTTAAAGAGCTGGATGCTGTGGCCAAAGAGGCTGAGGCGGGGTTCTCCGGCGTCCTGATGGAAATTCCGAATCTACTGCATGAGTCTGTACCGGATGGTTCGAGTGAAGAGGATAATGTAGAGCTTCGCAAATGGGGAACACCAAGAACTGATGAAGTGCCTGCGCACTGGGATATCGGTGAAGCTCTGGGGATTCTTGATTTTGAGGCAGGCGCAACCCTGGCTGGAAGCCGTTTTTCTGTTCTGCGTGGTATGGGGGCAAGACTTGAGCGTGCGCTGATGCAGTTCATGCTTGATCTGCATTCAGATCAGCATGGTTATGAAGAGGTGTGGGTTCCTGCGATTGCTAATCGCAAGACCATGACCGGTACTGGTCAACTGCCAAAGTTTGAGGATGATCTCTATAAGCTTGAAGGTGAAGAGCTGTTTTTGATCCCAACAGCAGAAGTGCCTGTAACCAATCTGTATCAGGATCAGATTTTTGATGCAGATGCATTGCCGATCAAACACTGCGCCTATACGCCATGTTTTCGTCGTGAAGCCGGCTCAGCCGGACGTGATGTGCGTGGCATGATTCGTCAGCATCAGTTTGATAAGGTGGAGCTGGTTCAGCTGGTGAAGTCTGAAGAGGCTCTGGAGGCTCTGGATGGCCTTACAGCCAACGCAGAGGCAGTGCTTCAGGCGCTGGAGTTGCCTTACCGTGTGGTTGATCTCTGTGCCGGAGATGTCGGGTTCTCAGCTCAGAAGACCTTTGATATTGAAGTCTGGCTGCCGAGTCAGGGCGTTTATCGTGAGATCTCATCCTGCTCATCATTTGGACAGTTTCAGGGGCGCCGCGCTAACATCCGGGTTCGCGGAGATGATGGAAAACCTATGCCTGTAGCAACTTTGAACGGTTCAGGGCTTGCCATTGGGCGGACTCTGGTCGCACTTTTGGAGAACGGCTGGCAGCAGAACGGGTCTGTTAAAATCCCAAAATTGTTGCAACCTTATCTCGGAGGACGAGAGATCATTGCAAATGGCTAATGAGTGGCTATATTTCGCCGCGCAGCAATGAATGACCCTTGGAAGGGTGACAGAGCTGGCCGAATGTACCGGTCTTGAAAACCGGCGTAGGGAAACCTACCGTGGGTTCGAATCCCACCCCTTCCGCCATATTATGAGTGATCCGCTAGAGACGTCCATGTCTCTGGCTTGGATCACAAATCAAAAGTGTGATTTTGATTTGCTCACTAAAGCCACCCGTCCATGGGTGGATAGGGCGCTTCAAAGAGATGCCATTTCTCCACAGGATGTGGAGCGGTCAAGCGAAGCGAGACCGTGAGTGAAGCAAGACCGCGCTCTTGCGCAACAACATAGGCAGAGGGCAGGAGCCCGGTGCTGGATGTAACAAACACGGAGAGATGGCTGAGCGGCTGAAAGCGCGCCCCTGCTAAGGGTGTATAGGCTTAAACCTATCGAGGGTTCGAATCCCTCTCTCTCCGCCACTATTAAAAAAGAGGGTCCACTTATGTGGGCCCTCTTTTTTTAATAGCTCTGAAGAGGGATGAGAACCCTCAATTACCGAGGGTCTACAAATTGGCAGGATAGCCAATTTGAACGCCGCTTGCGGCGGCCTCGAAGGAGCGAGGGGAAGTAGCTCAGAGTAATCTATCTAGGCAACTACTCCATGCGTTGCTCTCGATAATCGCTCCTGCATTATTCTACCTTCGCCCGTCTATGGACTCGTATCTCCTGTATCCATACAGTCGTCGGCAGCCAACTGAACGGCGAAGAGCAAGAGTTCAACAGTTGTATCCAATCAACCCTTTAACGAAGTCACTGAGCTGTGGCAGGGTTCGGCTATGATTACTTCAATGAAGAAGAGCACGGTACTAATCCTGTCACTGTTGGCAGTTTTGCTTCTAAGTGGCTGTGGTGATGATGATCGGGAGACCATCAAATGGCAGCTTCCTCTGACCGCACCGGAAGACCCACACGGTGAACAACTGGCTGGTGATCTGCTTCCAGAGTGGGCTGTTGCTGCCAAAGGTGATGCGTCCATTATGTTTTTAGAGACTTCAACGGCGCGGGTATCGAAGTTAGAAGTCTCTACTGAAGAGAATAAATCACTTAAAGATTGGGATGTTACACTACTGAGTCTTGCAAAAGGGCTGCGTACGCAATCCGGCGCTTTTATTGATGATGAAAATGTGCATAATCCCGCCGCGTTCGTGGAGTTACATTACAAGAAGAAGCTGATTTATCGTGGTTGGCTTTATCAGGAATTCCCTGAACTTTTCGGTCCGGACACGCCGGGTTGGAAATTATGGTTAAAAGCCGTTACTGTTCGCGCCCCTTCAGAAGAGGGGATTGAAAAACTAGGCTCCCTTAGCTCAGCTGGATAGAGTATCTGACTACGAATCAGAGGGCCGGGCGTTCGAATCGCTCAGGGAGCGCCATATATGAAAAGGGCTTGTGAGAAATCACAGGCCCTTTTCTATTTACAGGTTATGAAGTCATCCGATAAATTCTAAAGTTAACTATCGTCAGATGCCTTTTCAGCTGTCTCTTCAATGTAACGGATAGCCCGATTACGACCACTCTCTTTAGCCTGATAAAGTGCCGAATCAGCATGGTGTATGCACTCATTCAGCGTTTTATTTTCGCCTGAGTAGATATCTATACCAATAGATATAGTTTTATTGAAAGATCCGGATTCAGCCTTGAACTCATGAGACTCGAGGTCGTGACGGATTCTCTCCGAAATTTCCATAATCTCTTTCTCTGATGCATCCATTAAGAGGATAACAAACTCTTCGCCTCCAAAGCGGATAATATAGTCGTTCCCCCGCACAGATTTACCCATGATCTCTGCTGCGGCTATTAACACAGTATCACCAACCTGATGTCCATGGGTGTCGTTGGTCTCTTTGAAAAAATCAATATCACACATAAGTACTGCAACAGGGTTTTTACTACGCAGTACAGATGCAGTTAGCTTGGGTTCAAACTCTTCAAGGAAACGTCTGTTGAACAGGCCTGTCATTGGATCTTTCAGTGTCGATTCATGCAGCACCTTATTCAGTCGTTTGGACTCTATAACCGGAGCAGCTTCGCTTAGATAAGTTCTGATTGTATGCAGGTTTTGCTGTACCTCTTCAGCCTCATCACTACCGTAGACAACCTGCAGCACGCCGCCAATCTTGCCACCCATGATAAAGGGGATGCAGAAATGCTCCAGATCCACCTCTGACTGCACGTCATTTCCGGCAAATGCAGGGCAGATATTCTTTTCAATCGTTGAATCGATGTCTTGAGCAGTCCGGCAGGCTCGGCAAGCCGTGTTGTCTACTTTTATCTCTTCACTGCACCACAGCTTTGCTTTCTCAGGCAGGCCCTTGGCAAAAACAAGTTTCATCTGATGTTTATCATGATTGGCTTCATACAAGGAGAAATATTTGAGGGAAAAGTGCTCATCAAGCGCAACAAAAATTCGCTGGTATACGTCTTCCAAGTTGCGATCATCTTCAATGGTCTGTTTAAAACGGGTTGCCTCAACCATGTTTTTTACCGACTCAATGGTGCGAAGAAGAAGGTTTTTGCTACCACCATCATGGCGGTGCATCTCCATAGACTCAACGTGCATCACGATACTGCCAAAGCTACTTTCCAGAGTTTGCATTAGCTGGTTTGTCTGTTTAGATATCTGCCCCAGCTCATCATCCCGGGTTTCATTCAGACGACCACTGAAATCACCGTTTTCAGCTTTACCAACAACCGATTGCATGCTCAATGTTGTATCAACAATAGGCATGATCATTCGGCGAAGGGCAACACCTAGAATGATAGAAAATGCGGTAAGGAATGCGATTAGAAGATATGCTGAAGCCATCGCGCTGGCACGTTGACCGGTCAAATCCAGTTCGATATTGACCAGCCCAAGCAGAGCTCCCTCTTCACCTTCATGACACTTCAGACAGGATTTTTCTGCATAGTATTGTGTGATATACTGGTATTTAACGCCATCAGCGGTTTCGATGAGCTGATCCGTAGCAGTTCCTTTCAGGAGCGCCTCTTTCTCAACCTCGTTCGCAGAGTGTTCGCCTTTGCCCATCTGTCGTTCAACAGCTTTAGATCGAATGATTCTTATTTCATGAAGATCCGGAATATGTGTTCTTACATGTGCATCAAGCTCTTCATGATCAAATTCTCCCGCCATAAAACTAATCAACAGTTCGTTACGAACCAGCTCGGAAGCTAACTCTCCATGTTCACGTTCATTATCCAGAGATGTTTCGCGGAATGATAAAAAGGATATGCTGGCCAGTGACACGGCCATGACAACTGCTCCGATAGCAACAAATAGGGATATCTTTGTTCGGATTTTCATGTGGCCTCCGCTATTTACTTAAAGGTGTTCGGTTGGACGAAGTATTTTCCAGCTATCGATAGCAGTATAGCACAATAATTCTCTCTTTTTTAGTCGTTTTGGATGTTTTATTGGTCAAGCGACCGTCATTGGGAATTTAGACTTCACCATTAATAATGTAGATCAATTTCGGTTCATAGACGGTATGGGCTAAGTGCGAGTTGATAATGAAGTGTGTTGGCATTTGGTCTATAATCGTATGGCACTCTTTATGCTTAAGATATTTATTACTTATTTTGTGGTGGAGGCGGAAATGTCAGATCAACCCGAAAAAAGAAAACCCGATGTTTTTAGTAAGTGGACTGATGAAGATGATAAATCAGGAGAACATAAGCCAACCGGCAAACCAGTCGTAAAACACGATATGCTTAACACGCTTCTGCGTGAGGAGAAAATTGAGGAGGCCAATGCACTTCTCGCCAAGGGTTTTGAACCGGATTTTTCAGGTACAGATTTTCGTGCCCTGCATCTGAGTGGCTTGAATACGGATGGCCTGGATTTTTCAAACAGCTATTTTCGCATGACTGATTTGCGCGGGTTAGATTTTAGAAATTGTAATCTGGATGGAGCCAGCCTGCACTCGGCAAAAATAACCGGGTGCTACTTTCCAAAGCCATTGAGTGCCGAAGAGATCAGGATGTCTGTCGAACACGGTACAAGGTTGCGCTATCGATGGAGAACCTGACTCCTATAGGTAGTTTCGCTTAAAACAGACTTTTATCTGCTAAACTCTAATTGGGCTGTTTTAAATGCAGCCTGATGGAGCATGTTAGATGCAGATAGGCGTACCCAAAGAGATTAAAAATGGAGAGCATCGTGTTGCTCTAACACCCGGTGCAGTTAAAGAACTTACTAGAAATGGACATAGCCTGATTGTCCAGACGGATGCAGGTGTGGATAGTGGATTCTCTGATGCTCAATATCGAAATGCAGGTGCAACCATCGCTGAAAACGCAGAGGATGCCTGGAGCACAGACCTTGTTGTTAAAGTGAAAGAACCTCTGCCTGAGGAGTATTCGTTTCTTAGCACTCAAACAGGGCTTTTCACATTCCTTCATCTGGCTGCATCTCCTAAACTAACACAGAAGCTGCTTGATACCGGAGTCCGGTCGATCGGTTACGAGACTGTACAGCTTGATCATGGCGGCCTACCTATTCTTGCACCGATGAGCAAGGTGGCTGGTCGTGTTGCCATGTTGATGGCTGCACGTTTTCTTCAATTTGGTTCGTTTCATGGACATCCGTTTGAAGGGGTTCGGCATAAAGGGATATTGATGGGCGGAATCAGAGGTGTAGACGCATCTAAAGTTGTCATACTTGGTGGTGGGAATGTTGGTCGCCATGCGGCATATGTGGCTGTTGGTCTGGATGCTGAAGTGATACTTCTGGATCATCATGAGGCGTGCATCACCCATTTGAACCGGCAGTTTACAGGAAAGGCCCAAGCAAGCCTCTATTCGGAATCAGATTTGGGACCGATTCTTGCTGAAACTGATGTCGTGATTGGGGCAGCCTTGATTCCGGGTGAGCATGCGCCACAGTTGATCACCAGAGATATGATTGAGTCGATGCAGAATGGTACTGTATTGATGGATGTGGCGATTGATCAGGGTGGTATTAGCCAAACCAGCCGGGTGACATCCTATGATGATCCTGTTTATGCAGAGGGTGGCGTTATACACAGTTGCCTACCAAATCTTCCCGCATCGGTTCCAAGAAGCAGCACTCAGGCTCTGGTTGAAGCGTCTCTACCATATCTGAAACTGTTGGCTGCCGAGGGTATGGAGAGAGCAATAAAGAGTTGTGAAGCTTTGGGTCGAGGGGTGAATACATGGGACGGAGAGATTCGCCACGCTGGTGTATTAAAAGCATTTTCCGAACATTAATGGAGTTACAGAGAGTGCTCTTCTAACCGGTACGAATTTACATATGAAATAATTCAACTGAAGAAGCTTTAATGGAGCTGGCAACTCGGTTATGATTCGGCTCCGGCGGGGAGGCTGTCAGCTTTCCCGTTTTTTGTGTGAGTTCGATACATATTGACGCCGATAGACAGAGTTCTTTTTATTAAGGAGCAGTATTTACATGCCACGCCGTACAGATATTAAATCCGTTATGATTTTGGGAGCCGGGCCGATTGTGATTGGTCAGGCCTGTGAGTTTGACTATTCAGGTGTTCAGGCTTGTAAGGCTCTGAAAGAAGAGGGCTTCCGAGTCATTCTGGTCAACTCCAATCCAGCAACGATCATGACAGACCCCGAATTTGCCGATGCGACTTATATCGAGCCGGTAACATGGGAAGTGGTTGCCAAAATCATCGAAAAAGAGCGTCCAGATGCGATTCTGCCAACGATGGGTGGTCAAACGGCACTCAATACGGCTCTCTCACTAAATAAACACGGGATTCTTGATAAGTTTAATGTCCAGTTGATCGGCGCACAGCCTGATGCGATTGATAAGGCTGAAGATCGTGAGCGTTTTAAAGAGGCGATGGACAATATTGGTCAGGAGATGGCTCGAGGTGGCTTTGCCCACTCGATGCAAGAGGCGCGTGATTTGTCAGACGAGATTGGTTATCCAATCATTATCCGCCCATCTTTCACACTGGGCGGTTCAGGTGGCGGTATCGCCTATAATCCCGGAGAGCTTGAGCAGATTGCGCAGTCAGGTCTTGATGCCAGTCCGACCGATGAGATTCTGGTAGAAGAGTCTATTATCGGCTGGAAAGAGTATGAGATGGAGGTGATGCGCGATTGTAATGATAACTGCGTGATCATCTGTTCCATTGAAAACCTAGATCCGATGGGTGTTCATACCGGTGACTCTATCACTGTTGCACCTGCACAGACCCTGACTGATAAAGAGTATCAACGGATGCGTGATGCATCGATTGACTGCCTACGCGAGATTGGTGTTGAAACCGGCGGTTCCAATGTTCAGTTTGCTGTAAATCCGAAAGATGGCCGTTTGATCATGATCGAGATGAACCCGCGTGTTTCACGTTCATCTGCATTGGCATCAAAGGCGACCGGTTTCCCGATTGCCAAGATTGCTGCCAAATTGGCGGTGGGTTACACACTGGATGAGATTCGTAACGATATTACCGGTGAGACATATGCAGCATTTGAGCCCACCATTGATTATGTGGTGACTAAACTGCCGCGCTTTGCGTTTGAGAAGTTTGAAGGAGCTGATGCCCGTTTGACGACTCAGATGAAATCAGTAGGTGAAGTGATGGCGATTGGCCGCACCTTCACTGAATCACTGGGTAAGGCGATGCGAGGGCTGGAGACCGGCTCCTGTGGGTTTGATTATTCGCTGCCTGACGGTGTTGATGAAGAAGTGTTCCTGCAAGAGAAGCTTGCTGTGCCGGGCGCTGAACGCCTCTGGTGGATTGGCGAAGCGCTGCGCTCTGGCTGGAGTGAATCGCGTGCGCTTGATGTCACTCGTATTGATCCATGGTTTATGCGTGAGATTGCAGCTGTCATTAATCTTGAGGGCAAGCTGGGTGGACGAGATGTTGCATCATTGAGCATGCTTGAGTGGAGAGAGGCGAAGCGTGAAGGCATCTCTGATCTTCGTCTGGCTGAGCTTTTTGAGTGTGCTGAAACTGAAGTGCGTCAGGCACGTATGAGTGCCGGTGTGATTCCGGTATTTAAGCGCGTGGACACCTGTGCTGCAGAGTTTGAGGCCAATACGCCGTATCTTTACTCTACCTATGAGGATGAGTGCGAGGCTCGCCCTACAGATGCGAAAAAGATCATGGTGCTTGGTGGTGGCCCTAATCGCATTGGTCAGGGTATTGAGTTTGATTATTGCTGTGTTCATGCCGCGTTTGCACTTTCTGAAGATGGTTATGAAACCATTATGGTTAACTGCAATCCTGAGACGGTTTCTACCGATTATGACACTTCTGACCGGCTCTATTTTGAGCCGCTTACCTTCGAAGATGTGATGGCGATTGTTGATGTTGAGAAGCCTCATGGCGTGATTGTGCAGTTCGGTGGTCAGACTCCGTTGAAGCTGGCTGAGTCACTTGAAGCTGCCGGTGTTCCGATTATCGGTACCAGCCCGGATATGATTGACCTGGCAGAGGACCGTGAACGTTTTCAGCAGCTGCTTCATGATCTTAAACTGCGTCAGCCTGAAAATGGCACGGCCCGTTCGATTGAAGAGGCGATTGCTGTTGCCAACCGTGTCGGTTATCCGGTTGTGGTTCGCCCATCCTATGTGTTGGGTGGTCGGGCGATGCAGATCGTTCACGATGAGACTGGGCTGCTTCGTTATATGAACGAAGCGGTGAGCGTCAGCCATGATCATCCTGTGCTTCTGGATCGTTTCCTTAACCAGGCGATTGAGCTTGATGTGGATGCGCTCTGTGACGGCGAACGTGTCGTTGTCGGCGGTATCATGGAGCATATTGAGGAGGCGGGCGTTCACTCCGGTGATTCATCGTGCTGCATGCCACCACACTCTATTTCAGACTCCATCATCACCGAGGTACGCCGTCAGACCGAAGCGCTTGGACTGGCACTGAATGTACGTGGACTGATGAATATCCAGTTCGCCTTGCAGGGTGATGATATCTATGTGCTTGAGGTGAATCCTCGCGCTAGTCGTACGGTTCCGTTTGTATCTAAAGCGACAGGCAAACCGTTGGCTAAAATCGCTGCGAGAATCATGGCTGGTCAATCACTGGCTGATCAGGGTATCACCGAGATCAAACAGCCTGAGACTTTCCGTGCGGTGAAGGAAGCCGTATTCCCATTTGTGAAGTTCCGTGGTGTTGATCCACTACTCTCTCCTGAGATGAAGTCTACAGGTGAGGTAATGGGCATAGCAGCAACCTTCCCGGCAGCATTTAGTAAGGCACAGTTGGGTGGCGGACAGAAATTGCCGCACTCCGGTAGAGCATTCATCTCTGTTCGAGATGCTGATAAAGATCGTACAGCTGCAGTGGCAAAATTGCTGGTGGATAGTGGTTTTGAAGTGCTGGGAACCTCTGGAACTCACAAGCTTCTGGAAGAGGCGGGTATTCCGAGTACCAAGGTAGCCAAAGTAATTGATGGAACCAGACCGCATATTGTCGATCGACTGCTTAGTGATGACGTGCATCTTATTGTGAATACAACCGAAGGTGCTCAGGCGATCAAAGATTCTAAGTCCATTCGTCAGGCGGCACTGGACCGCGGTATTGTCTATTTTACAACAATAGCTGGCGGACTGGCTGCTGCTGAGGCGATCGCGAGCAAGTCTGATGACACGGACGTAAAAAGTATTCAGGCATATCATAAGGATGGAAAATAGAATGGAACGAGTTCCAATGACTAAACAGGGTTCAGAGGCCCTGCGTGAAGAGCTGGCCTATCGAAAAGGCGAGAAGCGTCATCAGATTATTGCCAATATTGAAGAGGCTCGTGCACATGGCGATCTCTCGGAGAATGCCGAGTATCATGCTGCTAAAGAGGATCAGGGAATGAATGAATCGAGGGTTAAAACTCTTGAGGACAGGATTGCTCGTTCTCAGATTATTGACCCTGCAGTTATTGACAGTGACCGGATTGTTTTCGGGGCAACCGTTAATCTGGTTGATTGCGACACTGAAAAAGAGGTGACCTATCAGATCGTGGGCGAAGATGAAGCCGATATTGAATCTGGTAAGATTTCAGTCACATCGCCAATCGCTCGTGCCCTTATCGGTAAGGAAGAGGGTGATGCTGCCATTGTGCATGCTCCAAGTGGCGAGCGTGAGTACGAAATTCAGGAAATCACTTATCAGTGATTTTGTTAGATGCGGTCATGGCCTCCATGCCTTGACCTTTAAGCGCTTCGCAAGAGCGTGGTCTTGCTACGCTTATGGCTTCACGATGTTCAACCGCCACCCATTCATGGGTGGAAGGGTGGTTAGTTTTATCCATGAGAGTTGAGTGTGTTCGTGTAGGTGCGGTGCGGCTTTTGCTGGCATTGATGCTGGGGCTTATCGTGGTTTCCGGTTATGTGGTTGCACCACTTCTTTTTGCTAAAGCAGCAACACATGCTGAAGCTGGAAGGTTGGCAGGTGAGCTGTTTCATCTGGTCAATATTGGTGTGCTTATTCTTTCAGCCGCTGTTGCAAGCTTCTGGATGCGGATCAAAAACCTTGGGCGCCTAAACTGGAGTCTACTGATTGGGTTGGCGGTTCTTCTGGCTATGAACGAGTTTGTGATCTCTCCGCAACTGGCTGAGATTAAAGTTCAGGCAGGGCCCATTGATCAGCTTGCAGCCGATGACCCTCAAAGAGCTGAGTTTGGGATGTTACATGGTGTTAGTGCCATGCTTCACCTGCTGGCTGCAATCTCAGCCGCGCTGCTGGTGACGCTGGGGGGAAGGGGATCGTGCAAAGAATCCTGACATGGCTGCAAGGTCGGATGGCTGACCAGCAACTTGTGATGCTGCTTGCATCACTGTTTATCATTTTTGCATTTCTGCTGTTGCTTGGAGATGTGCTTGCTCCGCTGCTTGTGGCTATTGCTCTTGCCTATGTTCTTGATGATATTATTAATCTTCTGAATCGTTGTCAGGTTCCCCGTCTTGCTGCCATCATACTGGTTGTCAGTGGGGCACTGCTTTTAGTGTTGTTTGCACTGTTGGCTATTCTTCCGCTTCTAACTGACCAGGTTGGACGCCTTATTTCTCAGGCACCACAACTGGTAAATTCTTTAAGGGAGTCCGTTCAAACACTTCACGGTAACTATGCAAGCTGGGTGAATCCGGATTATCTACAGCAGATGCTCGCATCTGCTGTCAGTCAGGTTCAAGAGTGGGGCGGAAAGCTGCTCTCTTTCTCCATTGCTTCCATCCCTGAGTTGATCACACTGCTTGTTTATGCGGTTCTGGTTCCCGTGCTGGTCTTTTTCCTGTTGAAAGACAAGGGCGACATTGTTCAATGGGCTCAGCGCTTTCTGCCTCAGGAACGCTCTCTTCTGCAGAGAGTCTGGAGTGAAGTTGATATTCAGATCGGCAACTATATTAGAGGGAAAGTATGGGAGTCGGTTGTTGTTGGTATTGCGATGTGGCTGGCTTATGAACTGATGGGTCATGACTATGCACTACTGCTTGGAACACTGACAGGTATCTCAGTCTGGATACCTTTTGTTGGTGCTGCAGTGGTTACTATCCCTGTGATTTTCCTGTCCTTTTTTCAGTGGGGATGGTCTGAGATGATGTTCTACGGTCTAATGGCCTACACACTCATTCAGCTTGTTGATGCCAATATTATTGTGCCGTGGATTTTTTCTGAAATGGTCAGTCTTCATCCAATTGCCATCGTAGTGGCTGTACTGGTGTTTGGTAGTCTGTGGGGTGTGTTAGGGGTGTTTATTGCGATCCCTATGGCTGCACTGGTTCAGAGTGTCCTAACCATTATTTTTGAGAGGAAGATACGCTCAGATACGCTGGCGGATTGACAGAGCCGGGCACAACCCTAGCTTGCAACCGCAATCTTTAAGTCTGGATCAAGTCCGGCTTGAACCAAGATCGAATTAGTTTAAGGAATGGTACCGTGAACGATACAACCAAGAGATCGAAAAATGAGCCTGTAACTCCCGAGCATGAGAATGATGTAGCATTTGCTGCTGAAATGGATGAGTTGAAGCGTGATATGCATACTGCCCAGTTGGCCGATTGGGTACAAAATAACCGACAGCAGCTTATTGCAGGTGCTGTGGCAGTGTTGATTGCTCTTGCCGGATCAAGCCTCTGGATTGAGCATGATAAGTCTCAGAAGGATTCAGCTGCAACGCTCTATCATCAGGCATTGGCAGCAAAGGGTGATGATAAACAGGCTATGCTTGAGCTGGTGGTTAAAGATTATGGAGATACCGGTTACGGTTCGCTGGCGCATCTCTATCTGGCCAAGATCGGGGACAGTGAAGAACACCTGAAGGCTCTTATTCATGGTGCTGGTTCAACCGTTGAGCTGGCATGGCAGGCGCGGCTAGATCTTGCAGAGTTCTATCTTTCAAAAGGAAAAGTTGATGAAGCCAAAGCTCAGCTCGCCGAGTCGGTTGGTAAGCAGTATGAACAGTTACGTCATTTCCTGATGGCTGAAGCTGCAAGTGATGCTGGCGAAAAGGTTACACATTTGAAAAAAGCACTTGATGCAAAATCAAACGATGCATTTCTTAAGGCTAGAATTGAGAGCATGATTTCTGAGCTGGATGCTGCGAGCTAATGATTTATAACCTGATAAGACAGCTGGGAGTCCTGCTTCTAGCTGTCACTCTCTCTTCCTGTGCGAACTTATATGGTGATGGTGAATCAAACCAGGAGAGTCTGTTTTCATCTTCCGGAGTCATCCAGAAGGTCTGGTCAGTTGATGTTGACCAGCGTAAGCCTGGAGAACCAGCCGGGTTTAGTCAGCCTGCAGTGGTGGGCTCCTCTTCAATCGTTATTGCAGGAAAAGATGCGCGTGTTCGAGTCTATGATTTTAGTGGCAGTGAACTGCAACGAATAGCAATTGATGAGCCCTCTGATTCAGGTGCGTTGGCTCTGCCAAATGGTATTGTAGTTGTCGGTGATGTCGGCGGCCTGCTCTACGGCATTGATTCGGTAAACGGTTCAATTGTATGGCGTTACCAGCTCTCTTCACCCTATCTCTCACAGCCGGTAGCTGTGCAGGGCGGGTTTCTGATTCAGACTTCTGATAATCGTGTTTATCGATTCTCAATGAATGGTGAGAAACAGTGGAGTTATGCAGGCAACGGTGGCGGCTTAACCATCTATCTGACGGCTTCACCTCTGGTTGTTGGTGATACTATCTATGCCATCTTTACGAACGGTGACGCTGTGGCTTTGAATGGTGACAGTGGCGATCTTCTTTGGCGTAGACAACTTCTGTTAAATACTGATGCTGCTGTGTTGAGTGAGCTTCGTGCTCCAGTTGCTGATCCTGTGCTGTTGAAACGGGGTCGTATTGATGTAGAAAAGGCCGAGAATGCCATTCTTGTAGGTTTTTATCAGGGGCGCCTGCTGGTTCTCTCTGCCAGTGATGGTCGGCAACTCTTTTCAAAAGATGTCTCTATTAAATCGGCCCCACTTATTGAAGGTGACAATCTCTATGTCGCTAACGCATCCGGCGAAATTGAGTCGATTGATCTTCTAACGGGAGCGACTGAGTGGAAGCAGAAACTCTCCAGTGGTGAGCTTCTTGGGCCTGTTCTCTGGAAAAATGCGCTCTGGCTTGCAGATGATAGCGGGGCAGTGTTGCGTTTGAGTCTTGATGGGTTGAAACGTGATAAAATTTCTCTTGATGGTCGTATTGAGCGCATGCCGACGGTTACGCCATCAGGTCTATTGGTACGAACCGGGTTGGGCGTTCTAACGCTTATCCGCTAACACCATTCATCGACTGTTATGAGTAAAAGATTACCTGTTATAGCCATTGTAGGGCGCCCGAATGTGGGTAAGTCAACGCTGTTTAACCGACTGGTCGGCACGCGTAAAGCCATTGTGGGTGACAGACCCGGCGTCACTGTGGATCGCCTCGAGACAGAGTTTCTGCTTGATGACAAACCGGTGGTCCTCGTTGATACCGGTGGAATCGGCGAGACACAGCACGGTGAAATGCAGGATGCGATTGATGTTCAGGTGGAGGCTGCACTTAGCGTTGCCGATATGGTGATGTTTGCAGTTGATGGACTGACCGGATGCACGCCCGTTGATCATAATATTGCAGACAGACTAAGGCGTGATTCGCTGCCGGTTCTACTGGTGGTTAATAAGGCTGAAAACCCGAATGTCGCAATGGATTTTTACACCCTTGGATTGGGTGAACCTCATCCGGTATCAGCGGCCCATGGACAGGGCGTGAAAGAGCTGATTAAACAGCTGACAGATTCCGTGGCTCTGATTGATGAAGCTAATCTCGACCAGGAAGATGAGAACCCGGCCAATCTGATTGCCAGTGTTACAGTGATTGGTCGACCCAATGTTGGAAAGTCTACACTAATTAATGCCTGGCTGAAAAAGGATCGAATGGTGGTGAGCCCGATTGCCGGAACCACTCGGGATGCGATTGATAGTGACCTCCCATACAACGACGGTATTGTCCGTCTGGTTGATACAGCAGGACAGCGCAAACATGGCCGTATCTCTGATGTTATTGAGTTTGTTGCCAGAGTTAAGGCGGTGCAGGCATTTAGACGTGCTAACGTGGCTGTCATGGTACTTGATGGGTCAGAAGGAATCGTTGAGCAGGATATGCGTCTGATGCGTTTGGCCCATGATGAGGGGTGTGCCCTGATTGTCGCCGTTAACAAGATGGATCTGCTAAGTAGTGATGAGTGGACTTACTACGTTGAACGGCTCCACTATCGGATGCGAAGCCTGACTGATATTCCGGTTTTCAGAATAGCTGCAAAAAACAGTAAAGGTGTCTGGCCGCTTCTGCACGAGGCTGTTAAGGCTTCAGAGTTTAATAGCTTTGAGACAGGAACCGGCGAGCTTAATCGCTGGCTTGAACATGCGCAGAGCAAGCAGCGTGCCCCGAGCCATGATGGTGCAGTCGTCAAAATGAAGTATGTCACTCAGATATCAACCTCTCCACCAAAGCTGAAGATATTTTGTAATCGTCCCAAGGGTGTTAAAACTTCCTACCTGCGTTTTTTGACCGAGGATTTTAAAAAGACATTTTCTCTTCCCGGTGTTCCTGTACGCATTTCACTTTCAAGTGGTAAAAACCCTTATGCTGATGATGATAAGCGCAAGCGGAACGACACACCCGAGCACAATCGCAAGCGAAAGTGATCGATGCATAGCTTTGAAGAGACTCGGGTGCTGCCATGCAGTGCAATAGATATGTATGATGCCGTTATGGATATTGAGGCATATCCTCAGTTTCTTCCATGGGTGGCGGATGCAACGATTCTCACACAGAGTGAAGATGAGCTTTCTGCGGAGCTTGTTGCAGAACTTGCAGGGGTGCGACACAGCTTTAAAACGGTTGATCGTTTCATGCCGGGAAAACTGGTTGAGATTCGTCTTCTGGATGGCCCGTTCAGGTTTCTTGAGAGCCTCTGGAGCTTTGAGCAGTTGGGTGAAAACTCATGCCGGGTCCATTTTTCCATTGAATTTGAATTCAAGAACATGATGTTGGACATGGTGGCAAGTCCGATTTTTTCATCGGCATGCAAATCAATGGTGCATGCATTTGAGAAACGTGCAGCGACGTTAAAAGGAGAGGTCTGATGCATATCACTATTGCCTACGCACTACCTCATGAACAGGTGTTGGAAGAGCTGAACATTCCGGAAAACACCACCGTGGAGCAGGCGATCCATATGAGTCACATGCTGGAGAAATATACAGAGATTGATCTTGCTATTAACAAGGTTGGTGTTTTTGCAAAATTGGTGAAACTGGATCAGCTGGTGCGGGAAGGTGATCGTATAGAAATCTACCGCTCTCTACCGGTCAAACCACGTGATGCCCATGCTGCTGACGACAAAAAAGCTCGAATCAGAGCTAAAAGAGAGCGTAAGAGCGAAGAAAAAAGTGAGTAATGTCTAAAACACCTCTTTTTTTCATCTTCTATTAATCTGAACTATTAATGATCCGTTCTGCATTTCAATATTAGGAGAAGATATTTGAAAACAAGTAAGTTGATTATCGCTGGTATCATGATGTTTATGATGGTGCCGAGCATCTCACAGGCCATGCCTGAAAGTTTTGCAGATCTCGCAGCAGAGCAGAAATATTCAGTGGTGAATATTAGTACCACCAAAATGGCACGTACCAGACAGATGCCTCCTCAAGTGCCGTTTGGTTCCCCGTTTGAAGACCTGTTTCGTGATATGTTTCGTAATCAACAGCCTGAAGAGCGCCACTCTCTTGGCTCCGGCTTTATTCTCTCAAAGGATGGTTACGTTATCACTAACAACCACGTTGTAGATGGTGCTGATGAGGTTGTTGTAAAAAATAGTGAAGGTGAAGAGTTTAAAGCAGAGGTGATCGGTACAGATGCCAAGCTTGATCTGGCACTGTTGAAAATCGAGACGAAGGGGCTTCGAGGCGTTAAGTTGGGTGATTCCGACCGCTTGAGGGTTGGGGACTGGGTGGTCGCTATTGGAAATCCATTCGGTCTGGAGCAGACCGTGACAGCAGGGATCGTATCCGCCAAAGGGCGTGTGATTGGTGCTGGTCCGTATGACAATTTTATTCAAACCGATGCAGCCATTAATCCTGGAAACTCAGGCGGTCCACTTTTTAATGCCAAGGGTGAAGTGATCGGTATCAATACAGCGATCTACTCTCGTAGTGGTGGAAATAACGGTATTGGTTTTGCTATTCCGATTAATCTTGCACGTTCGGTATTCGATGAACTACGAGAGAGTGGTCGGGTTCAGCGTGCTCGTCTCGGTGTTATGATTCGCGATATCGATAAAGAGACGATGAAAGCGTTAGGACTCAAGAATCGTCATGGTGCCCTGATTCCTCAGGTAGAGGCAGGCTCCGCAGCTGACAAGGCTGGCATTCAGGCCGGTGATGTGATTGTTCGTATCGATAAGCATGAGATTAAACAGGCACATGATCTTCCAATTCGTGTAGCCCGGCATAAGCCTGGTGAGAAGGTAATGGTGCAGATCATCAGAGATGGAAAATCGATGACAATTCCTGTTGTGGTTGAAGCGATGCCGGATGATGTTGCGCAGGGCGCTCCTAAACAGGGTGGCAAGCAGAAGGCTGTGCATGGGCTAAGTCTTAAGAAGTTAACTCCGGAGGTCGCTGAATCACTTCGTATCAGAGCCAAACAGGGTGTGGTGGTGCAGCAGATTATGCGTGGTTCACCGGCTTTCCGGGCAGGCATCGAGCCCGGAGATGTGATTGTTAAGGTCAATGGTCGTATGACTGCTACGCCGGAATCCTTTAATAAACAGGCTAAAGTGCTGGCAGATGGTGTGGCACTGCGTGTGTTGATTGATCGTCATGGCGATCAGGTATTCACCGTGATCTATCCGCCGAGGAAGTAGAGACAGTTTTGAGCCTTCCACAGGTCCAGGTGATGAGCCGGAGAGGCTGCTGTCTCTGTGAAGATGCCGAGCAAATTGCTCGACTCGTTGCAGCAAAAGGTCTCTGTCAGCTTGAAGTGATAGATGTGGACATGGAACTTGAACTGGCAGCTAGATTTGGAGCCGATGTACCTGTATTATTGATTGAAGGTGCGGTGAGTATGAAACATTGCATTGATCAGGCAGAGCTTGAAGATAGTTTGAATCTGTATTTAAAGGAGTTCAAAAAATGCTGACACGCTGGCTTACCGTCATTGGAATTGTTGCAATGGTTGGGGCAGGGGCCTGGCTTGGGCTTCCCGAGGCTAAAAAGAGTGTGTCGGAGGGTGGTGTTGCCGCACCCTACTCACTTCCAGACCTGAAGGGCGTTATGCATTCGCTTCCTGAAGGTGAAGTGGTGCTTTTGAACTTCTGGGCAACATGGTGCCCACCTTGCCGAAAAGAGATGCCATCGATGGCTGAACTTCATCGTAAATATGCAGCGAAAGGATTGACGGTGGTGGCCATCTCGGTGGATCGTGATGTAGATGACCTCTCTGCATTCGTTCGCGAGTATAAACTGCCGTTTCAGGTGCTTCATGATGCTGAATCGAAGACATCTCACAGCTATGGTGTCTTCCGTTACCCTGAAACGTTCTTGATTGATCGACAGGGGCAGGTACGTTATCACCTTGTGGGCGCAGTCGAATGGATGTCTGAGTCTATTACCAAGGGTGTTGAGGGATTACTGAATGAATCAGGGACCAATAAGCCAGGAACCGAACAGAAAAGCTGACTCACAGTTGATCGACGCCATTCAGAAACTCCGAACCGAATTAACTGAACATAATTACAGATACTATCTTCTTGATGCGCCATCCATTTCGGATGCTGAGTATGATCTAAAGCTGCGAGAACTGGAGCTTCTAGAATCGAAGGTGGGTGAGCCTGTCCCTACTGATTCGCCTACTCAGACGGTGGGTGCGCCCCCCAGCCACGTATTTGAATCGCGTGAACACCTGTCACCACTACTATCTCTGGCCAATGCTTTCTCTGGTGAAGAGGTTCTGGATTTCGACCGTCGCCTTCAGCCACTCATTGATGAGAGAAGTTTCAACTATATTGTCGAACCAAAAATTGATGGTCTTGCAGTAAACTTACGTTATGAAAACGGCCTGTTATCAGTTGCTGCAACCCGTGGTGATGGCAAGGCTGGAGAGGATGTGACCGATAATATTCGTACCATATCTGATATTCCCTGGCGACTTGATGGTGATGCCCCGGAACTTCTGGAGATTCGGGGCGAGGTCTATATGTCCAAAGCATCATTTGAATCTCTCAATGATGCCCAACTGCGAGATGGTGAGAAACAGTTTGCCAACCCGAGAAATGCTGCGGCCGGGTCATTAAGGCAACTTGACCCCAAAGTAACTGCCAATAGGAAGCTTAACTTTTTTGCTTATGGTGCAGGTATAGGTGGTGGATCTTTAGCCGTTTCTCAAAGCTCTCTGTTACGAAAACTTGAATCCTACAAATTTGCCGTACAAAAGTTTGATCTGTTTCCTGATGTGGCTTCTCTGCTTGAAGACTATCTGATTTGGCAGGAGAGACGCGGGACTCTCGCATACGAGATTGATGGACTGGTCTATAAGATCGATGAATTTGAACTTCAGGAAGAGATAGGGGCTGTTTCTCGCTCTCCCCGATGGGCAATTGCTCACAAGTTTCCAGCCGAAGAGGCAATCACAAGCGTAGATAAAATCATCTGGCAGGTGGGTCGAACAGGAGTCATTACACCGGTTGCAGATATGAGACCTGTGAAGGTGGCAGGTGTGATTGTCTCCAGAGCGACGCTGCACAATATCCAGGAGCTACAACGTAAGGATGTACGGGAGGGTGATCAGGTTGTAATTCGACGGGCCGGTGATGTGATTCCTGAAGTGGTTCGTGTGGCGGCTGTTGATGTCGGTAGAGGCCCTGTAGTTGAAGCCCCCGACTTTTGCCCTGTTTGTGGATCGCACGTTGAACAGGCTGAAGGAGAGGTGGCTATCCGCTGTTCCGGTGGTCTTTCCTGCCCGGCTCAACTGAAAGAGCGACTGAAACATTTTGTCTCCCGTGGTGCGATGGATATCGACGGTATGGGAAGTAAATTGATTGAAATGCTGGCTGATGAACCGGACGACTCTCCTCTTAAGCTGAACTCAGTGGCCGATATTTACAGTATTGATTTCAATGCTTTTAAAGGGCGCGAAGGTTTTGGTGAGAAAAAAGTTGAAAACCTGAAGCGAGCAATTGAGGTGAGTAAAAGACAGGCGTTAGCAAAGTTTCTCTTTGCTCTGGGGGTTCGTCATGTTGGCGCTGTAA
>Ga0316187_10000261_pt1 | contig 38966 bp, 42 predicted proteins | sample CroRivburrow1_MG_FD_204927 | JGI IMG/M metagenome (GOLD analysis project Ga0316187, IMG submission 204927) | Coastal sediment microbial communities from Maine, United States - Cross River worm burrow 1 | ecosystem: Environmental > Aquatic > Marine > Coastal > Sediment | place: USA: Maine... | reverse complement strand
TGCCCATCAGTGTGAACAACGAACAGCACCTTAGCGTCTTTAGGTAGACGTTTCTTGGTTTGCCTTATCAGCATACCAATCGCGTCATACAGCGGCGTGCCGCCACGCGGTTGATACTGTTCCATAGTGAGTGGGTAGCACTCCTTCACCTTGCGGTTCTGGAATACTTTTCTCAGTATGCTGCCATCATTGGTGAAGCTACTGTCGAACTTAAACAGTGACAGGAAGCAGCGCTTCGCCCCACCCTTCAGTTCTTCGACATAGCTGTTGAAGGTGCTCACCACCGCTTGGCGATGTCCACCCATTGAGCCGCTCTCATCAAGCAGCATTACTACATGCGTCTTCTGCATTATCGTGGTCTCCAGACAGAGACAGCATCATTGCTGCCTCAATTTGTGGCAGAGAATTTATGGCCTCTGCCTTGCCATATTTCTTGACCATTGGGCCTCTCACCCTTCCGACCGTTCTATATTTTTTTCGCAGGAGCTAAACGATTAAGGCGCTCCAGTTCTGACGTGACGCTGGAGTCGCTGACGGTCTCGACCCGTACCATCCGGGTTGAAATCCGGCTGCTCTACCAGTTGAGCTACAGCGACATATTTAGTCATTAGCCATTATTCTCAATATAGCCTTGGTATCTTCTTCGACAATTTCAACCTGTTCACTCACGCGACCGATCGCCAGTGTGTTGGTATTCACTGAGTTAGTCAGCGTTACCACAGCAGGCTGCTCCAGCGTCTGCGTCTTGATGGCTTTAGCGATCTTGTCATCCAACCAGAACTCACCATAGCCCCACAGCAAACCAACCACAGCGCCATAGATAGGCCAACCACGGATCAGCATCTTTACTGCATCCGCGATCTTGTCTACTGCCACCTCTTCATCACTCATTGGGGTCTTCCTCTTCTGACCCCTGCTCTTCACGTGCTGCTAACCGGGCCTTAGCTGCGGCGCGGAAGTCAGCTCTCTCTTTTTCACGAGCCTGTTGTGCTGCGGAAAGCTCAGCCGCTTGTCGCTTTAGTTGGTCTATCTCTTCCTGCTCAAGATCGTGATCAGCTATCTCTTCCTTCAGGTCATCAATGAGCGCCTGCTGCTCCATGTACTTGTCTTCGAGTTCCTCAACCTCTTCCTGCTGCACCTGAGCGAGCAGTAGGCTGTTGTACTCATCCTCTGGGATAATCACCTGACCAGTAAGATCGGGATCAGGCTCTTCAGTATGGATCGACAGCGTGTCACGGCACGGCAGGTCCAGCTGCCTGAACTCCGTCTTCACCTCTTTGAGTGAGCAGAAGATGATCTCAGCCGCGTTCGTGTCGCCTATAGCGATCATGCGGTCGTAGTAGTTCAGCTTGCGGCACTCTTTGCCGGGTAGTGGGATCGTCAGCCCCGTGCCCAGTCCGGGGATCGACAGGTTCGCACCGATGTGTGCCTTGCACCTGTCACCTGACCCCGGTGTGATCGTCACGCTGTCCGGGGTGTTCTCTATTCGGATGTCTGACTTGTGGGTGGTGTTGGCTGGGATGTTGTTTCCGGTGTTGACGTTGATGTCTCCGACACTTCCACCTGTGGCTTCCGAGCTTCCTCCAGTTGCTGTCGTATCTCCGACAGCACTGTTGCTCTCCGCATGTCCACCAGCGCCCCCTTCACCGCCAGTGCCACCACTTGCGGTCGCGGTCGAATCTGCGGTGGACGTGGAGGTGGCGTTGGCAGCTGCTGCCGCTGCTGCGCTTGCTTCAGCTGTTTGGCTTTGCGTCTGGCCTTGCCCTTGTTGCTGCCCTTGGGCTTGTCCTTGCTGTTGTCCTTGGGTTTGGTCTCCACCACCGTCTCCGTTATCGTGACCGCACTGTCTGTGTCCCTGCCTGCAATCGTCGCCACCAGCGAATGCTGGTATCAGGGCGAAGGCACACGATAGTACGATGATCGCACTAATCTGTAGTGCCAGCTTCGTCCTCGTCGTCATCATCAAAATCCTCGTTGTATTGATACTGTGCAGATGCCAGCTGGTCGATGAGCTTCTCTACCGCTGGGCTGACATCCAGTTTTATTGTTATTGTGATCTCGCTCATACCAGCCGTTCTTGAACTCCCTCGTACTCCAGCATCCTGCCAACCTTGTTGCGAGATACAAACTTATACCTCCACAATTCACGTAAGCCGCGCTGCGCTGTGCTGTAACTAACCTGATACCTTTTTGCCGCACCACTGATAGTGAGTTTCATTCCCGGCGTTAAGTCTTGTGTGATTTGATCTACGATAGCCATAAGCCCCGAATCTCCCCTGTTGTTGGCTAATCATCACTCTCATATTCTTCAATAAACGTCCATCGATCAATGAGGTATGAAGGCTGTCTAAATATCTTAACTCGAATCCACCATTCTGCGTATGCTAGCCATCGAGGACTGTCATATCCAAAGAATCTGGATATAGGCTTCACATATCGGGATTCGAGGTTGATTTCTTGTTCCTTATCTACGTCTTTGCCATGAGCACATCGACAATTATCAGGACAGTAATCACCATCATTATCTTTCCTGTCTTTCGCCATATTTCTTCATGTGAGCCGTGTTATTGAGATCGCTACCCAGATCGCCATCTGTCCACCCACCAATGGATGATTCTGGAAGCTCCACGTACTTGTAAAAATCTACCAGCGGGAGCGTGATAAATTTGCGGTCGCCACTCGTCAACTCAATCCGTATCCACAACAGCATTGAATTGGGCACCGCGCCCTTTGGTATTACCAGCTCAGATGATATCACTTCCGCTGGCTTAAATCTCTGGTTTCGGCACAGATATTCGAGGTTTATTTCGTATCTATCCATCAGGCGTGATTATCCCGCTTGGAGCCTCACCCATGACGACCTTGGCACCAGCGTCCTCGAACGTGCCCCTGAGTATCTGCATCATCTGGAAGATCGTGAACTGAGCCTCACTCAGTTCCTCCACATCGGTCGGTAGCACCTCACCCTCATCGAGGTCCCAGTTGACACCCCACTCCAGCGCAGCCTCATCCTCCTGCCCCTCAGCGTCCTTCACCATCAGGTATACGGTTCTTGGTCTCACTTCTTCACCTCTTTGAACTCGCCCTCAGCTGGTGGGTTGTGCATGATGCCGACGAACGATTGCTTTAGTTGTGCCAGCTGTTCTGGCGTTGCGTTCTTAAATGGATTTTGCCCACCAGTTGTGAGCTTGAGTTTGTCATCGAAGATGCCGAAGTGCCTGCCCATCTGTTGCAGTGCGCTGGCTTTTTCTGCGAGCACGTAACTGTAGTTCTTAATCCAGTGCTTCACTACCTCACCATTCTCGATGACGGTGATCTCGTGCATGTTGTAGGTGACCTTCTCCACGATGGCTCGCTGCTCATCTGTCAGCTCATCAGGTGACTTGTAGATGAACTCACCGGGATAGTGCGGGTCCTCTTTCAGGAAGCTCACGCGATCGGTGAATGCGATCTTGGCATACTCATTCACCACGTCCGTGGCTGACTTGTCGGCTGTCTGGTTAAGCCTCTCCCTGAAGCGCTTTATCTCAGCGATAACGTCCGGCTTCTTCATCAGGTTGTGCGCCATCTGGCTGGCGTATTTGTCTGAGTAGTCCGCACCACGAGCGGCTTCTTGGATGCTGCCGCACTGAGCATACAGCTCCGCGAACTTTCGCTGCTTGGGTGTCATGAAAGCAGTGTACCTAACCCACTGAGATAGATAAAGTTACCACTTAGTGTGAATTTTTTATCACAAAGTGCTTGACTTCCTGTGGAAGTGTCCCTATAGTGCAGTCCATAGCCGAGGGAGACACCCCACCGCTGGCATCCGAATGGATGGACTGGATAAAGTCAACGCGGGTCTCCCTCACCTTTTACAGGAGACAGACAATGAACTTTTTTAGCAGATTTATTTTCTGGGTAGCGCCAGAGCACCGTGAAGCGAAGCTCGCTTACATCATGGGTGCGAAGACCCTGACAGGCTTCATCCGCGCAGTAGGACCCAGTAAGGAACTCATCGAGAACGCGATCGACACGATCCTGACTGAGATGGGACTGAACAAAGAAACAGCCCTCCGCGCCATAGCAAAGCACTGGGGCATGACAATCACCGTAACAAACGCGCACTGCAACAACACGCTGCGCAAGTAAGGAGAAAGACAATGACACACTCAGTAACAGACTCACATGTAATAGACGCAGGTGGAAGATTGCACTGGATCGAAGAAGATTTCCGCGACATCAAGACAGGCGACAAGTTTGTAATCACCTATGGTGGACGCTGGTCAAGCCCGACAACGTACAGTAAGCCAAAGCGGGTTACCCGACACACGGACCTGACGTTCTGGCTCGAAGGAGACGAGGAAGGCAAGGAGGTTCGCGTAGCCAAGACCAACGGCAAGGTTCACGGCAACAGGTACAGCAGCAACTATGCTAAGCCTTACACCGACGATGAGACACAGTCATGAATGAATACGACAAAGAACAATTGTTCAGGCGCGGCATCATTGCTGCTAAATCATACCTCCGTGACGGATACCTAAGCCCCGGTGGAATACCAAAAGACAAGCGGCCGATTGATAAAAAACTCGAACATGCCGTACTTGAGACCTGGGCTGAAGTGGTTTGGGTAGCAAACAACAACGCATACACGCCCCACTACTGGAAGATGCAACTGCTCGAAAAGGCTAGCGAGGAATCTTTACCCCCTTCGACCTAGCCTCATCCAGCGCAGAGGAAACAGAACTATGAAAAAACGATACGAAAAAACTGCCAAAAATATCATCCGTAAAGCAAAATCCATGCTCGAAAAATTGCCTTCTCGGGAACCTGCTCGTAACTTCTACCTTGGCAAAATAGCTGCCGCTGAAGAAATACTCAAAGCATCTAGCCGCGAGGAATCCTTACCCCCTTCGACCTAGCCTCATCCAGCGCATAAGTAAGGCCGCAATGACTGTGGAGGTGAGGTTGACTTCACCTCCATAGTCAGGTACAATGGGTTGTTCGCTTGGATAGGAGAAGACAATGTACAACCTCATGAACTATCACACTGAGCACGGCAACAAGACCGTGCTGGTTGGACCGAAGGGTCGCAAGCTGGTCCCCATCCTGATGATGGAAGCCAGCGGACTCACAGTAAGGAAGGTGCCGCTAACAGAAGAGCGCTACCTGCGTGAGATTCCACTGCCACCCCACTCGCGAGGTATCAAAACTGTCGCACGACGCTTTAAGTCGTTCGGCGCACGAACTGGAATGACGAAGGCAGCTAAGTCGTTCCTATCTAATCTCAATAACGCTGCGTAGGAGAAAACAATGAACCTTAATCTGGAAGCACTTGGAGTAACGAGAGAGTCCCTAGTACAAGCCATCTTGAAAGAAACCGGCTTGACACCAGAGGGCGCAGTAATCGCACTGGCAGAACAGCTCGGCGTGGACATCATGAAAGCCGACGACTATCAGCCTACAGCTGCATCACTGTCGAGCGGTGATGAGGTCCTCACCTCGGAAGGTGCAGCACGAGCTGCCATCCTGACAGAGAGTGAGATCGGTACGCTACGAGAAGCCGCTGCTATACAAACTCGTCTCTTCAATTAAGATGCACGCCCCACCTGCAATCCTGCGGGTGGGGCTTTTACTTGAAGGAGAGAGGAATGAGTAGCTGGTATGGAATGCACCAGCGTGACAATCGGATTTGGCTGAAGCGGTTCATGAAGCACTTCGAGCTGACGCGACCACAAGTCGCTAAGTTCTGTAGCGTGAACCTCAGCACGGTTGATCGCTGGCTGGTCCCTCCAGATCGAGCAAGTCACAGGAAGATGCCCAACATGGCACGCGACCTACTGACCTGCTTAGAAAGCAAAGGGGCTATTGAAAAAAGTACTTGACTTCCTATGGAAGTTACCTAATAATACGAACATCTACCGGGGTTGGCCCGGTATCAAATGGAGAAAACAATGAAACGAGGAATGAATCTTGAGAGCCTTCTCACCACGGTAATCGAGCAACGCGATAGTAAGCGTGACTTCGTAGCCGACACCAAAGAGTCCATCTCGATGGTTGCAGCTGAAGACATGCCGAACAAGGTTGCCCTTGTATTACTCAAGGAAGGTGCATCAGAGCTGGAGCGCTTCTCGATCTCGGAGAACTGTCACCGACAGATCGCTGGACGCTTGCAGATTCCCCTGAAGCACTACTTCAGAATGCTTGAGGACTACCGTGACCTGATCGTTAATGAGGTCAACGCAATCTTCAAGAAGGAGCCGCAAACACGGCTGCTGCGGACACTGGATGGAAAGGCTCGCGCCTTCTTGTCTAACCGCTACCGCACGATCGATAACGATGAGGTTATCGAGCAGGTGTTGCCACCTATCGTGCAAGGCGACGTGCCCAGTCAGCTCCTTAGCTCGAATGTCTCGGAGAACTCAATGCACATCAAGGTGCTGTTCACTGGCGACAATCTGGCTCAGGACCTTGGAGAGCTTGCTCGACCGCAGAACCATATCGGTGGTCAGAGCAACGGATCGACCCGCGACATCATCCGTCCGGGCGCAGTCATCAGCAACAGCGAGACTGGGCACGGCAGGCTGAGAATCGACGGCTTCTTCTACCGGGACTACTGCCTCAATGGTTGTGTCTACGGCACAGAGGAAATCTTCAGCTACAAGCGCAACCACGTTGGTGGGAAGCTCGAAGCTGACGGCGACTTCCGGGTGTTCTCTGACGACACGAAGCGCAAGCAGAATGAGCTGATCATCGCTGAGATTACTGACGCGATGGAAGCCCTGACCAGCGAAGAGAATGTCGCCAAGATGGGCGAGAAGCTCCGCGCTACGAAGGAAGGCGCTGTGGTAGAAGACACCTTCGCCGCTGTCGATCAGCTGGCTAAGGAAGTTGACATCCGCGACGGCGAGAAGGAAGACATCATCAGCAACCTGCTGACCGATGGCGACTTCAGCCGGTGGGGAATGGTCAACGCTGTCACCAAGATCGCGAACACTGAGAAGGTGGACTACGACCGGGCATGTGAGCTGGAGAACATTGGCTCACAACTGATCGACCTGCACACCTCGCAGTGGAACCGAATCGCCCAAGCCGAAAGGATTGCGGCGTAACTGGAGCGGGGGCACGCCGAGTATCGCTGACTACAGCGGGAAGCGGAAGCCCCCAATCCCTTCATCAAGAAAGGTAGAAAGCAATGTCAACAAAAATGAGACAGGTCTCTAAAGAAGAGTTTGAGGTTCTGACCAGATTTCATCCCGGCGAAGTCCGCTACTACGTGGACGTGAACCGCGCACTATCGACCCGTAGCAAGGGTGCCAAAGTGAATGTGAAGCGCAAGCCGATCAAGCGCGTAGGTAAGCAGGCTGCGAAAGGTGGCAATCGAGCTAACGCCTCGAAGTTCGTCCAGCTGACGACTAAGAATGCTGGCGCAATGCGACCGAATACATTGCAGTATGCGATTTACTGTGATGCGACTCGCGTCCTGAAAGAGGACCCCACCAAGGTGCTGAAGCGGAATGAGCTTACAGCTAAGCTGGTGGCGCGTAACCCGAACAACGACAAGGACACCCAGATCGTTCCCACGATCTCAGCCTTGATCAAGAACGGCTACCTGCGCTACACAGGGGAAGCCAGCCAATAAGACTGGCAAAAAAATGGGGCGCTGCCGTGAGGTAGCGCCCCTAATTGGTTCTGAAATGAAGAAAACAATGACTTTGCAGAACTGACTATCTCACAATCTCCACCTCAATGCCATACTGAGCCTCGACCACTGCGATCTTCAGCATTGACAGCTTGGTGTCGAAGCCCTTCACATCCTCATAGCGCTTGCGGTCCTGCTCGATGTCGTAGTAGCAGAAGTCCACCCAGTACGAAAGCTGTCGCCCAGCCTTACTAAGCACTGCGCTGTCGCCGCAGGAGAGCGGCATCACCACCTGACAGGCTAGGTCCTTGATCACCCCAGCCTTCTCCAGTAATGACAGCTCCTGATAGCGCTCGAACTCCCTGATGGAGTCGAACGTCATTCCCTCCCAGTGGACCTTCTTGTTTTTGTACTTGGCTGGCTTTTTCGGTTTGTCTCTTCCCACCGCACTGCCTGTGCGAAAATGTTGTATGGAAGTTGGTCGTTTACCCATATCAGATGATCCCATTGTCTGCCGAACCGTTCTTCCCATGTCTCCACACCCATGCCTGAGTCGATGCCCATGTCACCGATGTGGTAGTCGTCCTTCAGTGGTATCTGTAGGAACGGGTTCTGTTTCTGTCCTACACCTACGTGCCAGCCCATCTCTTTCATGGACCCACCATGGCAGTGGTGCAGCGTGATAAATGGATTGCGCGAAACTGCACAGCGCAGTTGTCTCAGGTTCTTCTCATGCAACGAAACGCTGCAAGTATTTTCGGGCATTCGTAGAACTCCCTGTCATCGCTCGTCCTGCGATCGAAGCGCTTACTCTTTATCCAGAACTGCTTCGAGTCTGGTTTGATTATAGCCACATGTGTCCGCTCTTTGTTGACGATGATGTAGGCGACCAGCGGAGCGGCGTGCTCCATGTCCACCTTGCGAACCTCATCGACAAATATCGTCGGGTACTTGTACGTCTCAGTGCAGACGAACGACAGGTTCTCCCGGTACTTGACCTCGATCCGTCCCTTTCCCTCGATGAAGATGTCGCCGTCATCGATGTAGTCCTTCCACTCACTATGGCTTGGTCTTATCCGTGTGGTCTGCACGTGCGCGTCACGACCCTTAGATCGTAACCACGCAGCCACCTGTACAGTAACCTCATGCGAGACCTTCAGGCTGCGCAGGAACTCTTCGTCGCTTGTCGGCATCAAAACGGCGCTCCCGGCCCAACCTCTTGTGTTGCCATGAAGGGCTTGTAGATTATCTCGTGATACCGCTGCCGCACCTCTTCGTTCCTGTCCAGCTCAGCACGTGATGTGATACCCAGCCTTGAGCAGATGTAGTGCCTTGCGACATCGTTGTAACCACCAACACGAGCTGTATCAGCCTGTGACTCGATCTCACATGACTCCCACTCACCGATGTCCTTGATGTATTGCCAGAATGCCTCGTTACCACAGAGCATCACTGCGCCGTAGCTGGGGCGCTGTGACGGCTTAACCGACTTCTTCTCTACCCTATCCCTCATCTTCTGGTCGATCGTCTCCTGATCGTCATCCAGCTCGACCAGAGCAACAACGAAGTGGTCCTTCTTCCGGTTGTATCCCTCGAACGGGTGGCCCATGCCGTCAGCACACAACCAGAACTTCACTGTGTGTCCGTTGGACTGGCTATCGTTCCAGCCTGCCAGCATCACCTCATCCTTGTAGACCATCGGCCCCTGACACTCATCCTCGATCTCGTAGCAGATCATGGCGAAGCGTGTCCCAGCTCGACCCTTCCTGCGCTTAGTGAACTTCTCGAATGGGTTGCGCTGCCCCTCCATGCCGGTCATTGGCAGCTTGAACGTCACGGTGCTGCCGTCCACGTCTGTCCACTTCGCTTCGTGCATGGTGACCTTGGCGTTGTATGCGATGCTCATGGTGCCCACCTCATCAGCTTCGTTCCGTATGTACCAACATCTGACAGGTCTTGCAGCACGTCGAGCATATCCATCCCGATCACATTGGGCATGGTCACTACGGTCTCAACCTGCATCTTCTGCTTCATGTACTTGGCGCACTCGAAGGCAGCTGTCTGACCAGTGAACGAATGGTCATTGTCAGCCGCCACGATAACCTTCTTCACATGCCGTGGGATCGACTTGAACTCAGCCAGACCGTGAGCGCTGATTGTTGCCCATGCTGGATGACCAGTAATTGCCCACGCTGCCAGTGCGGTCTCGATTCCCTCAGCCAGCACGAGCGTATCGTCAGGCTCACCCAGACGCACGCAACCACCGACGATCTTCTCTATGGGTGGCATGATCTTCTTCTCCTTCGGCAGGATGCCAAGGTACGTCCTGTGAATCGAGATCGGCTCACCCTTGCTGTTGCGAATTAGTGCGACCATCGCCGGTCTATATGTACAGTTCTTCTCGTCATCATAGTGGCGCAGCTTGGTGCGTCCACGCAGGTCTCTGGCCTGAGCGATTATCTCAGTCGGTATACCCCTGCCCTTCAGATACTCAACCACAACCTCTGGGTGCTTCGAGTACCTCCACGTCTCGTTCAGTGAGTTCCTGCGCCTGTCGATGTCGCAGCTCTGCGTGAACGGCTCTGCCTCGATGTTGCCGACTATGCGATCAATGGCCTTAGCTGCCCCTGAGAAGTCCAGCCCAAGGACCTCCATGACCAGCTTAAATCCGTCGCCCGGTCCACAGTGATTACAGAACCAGTCTCCGTCGTTCCGGTTGTTATCATAACGATACCGATCTGTCCCGGCACAGATGGGGCAGGGACCATGTGTCCGAGATACCGCATCCTCACCAAGTAGTTCTGTGAGAATTCCATCCCACTTACCCTTGGCTGCCTGCTTTGTTGTCATTCTCATTTTGCTTCTCCATTTTTTTCGCATAGGCGATGTTGCGATGCCGGATGTATCCCAGCACCTCACCGCTCGGTTCTATTGGTCCATCCCTGTCGGGACTGAATGAGTTAGGCCACACATCGAACTTCGATCTGTACGTGTGAGCAACCCACCCATCTGATTTCTTTTTATCGATAGCGTAGCCGCGTAGCCCACGATACCACTCGCGCTTTTCTTCCATGGTGAAGGTGCGCTTCTTTGCAGTGCGCCGCTTCTCCATGCGCAGCTCCATCAGGTCACCGCTTCGTGACTCGACCCGCTTGCCTTTCTTCACTGGGACGTGACCGCAGTGCGGACAGGGCAGCTGCCCGGTGTACACGGTGGCGCACATCACGCATGTGATAGGATTCTTTTCATCGAGGTCCTTCTGTCGGTCGGCGTTTGTACTGTGCAACGCCTTGCCTTCCTCAAGGACCCAGTTGTGATCATCTTGGACAAAACCGTGTTCATAGACGTTACCGCTATGGTCGATGATTCTGGAGTCTTCCTTGTTGTCGGCTGGACGCAAGGTCCTGCCAGCCATCTGGAGATACAGGCCAAGATTCTTCGTCGGCCTCGCAAGCACACAAGCGCTCAGGCTAGGCTCATCGAAGCCCTCGGTCAGGACCGCATAGTTGCAGACAACCTGTATATCGCCTACCTGAAGTCCGGTTATGATTTGCTTGCGCTCTTCGAGCGGCGTGTCTCCATCTACGTGCGCTGCTTTAGTCCCCATCTTGACGAACTCGTCGCGCAGGTTAATCGAATGTTTGACGGAACTCGCAAACACTATAGTTGGCCTGTCCGCAGCAAGCCTATGCCAGTGTTCGATGATATCCCCAACCAATGACCGGCGATCCATTGCACGATCCAGATCAGCAGGGTCATAGTCACCGCCGCGAACCTTCACGCCAGTCAGGTCTGGTATCGTCGGCGCAAACGTATGAGGCTCAACCAGATGTCCGAGATCAATGAGTTCCTGAATCGTGGGGCACTGCACCATGTAATCGTAAACATGACCCAGACCTTTGCCGTCTCCACGAATGGGTGTCGCCGTCAGCCCAATGACAACCTGTTCACCGTAGTGGTTGATGAGCGTCAGGTACGTTGGTGCGAGCGAGCGGTGGGCCTCATCAACGATAACTACATCCGAATTGGGGAACGGCAAACGATCCGTTGTGATACATCGAGCTGCGATCGTCTGGATACTGGCGACCTGACAATCCGCTGCACCGTATGGATATTCACCAGCCATGAGGATGCCGTGATCGACACCGAACTTCTCCAGCTTGCCAGCACACTGGTAGATAAGCTCGCGGCGATGGGCAAGAAACATGGACCGGCGAAGTTTCTCCGCAGCAAGTTTTACGATCTGAGCTGCGATGACTGTCTTGCCGGAACCTGTGGGAGCCACGATCAGGATGCGCCGGTAACCTGCGCGGATCGCCTGTCGCACCTGCTCGATAGCTCGGTCTTGGTAGTCGCGAAGGACGAACATTAGCTCGCCTTTTTCGCTGCGCGTTTCTCTCTCATGCGCTCGCGATCGGCCTGCTTCTTTTGTTCGTGCGTAAGTCGCTTCGAGTACTCGCTATAGGTCGGTAGTTTCCAGCCCCAGTCACGATGCTCATCGAGCCTGACCAGTCGAGCGCCGCCCTCATCTTTGCTTCTGCTGAGTGGGTCTACTTTTTCGAGTTCCTTGATGCCCTTCTCGATCATCTCCAGCGGCAAGCCGGTGCGTCGAGCGATGGCGAACGGTGGAATATCTACAACGCCTTTTTCGTCAGCGAGGATGATGAAGTGAATCCATACCGTCATGACTTCCCAGTCTGCTGCGACGGTTGAATCGTAAATCTGCTGGAAGACTTTGCCGAATAGCTTGGTGCCCATTGTTGCCCCTTAGTTAGTAGGTACTAATAAGTTCTCTGGTATTGGTCAGGTGGTTCTATTTACCTCTACCTCTACCTCTACCTCTATATGGGCGACAATAGCGACATTTGCGACAGTCGTCAACCGTCGCGTTTTGTATAGTACATTGTGCGACACTCCGAGAGCGTAACGCTATGTCACGGAACGTCACGGATATGTCTCGGACAGTTATTTCGGGAAGATGTCTTTGATGTCGAGCGGGTAGTCGTTGCGTTGCGCAACCTCGATGATTCTGAGCGCGGCCTGCGCTCGTGGTTTGCTCTTGCCTTCCGTCTCCCAGACCCTGAGTGTGTCCACGTTCACCTCAAGCAGCTCAGCGAACGTGATGCGGTCCATGCGTAGCTCTTCGCGAAAGCGCCTGATGACATTGATGTGGGGTGGGATTGCGTCAGGACGTTCGTTCGGACCAAATGGATCAGGCATCACATTATTCTCGCTTTTTTAGGTTTATCAGGAAGGGGTAGAATTTTACCACTGAGTGTTGACTTTCACCAGACCCAGAGTACCATGCCCTGCCTGAGCCGGAGACATTGGGTTACCACTCCAAATCGTATATCCCACCGTCATTTATATGTTCAGGCTATGCCGCTGTCGCCCATGTTGGTTAGGGCACCGTGAGCGAACCACGTCCGCAAGGGCCGATGCCTCCACGGTTATCAAAAGTTCGATTCTTTTCAGTGGCTCCAAATTTATTGCGATAGGGGTTGACTTCCTACGTCAGTTGCTTACAATGCACGTTCGGTTGTTCGCAACATGCTCGTCAAGGCGAGCCGAGGAATAGACCGTTATCTGCTAAGGAAGGGCTTCGGCCCATAGTTACAACCCCCGGTGAAATGATAGCCGGGGACTTTTTTCGCCACGCTGAGTGGATCGGCGTGGCAACCGGACAATGCGAGCCGGTGAGTAAGATCGTTATCTTTGACTCTGAAATCAAACTGGCGAAAGCCGATCGGTCTCTCGTAACATGCTCGCGTTTTAGATTTGTGGACCGGATGCCAAGCGTTATCCTTGTAAGATAAAACAGCTGGGTAATTTGCACGTCCACTTTAGATTTTCGGGCCGGATGGATAGCGTTATCATCTTTGGGAGATCGAGGTCACTGGTTCGAGTCCAGTCGCCCACCCTACAATGGTGGGTGTAGCTCAGCTGGGAGAGCGCGTCATTTTCGCTGCCAGTAACATGCCCGTTTTACATGCTCGTGATGGACGAGCCGCAACAGGGGAAAAAGATGGATTATTCAAAGCACGTAAATACCAAGGCGACTCCACAGATGGAGCGCACACCCGGTCGTGAAAACGAAGTCGAGAACAGCGCAGGTGGATTCGTCCATGCTGTCTCTGACTGGGATCGACTGGAACGATTTCTTATCCTCGGCTCCGAGGGTGGAACGTACTACGTCAGCGAAAGCCGCCTGACCAAAGACAACGCGAACACAGTCATCGGACTGATAAAAACTGATGGTCTGCGCGTCGTCAACACGGTCGTGAAGGTGTCACAGGAAGCTCGTGCGCATAAGAACGATGCTGCCCTGTTTGTTCTCGCTGCCGCAGCGAAGCTGGGTAATGAGCAGACGCGCAAGTTGGCATTCGGCGTATTGACCGAAGTCGCTCGCACCGGCACTCATCTCTTCCAGTTCGCTCAGTTCGTTGAAGCCTTTGGTGGTTGGGGCCGCGCCACGAAGCGTGCATTCCAGCGCTGGTATGACGAGAAGAACAACGACAGGCTGGCTTACCAGCTGTTGAAGTATCGTCAGCGTGATGGTTGGTCGCACCGTGACATCCTGCGCCTTGCTCACCCGGTTACGACCGACGCAGGCAAGCGTGCAATGTTCGATGTGACGTGCCGCCCGGAAAGGCTGGAGGACATTGGTGTGATGAAGGCTCTGCCGGACATCTATCAGGGTTATGCAGCCGCCAATGGTATTGGCAACTGGCAGCATACCAATGAGCCGCACGAGCTGGTCGAGCAGTACAACCTGTCATGGGAGATGCTGCCGACCGAGTGGCTGAAGGATGAGGCTGTGAATAAGCAGCTGCTGTCTACGATGCCACTCATGGCGACGATTCGTCAGCTGGGCAAGATGACTGCCAATGGCACCATCAAGCCGATGACCCCTGAGCAGGCGATGGTCATGGATCGCATCAAGGATGACGAGCAGATCAAGCGCTCGCGCATCCACCCGATGCACTACTTGCTGGCACTGAAGAACTACGCCGCAGGTCAGGGTTTCCGTGGCAGCCTGAAGTGGCACGCTAACAACGCCATTCTTGGTGCTCTGGACATTGGCTTCTACAAGTCGTTCGCGAACGTAGAGCCTACTGGCAAGGCATTCATGGTCGGCGTGGACGTATCAGGCTCGATGTCGTCTCCGATCTCTGGCTCGAACATCAGCGCCGCTGAAGCTGCTGGTGCCATGGCAATGATCATCGCTCGTACTGAGCCTGTTCACTTCATCCATGGCTTCACGTCAGGCTCAAGTCGCTACAGTTTCGGTCGTGATCAGGGAAGTCTGGAAGGCTTCGTTGATCTGGGTATCGGCTCGAACGACTCGCTGCCGGACGTGATGAGCAAGACGCGCAATCACAACTTCGGCTCGACTGACTGTGCTCTCCCAATGCTGTATGCCTCGGCAAACAACATCATGGTGGACACGTTCGTCGTAATCACCGACAGTGAGACTTGGGCTGGCAAGATTAAGCCGGTCGATGCACTGCGTCGTTACAGGCAGACCCACAACCCGAACGCTAAGCTCGTGGTTGTTGCAACGACAGCGACCGACTTTACGATCGCTGACCCGAACGATTCCGGCATGTTGGATGTGGTCGGATTCGACGCTAACGTACTCCCTGTTATCAGTGAGTTCAGTAGATAACATCCTTTAGCACCGAGTGTTGAAATTTCAGCACTCGGTGCTATAATTAAGGCAGACAGGACGAGCGAGCTGCAAGCAAGGCTACCCATGGCGACATGGGCTAGTGGTCGCAAGACCGAGCTGGTTAAAACCCAGCGTTCTGTCATTTATATGCGCCGGTTGTCGGCGTTTCACGATAGGAGAACAGCATGTCCCTCACGAAGGCACAGCTCGAAGAACGAAGAACAGGGGTAGGTGGCTCAGACGCTGCCACAGTACTGGGTATCAACCCGTACAACACTCAATACGAACTCTATCTCGATAAGCTGGGCGAAGCCCCACCAGAAGACGCAGACTTCCTCAAGGAGTCACGTTACTGGGGTTCCGTACTGGAGCAACCCGTGTGCGATCGCTACGCGGAAGAGACAGGTTTCAAAGTTCAACGAGCCAACCAACTAATCCGCTCGAAAGAGCACCCATTCATGATCGCCAACATCGACCGCAAGGTGGTCGGTGAAGAGATGCGCATTGGCTTCGAGGCCAAGACCGCAGCACGTCCCGATGGCTGGGGCGAGTCAGGCTCAGATGAGATTCCACCGTACATTATGTGTCAGGTGCAGCACTACCTTGCTGTCACTGGCTACGATGTCTGGGACCTCGCTGTCCTGATCGGCAATCGTGACTACCGTTCGTACAGGATCAACCCGATCCAGTCGATCATCGATGACCTGATCGAAGCTGAGGAAGAGTTCTGGGATCGCGTGCAGGCGAAGGTCGCACCCGAACCACAGTGGCAGTCCGCAGCAACGACACGTCTGATCAAGAACCTCTACCCCGGCACTAATGGCAACGTCATTGAGCTGCCAGAGACAGCACAGAAGTATCACGATGTGATGAAGGACGCTAATGAACAAAGACTCATCTTCGAGAAGGTCGTTGACGGATGCAAAAACCGCATCGCAATGCTTATGGGTGAGAGCGCAATCGGGCTGCTGCCTGATGGTTCGGCATACACCCGTAAAGAGCAAACCCGCAAAGCGTTCGAGGTTGCGGAGAACACTTTCATCGTGACCCGGCACGCGAGCAAGCTACCAGTGGCTGCGACAAAAGCCATAGAAGAGGGCACGGTAATTAAAATTGGAGAAGACAATTGAGTCAGCGATTCGCAATCACGATCAATGATGATGGCACGGTGACGTGGCACGGGGTTGATACTGGCAAAACCAAAGTGCTGGCGATGAACTGTGATAAGCAGCTCATCGTCTTGCGCATGGCTGGCAGCTACTGGTGGGATAACGGTGGGCGGCACTACAATGAAGCGAAGGTGACCGTCCATGAGTACGAAGAAGGACCAAGCCCACGCGAGATATTTTTAACTGAGTTGTTCGGCGTGATGGATTACAAGCCACGCGGCAACGAATGGAGACCGAAACAATGACAACCGAAAAAGGAAGACCCGTATGCAAGGGCACCACGGCGAGCAACAAGCCGTGCAGAGCCAAGGCTATGGTTGGCAGTGAGTACTGTCACAAGCACCTGCCAGAAGAGGCCGCACAGAAGATCGTAGATAACGGTATGACGATTGTCGATGAGGCGATCGAGGCTGCGTCTCGTGCGCCAGCAAAGCTGGTTAGAGCGCCTGCTGAGACCGATGCGCCCACCATGTCAGGAGACCCTGCATTCGCCAAGTACGAGATTGCCAAGCGTATTGCGCACACACTGGCGTGCTCGAACCTCGTGCCTATCGACTACGTTGGTAAGCCCAACGATGTCTTCGTGGCAATCAACATGGGCGCAGAGCTGGGCATGGAGCCGTTTCAGGCTATCCAGTCCATCGCTGTGATTGAGGGTAAGCCCTGCCTGTATGGTGACGGACTCATCGGTGTTGTTCGCGCATCATCTAAGTGCAAGTGGATCGAGGAAACACTCTCGGATGACGGTAAGACTGCAACCTGCAAGACACAGCGGGAAGGTGATCCGAACCCGGTCACTGCTACTTATTCGATGGACGACGCTGTACAGGCAGGCATCTCGAACAAGTTCAACTGGAAGAAGCACCCCAAGCGGATGCTCCAGATGCGTGCTCGTGCGTACTGCCTGCGTGACGCTTACCCTGACCTGCTCAAGGGTCTTGGTGTGGTTGAAGAGCGGCAGGACCATGACGATATGCCACCACCAGTGACTGACTACCAGCTGCCGCAGCCAGAGGCCGAACCAGAGGTCCTGACGCAGGCTAAGGAGGTGTTCGGTGATGGTGTGGAAGAGGTCACGCTGGCGAAGGTCGAGCGAGCCATGCACCAGTCGGACTCCATGGAAGACCTGCTCAAGGCTGCTGACTTAGCGAAGCATCTCGATGAGCGGGATCAGGGTACAGCTCGCATCACCTACAAGAAGATGCGCGACGTGCTCAGGGAGGGAACATCATGACACCCGCTTTCTGGGCAATTCTAATCCTGTCGATCGCTATCGTGGTCGGGATCATCTGGCGACACAGGTACATTTTTCTTGAGGAACTCTGGAGCAAGCTGCCAGATGAATGCGAGGTCGAGGGTTGTGAGAGGAAAGGTGTTCGCGGCAATGAGAACATCGTCAAGGGAATCATTATGTGTGACTACTGCAACTCGAAAGCGATGAAGGGTCACCCAATCAAACTAAAGAGGAAGAACAATGGCACGCGGACTGAATAAAGTAATGGCAATCGGCAACCTTGGTAGTGACCCGGAGACACGCTACGTGCCTTCAGGTGCTGCGGTAACGACCTTCAGCATAGCTGTCAGCGAGAGCTGGACCGACAAGCAGACAGGCGAGAAAAAGGAGCGCACTGAGTGGATCAATGTCGAGGTATGGGGTAAGGCTGCTGAAGCCTGCGCCCAGTACCTGAGCAAGGGATCACAGTGCTTCGTTGAGGGGCAGCTCCAGACGGACAGCTGGGAAGACAAGAACTCAGGGCAGACGAAGTACCGGACCAAGGTCCATGCCCAGAACGTACAGTTCCTTGGCTCACCGCAGGGCAGGAGCGACAACAAGCCACCAGCGCCACCCAAGCCTAATCAGCAGAGTCAGGACCTCGATGACGACATTCCATTCTAACTGCCAATGGCATTGACTTCCCTTGGAGTGTCCATTATAATGGGGTCTCAAAGGAGAAGTATCATGAACAAGATTTTAGTAATTCACCCAAAAGATAAGAGCACAGACTTTCTGAAGCCGATCTATCACGGTCGCAGTGATGTGACAGTGATCACCGGCAACTGCACGAAGGAAGATGTAGCCAAGGCTATTGACGAGCACGAGCACATCGTAATGATGGGTCACGGCACGCCACAGGGTCTTCTGGCTATGGGCAACTTCAACGGTAAGAAGCCTGTGTATAAACCAAGCCATCAGGTTCGATCTGGCGGCAAGGCTGTTGTAACAAAGAAGGACCTGAAGAACCTGTACAGCTCGACTGGTAAGGCAGATGGTTTGCCAAACCGCGAGCCGGGGATCGATGACGACGACGACTGGTTTAAGTCTCGCAGTTATCAGGGTCGCGGCACTTACGCCAGTGGCACCTACGGTGGCTACAGCGGAAGCTACGCCAGCCTGTCTACTGGATACGTCATCGATGACAGCAATGCCGATCAGCTTCGTGGTAAGAAGTTGACGACGATCTGGTGCAACGCTGACCAGTTCATCGAGTGGAGCGACCTTGACGGTTTCTACACCGGCATGTTCGTCTCGGACGAGACTGAGGCTAAGATGATCGGCTGCGCTGACACTGAGAAGTGGCAGGTGGACGAGCAGAACTACGCCTTCGTTGAAGTGATCCGTCGATTCCTCGACCAAGACGCTGAGACGATGCACAAGGCTCTGGATTCTTACTACGGTCCTCTGGCTGCTCGCAACGCCATTGCTAAGTACAACCTGAAGAGGTTCTACGTACGCAAGGCTGGTACGGGCACTGGCACCAAGTTGGCTGTCCTATGAGGCACCGGGGAAGAGTCTTCTTGGCACTGGGGATGCTGGCAATTATTGCTGGCATCCTCATTTTTTTGTCTGGCTGCTCAACAGAGCACGACCGGACGCTATACAAATGGACCTGCAAAGTTGAGCGGGTGGAAGGGGTGTTTGTTTCACAGAGACCGAGGTACTACAACAAGCACATGGTCAAACTGTACCGATTCACTGAAGATGGAACACGACGCGAATTCATGTTCCCCACCAGTAAGATAGAAAGTTGTGAATACCAACAAGGAGAAAACTGATGTTTGGTCAGATGGAGATACTCAATGGCTGACTACGTACACCTAACCAATATCATTCAGGGCGAGGTCATCAGGATCAGGGAGCGGAGAGAGCTTGAGGCACAGCCAGAGCTGCTCTCAGACCTGATCGACTACCTGCAAGACCAGATTACCAGAATCACGATCACACGCCTGAAGGTCTCTGAGGAACTCTCAGACACTTGAACAGTCAGAGATATTCACACATACTGTGAATATGAACACGTTGACTGAGAAAATTTTCACATCATACGAGAAGGTTATCTATATCGCCTTCGGGTGTGGCTGTGTCCAGTCGTTTCGTCCTAACCAGATGACGGCCCAGCGCTGCCCTCAGCATGGCGACCACATGGTCTCGTCTACTGAGGAACTGGTTCGGGTTGAGTCAGCTGATCTGCCTTCGCCCTGTCACTGTTAGCCAAATCTAAGGCATCGAACAGGGCGAAGGTCAGTTCGATGATGTCGTCAACGGTATAGTCTTCCGGTAACTCTGGTGGGTACGGCAGCGGCGCAGTCAGCGACTCAGGGAGTGGCTTGATCACCTCCACCGGGACTTTCACTACCTCCGTCTTCGTTACCACCCGGACCTCTGGATCGCTCGCGCAGCTGGTCGCCAGCAACAGGGCAGAAAAGGCCAACGCTAAGAGAGCGTAGGTCCGCGCAGTCAATATTGGTATCAGCTTCATCTTCCCGTTCACCCCTTAGTACTTCGTTCTCTGCTCTGGCTGCTGAAAGCTCTCTGTCGCGCTCTACGAGCACAGCCTCGCGTGAGGCAGCATCTGCCGCCCTGTCAGCCGTTATATCCTCCAGCGCCTTCTCAAGCTGCGTGATGGTCGTAAAGCTGGTCTCGTTGGCATCTGTACACTCAAGCGTCTCTGATGCCTGAGTCTCCAGCTTGGCTGTCAACTCACCCTTGCGCTCAAGGGCAGACTTCAGCTGCCAGCTGAGCAGTATGATGATCAACGCCATCCCACCAGTGATGTATGGATTCATGGTTGGCTCTTTGCCTCACATCGCCTGATGTGGTCCTCGATCTGCTCCCTGATCGCAATTATCTGACCGCTAATGTCGCCGTGATTGTGTGGCCTTATTGCCTCTTGCCGCAGAAACTCCATCTCGACTTTCAACGCAGCGATAGCAACAGCAGTCTCCTGAGTGGTTTTACCAACCCAGACCAATAGCGCGACAAGCAGCAAAACCAATGCCGTTTGTGCGTGCCTCTCAAATGTGTTGCTGATCATCTCGTTCACCTAGCGCGGCCCATGCCAGTACTGAAGTGCATACGACACCATACCAGAAACAGCAACCCACACCTCTGGCGTAGGGCTGACATCGGTGTATGTGGTGACGGCCCATGCGATCACAGTCATAGCCATAGTAACGAATGGATTGATCTTTACCTGATTAGTACCGGGAACAAGCATCCCTGCCTTTTTTGTTACCTGATTCATGTCAGTGGTCCCTTGTACTCGAAGTGCGGCAGGTCATCGAAGTTCTGGTCATCGAGGATCACCTGATCCTCATCCCAGTTTCCTCCCCAGCGAATATCGTATCCCATTGATCTGCCGATACCAATGATCAACCCAGCCATGTATATAAATCGCTTCGCGTCGTTCCAGTCGATCGGGTAGGGCGCTACATCGACGGCAAGTGACAGCCATGACTCATTCCCTTCTTCGGGTGGATTGTGCTTGGACCCACCCGGACCAACCTTCGTCTTGTTCTGGCGTAACAGCTCAGCCTGACGCGCCCATGAGCGCCGACCTTCCAGTGCGCTGATGTCGAACTCTTCGACTACGACTTCCATTACCTCAACCAGCTCAGGACACACAGTGTCCAGTACAGCTCGTGAGTCTGCTCCAAATGATGGCATTACTGCTGTCCTCTCGCTTCGTCAGATACAATTGCTGCCAGCCTCTCAAGCTCTCTCATGTTGAGCGAATCAAGCCCCTCCATGAGTGATGCCGTTGCAGGCAGCGCGTCCCTAATCTTTTCATCGATCTCGTCATCAACGCCAAACTGATCGATGATGAACCTTACGTCCTCCATCCCCAGCTTGCGCTGACCGGCACCAGCCTGACCACCCGGTCGAAGCTCCCAGCCTTCCTTGAACAGCACGTTCTTCTCACGCTGTAGATCATCGACGCGCCTGCGCTTCTCTTCGCCGCCCATCTTCGGGTCCTGCCAGATGTACATGATCTCCTTGTTGATGTCCTGTACGTCCTCACGGATGCCCTCAAGGTCCTGCGCGATGTCGATGTATGCTTCCCAGTCATCCTCGATCATGTCGAGCCTGTCGAACTGCTCGGTCTTATCAAGGAACCTCATCGACCCCTGAATCTTCGTGACCTTCCTGATCAGGTTGTAGACCTCTTCTTCGTACTTGGTCCGGCGCGGATTGTCGCCACGGAAGAACCGACCCAACACAACGTAGTCGCCCTTGCGCCAGTCAGGTTCCTCTGGGTAGCCCATCTTCTCGCGAATCATCGCGTCACTCGCCATCACGAAGTACCGTCCCAGCGTGCCCATGTAACCCGCGTACAGGTTCTGAAGATGCAGTGGCGACCTGATCTTTTCGCTGATCGTATCAACGCCACCCGGCATGATTCGAGCCAGCTCGATCCACGTTGGGTTGGTGTTGTAGCGGTACTGCTCAGGTGCCATCCGCTGCTCTTCGTAGGGACTGACGATCTGCCTTTCTTGGAAGGTGTTGTAGTTGAAGTACGACTCGACCAGCGGCTTGACTGCTTGCGGAATCGGGTTCATGGAGAAGGTCTCAGTGAGCATCCAGCCGAACCGATTCAGGAGCAGCTTGCCAGCGTCGTTCTCTTCTGAGTACATCGCCTCGAAGAACCGCTCTGGGATCGTGTTGAAGATGGCACCAACCTCGAACGGCTTCGGCAGACGGTAGTGCTCTTCACCAATCCACCAGTGGAAGTAAGTGTCCTTGTCCCACTCTTCCAAGTCCTTGTAGCGCTCGTCTTCCTTGTACGTAAACCAGAGTGCCAGACCAGCCATGCCAATCAATGCGCCCTTCATGGTGAACGCGAGTGGGTGCTCATGCACACCACGACCAAGCCTGTGGATACCCTGCAAACGAGCGCCCATGAACGGCACAGTCTGAATCAGGAACTGAATCACAGGCCAATCACCGCTCATGGAGAAGTCCATCAGGTCCTTTGCCTCGAACGCTGCCTGAGCCTTGCTCTTGCCTGCTGCGATCGCTGCGTTGTACACAGCCAGTCTGTTCGAGTTCTCGACCGCTGACCCCAGTGCCCTGTAAGCCTCGAACGCTGAGCGTGGTGAGCCAATGATCGTCCGGGCGAAGCCCTTCTTGCGCTGCGCCTTCTTCAGCAGTCTGTGCGTAGCGGTCGGGTCAGCAGCGTTGATGTAGCCACTCTCAAACGCGGCACCTGCTGACAGCATGGTGCGCATTGCCTCATCCTTAATGAGCGCCTGACCAAAGCCCCTGACGGCTCCAGCGACAGGGACGAAGTGATCCCGGCTAAGCACGAACGCTGAGGCTGAGTCTCGAACAAAGTTGGCAAGCATGAAGCCGGGGTCCAGCGTGACCATGGTGGTCAGCAGGCGCTTCGGCCCTCTGAGTAGCCCTATCCATTCACCGAACTGCTTCATGTTGATCGATGACATCGATCGATACAGGAGCATGTCGTCGGTGTAGTAGAACTCTTTCTTGCCATCACGCATGATGGAGATCACACCCTCACCGCTTGGTGGTGTCAGCGCGAACGATTGCTGGAACCCAGAGAGAGCGTCTTTAGGTATTGAGTCAGGGTTCAGGCCGCGCTCGATCAGCTTCTTCCTGATCTGATCCATCGATACCAGCTTCTGCTCAACAGTCATCGGCTTCCTCTGAATGATGCCGCTCTCCTTGAGAGCATCGACCGTCATTCGAGCCGCATGGTTCTTCATTGAGGCATCGACCAGATTGGTCAGGTTGGTCATGATGTTGTGCATCAGGTCACCAACATTATCCTCAGCGCCAGTGAGCCTCTTGATCTGGTGCGGCTGGTTCGCAATACCCACTCCCTTGCCAAGCCCACCAGCCAGCCTGTCGTCCTGTACACGGTAGAACGGAATGTAGTCTGCGTTCTCCCAGAGTGGCCTTGTCTCAGGGTTGATGATCCCGGCTTCCTGCGCGTAGTCGAGCACCTTCTTGTTAAACGCAGCATAGTCCTTAGCCACCTTCTCGAACTGGGTGAAGTGGTTGCCAAGGTCAGCCATCTTCTTGATCTCGTATGGTCTGAAGTTCCGCTCCCTACCACCCTCAATTATCTTGTCGAGCTTGGCGTTGCTGTTGTCGAGCTGACTCAGGTTGTGGCCCTTCTTCATCTCTCCGCGCAGCTCATCGATAGCTGATCTGGCTGCATCAGCCATCACCTTGTTGTCGCTGCCTGCGTCCTGCGATGCTGCCCAGTACGCGAGCAATGACATCAGCCTTTCTTGCTTGTTGCCCTTGAAGTTGTCCTTAGCGATCGCATGAATTTGTGCTATCTCATTAGCAGTGAGCGATGACACGCCTTCGAGAAGCAGCCCCTTCGAGCGCTTGCCTGCCATGTACATAGCCCATGTCTCAACGTCATTGAGAATAGGCTGAAATATTTCCAGCAACCCCATGCCCTCAGTCTGGGTAATGCCCTCCTTCCAGACTGGGTAACCAAACTCAAGTACCGCTTTCATCACTGAGTCTAGTGACGTTGTGAAGCGAGACTGTATGTACGGGTTGTTCTCCGCGTCCAGCTCGTCCCACACTTCAGCACGCTGCAACGCATACTTGATGCCGTAGAACTTGTCGAACATCCCCTGATGCGCCTCGTCCTTCCACGTCTGCTTGAACTGGTTGTAGCGGTCACGGAACTTGGGCAGCTTACTGCCGATTCTCTCAGCAGCAGACTTCAGCACCGGGTCCTCATACGGATCGTAGTGCATGAACGGCTGAGGCTTCGAGAACTCCGCACGCATTTCATCGGTGATGGTGATCTGGAAAACCCTTGCTGCGTTGACTGGCTGTCCTGAGTTGACCCTGATGAATTCGTCCATTGCGGCAGTTGCTTCACCTCTGTTGGCGAAGACCTGCGGGATCACGAGGTCATCGACTCCAGTAACCACGTAGCCCTGACGCTGACCAGAGACAGGTTCGACAGTAATCCTGCCATGCTGCTGAACAAGATCAGCTGGTATAACTGGGACCCGCGTCTCACCGAGGCTAGTACCTGACAAACTGAACGGGCTGTCATACTCATTGGTTTTAATCACTCCCTCTTCTATCTTGGAGTTATACCTCTTGAGTATGTTGTCCCATGCCTTGTAGGTCAGCTGGTCGTAAGAGAAGCGAGCGCCACGCTCCCACCACCAATAGCGATCGACGCTATCCGATGTCGTGATGTCCAGCGTTGGGATGTAGCCCTCACTCGCTGTTATCTGTGACAGCGACTGACCTACCAGAACGCGCATCGGTGTGGTGCCAAACTCATCAGCGTGGATCACTCCACTATCAAGGAACTCACCACCAAACACTGACGTTGTTGGAGCGCCAGATGTCTGCTGCGTGTTAGGCCAGCCACCTGCTGCTTGAGCAGCGGCGAATAGCTCAGCCCTCTTCGCGGTAGCATCTTCCAGTGTTACGGCTGTGTGCAGAATGTCGTTTGATCCACTGAGCGTCAGGTAGAACGCGCCGCCACCAGACCCACTGATCTGGATGTCGTTCTCCTGCGGCTCAATGGTAGTTTCTTGACGCGCCTGAGTCTTGCCCCTGATCTGGTCCAGTATCGCCTGTCGCTCTTTCTGCCCAAGCACAGTGCCCAGCGCCTGCGCAGACGTGTCAACAACCAACGGCTCAGACCATCCACCGAAGTAGTTGCCATCAGCCGTCGCGTCACCCTGAAGGACAAGGACCTCTTTCTCCTTGCCGCGAATCTTCATCTTCTCACGAGACCATGTGATCTTCGTGACATTGGTCCAGCGAGCATCCCAGTTACCCCCACGCTTCGTGGACGCAAGGCCACCTGACCAAGCGATACGCGGAACGCCTCGCCTGACCGCATCAGCAAGGAGGCCCTTCAGGAACAGAGCGCGAACGTCCTCGTCGCTCATCGGCATGTCTGGAATCCAGTCATTGCGATGTTTTTTCTTGTTGAGCCTTATGGATTCCTCAAATAGGAAGTTCGATTCACCGTGCTCTTCGATCCCCTCAATCGTTTTGCTCTGAGACAAGATGCCGCTGGTAACGTCATCCCAGTTAGGCTCCTGCTCTTTTGGAATGTCAGCCGCAGACTTTACGTCAGTGGTGTCATAGAACGGGTTCGGGAACGTGCGCAGGAAATCCTTCTTGCCTTTCGAGTACAGGTCGGGGAAATCCCTGCTGCTGGCGTGCCACTCGAAGTGTTCATTAACCCAGTAGGCAACCTGATCCTGCACGTTACTGAGGTCCGCTCGCTCCTGATGGTAAACCTGATTCTCTCTGCCAATCCACGTCTGCCAGTATTTGCCGGGGTCTTTCTTGAAGAAGTAGACTGGTGTCTCTTTTTCTATATTGCCATGCTCAAAGCCCGGAGCTGGATCACCTATCTTGGCAGGCAGAAGACCAACGAACAGCCCAGCCGGTGATTGGTCGAACTGCTCAGCAAGCTCCTTGTGTGCCTGCTCGTACGCTTCTCCACCCGGCTGCTGAGCCGCCGCCCTCGCTCGATCTTTAGCATTAGACAGCGCATATCTTAGCCACCGCTCAGCACGGTCGTTGTTGCCATCGGCAGTGATCTCGCTCGTGTATTCAGCACGCTCACGTGAGATAGGCTGACCATCCTCTGTCGTGAACTCATCAATTCTCATCTGGTCAAGTTTTTCATTCAGCTGCCACGCATCACGACTAACACGACGATCAATATTATCCTCTATGTATTTCGTTCTTCCCCGAATGCCGTGGTGCTCTATGATGTGTTTCGCGTCATCGTTCCAACTGTCAGGGTTGTCAAGATCGACTGCCTCAAACTTCGCCCACTCCTTCATCGTCTCCCAGTCAATGTCATTGGGTGAGGTCCAAGCATTTTGCTCAGACTGCTGGACGATCCGCTGGACACGCTCACGCTCACGGTCTTTCCATTTAATACTGTACAGGTTCTTCGCGTAGTACTTCAGCAGGTCAGGAACAAACGCTGTGGCTGCATCAATTGCCTCGATCGGACCACTGATGTTCAACACTATATTCCCATCAGCATCGAATCTCGGACTAATGTCAATAGCAGGGTTGCCACCAGCTGCGACGTTGTTACCTGACATCTGGTTGAAGAACTCCATGATGTCCTGACCGTTATCGCCAGCTGTGCTGATGCCGTTATCATCAAGAGCCGTGCTCTCTATGACGATGGTTCTCGAACCAGTCTTGTTGATGTGACCCTCAAGCTCTTCGACGGTAGCCAAGCCCTTGTTGCTCAGCTGAGCGCCATCCAGCGTGGTCTGAAAAACATCCAAGACCTCATTCATCAGGGCTGGGATTCTGGTCTGGTATGTCGAGTAGCGCGATCTCCTGATCAGGTCATCACCTACGTTCTTAGGCCAGTTATCGAGGCGCTTCAGGCCCTGATTCAGATAGTCGGCAACCTCAGAAGCGTTGTCTGATCGGTCAGCGTATTCCAGCTGATTACTTACCTTGGTGAGCGTCTCTTGCAGTTGCCATATATATTTATTGATGGCGGCAGAATCGAGCGCTTCGTGTAGCCTGATGTCAGAGACGTACTGCTTGCTCTGCACGTTCAGTGGTGGGTACTTATCCTTGAGAGCATCGAGCGCATTTATCATCTGCTTCACTACGTTACGAGCAGCTCCAGCCTTCCCTTGCAATGCGAACGCCTTACCCACTGGGTTCTCATTAAGCAACACCTTCAGCTCAGCCATACGACCAGCTGCGCCACCCTCCTGCTCAGCAAGAGTAAGGCGTGCCGTGAACTCAGGCTCCCCTGTTGAGTCCCACGTATTCCAGTACGACCTGACCTGACTGAATGCAGCCTCGGCTTGCTCATCTGTCAGCGGCACCTTCAATATTGCTTCCAACTCCAACTTCACCTTCTGGCTGAACGCAGCGGACAGGTCCTTGGTGCGACTAACCAGCGTTATGAAGTTGGTGCTGATGCGAGACGCTCCAGCTGCCTGCTCTTCGGGTGAGTTGAATGCCTGAGAGACGTACTGCTGCCAATCGGCCTGTAGCTCACCCAGATACGTCACGTGCCCCTGATGGTCAGGATTCGGCGCTGTCGGTGGTGCAGGATCAGCGTCATACATCAGCGTGGTGCGCATGTGACCGACTGTCGTGCCACTCACCGGCAGGTCACCCTGAAAGTTGTGGTGGCTCAGGTGGTCACTGTGCGATGTGTCGCGAGCGTACATCGGCCCACGACCGTACATCTGGATCGCGAAGTTTCGAGCCGAGCCATCAACGGATGCTTCGTAGTGAGGCATGTAGCTAGTATGGGCAGCTGAGCTTGGTGCTACATCAAACCATTCGCCTGACTGCTCGTTGTATCCAATGTTGTAACCCTTGGCTTGAGATTCGTCATGTGCGTGCCTGATCTCTGCTGCGGCTTCCTCATCAATCCTTTCATCGTTTACCCACTCATCAATATCTACGAAGCCGTAGTCATTGTGAATCTCGTTGAACTCATCCTCACCAAGGACCTCACGCGCCGACTCTTCCATGCTGCCGGTTCGCATGGCGAGCGTCTTGAAGCTGATGCGGATGACCTTCTCGCCATTCATGTATGCCGTCAGCAGTTCTCTGGGAACCTTCTGTCGCTTGCCGATCTTTGTCTCAGACAAGACCGTTTCCTGCGCCTGCTCATACGCACGACGCAGCACGCTTGGTAGCGCCTTCAACTGCTCGATGTCTCCATCGGTTACATCGTCATAATCCTTGCCGCCGAACCTGTGCTCGGTATCGTCGCCCTGATTTTTCCAGACAATCTCATTCTGACTGAGCAGTAGCTTGTACGCTTCCTCGGTCGTCATCTGCTTGTCTTCTGGAAGGATGGTGTTCGGGTCAATACCCTGATCATTCCACTCAGCAATCTTAGCTGCCGTCATCAGGCTCTCGCGCACTGGCTGCATCTGGTTCAGCCACCATGGGTCTCTGCTACTGCGCGGCAGGTACGTTGCCAAGTCAGCCTGTGACAGGTTGTCGAGGAAGGCGATAATGCGCTGCGTCTTCACCTCGTTCTGGGTGACGTAGCCTTCATTCACAGCAAGCTCGATAGCAGCCTTGTACTCTGCGATCGTTCCCTCAGCCGGGAAGATGGGTAGTTTGCCACTGATCTCTTCACCGTTGGGCACCTGCTTCTTAATGCGCTTCAGCTCGCCCTTGCTCTTTATGTTGTAGTCTTTCTTCTCGGTGCGCCAGATGAGCTGCTCGGTCTTGCCGTATTCGATAGCAGTAACCAGACCGCTCTGGAAGATGTCACCATCTCGCATCAGTCGCAGACCTTGGCTGACCAGTGACGATGTATCGCCGCCCAGTGAGGTCCAGTGCCACTCGCTCCGGTAACGAACAAAGTCCTGCGCCTGAGCAATCAGGTTCGCCACATCATCATCAGTGATGCGCTCGTTCTTAGCTGCTTTCTTGACTGCTGTCTTCGCTGGGTTGTGGAAGTACTTGGCGTAATCGTTACGCACCATCCAGCTTTTCACCCATGCGATGATCTTCTTGATGATCCCCTTGGTCTCAGGGTCAGGCTCGCTCAGCTTAGCGTGGTTGTCGCCCACCATGTAAGCGATGTATTCCTCACCAACCAGCTGCTTCTCAGCGTCCCACTTCTGGAGTTCTTTTCTGCGCTGGTTCTCGTCCAGCTCCTTCCATACTGGCCTGTTCTGTGGGTGCATCTGACTCAGCCCAAGCAGGTTATACATGGACTTGCGCCGCTTGCCTGACATAGAGTCAACCAGCTGGTGCATCAGTGACCGCAGCTCTGTCTCGTTACCGATGAGTCCGCGTATGCCATAGTGACCTACGATCTCATGGAACAGCGTCTCAGCTACTGCACGCTCGATAATCTCCGTCTCATTGAGTCCCTTGATCCTTCTCTCAACGATGTTGATCGCATTCGGCAGGATGATGTGTACACCACGTGACGGATCATTGTGATCGAACCAGCCACGAGTGCTGTGAGCCGTGCCGCCCTCATCATAGATCGCCTGCTGAATCTCATCAGGTATATCGTCCCAGCTATCCCAGAGCTGGATGCGCGGCAGGTTCTTGTACTTGCCGAAGAGTGCTCGGACCACTGTCTCGGCTTTGCGTCTCTTTTTCTTGGTGGCGCGAGGCAGCGTTGGAGCCAGCTCCCTTGGTGCCTGCCACGTCTCGCCCTGATACTGGTACTCAGTGCCAAGGGCAGACATGTCTGCGTACCACTGACCGTCCCTGCCAACCCTGCCAATCATGATGTCAGGCACCACGTTCGGCTGCGATCCCGGCATAGCCTGATTCACAGCAGCCTGCGGCGAGATGTCACGCAGTGCGTTCGGGTTCTTTGGTTCGATCATCCAGTTTTTGAATGGGTTGAAGGTAACCTCATGCCCCTCAACGAACACCTTGATGCGGTCACGCCCACGTTTGCGCGTAACCATGGAGACCGTGCCAGTGACCACCCGGTTCTCTGGCGTAATGATCTCGACCTCATCACCGATCTCAATCTCTCTCCTGATGTCAGACCACTGGGCTGGCTCAGCCCCGAACATGTCATCCTGAATAGGACCAGCCTCACCAATAAATGTCATATCAACCTTAATGGAACCTTCAGCTGATACTCTGACCTCGTAGATTTTTTCGCCAGTCTTTGGGTTTGTCTTTACGCTTTTTATTGAGACCTGAACGTCTTGTTCATCGGCATACATCTCTTCAAACTGATCCCGCGACTCACTGTCCAGCATCGGGATAAATTCACTAGCTTCAATATTTACAGATGATGAGTTAGATACCTTGCCATCAATTCTTCTCTTGAATACAACTGAGCCAGACTCATCGCTTTCATCAACGAAATACTCGATCCTTTTTCCACTCTTAGTGGTACGGTCGTCCCTTGTAATGCCCTCAAAATAAGTAGTGCCTCTACGACTTTGAGACCCTCCAGCACGATCCAGCAACACACCCTGCGTGGAACCGATGTCCTTGTGACTGACTGGAGCGCCACCCTTAGCAGCTCGCTTGCCTGACACCTTGCGACTCTCAGCCATACGGTTGTTGGCTGCGTCAGCGGCCTCAACTGTCTCCCCGGTTGCCCATGTGAGGCTGGGGTTGAACTGATCCATGCCTGCCTTGATCGGCTTCGCTGCCATGCGGTCACGCACGCGCTTCATTGCCGCCTCAACATCAGCTTCGGTCTTACCGGACATGACGAACTCGTCACCGGAGACGTGGTACACCTGTATCCCGTTCTTGCCATCTTCCTCAAGGAAAGCCTGACCAGCTGTCATCAGGAACTTGTCACCAGCATTGTGACCCATGTTGTCGTTGACCCAGCCCAGTGAGTCGAGGTCAGCGTATGCGAAGCTCTGTGCGTCCGGGTCCTTCTCCAGCCGCTCATTCATGGCACGACGATTCTGTAGTCCGGTGATCTCACGACGATAGATGGCTGTCTCGAACTCATCCTCAGTCATCGCATCCATTTTGGCACGCAGCTCAGCATTGCCCTCGGAGCGTCGATCAACGCCTGTGTAGCCCTTCTCCAGTTTCTTGATCAGAGACTCGTGCTGCTGCACCAGATGGTTCAGTGCTCGCGACCCCTTCGGTAGGATAATGAACTCGCCTGACTCGGTTTCCTTCGCCCAGCCCTGCTTGATCAGCTCCTTGTATTCCTCTGGAGAGGTGAGCGCCTCGCCCTGCTGCACCTTATCGATGTTGTTGGCAAGGCGAGCGATGTCGTGAATTTCCAGAACCTGATCATCGATCTGATTCTGAATGTACTTGCGTTCTGACTGCTCGCGCTTGTACTGCTCCAGCGCCTGAGTCGAGGTGGTCCTGCGTGAGCGAGCAACCGCGATGTCGGTCAGGGTGGCGTTAGCTCTGGCGACCAGTCGATCTAGCATCATCAGCTCGGTATCAGCTGTTGGTCCACCCTTCTTGGTCAGGTGGTCACGCATGACATCCTGATTCGCCAGTATCTGCTGAGCCTCTTTCTCCTGTAGCTTCTCCAGCTTCTTCAGGTCACTTAGGCGTTGCTGTGGCGCTGTATTCTCGATGTACTGTGGTGATGTAATGCTCGCCTCAAATGAATAGCGACGGTTGGTCGCATCCATGTAGTCCTGCGTAGCGTCCATCACGGTCTTGTCTTCTTTCGTCAGACCAGCTGGATCGCTGCGCTGGACACCACCAAGAGCGCCCGGAACGAACGAGATCAGTGCGCCACCCATGAAGGTGTTCAACACGTCATCGAAGATCGGGCGATCAGGGTCAACCGCTCTCATGCCGAGATTGGTGATGACATCCTCTGAGACCTCCTGAGAGCCTTCCTGTATAGCCTCAAGACCACCAGCCGTACCAATGCGCCCGACCGTCTGAAGAGCGCCCTCGCGCTGTAGAGAGCCTCCTATGCGTCCAGCAGCAGCCCTGCCAAACAGGTAGCCCATGGGAGCGCCCATCAGCAGCCCCGACCCAACGAATGCGGTCTTACCACCAAGCCTCGCTGTCTCAGCAGTCAGTACCTGTCTGGCAACCTCATCAGGAAAGCCAGCCTCGATCATGGAGAGGTAGTAGGGACTGTTCTCGAACGCCTCGTTTTCGAGTTCGTTCATACCTTGGGTGATCTGCTCTTTCACCGCATCATGAATAAGCAGCCCCTCTGTGCCACCACCGCTCGCAGCACCTCCGATGCCAGACGCCCTGCGGCGCATCGTTTCAATTCTACTTAGTCGCTGACCTGCGTGAATCCTGCCAGCCAAACCAGCGCCACCACGACCACCCATACGAGCAGCAATAATGCCAACCGCGATCTGTGGGGTGTTCTCAAACACATGGATCATGAAGGCATCGAAGTCGTCCCATGGCATCGCCGTGGTTCCGTCTGCCCATGAGAACGGGTTGTAAAAAGTAGCGTCCTCAGCAACGAAGCGTTTCTTCTTTTTCTCCAGCGCTTCCGGGCTGTAGGTCTCCTGCCGAACCTTCTCGACGTATTTACTCAGCCGCTCACCCGGCATGATCTCCCTGCCGGTCTCTTTGTCCTCAGCCTTAAACGCAGGCTGAATGACGTTCTCATAAAAGTGAATCGAGTTGGCTGAGTTCAGGTACTCCTGCATGTGCTCAGAAGCACCGGGGTAGAGTGGCGCATCCTTACCCTTGCCTTCGTAGAAGCCCTCTGGAACCAAGTTGGTCTCGATGCCAAATACGTCGCCTTGAGGATCAGCAGCGCCGGTAATGTTGTGCGCCTCAGCCATGCCGGGGTACGGAGCGCGTAGACCAAGAATCTTGTTGCCGATGCGCCTCCAGCGTTCCTTGACAATTTCCCAGCTCTCGTCGCCAGAGATGCCATCAAGGACATCCTGATTCTCAGGGTTGGCTTCAACCGCTTTAATGAATGCAGCTGGAGCAACGTCCTTGATCTCCTTGCCCTTGAACTGTTCTTTAAGGCGCTTTTGTTCCTGCTCGGACAGCTGCTCAAAGATGATCTGCTGCGTCAGCTTACGGCTTTCAATCTCTGCCTCTTCTGATAGCAGCCGGTTAGCAATCATCTGCTGTGTGCCAGTCTTAACCTGAGCACTAGCATCAGACAGCTTGCGTTCAGCAATGCGCCGCTCTGCCAGAGTCTCTGGAGACTTCGCAGCCTTGCGTACCTGACCTGTCTCTGGGTCAACGACCAGACGGTCACCGGGCATTAGTGGCCCATCCGGTGCCCTCTTGTCTGTACTGGCTGGCCGGTACTGCTGCGCCTCAGCAAAGTTAGCATCAGGCAAGTTCTGGTCTCGCTCGAACCCCTCGATCTCAGCCATCGCCTGTTGCTCTCGATCGGTAAGCGGATTCAGACCACCACCCTGAGCGGCTCGTTGACGCACCTGCTCAGCCCTGCGGCTGCTCTCAAACACTTCTGGAGTCAGACCCTGACCCCACCCACCAAAGAGAGCGCCCTTCTCTTCAATCTCACCAGCAGTAGGACCGACCTCAAGCTGCGCTCTCTCAAGAGCGCCGATCTTTAGCTTTCGTTCTTGTGGGCTGAGCGCTGGACCAGACACACCGGGGAACAGGTCTGGATCACGGTCGTCATCCTCCTGCTCTATAGAGCCAATGGACTGCTGAATCTGGCTGATGTATCCGTCTATTGCATTAACGGCATCCGAGTCACCGGCAGCACTAGCTCGCTCACGAGCCTGCTGTGCTCGTTCCAGTTCCTGTTGCTGTGGTGTGCTCATTCACTGTACTCATCAACTGCATCTTTACCGGGGTCCGTGGTTGGTGGGAGCGCCCCACCTGACGACCATGCCCCTACCTGCTCATCGAGCCACTTCTTGTATTCAGCCTCAGTGAACTCAGACTTGTTCTTTACCTCACCGCTGATTGGTGAACGCAGCTTCTGCCTGTCATCGTAAGACAACCAGACGCGCTGCACCGTCAACTTAACCTCAGACTCTGTTGGCGCACCGTTGATGAAGTCAACAGCCTGCCGCTCTGTATAGCCAGCTGCGATCATCTGGTCGTACATCCACTGGTCGCGGAACTGACCTTGCTTCGATCCGGGTGTGAGTCCCGGTGCAAGCTGTGCGCTTGTCTCCGAGTCCTTGAGAGGAACAGCCTTCCACGTGCCATCCTCCTGACGCTCGATGACATAAGCTCCGTCCTTACCCCACTGGATGTTCGCCGTCTTGTTTGACTCAGCTTCTGCTCTGGTCTGGGCAGCTCCTGCTGTCATCTCGGCAGCAGCGACCTTGCGCTCTTCGAGTGCGCTCTGTTGCGCTTGAGTCTCGCGACCCTGATGCCCAGCTATAGCGCCCATGCCAGCCATGCCCATTGCTGGACCCAGACCTTCGCTTGAGTTCGCCATCATCAGTGCGCCCCACTGGAACACGAACATGCCAAGCTCATTCCTGTTCATACCGCCCATGAAGCCAGTGACCTGCTCATCTGGATTGCCCTTACCCTTGTTCCACCACTTCTTGACCGATCCCCACCAGTTGAGGTCCTCGACCTTGTTCTTCTTGATGGTCTCGCCAGTGGTTTCGTTATGCACCTCCATGGCGATCTCTTTGAGGTCATCCTCGGTCTCAGCGCCATTTACATTGGCGATCAGCTGCGTACCGCGAATGCCAGCGTCGTCTGCTGAGATAACCTCCTGATCAACCTCCGCTCTCATGGTGGCGAGCGTTGGCTTAAACACAACTTCATTTACAATCTGCTGTGCCTTCTCTGGGGTCTCCATGCCAAGCGATGCGTTTGCGCGAGCGCCCTGACGACGAATGTCTTCAGGAGCAACACCCATGCTGTTATTGCGCCCACCAATAATCTCGAATGCCAAGCTGGTAGCCCTCTCGCTACCAACCTCTGCAAGGTTCTTAGCGTGAAACTCGTCAGGCGTTCCGCGATCCTTCACAAGGTCTAAATTGGCACCTGCACCAGCCTGCTGTTCTGGTGCTGCATTGGACAGGGGTGCGCCAATGTTCGCACTACCACTACCGGGTGATGCAGGTGCCAAAGCTGAACCCTGCCCCTGCATATCAGGAACAGGTAAATTTGGTTGAGCGCCAGTTATTGATGGAGGTTGCCCAGCCAGTGCTGGCGATCCAGTTGTGTTCGGAGCTGGTGGCAATGCACCTTTGAGTGGGTCATCTTTAATGAGCATGATATAAATCCTTAACTTGGTGTGCTTCCGGTTGCGAACGAGTCGGGCATACTGCCAAAGTCACCAATCGCAGAGCCACCCATTTCACCACCACCTCCACCACCACCAAGGGCGCTGGATGCACCTTTAGCTCCAGCAGTGAGCGCCAGAGACGCTCCACCTGTGTACATCGCAGCAACCACCTGAGCGATGCCACCAATAACTGCGGCAGCGTTACCTCCGCTCTCTTCAGTTTCCTTGGTCTGGGTTGTCGTGTACGAACCCTTCGATCCCTCCATCGCGGAGACCACTCCCATGAGCTGCTTCCAGTCCCAGTCGCGCTCTTCCATGAACTGAGCGAAATCGAAGTCAGCCACAGCCTGCTGGATGTTGCGATCCACAGCTCCGGTCGTCATAAGGGTTGAGATGTCGGTTTGAGATGCGTCAATCACGTCGCCACCGAGCTGCCTGAAGCGATCCGATGCCATCATCTCCCGCGCCTTGTCGTCACCGAACATCTCGGCACCAAACTTGTACGCATCAGCGTAGCCCTTACCGTACAGGTCGGAGACACCCTGAATAGTCTTCTCGCGGTTCTCAGAGCGCATCAGAGCCGCTCTACTGCCACCGAAGGCATCCATGCTACTGGCACGGGCATCGAGCGCCATAGCGCCTCTTGCACCTTCCTCGCGTATCTCACGCGCTGCTGGGTCGAGTGCGCCCTTAATGTACGGGTTGATGTATCTGGATTGGTCAGCGTCAGCCCAAGACTGAGCGCCGCTTTCAGCGTAACTCGCAGCTCGATCGAAGTATGGCTGACCGATGCCCACGTTATCGCGAGCCATCTCCATGCCCATCTGCTCGTTCTCAGACAGGCCAGCTACACGATCACCAGAGTAACCTTCCCACTGTTTAGTTCCGATGCGAGCGCCGATCTGATTCGCCAGCCGTGCGTTATCCTCAACGTACCCAGCTGGTCTGTATGTTTGGGTGCTCTTAGTTTTCTTGCCTCCCACTGGCTTCACTCCTAATGAAGTCGCCGCCGAGATACTGGTAGCCGTGCTGCTTGAATAGCTTGTCCTTCAACAGGACATCAGCATCAGCCGCCGAAACCCCGGCAACTATTGGTGCATCCTTCTCGTCAGCATGAGCGTGAGTGGCTTGTATAAGCGCCTCGAATGCTCCACCTTTCCGAAACTTCTTCTGCACATAGAGCCATTCCAAGTACATGTACCACTTGGGTGACCACGGAAATTGGTAATTGGTGAGAGCCAGTGTTCCCACCAGTCTGCCAGACACATCGGCTACGAGAACGAAGCCATTGGATAGGGTCTGTGTTATCCAGTTGATTCCAACTGTATGATCGACTGGTGGGTAAGCGCTTCCCTCGCCATGGCACTCGATAAGCAATCGAGCGATGTTCGAGGTGTCCAAGGGCTTAGCCGGTCTGATCTTAATCGTTGTCATTTTACCCCTTCTTAGTAACTTTTTTCCACTGATTGATAATTCCGACTCGAAGCCGGTCCTCGTACTCAGGTGGGATTAGGGCAACAATCAGCCCTCCAGCCACCATTCCAATAATCAAATTCATCATATTCTCTCTCCTAGTCGTCTATCAGCATTCCGCTCAGGATGGCTGTCGTGTCGGTCGCTGCCGCTGATCAGATTGTTCATACTGGTGTATTCACTGTTGTGCCAGCGCCGTCTACCCAGACAGCTCCATCGGTGTCACCTGTTGCGTAGACCGGGTTATCTGTTGTCGTATTGTAAGCGACAGCACCCTGCACTTTACCCGGGTCAGTATTAACTGCATCGGTTATGTCATTCAGTTCAGTATCAGTCGCGGTCCTTAGCTGGAGATAAGTCTGAGACACCACATCATCAGCAAAAGTGCATACCCCGTCGAAAGTTTCATCAGCCGTCTTGTCTACCAGATCGGCTTCAGCAATACCACCATAACTGGTAGCAGTTATGGCATCGAAATCTGCATCAACAGTACCAGCCTGAATAGACGTAAGGCTGGTGATGTTCCAGTCAGTCGTGTTTGTGAACGCGGTGTTGAAATCCGTGCCGTCGTGGCTGAAATCAGCGTAGTCAGTAGAGCCTGAGTCGTAGACGCGGAAACTCGCGTTGACGACATTAACCGATGTGGCCCCGGTGTCTATCGACATATACGTCGTAGAACCTACCCGGAATGCCAAGTTGGCAGCTATAGACTTGAGATACGCTGTGGTGTTGGCTCCCTCCCAAGAAAAACCAAACAAGTCGGTTTCGTCTGGGCTAAACACACCAATTGATGGCTGGTGAGCTGTGCCGCCGCCGCGCTGATCGAAGACGCTGAACACACGAGCCGTGCTGGCTGAAGCAGAGCCAATGCCAACTGCAAACTGTTGCTCAAATGCGCCGAGAGTTCGAGACGGAATATCCAGAACAGACGGAACGGTTGCTCCGGTTGGAGTGGTCGTAAGCTGCCCTGAACCAGTAATGGACAAACCATCACCACCAAGCACTGTTGTCCCAGTATGCCCTGTGACATTCCAGTCAGTCGTGTTGGTAAAGGCTGTATTGAAGTCAGTGCCATCGTGACTAAACGCAGCCGAGTCAGCGCCTGTGGCATCGTAAATCGTGACCGCACCATTCACATCCAGTGTGTCACCGATTATCTTTTCGTCAACAGTTAATTCACCTACTACCTGTGCACCAGCCGCCGTAGTCTTAAAGGATATTCCACGGTCAGGGTGATAGAGAGTAACACCACTGATAGAACTAGCGACAAGCAGGGTCACCTGAAGGTTCAAGGCATTGTCGGCTCTAAGAAGAATCCTGCCACTGTTATAGTGGTTATTTATATTTATATCGTGACTCGGACCAAAACCGAACCGACCAAACCCGATCTCACCGAGAAGGTCTGAACCATCAGCATCGTAGAAGCGCATTTGCGCATAGCAGCTCTCGGTAGTTGGTGGGGTTGCCGTAAGGGTGTCACCAAACATGTCTAGTGTGGACTGAAATGTCGCCGCACCAGCAACATCCAGTGTGTCCTGTAGAGCGACCGCACCATTCACATCCAGTGTGTCACCGACTGTAGCTGCACCTGTGACATCAAGCGTGCCAGTCACGGCTGTTGGTGCGGTCAGCTCAAGGTTCAGCCCATCAATACGAGTCGTGTATGCAGGGTCACCACCGATGAACACCTCATCTGCTGCTGCTGTCGCGCCGATACTGTGAGGCTCTGTCGGTGGGGTGAAGTCAGCTGTATATACTGCGACACCGTTAGTGATACGGATGTCGTCTAGCCACCCATTCATCCATCCAGTAATGCCACTAAACCCGTTGACTGCACCTATGATGAGGTCGGCTGTAGAATTATGGATAGTCATCGTGATTGTGGCATCTGCGCCTACCTGCACACCGTCAGCAAAGAAGCGCAATACATTACCTATCCGTGAAATAGCGAAGTGAATCCAAGTGTCGGCGGCTGGCGTGTAGGCTCTTAGTATAAATACCTCACTCACCCCAGTACCGTCGGGGTCCGAATAGAACCGCAGGTCGCCACTAATCCAGTCGAATATCCAGCCACGCTGATTTATGGAACTATCGTAACTACTGATCCAATGTTCTTGACCTGT
>Ga0316187_10000260_pt1 | contig 38972 bp, 28 predicted proteins | sample CroRivburrow1_MG_FD_204927 | JGI IMG/M metagenome (GOLD analysis project Ga0316187, IMG submission 204927) | Coastal sediment microbial communities from Maine, United States - Cross River worm burrow 1 | ecosystem: Environmental > Aquatic > Marine > Coastal > Sediment | place: USA: Maine... | reverse complement strand
TCTCCGACAGCTGGGTCGCCCATGCAAAGGACTACGTCGAGCGCATGGTTGCGCGTTTCGGCTTCGATGAAAACAGCCAGGTCATCGAGATTGCGAGCAACGATGGTTACCTGCTTCAGTTCTTCAGAGAGAAGAACGTGCCAGTCCTCGGCATCGAGCCCGCCGCCAACGTGGCGAAGGCTGCGGTGGAAAAGGGCATTCCGACACGCGTCGAGTTCTTCAACCCCGAGACGGCTACGGCGCTGACGAACGAGGGCACACAGGCCGACTTGCTACTCGGCAACAATGTGTTGGCTCACGTTCCGGGTCTCAACGACTTCGTCCGTGGCATGAAAATCGCCCTCAAGCCGCGGGGCATCATCACGATGGAGTTTCCGCATTTGCTACGCCTCATGCAGGAAAATCAGTTCGACACCATCTATCACGAGCACTTCTCGTACATCTCGTTGACCACGGTCGAGCGAGTCTTCGCGAAGTTCGGGCTTCGGGTCTTCGATGTCGACGAGGTGCCGACGCATGGTGGGTCGCTGCGTATCTACGCAACACACAGGGACAACGACGAACGGCCGACCGCCGACAACGTGGCCGCGGTGAAACGGAAGGAGTCCGAAGCAGGGCTCTTGAACCTCGATACCTATCGCGCCTTCGCCGACCAGGTGAAAGAGACCAAGCGATCGCTCCTCCGCTTCCTCGTGGAGGCACGCGACCAGGGCAAGACCGTCGTTGGTTACGGCGCCCCAGCCAAGGGGAACACCCTGCTGAACTATTGCGGCGTCCGGACGGATTTCATCGACTACACGGTCGACAGAAGCCCCCACAAGCAAGATCATGCCCTTCCGGGAGTGCACATCCCGATCTACGGACCCGAGCGCATTCGTGAGACGAAGCCGGACTATCTCTTGATTCTGCCCTGGAACATCAAGGACGAGATCATGAAGCAGATGGCCCACATTCGAGAGTGGGGCGGCCAGTTCGTGGTGCCCATCCCGCGGACCAAAATCCTTCCATGAGGGAGCGCATTCCCATCGCGGGCCCGTGGATCACCGAAGCCGAGATTCAGGCTGCCTCCGACGCCGCCGCCAACGGCTGGTACGAGCGCGCGGGCTTCTACGTCCAGCAGTTCGAGGAAGCCTTCGCGGAGTACCTCGGTATCAAGCATGCGATGGCGGTTCCTCACTGCACGTCTGCGATTCACCTCGCGCTCGCAGGGCTCGGTCTCGGCGACGGCGACGAGGTGATCGTCCCCGACATCACCTGGATCGCGAGCGCGGCGCCCACGCAATACGTCGGTGCGGTCCCAGTCTTCGCCGACATCGACGAAACGACCTGGTGTATCTCTGCAGACTCGGTTCGAGAGTGCGTCACCGAGCGCACGAAGGCGATCATTCCTGTCGGACTCTACGGTCTCATCCCCGACATGGATGCACTTCGCGAGGTCGCGGACGAGCACGGCCTTCGCATCATCGAAGATGCCGCCCAAACGATCGGCAGCAGCTACCGCGGTAGGCTTGCCGGCACGTTCGGCGACGTCGGCGTCTTCAGCTTCCACGGGACGAAGACCATGACCACTGGCGAAGGGGGCATGTTCGTCACGGACGACACGGCGCTCTACGAGCGTGTGCAGGTGCTCCGCGACCATGGTCGCACCAAGACCAATTTCCGGAACTTCTACAACACCGAAGTTGCCTTCAAGTATCGGATGAGCAGCCTACAGGCCGCGTTCGGCCATGCGCAGCTCGCCCGAATCGACGAGCTCGTCGAACGCAAACGTCAGCTATTCGGCTGGTATCGCGATCGCCTGCAGGACGTGCCGGGACTTCAGCTCAATGCAGAGCCGGAGGGGCATTTCAGCACGTATTGGATGACCACCGTGATCCTCGATGCCGAGTACGGGCTCACGAGCGGCGATCTGATGACCGCGTTCAGCGCGGAAGCGATCGACGTCCGTCCGTTCTTCCACCCTTTGAGCGCCTTGCCTGCCTACAGCGATGCGCCGGAGGCGAAAGCTGCCGCGGCCCGAAACACGGCGGCCTACACGCTCAGTCCACGTGGCGTGAATCTGCCTTCCGCCATGAGCCTCAAGGAGGCGCAGGTGGATCGTGTATGCAGACTGCTGACGCAGATACTCGATCGCGCCCGGGCCTAGCGCGAGGCTCCGTCGGAGCGAATCCCGAAGGCGCTTTTTCGCCTCGGAGTGTGGAGCCCATCCCCGCTCGCACAGCGCCTTGGAGGCCTTCTTCCGGGACAGCATCACCGTGTCTCTGGCATGAAGTACGCGCTGGCGCTCCGCAGCTCTATGTCCTCGCTACCAAGCTCACCGGCAGGCTATCGAGGGGCCGCGTAAACGGGAAATGCTGGAGCCTCGCCGGATAGTATCCCTCCTCCGCGAACTCGAGCTGGTACTTGCCGAGCACCTCTCGGAACGTCAGCAGGAACAGCATCCGAGCGAAATGCATGCCGATGCATTTGTGGGCGCCGCCGCCGAACGGAACCCACATGAAATTGTGCTTCTTGTGCTCGTTCACCTCGGGCGAGAAGCGGCTCGGGTCGAACTCATCGGGACGCGCCCACCAATCGGGGAGTCGGTGAATGTAGCTGCTCGGAATACACAGCATCGTATCGGGTGGGACCCGGACGTCTCCAAACTGGCACTCACGAATGGTGCGCCGGAGAAACAACGGGACCGGGGGGTGCATCCGAATGGTCTCGTAAAACACGCAAATCAGCCCGTTCGTCGAATGAAATACCTGTTCGAAGCTGAGCTCCTCGGGCCAGCCGGCCAGCTCATCGGCGAGGTCAGATTGAAGCGCGTGGTCGTTGCAGAGGTAATAGGCGGCCATCGTCGATGCGCTCGTGGTCGTGTCGTGCGCGGCCAGCATCAAGAACACCATATGGTCCGCAATGTCCTCGTCCGCGTAGTACTCGCCGGCTTCGGTCTTCTCTTTGCAGAAGTACGCGAATACGTCTTGATCGTCCGATGCGCGCTTCTTTTCCACCAAACCCATGAAGAACTGTTTCAAGAAGCGACGTCCCTCGAGTCCGCGATGGTAGAGAAAGCCCGGTACGTCGAGGCGCACGATTCCAAGCGCGCCCTCCATCATGTCGGTGAACGCCTTGTTGACCTTCGGGATGACGCTCTCCGAGTCATCGACCTGGCAGAACACGTCGAACGCGATGTCGAGCAGCAGCCGTTTGATCTCCTTGTAGAAGAGCACGCTGTCCTGACTCGCCCAGCGCTGGACTGCTTTCTCGACGACTGCTTCCACCCGCTTCGCGTACGAGCGCATCGCTGGCGGCTTGAAGCTGCTCGTCATGATGCCGCGATGGATGCGGTGCTCGTCGTAGTCCCGCATGACGAGACCGCCCTGAAAGAAGTCGGCCATCACCGACTGCCAGCCCATCTTGATCGAGAAGTTCTTCTCGCGGTCCATCAGCACGCGCTGCACGTGGTCCGGGTGTAGAAGCAAGACGCACTTGTTGCCGGTAATCGAGATTCGGCTGACCGGGCCGTACTGCTCGTAGTAGTGGGCGAACAGAGCCTGCGGGTCCCGGAACATGTTGAGGGTCTTTCCGATGAACGGAAGACCGTACTCGCCTCCAAGATGGCTCAGGTCCCGATTTGGCGGACGTTGGTCGTAAGGAAGCTCGCTGACGCTTGTCATGGAGCAAGTATACAATCTGTAAAGTTAATTAGACAGTATTTCTCGTCAGCCAGCGGCCAATTTGCTGGGAACCCCGAGCGTTTCCGCGAGCGCAGTCCGGAACAGCCCGCTCTTTCGTGTCCTCATCGCGCGGCGCGTGATGAGCCGCCCATCGAGCTCGGCCGGGCCAAAGGCGACTGGGCTCGCCATGCCGGTGCCGATGCGCGGACCCCGACGCTGCCCCCCGGAGAGCAATCGCGGCTTCCCGTCTTCCGCCACGATGTACGCGAGGCTGTCCCCTACGGACGCACCCAAGACGACGCCTTGCTGTACGAGAATGACGAGCGCGCTCGTTTCGCTCGCCCGAGAGTCGCTCAAGACCTCCCGGTCGATCGTTTCGAGAATCGCCGCCCAATCTCGAGGGTCATCCGGAAGGGAACCGGCGCGAAAGCACTTCGCGAGCTCGTCGACGGCACGCGCCGCGGCGCTCTGGGCCGCCCGGCTTGCATCGACACCATCCGCCAGCGCGATCAGTGTCCGGTGAGCGTCCCTCAGTACGGAGAGCCTGTCGTGACTCGTATCTTCTTCACCTTGTTCCGTGCCGCTGATCTCTAGTTTCATGGAGGCCCTCGCTATTGGTGTCTATTGCGATCAACCCGGGCTCGTTACGCTCTATTCCCGCTCCCTCGGTGACGAAATGGCAACACGCGGCCCTTGCGTCCGCGAACTCTCCGTGCTGCGACGCTTTCGGCTAGTTGGGGCTATAGTCGCCAGATGATGCTGCTCGTTCTTCAGGCACTTGCGACGTGGGGCATGACGGCGGTCATTTGGTTCGTTCAACTCGTGCAATACCCTTCCTTCGCGCGGGTCGATCCTGCCAGCTTCCAAGGGTTTCACGGGTTTCATTCCACCCGGATCACCTTCATCGTGGCGCCTCTGATGATCGTCGAGGCGCTCTGCGCCGTTGCTCTGGTCGTCCGCCCACTTCGCCTGACCACAACTTGGGAGGTCTGGGTCGGACTCGCTTTGGTTGTCCTGATTTGGGCATCGACCGCATTCCTTCAGGTGCCCATGCACCAGCGCCTTGGTTCTGGCTTCGACGAGCCGACCTGGCGTTTCCTATGCCAGAGCAATTGGGTGCGCACGATCGCATGGTCCCTCCGCGCCGGACTCGTGACGGTCTGGTTACAACGCGCCCTCGAGCAGAGCGAGCTGTTCGGCTGACGCGCGAGCCGCTTGGTCAGCCGCCCACGCCCATCTCGGTGACCGCGCACTTGATCGGATCGCCGTGGCGCAGGTTGGCATCGAGCTCCCGAAGCGCCGTGCGAAGCCCTTCCTCGACGACGGGGTGATAGAACGGCATCTCGAGCGCTTGTTCGACCGTGAGGCGCGATTGCACCGCCCACGCCAAGAGGTGCGATAGGTGCTCGGCGCGCGGGCCGAACAGCTCGGCTCCGAGCAGGCGACCGCTGTGTTTGTCGGCGTAGATGCGCGCCTTGCCTGCGTTCATCGCTTGGACTCGGGCGCGCCCCTGGTTCTCGAAGCTCACCTCGCCAACCACGGCCTCGCAATCTTCGAGCGCCGCGTAGCCGCCTCCAACCACACCGATCTGAGGGTCGGTGAAGACGATGCCGAGAGGGGTCTTTCGCCATACCGCGCGGACTTCAGGGTAGTTGGCTGCGTTGCGACCACAGATGCGGCCATCGTCAGCGGCCTCGTGCAGAATCGGGTGCAACTCATTCACGTCACCCGCCACGAAAACCGGCAGTTCGCCGAGCTGAAGCGTGTGCGGGTCGATGTCGTAGCGGCCTTCGGCGTCGGGCTCGACGCTGAGTGAGTCGAGTCCAAGGGCCGCGAAGCTCGGTCGCCTTCCGGCTGCAATCAGGACCTTGTCGAAGGTCTCGTCGCGTTCGCGACCCTTTGAATCCTCGAATTTCACCCGCACGCCGTCACCTGCCTGCTCGATCGAATCGAGGCGATAATTGGGGTGAATGTCGAGTTCCTCGGTCAGGGTCTCACGCGCCTGTTCGAGGATGACCGGATCCGTCAAGGGTCCAACCTGGCCTCCGATGCCGACGAGCGTGGTTCTGACGTCGAGCCTGTCGAGTGCCTGCCCGAGCTCCAGTCCAATCGCGCCGAGGCCCACCACGAACACGCTGGTCGGCAAACGGTCGAGCTCGAAGATCGTTTCGTTGGTGAGTAGCGCGTGCTCGATGCCTCGAAACGGCGGCGGCACGATCGGCACGCTTCCAGTTGCGATGACCAGGCGCTGGTAGCGCACCTCGCTCCCGTCGTCGATCGCGAGCTTCCCAGGTGCGGTGATCTGAGCGCGACCCACGATGAGCTCACCCGCTTCTCGCACCTCTTCGATGACCTCGAGTACGAACCCGACGAAACGATCGCGCTCGGTTCGAACGCGCTCGAGCACCTCACGCTCGTCGACCCGAACGCCCTCTGAATGGACGCCGAACTCGGAGACCTGACGGGCGTGATGTGCGGCCTCGGCTGCCGCGATCAACAGCTTGCTCGGCATACAGCCGACGCGCGCGCACGTCGTACCAAATGGGCCTGGGTCGATCAGTGAGACGCTCGCTCCTTCCTTGCGAGCTGCGCGCCAGGCACTTAGGCCTGCCGAGCCAGCGCCCAGGATGGCCACGTCGACTTCGAGCGGTTGCGTACTCACGTTGGGTTCCTTTCCACGAGCCTCTCACCGCGCTCTCTGGGGCCCGGAGCACATTTCGCTAGAGCTAGGCCGCGACGCACGCATGCAGCGCGGCCGCGATCCGGGCCGCAGCTCATGCTTTTTGTGCAATTCGCGCCCTAGATCGGCTACATAGATCAAATGCGACTAGTTGTTTTCTTATCGGTTCTAGGCCTTGCCGCTGGGTGCGGTAGCAGCGACACGGCGGGCGGCGGCGGCGCGCCGGGCGGCGGCGGCACGGGCAACTCCGACGTCGACTTCACCACCTTCGAGTGGACCGAGGTCAACGCAGACGCCCGTTGGGCGGCGCGCGCCGGGCTGCACACCGTCGAGCTCGGGGGCCGCTTCTATCTGATGGGCGGCCGGACACCGCTCGATCCCGCAACGCTGCCGTTCCCGATTCCAGGAGCCAGCGAGTTCTGGGCGGACGTCTGGGTCAGCGAGGACGAGGGTGCGACCTGGGAGCAAATCCTCGCGAGCGATACGCCGGGTCACTGGGCACCGCGCGCGTATTTCCAAGCCACGGTCAAGGGCAACGCCATGTACATCATGGGCGGTCAGGACTTCGGCATGATGAGCAATTTCTTCAGCGATGTCTGGTCGAGTGAAGATGGGGTTACATGGACGCTGCTCACCGAGGATGCGGGTTGGGAGGGTCGCGCCGGTCTTCGCGCGGTGACCTTCCAAGACGAGATTTACATTTTCGGTGGCTCCCAGTTCGACGACGACTCGATCATCGGCCCGGGCGGGCCGACCCGGGAGTACTACAACGACGTGTGGAAGTCCGCGGATGGCGCCACCTGGGAAGAGGTTACAGCCGATGCGCCTTGGGAGCCGCGTGCCGGTGCCGTCGTCGTCGTGAAAGACGACTTCCTGTACCTCCTCGGCGGAGAGCGGGGCTTCCTCTGCAGTCCGCTCCCCGATTGCGAACTCCCCTACTTCAACGACGTTTGGCGATCCAAGGATGGGGCGAGCTGGGAGCTCGTGACCGACTCGGCAGGCTGGTCGCCGCGTCCCGGGCACCAATGTGCCGTTTCGTTCGGCAATATCGTTTGCTGGGGCGGCTTTGGGCTTCCCGACAACCCAATGGATGTGTGGGTGAGCCCGGACGGAGCCACTTGGGAGCAGGTTAGTGACTCGCCCTGGAATGCTCAAAGCACGGACGACGTCAAATACGACTTCGAGGGCATCGCCGTGGGCGATGTGATCTACACGTTCGGCGGCGATCGCGAGACCTTCGATTTCGACGATCCGGACAACTACCTGCGCGTCGACAATGACGTCTGGCGCTACGCGCTACCGACCCCGTAGCGATCACGTTTCCCGGGATTTGGAAGCTGATGAGGTATGGTTTCCGCCATGGCAGAGACCGCTTCGCTCAAGGCTGTACTGAAACGCAGGTCTGTCGTCGGTTGGGCAGCCTACGACTGGGCGAACTCCGCGTTCGCGACCACCGTGATGGCGGGCTTCTTCCCCGTGTTCTACAGCGCGATCACGCAAGACATCAGTGCAGAGGATTCGCAGTTCTACTTCAACCTCGCGCTTGCTGCCGCGAGCATCTTGATCGCGATCTCCGCTCCGATCCTTGGCGCCGTAGCCGACCGCGGCGGCAGCCGAAAGAAGTTGTTGGTGTTCTTCGCCGCCATCGGAATCCTCATGTCCGCGGGGCTCGCTTGGGTCCATGCTGGCCACTGGTGGATGGGGCTCGTTCTCTATGGTCTCGGCACCGTCGGCTTCTCGGGCGCCAACGTGTTCTACGACTCGATGCTCGTCGACGTTGCCGAGGAGCGTGAACTCGACCTCGTCTCTGCCCTCGGATACTCGAGCGGGTACATCGGAGGTGGCCTGCTGTTCCTGCTGAACGTGATGATGGTTCAGAAGCCCGAATGGTTTGGGCTGTCCGGCGCGGGGGATGCGGTGAAGGCCTCGTTTCTCAGCGTCGCCGTCTGGTGGGCCGTCTTCACGGTGCCCCTGCTCGTCTGGGTCGACGAGACGCCGACCCCCGACAAGGCGCCGCCGATGCGCGCCTTGCGCGAGGGCTTGGCCCAGCTCGCCCAGACCTTCAAGGAGCTTCGGAGCTTCAAGGTACTCCTGCTCTTCTTGGTGGCGTACTGGATCTACATCGATGGCGTGAACACCGTCATCAAGACCGCGGTGTTCTTCGGAGACCGGATCCTCGGGCTCGACCAAGGCGCCCTCATCACGGCGCTGTTGCTCACCCAGTTCGTCGCCTTCCCCGCGGCGCTTGCGTTTGGCGCCCTCGGCCAGCGGATCGGTCCAAAGCCTTCGATCCTCATCGGCATCGCCGTCTATCTCGGCGCCATCGTGTATGCCTGGCGCTTCCTCACCGACGAGCGAGATTTTTACTACTTGGCGATCGCTATCGGACTCGTCCAAGGTGGCGTCCAGAGCCTCTCTCGCTCGCTCTACGCGCGTCTCGTCCCTCCATCGAGGACCGCCGAGTTCTTCGGCTTCTTCAACATGGTCGGCAAGTTCGCGACGATTCTCGGTCCTATCCTCATCGCGTTTACGCCCAAGCTGATTCCAGGCGCGACCGAGCGCGACGGAATCTTGGCGCTCTCCCTTCTGTTCATCGTGGGCGGCTTTCTCCTGAGCCGGGTCAGCGTCGAAGACGGGATCGCAGCCGCACGGGGCTTCGAGTAGTCGTCAGGTCTGGGTGTCGTACTGGGCCTCGATGGGCCGAGGGATCTTGTCCGCATCCTGGTCGATCATCTCGCGCAGGTCGATCTCGATTCCTCTCGCAATCGTCGTGATCGGCACGTCATTGGGAGTCCCCTCGAAGGGGTTCTCGCTCACCCGCCCGATCCTTTCCATCGTGTGGAAGACCCACATCAACAAGACGCTGAACGGGATGCTCAGCCAGACGAAGTTGTTGCCAAGCACTGGGTATTGGGAAGCGATCTCGGCGCCGATCTTGCCGAATTCGAACATCACACCGAAGGGCAAGAGAAGTAGAAAGATCCAAAGGAAGGTTTGGTTGAGCGTGGCGTACTGACGGGGGTAGGGGAAGTTCTTGATCCGCTCGCTCTTGCCTTGCAGTGCGACCAACTCCGTCAATACATGCTGCATCTCCACGTGCCGGAAGTCGTCGATCAGATCCCGGTCCCGTAATTCGCGCAGCCGCTTCGACTGCCGAGCCAGAATCTGCGTGGGCTTGTTGGACTTCGAAAGAAGATAGCGCAGCTCATCGGCAGGCACGTCGCCATCCAGCTCCGCCTCGAGGTCGTGCTTGTGCTCCCGTACCCCGATCATCTTCGCCCACTCACGATTGGTCGGGTGTTCTAGCTGGTACTCCCAGGGACGAGGCTGACGCATGGCGTGCCGAAGCGCCGTCAACCACGCAACGTGCCTGCCGATGAGCTCCTCGTGGATCGCGCGAAGTTCGCTCTCGCTTGCTTTCTCCGAGGCGAAGTGATTCGTGACGTAGTCTTTCACGACCATCCCCCAGGCCCGCGAAGCGTTCACCACGCCGCCCCAGATCTTGCGTGCCTCCCAGAGCCGGTCGTAGCTCGCGTTGTTCTGAAAGCTCAAAATGAACGCGACTGCGGTGCCCACCACCGCGATCGGAAGCCAGGGCAAGTGCAGCCACTTCTGATCAAACACCTCGTACGCGATGACGGGGGCGGTCGCGATCAGCGCGAGAAGAACGGTCTCTTGACGGGTCCACGAGATCATGTCCTTGAGCGAGTAGCTGCGCTTGGTGTACATGGGCCATTCGATTATCAGGGCCAATCACATCGCGTCTACCCTGAATCTTGTTGTACTCTCGTCCCGCGATGCCTACGTCCTGCTACGAGCTCCTCGATGGAACCCTTTCGCCGGTGACTAGGGCGGAGACCCTCACCCGTTGGCGCACCGGCGATGGTGCGTTCTGGATCGACGCGAGCGAGCTCAGCGGAGCCGAGTTTGGCGAGCTCCTCGACGAATTGGGAGTCTCGGGCTTGCTGAAACGGCGAAGCCTCGAGGTCGGTCGCTCCACCACGGTGATTGCCGTCCCCAAGGGCACAGTCGCGGAGTGGACCTTGTTCACGGGCGATACCGAGGTGCAACGCGGTCACGGTGGTGCGCTCTGCCTCGAGCGCTTGCTTCTGACCCTCGAGCTCCAGCCCACGCACAAGGGGGGGAGCATCGGCGAGGACTTGAAACAGCTCGAGCTCGAACGAGTCACGCTGTCTGGTCTGCTCTGCGCGCTTCTACTCATCCATGCCCAAGTCACCGCCCGCGTCACGCGTGATCTTCGAAGTGAGTTGCTCGCGATGGCCGAAGAGATGGACCGAGACCCGCAGAGCGTCGACACTGCCGACCTCGAAGAGCTCAAACACAGAGTCGTCTTGACCAACGCCGTTGCCGATGAGCAGCGAGAGGCCTTCGATCTCCTCCCCCATGCATCGAGCGCGGGATTCGATCCGGAGTCTTGCACGGGTCCCCTCGGTTTCGTGAGGACGTTGGCGGCTGCCAACGAGCGTCTCGCGGACCGCAACGTCGCCCGCGTCGACAACCTGCTTCGGCGTGCGCAGGACTACAAGACCGAGATCCTCAATGGTCGCCTGGCTGTCCTGACCGTCATCTCGGCGATCTTCATGCCTTTGACCCTGCTCGCGGGCATCTGGGGCATGAACTTCCAGCACATGCCGGAGCTCGACGAGCCGTTCGCGTATTATGGTGCGCTATCCCTCATGGCCACGATCGCTCTCGTAGGAGCGTGGATCTTCTACAAGCGCGGCTGGTTCGACTAGGTGCTGCAGCGTGACGAGTGAGCGATGGGCCGTAGAAGCCGAGGACGGTCATACTTTCGAGCTGCTGGTGGAGGCGCCCGAGCAGCCGTTCGCCGCGCTGCTCTTTGGATGCGCGATGGGCGACCTCGGCGGCCACAGTCTCGGGGGACAGCTCGTCATGCTGCATGTCGCCGCAGCCCGTCCCGATAGATCGGCTCGGGTTCGGCGGCAGGGAGGCGTGAACCTTGACGCAGGATTGGGCCCACATGCGCTGGGCGCGTGATCCTGCCGACGTCGTACGAGCCGTCGCTGGCTGGCTCGGTCCGCGTCACGTCACTTGATCATTCGAGCGAGTGGCAGGTCGACAGGAGACACCAGCCCTGGCTTCGCCGCGCAGACGAACGGAATCGCGTGGATCGCCTTCGTGCCCGTCGCCCAGGTGCCAATCAGGTGGTTTTCAGCGTAAATTTCATGGGTGAGTCGGCTTCCCGGGGTGCCCCGCACATCGACTTCGATCCAACCCTGGCTCGGCCCCTCGCTGAGCCAAGACTCGCGCACATACTCCGGTCCAAGAAGAAAACGAAGCTCGATCGTCGCCACTGGTGCGCCCCCGAGCGTAGTCGACGCCTTGAGAAGAAGGCCGGCCATCGTTCCCTTCTTCACGGAGATCTTGTCTTCGTAGTCCTTAATTGCCGGCTCGAACTCGTAGGTGAAGTCGGTGCCATCGTGCGGAAGCGCGAGCTCCTCGCAGAGCAGATCCGTCACCTGGTGAAGACTTCTCGCGAAGATGCCGTACGCGCCACGTGCCCCGCCCGAGAGCTCTTCTTCGGTCTTTCCAAAACCGAACATGCTCAGGAAGACCTCGCTCAAGGTCGACTGCGGCTCGCACGTCTTGATGTAGATCGAGCTCACGTCGGTGCAGATCGAGGAACCCAGAAGCGCGAGCTCGTAACTCAAGCCGGGGTTCAGCCCCGTACCGTAGAGGGACGATTGCCCCTTCTCGCAGGCTTCGAGCACGGAGGCGAAGCTCTTCCGCTTCTTCGGATTCCAACCGGCGATGATGCTGATCACGTTCTTCCCGCTGGCGAGTATCGGGATGATTTCGTCGTAGCGCTCGGTCGGCGGATTGTAGAGCACGCAGTCGGCCTCGAGCGCGAGAATCTCACTCATGTCGTTCGTCGCGACGACGCCGAGTGGCTCGATGCCCGCAATGGTCCCTACATCCACGCCTGCCTTTTCCTCGTGATGCACGAAGGCGCCGACGAGCTCCAGCGAACGCGACTGTGCGATCGTGCGAATCTGATGACGAGCGATTTCGCCCGTGTACCATTGGATGACTTTGAGCTTCTCTGTCGCTGCCATCCCGGAACTATGACGCGAGATCGAAGCGCTGGTAGTAGCTTGCGAAGCGCTCTCGAATCGCGTTCGGGTTCAAGCCGAACCCTTCGGCTGCGTGGATGTGTTTCGCCCCACGATTTCGGCGCTTCTCGTCGAGAAAACCCCGCATTGCGCGACGTGCCTCATCGCCGAGCTCGAGACCGAGTGTGCCGTACGCACCTGCGATCGCCCCGACCGCATTTCTGCTGAGGTCCGGCGCCCGGACGTGCGCGACCCGGCCTTCGGGCAATCGGTCGACCGTGGCGAGAGCGGGCTCCAACAGACGCAGCATGTAGCTCTCGGCCAGCTCTTCGCCGAGCGCGGACGCGTCCACGTCGTCGCTAAACACCGAGCGGGCATACGCGTGCAGGCTGCAGATGGAGCTCAGTGTCTCCACCGGGTCTCGATGAATGAACATGAAACGGGCGTTCGGGTGGACTTTGAGAATCGCATCGACGAAGAACGTGTGCGTCGGATCCTTGAGCACCAGACGCTTGCCGTAAGGGCGCTGATGAAACGCCAGTTGGAGCTGACGGCGATGGTGCTCGTAGGCAATGCTTGCGTCTTGCGCCAACAACCAATCGACATACCCCGGCACGCGGTACTGGACGTTGAGCTGGGGTGTTCGAAAGACGTTGGTGAACATGCCTCGACATTCATCCGTCTGGTACGCGTCCATCGGGTGAATTGCCTTGATGCTCGGAGAGATGATGTCCGCCAGCATCAACGAACGTGAGAGCGAGCGCTGAGCTCGCCGCGGCCCTTCGAGCGCCGGGGAGGGGTCGAAGCTTTCCCAATGGGGGAGGGTGCGGTTGTCCGGGTCCTGTCCGAGTAGACGGTGCAGCACCGTCGTTCCGCTTCGAAAGAGACCAAGCACGAAGATGGGCGGTGGAAGCTCCGTGTTCTCGATGCTCGGGTTCTCTCGCAGTGCCTGCTCGACGCGCAAATGCGTGCCCGCCATTCGTGTGCAGTCGATCCAGGCAGCGATCTTTCCGATGAAGCTCAGCGAGGCCTCTTCGTTGAGCGCGCGGGTGAATGCGTCGAGGGCTTCCCGGGTCTCCGCGCTTGGTTCGCCGCAGCCGGGGTTTTGTCGGCGCGCCCGATCCCACCAGATCTCGGAGTTGGGGCGCCCCACGGGCTCGAGCGATCCGCCGGCCGAGTTGAGCGCACGAACCCACCATGCATGAACTTCCCGCGCGCAGGTGAACTGGGGCACGAGCTTCTCGGGCCTCCGTCGCGGCTGAATCGCGGACGGCAAGTGGAGGTCGAGTCCGACCGATACGGGTGGATGGGTGGATTCGCGGTTCATATAATTCGTGGCAACCAAACCACGGTTTGCGGGTTCCACGTAGTTTTCAGCCCCTTCATGCCTCTCCTGGCGTGACCGAAGCGCTCTTCGGGCGTAGACTTCCACCCATGTTGAGGATCTTCTCAGCGCTCTGTGCCCTCAGTCTCGGTGCCGCTTTCGGCTTCGCGTCTGACGCCAGCGCCGACCCTGCGAGGGGCGAGGGTGTCACCGTCACGGTCAATACCCTTGGCGCCGCCGCTCGCTATCCGGTTCTCACTCGGGGTCAGGTCGTCATCATCAATGCCCAGCGACTCGTCGTTACACAGGAGCCTGCCCCGGTCGGGACGGTGGCCGAGTCCCCTCCCGAGCCGAAAGCTCTCGACGACGAGGCCAGCCGACCCGAGGCGCCGAGCGCCAGCGCGGTTTGGGTCGATGCTCACTGGGCCTATGGCCCGACCGGCTTCACCTGGATCGCCGGGCGGTATGTCGCCCCGCGGCGTGGGTACGTGTTCGTCCCGCCGCGCTGGGCCGAGCTAGAGGAGCAGTACCTCTACTTCTCGGGCTTCTACGTTCCCCGCGGCGTCTACGTGCGCAGCCACTTCAACCGCTACTACTACAGTGGGCGACCGAAGAACGGCACGGCCAGCGGAAGCGGACCCTATTGGCCGGTCGGAGCGCCAACCACTGCCAACCGTCGGGTCACCAGCGCCAACGATCCGTACTGGCCCATCGGCGCACGCCGTTAGGTCAAGCCGCCGAGCGGCCCCTGGCTATACTGCGGCTCGCCGAAGGTGTTGACCGGCTTTCCCATCGCATGGGTGAGCGAGACGAGTAGCTTTCCGTGGGGCTCGCCGCCGGCATCGATGTGCTGCCCGGTTCGGAAGTGCCCGCCGCAACTGCCCGCGAGCATGAACGGAATGTCCCGGCGAGTGTGTGAGTTACCCTTGCCGAGCTCGTTCACCCACACGACGACCGTGTTGTCGAGAAGTGTGCTCTCACCCTCCTGGACACTGTCCATCAAGCCGAGAAGGTATGCGAACTGCTCCGAGTACCACTTGTTGATCTCGAGTAGATCGGCCTGCGAGTCCTGGTTGTCGTCGCCGAAATGCGAAAGGCCGTGATGCCCCTCGTCGAGGCGCTGAGGCACCCAGTTGAAGCGAACATTGCTCACCGAGCGCGACCATTGAAGTGAGGCCACCCGCGTCAGGTCGCACGCGAGCGCCATCGCCAGCATGTCCATCTGTGCGCGTCCCGTAGCTGGGTACATGTCGTTCTGCTCGTAGCTTCCGCCTGGAAGATCCGGCGTTGGAAGAGTGCAGGCCTCCCCGAACGCTGTCGTGACCTCGAGGCGTCGCTCGAGATCGCGAATCGATTGAAGGTGCTTTTCGAGTTTCTGCTTGTCTTCGTAGCCGAGTTTTCGCTCGAATGCGGCGTGGTCGTCCATCACTGCGTCGAGCACGCTCTTGCGTCGGCGCTGGATCAAACGAAGCGCGAACGGATCGGAGTCGAGGTCGCTGAAGAAGTCAGTGAAGTTCGCGTTGGGGTCCTCGCGCGGCGGTACTGGCTTGTCGGGGGCCGAGTACGACATCCGCGACCAGATCGTCGAGCTTCGCACCTGGACGCCGAGCTCCAGTGACTTGAACTTGGTGACGGTTTCCTTTTGGATCTCGTCGGCGAGATACTGGTCGACCGATTGGCCGCCACCCCAGCCTACGTACCTTGCGTTGCCGGAGTCGCAAGAGCCTTCGCAGAACAGGCCCCCGGGCAAGATCTCGGAATTGGTGAGCACGCAGGCCATTCCGGTCTGGTGGCCGTCGCCGATCGAATCGTACGCCACATCCTGGTCGACCCCGTCGAGAAAGATCAGTTTCTGAGAGAACGGCGAGAGGGACGAGTGGAGCGGGTGTCCGCTCAAGTCCATGCTCGCCGGCGGGCTCCAGATGTCTTGGCGAGTGCCATTGGCCGTGAACCAGAAGACGATCCGCTTCGGCGGCGCCCCGGCCTGTGCTGCGCTCGTTCGCGGCAGCATGGCGTCCAGCATCGGTAGTCCGATCGCTACGGTTCCCCCGAAGAGCGTCCCCTTGAGCATGGCGCGTCGGTTGAGCTTCTTCACTGCGCACCTCCGGTTTCGCTCGGAGCCGGTTCCACAGCACGACGGTAGAGGAACGCGTTCGTCTGCGTTAGCCCCACGAGAAGCGCTTTGATGTCATATCCGGACTCGGCAAAGGTTTGGTTTAGCTGCTCGATACTGCAGCTGTCGTCCTGCGTGACGGTGCGGTTGTAGGCGAACCGGAACCACTGGGAAGCCACGCACTCGCGGACCTGTGAGCTTTCCGCCAGAGCCTCCGCCAGTTCCACCGCGCCGTCGTAGCTCCCGTCGATATCTTCGGTCTGCACGACCTCGCCGACTGCGTCGATGGCCTTCCCGTTCTGTTCGTCCCGCCACTGACCAATGCCGTCGTAGTGCTCGAAGATGAATCCGATTGGGTTCATCAGACTATGGCAGCCCGCGCAAGAAGGATTGGCACCGATCTCTTCGAACTGTTCCTTTGTGGTCTTGTTCGGGTCGAGCTCCGGAGGCACGAGTACTAGGTCGTTCGGAGGCAGCGGCAGTGTGTCGCACATCAGCTGTTCGCGAACGAACTTGCCTCGAAATACAGGCGAGCTCTGATTGAGATTCGCGTGTGTCGCCATGAGTCCTGCCGTGCTGAGGAGGCCTGCTCGTCGCGTGGGGTCGACTTGCACACGTTGAAACTCGCTGCCGGTTACCGAATCGAGCACGTCTTCACCGTAGAAGTCCGCCAGTTCTTCGTTCATGAAACTGAAGTCGGCCGTCAGAAGAGTCGCAAGTGTCCCATCGCCCTCGACGATTACGTGCTCTACGAACTCCTGGATTTCTTGCTTCCACAGCGCTCGCAGCCCAGCACGAAAATCGGGGTAAACCCCACTGTCCTTGGTCACGCTGTCGAGATGACTCAGTAGGAGCCACTGGGTGTGGAAGTTGCCGATCAGATCGCGCGCCTTTTCATCTTCGACCATGCGCCGTGCCTGCGCAGCGATCTGTTCCTCGGTTTCGAGCTCGTCCGCCGCTGCGGCAGCGAAGAGTTCGGCGTCGGGCATCGTGTTCCAGAGCATGTAGGAGAGTTTCGTCGCCATCTCCCAACTCGTGAACGGGACGATGTCCCCCTCGACCGGAGTCTCGGAACCCCGTTCCGCACGGTACAGAAAGCTTGGAGACTGGAGCGCCGCTTCGATCACGAGCCGGATTCCGTCTTCGAATCGACCGAGGTCTGCATCGGCGACCGCCCAGTCGAACAAGGTCTTGAACCGGGCTGCTTCGGTCGATGAGAGTGGGCGTCTGAACGCGCGGCGGCCGAAGTCTTCGATGAAGCCGGACGCGCACAGCTCTTCGCCGTCGAGCTCGGGATCACAGTCCGGCATCAGCGCGCTCATGTTCTGCACTGCTCGCCCGCTGACGTCCTCGGCGACCTTCATGTACTGCTCGACTAGGAGGTCGCTGGTCGTCAATGCGGCAGCCTGGTTGTTGAACCCAGCTACCTCTTCTTCAGGCGGCAGGCCGTCGGCCGGCTTGGTCGTGTCGCCCAGCAGATCGCGCACCGTGTTGTTGTACTCGAAGCGAGTGAGCCTCCGAATGGGCGTGTCGACCACACAGAGTCCCTTAGCGATGCCGTCGTTGACGACGTCTTCGCCACCACTCCGTCCCCCAGGTCCGATTGAACCAGTGCAGCCCAGGCCCAGAGCCGTGCACAAAAAGACAGCAAAATTAATCCATCGGGGCATCAGACACTGAGCTCCTCAAACATGAGAGCTTCAGGGTACACCCCAAAGGGTCGGTAAGCACGTTCTTCGTTTTGCGACTTAGCTCACAAACCAGCGGCGAGCCAAGTCGAGGGCCACCACGGGTTTGTCTCCGCCGGTCCGTCCTGCGGACCCGTTCTCCTAGATGAAGAGGTGCATCTGCAGAATGACGGAGTTGCCCTTGCGGCTTTGCACGTTCCCGGCCGCGTTGAAAATCGGGCGGTTCCTATATTCGATGGTGACCTTGGCATTGTGCTTGTGGATGAACGCGTTCAGGCCGATACCGAAATGGGCCATGATGTCGTTGTACGCCTCCCACTGCGAGAGCTGCGTGTTCACGTAGAGCTGAAACTGAGCTCCCACATCACCCACCTTTCCGGGCATCAGGAATCCGAGCTCCGAGTATCCGGTATGGCCCGTTCCGAGCATCGTGTAGGCGTTGCCTCCCCCGTTCGCGCTGGTCCCGCTGCCCGCGTCTGCGGGATTCATGATGCCGATGTTTCTGAGGTTGTTGGGTCCGAAGTCCATGTAGTAGTACGCGCCGTACCAAGTCGCCGCCCCGCCGTTCTCGGTCTTGAACGGAATATCGAGAAACAGGTCGGTCGAAGCGATGAACAACGCGCGCTTTCGGATGTCTGTGACAGTGGGGTCCGGGTCCGCGTCGTACCAAACGCCAAGCGGCTGCGCATGGCCACCAAAGCCCCAGTTGAAGACCTTCTTGGCACCGATATAGGTTCCGACCGTGTACGGGAGCACATTCGACTCGATGTCCAAGAACTGGAACTGGAAGTAGCCGGAGAATCCCCAGGTGTTGGCGGTGGGGTTGTAGTTTCCGGTCGCGGCGGGAACTGGGGGTGCGGCAGGGTCATAGGCTGCGCGGGCGAACGGTCGAACGACCGCGACGCGATAGTCGAACAATCCCGCCTTACCCTTGGCGTAGAGTCCTAGCTGTCGCGCGAACTGGTCGGTCGCCTCGATCGTCGGCCAATTGGAGATCGGCGCGTCGAGGCTCATGAATGTGATCGTACTCGCGTTGGTCAATCGAGAAATGCCGTTCCAATAAAGAAGGCCGCCTCCGATGGAGATGTAGCCTTTCTTGGAGGCCTCAAACTCGACCCACGCGTCGTGGAAGAACGCCGCTTGCTTGAACCCGCTGCCCGAGTCGCGGCGAAACGTCTGGTTGTTGATGCCGATGTGCATCAGCATGAACGTCCGTGGCGCGATCTTGCCGAACATCAGGAAGCGGGCGCGGCGGAGGCCCACGTCGCCGTACCAGGCATTGTCGTTCCCCAGCACCGTGGTCCCAGGGTTGAGCTGCATGGCGCGTGTCCACACCTGCAGCCACATCGCGAACCGAAAATAAAGACTTCCGTCCTTGTTGAGGCTCACCTGGAGCTTCTTGGCGAGGCCATCCGTGGAAATCAGGCCGGGACCGACGTCAGCACCTGCCGGCTTCGCCTCATCGGCCTCATCCGCATCGTCGATGGCCGTGTCCTCGGGGGACGGGGGCATACGCCTCTTGGCTTCGTCGAGCTGTCGCTGAGCCTCGTCGATCGCCTTCTGCGCTGCGTCGATATCCGCTTGGCTCACCGTCGCTGCCTGGTCCGCGTCGTCGATGGCGGTATCCCCTGCGGGCTGTGCCTCCTCCTCCGCGAATACCGTGGTCGGAGTCAATCCCATCACTGCGATGCATGCCAGGGTCAGTAACCAGGCGCACCTCACCGGTTGCGGCTCACGGCCGCCTTCCCATATCCACCTCATCACAACTCTCCTGTTCTTACTAAACCGAACGGCTAGTGCGCCGCGCTCGGTCCCGACGAGCCCGCGGGAACGCGGATGTGCTCGACCAACTCCTGCACCTCTTGTGGGGGTTCGGGGGTGAAGCGGCTCACCACGAACGCGACGGCGAAGTTGATCATCATGCCCAGCGCGCCGATGCCTTCGGGCGAGATGCCAAACCAGTACTGGTCCGGGGTACCGCCCATGAACTTGAAGTAGATGATGTAGGACGCCGTGAAGACGATCCCGACCAACATGCCCGAGATCACGCCTTCGCGATTCGCGCGCTTGACGAAGATGCCTAGGATGATTGCTGGGAAGAACGACGAGGCAGCAAGCCCGAACGCGAAGGCGACGACTTGTGCGACGAAGCCCGGTGGGTTGATGCCGAAGTACCCGGCGATCATGACGGCGAACGCTGCAGCGACGCGTGCGGCAAGCAGCTCCTGTTTCTCGCTAATTTGCGGCAGAAACACACGCTTCAACAGGTCGTGGCTGATCGAGGTGCTCACCACGAGGAGGAGGCCGGCTGCCGTGGAAAGTGCGGCCGCCAAGCCGCCGGCCGCCACGAGCGCGATGATCCAGGCGGGCAGGTCTGCAATTTCGGGGTTCGCCAGCACGATGATGTCGCGGTCGACGTAGAGCTCGTTCTTGCTGTCCGGGTTCGAGTTGCTGACGCGTCGCTCGCCGTGCGCGCCTCTTCCCTCGGCGAACGATGGCTTGCCCGTGAGGGCGGCGCCGGCGACGTACTGCACCTTGCCGTCCTCGTTCTTGTCGACCCATGCGAGAAGCCCGGTGTCTTCCCAGGCCTTGAACCACTGCGGAATCGACTTCTCGCCTTCGACCGTTTCGTAGCTTGCGCCGCTCACGGTATCGATGAGGTTCGTGCGCGCGAAGGCGGCAACGGCCGGAGCCGTCGTGTACAGAATGGCGATGAAGAGAAGAGCCCAGCCTGCGCTGATTCGGGCGTCGCGGACCTTCGGGACGGTGTAGAAGCGCACGATCACGTGTGGGAGACCCGCGGTGCCCGCCATGAGCGCGCCCGTGATGCAGAGCACGTCGAGTCTAGACTTCTGCCCCGATGTATACTCGGCAAAGCCGAGTTCCGTGTTGAGCTGATTGAGCTTGTCGAGCAGCCTCACGTTCTCCCCGTTCGCGATCTGCGAGCCAATCGCCCCGCCGAGCGAACCGCCGAAACCGATCTGCGGAATCAAGTGGTCGGTGAGCAAGATGCTGATGAAGATCGCCGGTACGAGGTACGCGAAGATCAAGACGCAATACTGCGCGGCCTGCGTGTACGTGATGCCCTTCATGCCGCCGAGAACAGCGTAGAAGAACACGATCGCCATGCCGATCACGACGCCAGTATTGATGTCGACCTCGAGGAAACGGCTGAAGACGACGCCTACACCACGCATCTGACCGGCGACGTAGGTAAACGAGACGAAGATCGCGCAGATCACAGCGACGATGCGCGCCGTGTTCGAGTAATAGCGATCGCCAACGAAGTCGGGGACCGTGAACTTCCCGAACTTGCGCAAATAGGGCGCCAATAAGAGCGCTAGGAGGACATAGCCACCTGTCCATCCCATCAAGTACACGGCGCCGTCGTACCCCATGAACGAGATCAGGCCGGCCATGCTGATGAACGAAGCCGCGCTCATCCAGTCCGCGCCCGTGGCCATCCCGTTTACGATCGGGTGAACACCGCCGCCGGCGATGTAGAAGTCCTTGGTACTGCCGGCTCGCGACCAAATCGCGATTCCAATGTACAGCGCGAAGGTCGCGCCCACGATGATGAATGTCCAAGTCTTTACGTCCATTGTTCTCTCCCTCTTCGACTCGAACGATTAGTCCTCGTGAACGTCAAACTCTTCATCGAGCTTCGTCATGAGACGCGCGTAGATGAAGATGAGAGCTACGAACACGTAGATGGAACCCTGTTGAGCGAACCAGAAGCCAACTTCGAAACCCGTGCCGGGAATCGTGAAGGCGTTGAGTGAATCCACCCACAGGATGCCGGCGCCAAACGAAACGACCCACCAGACGGCAAGCAGTATGAGTAGTAGGCGCAGATTCCTGGCCCAGTAGCGCTGAGCGTTGCCGTTGTCGTTGTTACTCATCTCGTTCCCGTTTCTCCGCCGACGGCGGCTCACTAACTCTGCTTCAACAGTTGCTCGACCACCGTCGGGTCTGCGAGCGTCGAAAGGTCTCCAAGCTGATCGGTTTCGTTGGCCGCGATCTTCCTGAGGATTCGCCGCATGATCTTCCCGGACCGGGTCTTCGGCAGACCGTTCACCACGCGGATTTCGTCCGGTGTCGCGATGGGGCCGATGGCCTGGCGCACCTGCTCCTTGAGTGCCCCTTGGAGCTCATGCGGCTCCCAGCCCTCGCCAGCGATGGGCACGACGAACGCAAAGATGCCCTGGCCTTTGATCTCGTGCGGACACGGGACGACCGCTGCTTCGGCGACTGCCTGATGCGCAACGAGCGCGCTTTCCACCTCCGCCGTACCGAGTCTATGCCCCGATACGTTGATCACGTCGTCGACGCGACCCGTGATCCAGTAGTAGCCGTCTTCGTCGCGACGACACCCGTCTCCCGTGAAGTAGTACGGCGGGTACTGAGAGAAGTACGTCTCCAAGAAACGCTTGTGGTTTCCGTGAATTGTACGTGCCTGACCGGGCCATGGGCGCTTGATGCAGAGGTAGCCGCCAACGTCGTTGCCCTCGATGACCTTACCGTCCTGGTCGACGAGAATCGGTTCGATCCCAAAGAGAGGGAAGGTCGCCGAGCCAGGCTTCGTCGGCGTCGCATGAGGCAGAGGACTAATCAAAACGCCGCCGGTTTCGGTCTGCCACCACGTGTCGACGATGGGCAGCTTTCCGCCGCCAACGACCTCGTTGTACCAGTTCCAAACCTCGGGGTTGATCGGTTCGCCTACGGTTCCGAGCACACGAAGCGATTGCCGGCTCGAGCCCTCTACCGGCCCGGAGCCCTCTCGCATCAACGCTCGGAGCGCAGTGGGTGAGGTGTAGAGCGTCGTGGCACCGATGTCGTCGATGACGTTCCAGTACCTGCTGGCGTCGGGGTACGTCGGTACCGATTCGAACATGACGGTGGTGACGCCGTTGGCGAGCGGCCCGTAGATGATGTAGCTGTGACCCGTGATCCAGCCGATGTCCGCGGCGCAGAAGTGAATGTCGTCCGCGTTGATGTCGAACACGTACTTGAATGTCGATGCCGCGTACGTGAGATAGCCCCCGGTGGTGTGCACCAGCCCTTTGGGCTTTCCTGTCGAGCCCGACGTGTAGAGAATGAACAGTGGATCTTCGGCTGCCATCCACTCGGAGGGGCATGTGATGCGCTGCTGGGCTGTGGCCTCGTGCATCCAAATGTCGCGCCCCAACTCCATATTCGTTTCGGCATCCGTGCGCTGGACGACCAACACCTTCTCGACGATTGCCAGGCCCTCGACGGCGGCGTCCGTGATTCGCTTGAGCGGAATGCGCTTCGAGCCGCGCAGCCCCTCGTTTGCCGTGACGATGACCTTGGCCTCCGCGTCGATGATTCGGTCGCGAAGCGCATCGGCGCTGAAACCTCCAAAGACGATCGAATGGACCGCCCCGATCCGGGCGCAGGCCAGCATCGTGTAGGCGAGCTCCGGAATCATCGGGAGATAGATACAAACTCGGTCACCTTTGCGAACGCCCAAGGATCTCAGGGTGTTCGCAACGCGCCCCACCTGGGTCTTGAGCTCTCCGAACGAGATGTGCTGGTACTCCCCAGGCTCGTCCGCCACGAAGATGATGGCGGTCTTGTCGGGGTCGCGCGCTGCGTGTCGGTCCACGCAGTTCACCGCGACATTGAGTCGTCCGCCGCCAAACCAGACGAACTCGCCCGGTCCATGTTCTTCGAACACGCTGTGCGGCTCGTAGAACCAGTGCAGCTCTTGGCTCTGGGCTTTCCAGTAGTCGAGATTATCGGTCAGACTGTAGTGATAGAGGGCTTGATAGTCCTCCATGCTGCTGATGTGTCGTCGAGTATCGAGAGTCGGTTGTGAGAGTGTCATCCGTCCACCTTACACAGGGGTCACCTCACGTATACGCAAGACACGTACCAAACGGCCGCGATGCGAAACGATTGCGAAACCTCGGTAACGCGTCGCAGCAAGCGTTACGTTTCGTAGCAAGCCGCGCTGCGTCGCAACGTTACGGAAACACCCAACTCACCTATTCGGGCGGCTGCGAGTCGCGGCGCGGGATGCCCATTCGTTGGCGCCGCTCCCAAAGGGTCTTGCGGCTGATCCCGAGTCGCTTCGCCAGCTCGGTCTCACTGAGCTCGTGCTGATGCGAGAGCACGAAGCGGCGAAGGTAACCTTCCAAAGAGGGATCCTCACCGGCTGCAGCGGAAGTGGCAGCCCCCGGTCTCTCCGAGGTGGGCAGACCGAGGAGGCCTTCTGTAATCGGCCCCGACTCATGGAGGATGACGGCACGTTCTACGGCGTGTTGAAGCTCACGGACGTTGCCCGGCCACTTGTAGTGCCGTATCGCCGTCACCGTCTCGGGGTCGAATTCCAGTGCGGGGCGTCCGAGCTTCTCGGTCGCGCGCGCTAGAAAGACCTCGGCCAGCGGCAGAATGTCCTCGATTCGCTCGCAGAGCGGCGCGAGCTTGATCTCGACGACCTTCAGCCTGAAGTAGAGATCCGCACGGAATTCTTCGCGTTCGACGAGCTTCGGCAAGTCGCGATGGGTCGCCGCCACCAGGCGAATGTCGACCTGCTCGGCCTTTCGTGCACCGACTCGCCGGACCTCGCGCTGCTGAAGCATTCGCAGCAATCTTGCTTGCGCAGCAGAGGGGAGCTCGCCGATCTCATCGAGAAAGAGAGTGCCGCCGTTCGCTGCGTGAACGAGGCCCTCCCGCCGGGTTTGTGCCCCCGTGAACGCCCCCTTCTCGTGGCCGAACAGCTCGGATTCGAGCAAGGTGTCGGGAATCGAAGCACAGTTCACTGGAACGAACGCGCCTTGGCGGCCGCTCTGATTGTGCACGGCGCGCGCGATCAGTTCTTTGCCCGTCCCCGATTCGCCCAGAATCAGGACCGTCGCCTCCGTGGGTGCCACCTTACGCGCCCAGCGAAGTGCTTCTTGCATCGGGCTCGATTCTGCCGCCACGATTTCGTAGGGGTCGTGATCGGCTGGAGCGTCGGACCCACTCAATATTCGGTGCCGAAGCACGCGCTCGACCGCCGCGCTGAGCGCCTCTGGTTCGAAAGGCTTCGACAGATAATCGGCTGCGCCCCGTTTCATCGCGTCGACCGCGGCACTGACCGAACCGTACGCGGTCATGACGATCACGGGCACGTTGCCCACGCGTTCGATCAGTACATCGCCGGTCTCGCCGGTTAACCGAACGTCAGTGATCACCAGGTCGAACGACTCGGGCCGCTCCACCTCGGCCTCGGACACGCTCGCGACGTCCACCACGTCGTGCCCGTCCCTCGTGAGAATTCGCCTGATCTCTGCGCGGATCACGCGCTCATCCTCGACTAGAAGGATTCTCGCCACCGGGGATTAGTACCAAAGGACCGAGGATCCCTTCAATGCCTCAGTTTTCGTAGGCTCGAAGCGTGATCGTGAAGCGGCTTCCACCGGCCTCCCGCGGCTCGTAGGCCAGGGAACCGCCGAAGCGTTCCACGATCTGCCGAGATACGGACAGGCCGAGTCCGGTGCCTTGTCCGTCGGGTTTGGTCGTGAAAAACGGCTCAAAGACGCGCTCCGCCAGATCCTCGGGGACCCCGGGCCCCTCGTCGTCGACCTCGATCTGTACCTTTCCGTCGCCTGTCGAGGTGCGGACATACACCGTCGCTCCGGTCGGGGATGCCTGTCGGGCGTTGTTCAAGAGGTTCACGATCACCTGAGTCAGTCCATCGGGGGTCGCCATCGCCGGTCCATCCGCCGCGAGGTCTAAGTCGATGTGGCAGCCTTGCGTTTCGAGCTTGGCAAGCTCGGCCGCAGTCCGCACGACCGGAGCGACCGGGATGCCCCTGAGCTCGACGGGCGCCTCGTCTCTTCGGCTGAACGTAAGCAGGCTCTGCACGATGCCGTGGATCCGCTTGGCTTCGTTGACGATGATGCCCAGCCGCTCACCCGCGTCCTCCGCACCGGGGTCCGAGGCTAGGTTCTTGGCGACCATCAAAATGCCGGTGAGCGGATTGCCGACTTCGTGTGCCACACCGGACGCCAAGGTACCGATCGACGAAAGCCGATCCTTGTGGGCCAGGTGTCGCTCGAGCTGACGAAGCTCCGTAATGTCTTCGACTACGAATGCGCGTCCCTCTTCGGGCTCGCCGGGAATCACCGCCGTCTGCGCTCGAAGCTCGATCTTCTGCTCGCCGAGGTCGTATTCGCGCTCGACGAGGGACCCGGAAGGTTGATGCGCCAATTCGTCGAACAGCTGCCACCAGGGGCTTGGGATGTCTCCCATCGGGTTGCCGCAAATGTCGTCCTCGCTGAGCCCGGACATCCGTTCGAGTTGGGCGTTCCAGACCACGACGTCGCCGTGGTCGTCCACCGTGCAGACACCCACCGGCAGCTCCGACATCAATTGCGACAGGTAGCGACGAGCCGCATGCGCTGGCGAGGTGCGAGGCTCCTGCTCGAGGGAGTCCAGCTCTCGGAAGGCGCGCAGCCGCTCCGCTAGGGCATTCGCTCTTACCGGGCGGCCGCCGTGCACATAGGTTCGGGCAGCCAATGGGCCGATTCGTTCGCTCAAACGACCTTCGAGCTCGGTGACCAAGCGCAGGAGCTCCGGCCGATCCCGCGGGGGCCAGAAGACGTCGGCGGCTGCGGCTGCCTCGTAGATCTCGTCGATCGCCATTCGCTTGCCGACGTAGGAGGTGAGCCGTTCCAGAAGCACTTCGGCAGAGTCTGGCACTTGAAGTAGTCGGGTCACGCGGGGTTCGCGGCATGCCTCCGCGGCGTTCTTCTCTTCAGGTGAGCGCGTCGTCAGTAGCGAGACCCCAACGAAGACGAACGCGTGTGCCGTGAAGCTCAGCCAGATGGTAGGCCCGCGCGCGGTGGCGTCCGCAAACCCGAAGACCGCGTAGAGCCGGGACACATCGACTTGAATGCCAAAAAGTGGAGTGGCAGTCAGCACGGCCCAGGACGCAGCACCCACGATCAAGCCCCAGAGCACTCCCTCGCGCGTTGCGCGCCGCCAAAACAGAGCGCCGAGTAGGCCAGGCAGCAGGTGGGTCACGGCGAGAAACGAGGCAAGGCCGAGGTCGACCAGCGATCGAGTACGCGGCAACGTGAAATGAATCAGAAGTCCAGCGAGGATCACCCCGATGATCGTCGTGCGCCGGAACACGGCCCATCGCGTCAGCAGCGACTGAGACGTTGGGAGCAGCAGCGGCGGCACTAGATAGTTTGCGACCATGCCGCTCAAGGCGATCGACGACACGAGGATCATGGCGCTCGCGGCCGAGACCGCTCCGAGAAATGCAACGATCTGAAGGGTGGGAGAGCTCTGAACTGCCACCAGGACATAGACGTCGGGCCGAACCGTCGGGCTCGCGAGCTCACGGCCGGCCCAGTAGAGGACCGGCACCGGGAGATTGATGGCGAAGAGGTAGAGAGGCAGCGCCCAGCGCGCGGTCTGCAGACTTCCCGGCCCCGGCCGCTGCACGAACGCGACGAAGAACTGGCGGGGAAGAAGAAACGCTGCGCAGAAAGTCACGAACACCAGTGAGATCCAGGAATCGCCCATGACTGGGCTCGTCATTTGCTCGATGAGCTCTGGATTCGACGCGAGGTGGCGATTCAGTCCCCCAAAGCCACCGAACACCAGGAACAGCGCCGAAATCCCCACCACGAGCAGGGCGAGCAGCTTGAACATGCTCTCGAAGGCGAGGGTCGCCACGAGGCCGGGGCGATGTGCGCGGCCGTCTGCATATCGAACTCCCAACGCAACCGCGAAGGCGCTCAGCAAGATGGCATACACCGAGCCGAGGGCCTCGCTCGGCTCGTCGCCGACAAGTACTGCGGCACCGTAGGCCACCGCGCGGAGCTGCAATGCGATGTAGGGAAGCAGGCCCGCGACCATGAAGATCGATACGACCGCGCCGAGCATGCGGCTCTGGTACCGAAAGGCAAACAGGTCCGCGATGCTGCCCAGTCGGTAGCGATCGACCAGCTCGGCGACCGGGCCCCACAGAAAGGGGATCGCGATGCAGGACAGGGTGACCCCGAAGTAGATCGCCAGGAAGTCGTAGCCCTCCGTCGCGGCGAAGCCGACACTCCCGAACAGGGTCCAGGTCGTCGCGTAGACACCCAAAGCGAGCGCGTAGCTGAAACGGTTGCGCCCGAGACCGCCCCATCGAGGTGAGCGTTCCACCACCTCCGAGCCGGTGATGTAGAGGCCGAGGAGACCTGCGGCCAGAGCAAACAGGACGAGATGATTAAGCGGCATGGCTCCTGCGGTGAAGCAGAACCATCACCGCGATCATCGACAACCAAAAGGCGAACGGGGACCACCAAGTCTGAAGCCACACAGCGCGAACGGGGGTTGCGATCAACACCGTGGCGACTACGAACAGCAGCAGAGCGCGCTCTTGTTCGCGGTTCACTAGGCGTATCCGATCGCCTGAAGGCGCTCTGTGACCTCACCGAGAATCGCAGGGTCATCGATCGTGGCGGGCATCTTCCACTTGGTCTGGTCGGCGATCTTCTTCATCGTTCCGCGAAGGATCTTGCCGGACCGCGTCTTTGGAAGCCTCTGAACGACGATGGCTGTCTTGAACGCCGCCACAGGTCCGATCTCGGTTCGCACCATTTGAATGACCTCGGACACGATGTCGTGGTGCGGTCGGCTCACTCCCGCGTTCAACACGAGGAATCCGAGGGGGATCTCGCCCTTCAATTGGTCGGCTACACCGATGACTGCGCACTCTGCGACGTCTGCATGGGCCGCGACGACTTCTTCCATGCCGCCCGTAGAAAGGCGATGGCCTGCCACATTGATGATGTCGTCGGTCCGGGACATGACGTACACGTACCCGTCGTCGTCGATGAAGCCGGCATCCGCCGTTTTGTAGTAGCCGGGAAACTCCTTCATGTACGAGCTCACGAAACGCTCGTCGTCATTCCAAAGAGTGGGCAGCGCGCCGGGCGGTAGCGGAAGTTTCACCACCAGTGCACCGGTCGTTCCCGCGGGCACCGGATGGCAGCCCTCGTCGACTACCTGCACGTCCCAGCCCGGAACGGCCACGGTCGGAGAACCGTGCTTGATCGGGAGTTGCTCTATCCCGAGACAGTTTGCGCAGATCGCCCAGCCGGTCTCCGTCTGCCACCAATGATCCACCACCGGCACACCGAGCTTGGACTCCGCCCATTTCAAGGTGTCGGGGTCCGAGCGTTCGCCGGCGAGAAACAACGAGCGCAGCGTGCTCAAGTCGTACTCTCCGATCAGTTCGCCTCGCGGGTCTTCCTTTTTGATCGCGCGGAACGCGGTTGGGGCGGTGAACAGACAATTGACGCCGTGTTCCGAGATTACGCGCCAAAACGCGCCCGCGTCGGGCGTGCCGACCGGCTTCCCCTCGTAGAGGATGGTGGTGTTGCCGTTGAGAAGCGGCCCGTAGACGATGTACGAGTGGCCGACGACCCAGCCCACGTCGGACGCGGCCCAATAAACGTCGCCAGGTTGAACGCCATAGACGTTCTGCATCGTCCACTGCAACGCTACCGCGTGACCACCGTTGTCGCGTACCACGCCCTTTGGAATGCCGGTCGTCCCGGATGTGTAGAGGATGTAGAGCGGGTCGGTCGCTTCGACTGGGACGCAGTCGTGGGGTTTCGCGGCAGCCACTGCATCTTGCCAGGACGAGTCGCGACCCTCGATGAGCTCGCACTCACAAGTTTCCCGCTGCCGGATGATGCAGTTCTGAGGCTTGTGCTTCGCGAGCTCGATGGCCTGGTCGAGCAGCGGTTTGTACTCGATGACCCGGACACCCTCGATGCCGCAAGAGGCGGAGACGATGGTCTTCGGTTGCGCGTCGTCGATGCGAGTCGCGAGCTCCTGGGGAGCAAAGCCACCGAAGACAACCGAGTGCACCGCGCCGAGGCGTGCGCAGGCGAGCATTGCGATCACCGCTTCCGGGATCATCGGCATGTAGATGAGAACGCGATCGCCTTTCGTTACAGCGTCCGCAGCGAGCGCGCCGGCGAACAGTGCAACTTCGTTTCGAAGCTGGCGATAGGTGTACGTGCGACGCGTGTGTGTGACGGCGCTGTCGTAGATCAGTGCCGCCTGGTTGCCGCGAGTGGCGACGTGCCGGTCGAGCGCGTTGTAACAAGTGTTGAGCTGGCCTCCGGCGAACCAGCGGAAGAATGGTGGATTGGAGTCGTCGAGGACTCGATCCCAGGGCTTGATCCAGTCGATGCCTTCGGCGACTTTGCCCCAGAAGCGTTCTGGGTCCTCGAGTGAACGACGCCGGGTTTCGTTGATTGAGGTCATGACCATCTTCTCCGGCGCGCCAGAATACCGCCGCCGTTGACCGATTGCGAGCATGATCCGCGAGTGTGCGGGTTGACTTCGGCCCGGAGCTAGGCAGCATTCTCACTGGAGAAACTTCGATGACACGTAGAATTTCTTATCGTACGAGTGTCACCTCGCTTGCATTTGCCCTCGCACTTGGCGCCGCCGTCACAGGCTGCACGGCAAGCCAAATTTCGAGCGACGGCGCGAAGGTTGCGGTCCTCTACGACGAGCCCGTTGGGTGCGAGAACTTGGGCGTAGTCATTGGACGCGGTGGCGGGATGACCGGAGCCTACTCGAAGCCCAGCGTGAACCAACAGTCGGCTGAGAACAACGCCATCAACGAGGCGGCCAAGCTCGGTGCAACGCACCTCTTGATACACCCGGAAGAGGTGGAGCAGGGCAACGACGCCGATCCGGACTACCAGGATCCGACGCCGACCATGGAGATGGCGCACGGAAGTGGGACCGGTTCTACCGTGAGCGTGGCTGCGACTGCGTATCGGTGCGCCCTCGCGACCCCTGCGACGAAGAGTTCCATGTCGATTCGCTCGGGCTCGGCGTTTGTCGAGGTCAAGGCGCCGACAGCCATCGCATTCGCGCCGCTAGGGGTCTTGAAGCGCGTCGTCGTATATCGACGTGTGCCGCTTCCGTCGGGCACCGGGATGGGTGAAGACGAGGTTTTCGTCATCGATGAGCAAGAGCGGATCCTTGAGGTGACGGGCTCCTTGGAGCAAGTCGTAGAGGACCCGATGAAGTACATCCCGACGCATCGAGTCGAGTTCGTCGGCGAGCTCGGCACACAGTCGCTCCTCTACGGTTTCGGTTACCTTCAATACGCGGGCAAAGTGTATCGCCTGACGGACGGCAAGTTCGAAGAGATTCTGAACCTGCGCGAGGACGTCAAGGGACCTGAAGTCGAAACAGACACCCCCCTCGAGGAGACGACTAGCGGGGGGGAAGCGCCCTGACGAAGCGGCGGAGGCGCGAGATAGCGCCGGGCATGTGCGGGATGAATCCCATGTGGGTCGTCCGGTACCAATGGATTTCGGGTTCACCCCAGCGCCCCCACATCGTTCGGAGGACGTCCGCGTCGAAGAAGTGATCTTTCTCGGCCGCGAATAGAAGCGTTCGTTCGACCGGAAGCGCCAAAGTGAGGTCGTTCCATCCGATGCGATCGAAGAAGCGCGCGAACTCCTCGGGCGACCAGCCAAACGCGGAGAGGTCTTTGCGCATCGCACCGAGCACCGGGGCATCTCTCAGAAGCGCCCCCATGTCCATGTGTGCGATGAAAGGCGCCGCGAAGTCGAACCTAGGTTCGATGCACGCGAGTGTTGCGGAGAACGCGCCGCCGAGCGAGATCCCAGCGACGCCGACCGGCGTGGACGACTCCTCTAGCATGATCGACAAGAGCGTTCGCGCATCGATCAGTGTTTGCCGTATGGCCTCGAAGCTCCGCACGACGTCCGCGCTCCAGAAGCGCTCGCCACCGTAGGCGGAACCGCGCGGAGTCCTGCGACCGTGGTAAGGGGGCTGAAGGTGAACGATCTCCATGTCCAAAGCTCGTGCCATCCCACTCAGCAGCGTGAACTCCTCGATTACGGTCTCAGGCTGCATGTAGCCGTGGATGTAGAGTAAGCGCGCGCGCGGCTCCTTGCCCTTCGGCCTAATCCTTCTTGCGTACACCGTTTGATAGCGGCGGCGACGACAATGGTAGTGTTCGGCGAAGCGGGGCTCGATGGGTTCGTGGGGCGACGCGAAGAAGAGATCCTCGCTGTCGAACCCTGGCAGCGACCAGCGGGCGCGAGAGCGAACTCGAGGAAGCGCAACGGGTGCTGGAAACAGCTCTTCCGCGCTGAGGCCTTCGTATGCGGACAGGCGATCGAGCGTATTGTGCGGCCGACTCCGAAACGCTTGAAGCGGTCGGACGAGAATGCCGGTCGCATCATCGATATTCGGCACGGTGCGGTTCCTTCACAAACGTCGATGATGTCGGGCACGATGCCGTCCTGTCAATCGATCTGCTGCCGAGTCGGCCTCCACGGCCCGATGAAGTACCCATCTTAGGTTCTTGCGACTGCTGTAGGATCGCCCCAGACTCCGGCCGTGGCAGACGACGAAGCGCGCATCCTATTGCTCGAGGGAATCCATGAGACCGCGGTTGAGAGCTTCAGGGCGTCGGGCCATGCCAACGTCTTGCGGCTCACTCGTTCCCTCGCGGGCTCGGATCTGCTCGAGGCGGTCGCCGACGTGGACTACATCGGCATCCGCTCGAGAACACATCTAGATAGTGCTGTCTTCGACGCCGCCAAGAAGCTGAAAGCGGTTGGCTGCTTCTGCATCGGCACTAACCAAGTCGACCTAGACGCTGCGCGCCGCATGGGTGTCCCCGTCTTCAATGCGCCGTTTTCGAATACGCGAAGCGTGGCCGAGCTCGCCATCGCATACATCATCCTCTTGATGCGCGGCATTCCCGAGAAAGCGGCTCGCGCACGGCGCGGAGAGTGGGCCAAAACGGCAGTCCGTGCCTACGAGGTGCGCGGCAAGCGTCTGGGGGTCGTTGGCTACGGTCGAATTGGCAGCCAGCTCGGCATCCTTGCCGAGTCGCTCGGCATGCAGGTCCTTTACTACGACGTGGAGCACAAGCTTCCTCTGGGCAATGCAAGGCCAGTGAACAGCTTCGAGGAACTGCTGGCCGAGGCGGACGTCGTCAGCCTTCACGTCCCCGAGACTCTCGCCACTCGCAACATGATCGACGCCGAGGCGATTCGAGCGATGCGGCCCGGCTCCCTGCTCATCAACGCCGCCCGCGGCACGGTTGTCGACATCGATGCGCTCGCGGGCGCCCTCGAATCCGGTCAGCTCCGTGGGGCTGCGATCGACGTTTTTCCGATTGAGCCGAAGTCCAACAAGGAGACCTTCGAGTCGCCCCTCCGGCGTTTCGACAACGTCATTCTCACACCTCACATCGGTGGCGCGACTGAAGAGGCGCAGCTCAACATCGCGCGCGAGGTCGCGGCGAAGCTCATCAAGTACAGTGACAATGGGTCGACCGTCTCGGCCGTGAACTTTCCTCAGGTGGCCATTCCCGACCACCACGACCGGAGGCGACTGCTGCACATTCACAGGAACGAGCCTGGCGTCATGGAACGGATCAACCGCGTCTTTTCCAGCCACGGCGTCAACGTCGCTGCACAGTACCTCGAGACCCATGCAGATGTCGGGTACGTGGTCATGGACATCGAACTCGACGACGCCGGCCCGCTCCTTCAGGAGCTCAGGTCGATTCCGGCGACGATTCGGGTGCGGATCCTTCACTGAGGGTGCTTGCGTCTTCGCCGTCGGCTTGGTCGACCCAGGCCATGAAGACGGTGTAGCCGATCGATAGAACGACGGCTCCGATGAACAGTCCGAGGATGCCGCCGGCCATGAAACCGCCGAGCGAGCCCATGAAGAGCACCAGCATAGGGGTACTGGAGCCACGGCCCATCAACATCGGCTTCAAGACGTTGTCGCTTGCGCCGATCATGATCGCCCAGATCGCAAAGAGCACTGCGGGGGTCGTGGAATGGGTGCTGAACACGTAGGCGATCACCGGAATCAACACGATGAGGGAGGGGAGCTGCATAACCGCCAAAAGCAACACTAGAAGCGCCCATAGCCCTGCGCCCGGTACGCCAACGACGAGCATGCCAACACCGGCAAGCACGGATTGAATCACCGCGACGCCAATCACACCCCGAATCACGCTCTGAACGCTCGCGCCGACGAGGTTGGCGAGCTCGGGGCCACGTTCACCGGCCACGAGTGTCGCGACCTTGTAAACGACCTCCAGCCCCTTGTCGCGCACGGGGAGCAAGGCGCCGCCGATCACGATCGCGACGATGAACATCACGAGACCCAGGCCGAGGTTGCCCATCGTCTCGATCAGCCAAAGGCCAATGTCTTTTAGATAGGGTCCCAGCTTCACGAGCACGGACTCCAGGTTGCGAGACGCCGCGAGCCACGCGTCGTAAAGACGCTCACCTACGATCGGCCAGTCGGCCAGTTGTTCCGGCGGAGGCGGCACCTTGATCTCGTCTGGATCGAACGTATGCGTGAGGTCGGTCGCGGTCTCGACCAGGTTGATGCCGAGTGCGATGGTGGGGAGCAGCAGCGCGAGAAGAATCGCACCGAAGAGCACGACAGCTCCGAGGGCGCGTCGCCCTCCGACTGCGTGCGTGACCACCTCGTACGGCTTGTTGAACGCGATCGCGATCACGATGCCACCGATGATCGGGTTGATGAACGGCTCCAGCACGCGGAGGCACAGAACGACGAGGAACGCGAGGAGCGCGATTCGTACCACCGCCTTCGTCAAACGGGCTTGGAAGAGAGCGTCCCCGTCAGGGGCTTCGCTGGAGGCCATCAGCTTCCTCCGACCCAGAGGAGCGCCTCGTCACGCTGCTCCATCGTGAATGCTCGAACCTCGGCTTCGATGAAATGCGAGGAAATGCGCGGTATTAATGAGAGAACTCGGTCCCCGGTGACAAATGCGATCCTTCGGATCTTCCGATGGTGCTCACGCACGAACCGGACGTGTGATGTCAGCGCGGCCACATCGTCCCAGCCGGGGAAGTGCTCAGCCACGATCATCAAGCCTGCGAGACCACCGGCCTTTTCGATGAACGGATCGACCTCTGCGCTTAGGCGCTCGAAGTCGGCGGCCTCGAGCTCGCCTCTCGGCTCGAGCACGAGAACTGCCTCGTTCTCGAGAAGGTCGAACGCGAGCTCTCCTTTGGAGGCTGGCTCTGAGACCCAGGCGCGAGCATCGCCAAGCTCGTCGTCGTCGAAGACCCGAACCTCTCCGGGAAAAACAAAGCCGAACGCCTTGATCACGTTTTCCATCCAATCGACATCGGTGACTACGGCGACGCGCTCGAAGGCGGTCAGGTGCTTCATGCCGACCTTGGCGTCTTCCCAAGCCGCACTGCCCGTGTAGCCTTCGAATCCCTCCGTCACCACGTAGAGCAGGCGCACCTTTTTCTGGCGCGCGAGTTTCTCTTCGAGCGCGGGGACGAGGACGTTCTTGTAGTCGTCGCCGGTCACCTCGCCGGTGGCCTTGAGACCAAGCACGTGCTCCGGCAGGTCGTTCATCACCTCGATCATTCTGCGTTCCCTTTCGATCGGCGCGGCGGTAGCGCCAAGGCCGAAGTATGGCATGCTCCGCGAATCATCATGAGTGACAAAATTACAGCAAATAAGGTCGTAACTCTGGCCTATATACTTCGCGATGACGAAGGTGAAGTCATCGACCAGTCCGCCGACGGAAGCCCGCTTCTGTACTTGCACGGCGCGATGAACATCGTGCCCGGACTCGAAGAGCAGCTCGAAGGTGTCGGCCCAGGTGAGACGGTCAAAGCCACCGTGTCCCCAGAGAAGGGTTACGGTCCGAGAGTCGGCGAAGCGCAGGAAGTGCCGCGGAAGCTATTCCCCGAGGACGCGGAGCTCGCCGCTGGCATGCAGGTGCTCGCGCACGACGATGAAGGCCGGCAGATTCCATTTTTCATCACCGGCATCGGCGAAGAAACGGTCACGGTCGATCCGAATCATCCCTTGGCTGGTGAGACTCTCCACTTCGAGGTCACGGTCGAGTCCCTTCGAGACGCGACCTCCGAAGAGATCGAGCACGGCCATCCCCATGGGCCGGGCGGCCACCACCACCATTGAGCGCTAGAACACCATCTGCAACTGCAGATTGAGTCGAAAACCGTTGCGTCCACCGGTGTTCCACAGCTGGTAGACCCACGTCGTTTCGGCCGTGACCTTCAGACTATTGCCGATGATACGCGAGGTTCCCGCGATGCTGAGTTCCTGGTTCGTGGTTTCGTCTCCGTTGCGTCCGTACTGAATGGTCGCCTGATCGGGGTCGGTGGCGTTCGCAATCTGGTTCTCACCGTAGCTTCGCGCGTCGCTGCGCAGCCAGGGTGTGAGGTACGTAATACTGTACCGAAGCGCGAGCTCCCACATCAAGGTGAAGCGATACCCCGACTCTGCCATGAAGCCGAGAGGCCCAAAGCGGATCTTCCCCCCCTGCCAAGGCTTGTACCAAGCGAGGTAGCTGATGGCGTTCACGTACATGCCGCGGAACTTCCCGAGCCACTCGGCGGAGAGGCGAACTCCCAGGTCCTCTGTGGCTACGGGGCGCGCATCCCAGGCGAGGCCGGCACCTATGCTGTGTCGTAGGTGCTTGGTGCGGAGCACATCACTATTGCTCGCAGTGTCGATGTCTCCGAAGTTCTTCGCCACGCGCAAGGCAATCTCGGGGTGAAAGGCGCTCACCACCTCGCCGAAACCGAGGTCCGAGGCACTCAGGGGCACTTCTCCGTACACCTCCGTAATGCCCACGGCGTGGGCCGCACGCGCGTTGACACCACTAAACAGGCCGATCGCATACTCGAGGTCGAAGAAGCCCCCGCTTGCCAGCATCTCCCCGCCAACCTGGCGCTCGGAGCCGAACATTCGCGTGGTCGGCGCCCAATCTGCGAAAGAGAGAGCGGCGAAGGACTGCGCGCGATAGCGGTCGTAGGGGATCTTGAACTGACCGATGCGGAAGGTCGCGAACTTGAACCTCGTAAAGGCGAACCACATATCGATGAGCTCGAAGGCGCTCGGCGTGAGGTTGATCTGAAACCGGCTCGTGATGCGTCCTTCGATGAACGAGCTCGACAGCGAGAAGCGGATGCGGCGGAACTCGAGTGTCTCGCTCGAGGCGCTTGGAAAGCCTGCAGTCTCGAACTGCTGGTCGTACTCGAACTCAATCTGGGTCGCGAAGCCGATGCCGATCCAGTCGTTTCCCTTTCCGACCGAGATCCGCACTGGACCCAGGCGGGTCGGGAGGCGCCGATCGTCGGGGATGTCGATGTCCGTCTCCGAAATGGCGGTCGTGCTCGGCTCGGCTGCCAGCGTATCGCCTGAGCCTGCGGAGACGTCCGTGCTGCCGCTCTCGGTCTCCCGCGCGACCTCGAGCGTGCGCTTGCTTCGGTGCTCGCGCTCGTCTTGTTTGTCGAGATCGGCCTCGATGCAATCGAGGTCACAGCCCTCAGGTTCGCCGACGTCAGCCCCCGTTTCATCCGATGGGGCCGCCTCCGGTTCGGTCAGCGAGGGCTCGCCTCCGAGCTGCTCGTTGTCCGCCAGCTGACCATCGCGCTTGACGAAGGGCTCCCGCTCTTTCTTGGCCGGGGCCTCTTTGGCCGGATCCTCTTCCTCGCTCGATTCAGCCGTGGTTCCCGCGTCCTGCGCGAAAACGCCCGATGCGCTCCCCAGGAACGCGACCACTACGATCAAGCGTATGAGAGAGCGCATCGGTCACAGCATGCCAGCCGCCGGAGCGGTCCGACTAGTTTTCCGAGTTTGAGATCTCTTCCTCGGAGATCTTCGCAGCCTCGATGTCTTCCGGACAGTACGGCATATCGTTCCACTCCTCGGCGGAGTAGACCCGCGTGAGGTCCGCGAAATGCGGCGATGCCGGGTCCGTCGACTGCGAGTAGGTCAGCACGGCGAAGGCGTCAGGACAGTCGGTCTCATCCCAAGTGACCGTCTGGATGTAGCTATTGCCCGCCGGGATGTTCGAGTAGCCCACCTGGTCGACGAAGCGCGCACTGATCACGCTGAACATGAACCGGCCCGAGCCACCGTGGATCGGGATCTGCTCGTCCTCGCCCACCGGACGAAACTGAACCTCGCCCCACTTTCGGTCGAGAGGAATGCCTCCGTCGACCATGAAGTCGACGCCCGCCCCGAGCGAGCTCTTGACGGCCTCCACGACCTCCGGATCCTCGTCATTGAGGGTGTTCGGCGTGTTGACTGGATCGGATACATCGAACGGTACCGCCCAGAGCGTGCTCCCAACGCCGGTGACCCGCCGCCAAAACTCGTTCCAGATCGTGGAACCTACGCTTTCCGTGTCAAAGCGACCGTCCCAAGTTTCGAGGATGTCGCACGCAGCTGCCGCCTCGGTCGGATTGTCGCTGTAGGGGCCCCAGTCGCTCACGTCCTGACAGATCGTGAGTACGTCGTCCCGAGTGAGCTCCTCGGCGATGTTGCGGTTGCCGTAGAGCATCTCCTGGACCCAGTCGATGGTGAAGCCGGGAGTCGAATCGAGCTCGTCGGTCCCCGCGATTCGCTCCTCCGCCTGCACGAACGCCTGTCGGGTTCGCAAGGACTGCTCGACGCCTTCGTTTCCGATGAGTGGCGAGAACCCTTCGAGCAGGCTGTCCGGGTTGCTGAGCCAGTAGCTGTCGTTGGAGTTCGCAACGTATGGAACGTTCGGGCCGGTCTTGAGCTTCGGCAGATTGTCGAAGCCGAGCAGACCTTCCGGACCGTCGGGGTCGGTGCCCCACTCGCACTCGCTCCGAGAACCATTGAGCGTGAAGACGCGGTTCGCTGTCAGAATCTGCGCGAAGAGGCTGTCGGCGCAATCCTCGAGCTTCTCGGCGCTCACGTTCGGAACGGTCGTGATGTCGGCGTAGTAGCCCGTGCCGTCGCGATCGGCCGCGATCGTATTGACCCAGGGAAGACCGATCAGCTTCAAGGAGTCTTCGAGCTCGGCAACGCACTTGGACTTGCCCATCTCGGTGAACTGATTGAGAGCACGGGTATTGTCGATGTTCGCATCGCCGATCGCGAACAAGGTATCCGTCGCAGTCGGCCAGCCGCCGAGCAGCTCGTTGACGGGGCCGAAATCGGCAATCGGGCCGTACTGGGTCATGTAGATCTCCTCCACACGGTCCTCGATGCTGCCGTCTTCGAGCTTCACCTGGATCGTGATTTCGAAGGTCTCGATGTCGCGAATCTCGTCGTCGAACATGTACTTCATCGGGTCGTCTTCGAGCAGCCGAAGCTCATGCGCGGTGAAGCGGCGCGCCGTCGAGACGGTGTGGGACCAGGCGAGGTCCTCGTTGAAGCCGATGTTGACGACAGGGACGCCCTGCAAAGACGCGCCCATCACGTCGTACACGCCCGGAATCGTGAGATGCTGAATGAACCAGCGCTCCGGTCCTTGCCAGGGGAAGTGAGGGTTGCCAAGCAGTAGCCCGTACCCCGTCTGCGACCCTTCT
>Ga0316187_10000259_pt1 | contig 38978 bp, 31 predicted proteins | sample CroRivburrow1_MG_FD_204927 | JGI IMG/M metagenome (GOLD analysis project Ga0316187, IMG submission 204927) | Coastal sediment microbial communities from Maine, United States - Cross River worm burrow 1 | ecosystem: Environmental > Aquatic > Marine > Coastal > Sediment | place: USA: Maine... | reverse complement strand
GTCTTGGGCTACCGAGATCGACGGTCGTTTCTTCGAGCTTCAGAACGGTGTCTGGGTCGAGCAAGGCGTGGATCTCAGGGAGCCGTCGATATCACTGGAGTTTTCAGAGGCTGCCAGCTCCGAGTGGCGGGACGAGTTGCCGAGCCTGACGGAATTGGAACTCTTGGGAGGTCCGGTTCGCTTACGAGCCGGGGATCAGCTGGTGCAGTTGGAGTTCGACCGCCGGTAGAGAGGCTATCGGCAGGCCTGGGGCCCGACCCCTCGGGCCGTGCGGTTCTGGCAGGCCAAGGACGCGTGCTAGCTCCACACCCCGACCCGCTTGACTTCGCACTTCTGACCGTCGATTTCCACTACGTCCCCTACCTTGCAGCCGAGCAGCGACTGCCCTAGATCGGAATCGTAGGAGATGATGCCCCGCTCGGGTGCGCTTTCCCACGGCCCGAGGACCGTCAGGGATCGGCTGTCGCCACTTTCGGACTCGAGCTCCAGGCTACTGCCAATTCGCACTTCCGAGGCGTCGATGCTGGACGAGTCGAACGTTCTGACTCTTCCCAGATCCCCTTTGAGAGCTTCCACTCGGGCCGAGAGGTACTCGTGTCTCTGTCGGGCGGATTTGTACTCGAAGTTCTCCCTCAGATCACCCATCGCCCGAGCCTCCTCGATGGCGCGACGATTGGCTGGAATCTCCTCGTCCAGGAGCTTCGTGAGCTCCTTGCGGCGGGATTCGATCGACTCCGCCGTCGCATATAGGGGAATCTCCTGGTCCGGCCGTAGATCGGGGAATCGCAGGTGCAGAGCGTTGATGAGCGGTTCCCGCAGGTAGTCTTCGAGGGCCGCTCGCTCGATGGCCGTCTCGGCCTGGATCGCGCGGTCCGGGGTGAGTCTGGACAGCAGGTGAGGCAGCGGGCCGCCGGTCTCGAATAGCCTCGTCAGCCTGGCGCGAAAGGGAGTGAACTCGGGCCAGTGCAGAGCCGAGATGATCAACTGGATCAAGCGCAGAGCATTGCGATCACCGAAAAGGGCGTCCGATTCCGCGTTCTCGGCCAGCCAGACGAAGGCTGCCGGCATTGGCCGTGGCTTGCTGATGAGATCGTCGATGAAGGCTTGGAGCTGCTCGTTCTCCTCGGTCTCCATCGACTGGGCGACAAGGGAGAGAAGTCGCGTTTCTTGTTCTCTTCCGAGGAGGGCGCGAAAGATCCTTCCCCAATCCGATCGGCTGGCACGGATCAGCTGCAGGGCCTGTTCTCTGAGGGAGCGGTCGTCGATTGCCGAAACGAGATCTGCCGGCTGTGGATGGGCCTTGACGATTGCCGTAGGCGAGGAATCACCGGTGGGTTCTGCACCCGCTCGTTCGAGGATCAGGGCGAGAGCCAGGGCGATCGACGGATCCCTGATCAGGGAGTCATCGACCAGCGCCTGCAGCTCGACGATCATCGCTGCCTTCAGCCCCTCCGAACGATCGGCGTTTCGACGGAAAAGCTCGATCTTCTGTTTCGGATCCGCCGCGGCAAACTCCCGGCGCATTGAAGCGATTGCGTCGGAGTCGCTGGCAGCCCAGCCGTAGCACTGACGGCTCCCGGAGCCCTCGGAGAGGATCTGTGGGTGCTTGCGGGCCGCTGACCACCAGGATGTCCATTCACTTTCGGTGACAATGCCGGTGAGAACCCGCCGAATATCTCCCGCTGAGCGGGGCTCCGGATAGCTACGCAAGAGCGCCAGCAGCAGTTCGCCCGGACTCTCGTCTTTGAGCCTCAGAAGCTCGTCGGGATCCTCCAGCTTTCGACGCAGAATGTGCCCCGGTGGCAGCGGCTTCAGGAGCTTGGCGGCGGCCCGAAAGCCCACCCTCAAGCCCGGTTGGTGCTCGAGATCGACCTTGAGGTTGTCTAGCTCGAGATTGACCTCGACGACTCTCCCCGCACCCTTGCCCTCCATCCAGACCGGTGCGCCGACCTCGAACCGCAGTAGCCGCCGCAACCTGTCGGCCTTGGTCCAGGTCTTCGGAATGTCTTCCCTGGCCCTCAGCAGCCCTACTTTCTCGATCAGGCCTTCCAGGCTGGGTGAGCCTTCATAGAGTTGTCGAACAGTGTCCAGGATGGCGGCATGGAGCTCGGCAGGATCCGGATAGAGCCAGTCTAGAGACCGCAGGATCTCCAGACGCGTCGGCCAGTTGCCGGCCTCGCGCACTTGATCTTCCAAGAGCTCGATGAGAAAGCGGGCTCGATCCTGCTCGTCAGCTTCGAAGAGGGCCTGCGCCACTTCGACGAAGTACTCGTGATCGGTTGGCTCAGCGGCCAGCCGCTCGAGCCACCGATCCTCGATGGCGTCGAACTCTCCCTCTTCGAGGAGCTGGTGGATTTCCGCCGCGTCGTTCATGCAGGCCCGGGATTGTACACCAGGCCGCGGATGAGGGTTGAGGCGAACGGGCTCTGCCCGTTCGATCTTTGAGGGCTTGGGGTCTTGAGGTCCTAGGCAGATAGTCATCATCTTGTTGAGGTCCGTCCGGGTGGTTCGCAGGCGGACGGCGTCGGCTACTCAGACTTTGACGGCCGGGCCGCCACCTCGTCTCGTCATCGCGCCTCTTCTGTTGTGCACTTTGATGGTCCTTGCGCCGCGCTCGACTCGGCGCCCCCTGTCGAACCACCCGAACGAACCTCTAGCGCCGTTAGAGGCCATAGGGGCTTAGGGGCGAAAGGGCCTAGGGGCGATTTCCAGCGTCACCGAGTTGTATGGCCGCGTGCGATGTCTTTCCAACGGTTGAGGGTTCGGCGTGGGGACCTCCAGGGGGTTGGTTGCTGTGGTAGGGAGGATAGCCCCCTGGGGGTCCCGCGTCGGACCCCTCGACAACGACCAGATGTCCTTGGGTCCAGCGTCTGCGGACCACCCGAATGGACCTCTATTGATGCAGGCCTGTTTCACAGCGGTCCGGCGGCCGAGAGGTTAGAGTACTTGCCCGATGGTTGAGGGGTCGAATCAGAGTCTGGCGGTTCGTCTGCGCGAGTCCGACGCAGACGAGCTGTTGCAGCTCCTACGGAAGCACGTCAAGGAGCTGGACGTGCCCGAGGTTCGGCAGGCGCTGCGCAACCCGTTTCTCACCCAGCAAGCCATCGAGCTCCTGTTGGACGAGCGTCGCCTGCTGGCGTTCTCTGAGATTAGGAAGGACCTTGTCTGCCATCCTCGGACACCGGAGGTCAGGGCTCGTCGGCTGGTACCCTCACTGTTCTGGCGCGACCTCTTGCAGATCAGCATTGACGGTCGTGTGCGACCCCAAGTGAGGCGTAGCGCCGACCTCCAGCTGCGAGAGCGTATCCATATTCTTTCTGTTGGCGAGCGGATGTCGATTGCCCGGCGCGCCAGCCCGGCGTTGATTCAGCAGCTACGGATGGATCCCGACCCGAGGGTTATCGGAGCTCTGCTCGAAAACCCCAGGTTGACGGAAGGCAGTCTGATGCCTTTGCTCGGTAGTGATCGAGCCAAACCCGAGATCCTGACGCTTGTCGCAAGGCACCGAAGATGGGGCATCCGCTATGGCGTGAGGTCCGCACTGTGTCGAAATGCGAGAACTTCGCCGGAGATTGTCCTGGGCCTCCTCTCACAGCTCAAGAAGTCCGACCTGAGGGCCGTTTTTCAGGACCGGCGCCTGTCGGTTGCAGTGCGCCGACGCGCCGGGACTCTCTTGGGCCATGAGCCGAGCTGAAAGTTTGACGGAAGGAGCATTTGACCCGGCCTCGATAGGTTCACTAGAGTAGCTTCCGGTAGTATTCTTCGATTCAGCGCCAGGTGGCTGCAGGGTGTTCGTCTGGGTGTGCGCGCATGTCCTCGACAATTCGACACAACAACCGACAACCGCCCTGGGAACAGGGTGCGGAAACCGATGTCATCTCCTTTGGGACCTGGCTTCGGAGGCAGCGCGAGCTGCGCGAGATCAGTTTGCGAGAGATCGCCGATGTCACCAAGATCAGCATCCGATATCTCGAAGCCCTCGAGCAAGACCGCTTCGACGTGTTGCCGGCACCTGTATTCGCGCACGGCTTCTTGCGGGAGTATGCCCGCTACGTCGGTCTCGATGCGGACGAAGTAGTCAACTCCTACCTGACAGCACAAAAAGAGGTCGAGCCCGATGAGGCGCTCGACGCCCCCGTCGTACGCCAGCGAGACGTGAAACGCCCCACCGGCACGCTCCTGGCTCTGGCCGCCGTGGGGCTGTTGGTAGTAGTCGCGGCGCTCGCCTACTTCGCTGAGTCGTGCCAAAGTCAAGATCGTTCGGAGCCACCGCCCATGGCAGCTCCGCTGACACAGCCAGCTCCGAAGCTATCTCCAGTTGTCGAGCCCGAGCCAGGACCTGTCTCGCCGCTGTTGGTCACGATCGACTTCTCCGAGGACTGCTGGATCGAAGCCACGATCGATGGAGAAGGACAGGTCAACGAGCTACACGTCCCAGGTGAATCGCTACGTATCGGCGCCCAGAAAAGGGTGAGCCTGACCATCGGCAACCCCGAGGCGGTGCGCATCGAGGTCAACGGGCAGCCGTTCCCTGTGTCGGCTCCGGCTGGCCAGGTGCTGCGGGGTCTCGAAATCGACCTCGATGCACTCCAGGCCGCGGATCAGACTGAACCGTGAGCGAAGACGGCTCGGCTCAGTCTCTGGCAGAGAGAGTCCTCTCCGGTGAGAATCGGGAGCTGCAACTCCTCATAGCCAGGGGAATGTTCCCTCTGCCAGTGGAGATGCTGATTCCACTGCAGATTCGCCTCAGCAATATCTCGGACGAAGAGGTCGCGGCAGCGGCCGTGGAGTCTCTGGGAAGTCTCGACCCCGAGATCACTGTCGCCGTCATCGCCGAATCCGACGAAGTCGAGGTGGTCTCCTATTTCGCCTCTCGGACCGATCAGGCTCTTCTGGCGGAGACGGTCATTCAGCATCGGCTCGTCTCCCCTCAGGTGCTGTCAGAAATGGCGGTCGTTCTGTCGCCCGAGCTGCAGGAGATTCTTCTGTTGCGTCAGGACGCGATTCTCGAGGAACCAACGATCCTGGAGCGGCTGGAAGAGAATCCCGAGCTCAGCTCCTACGCCAAGAGGCGAATCCGCGAGTATCGTGAGCACCTGCTTCCCCGGCAGCGAGGCGCGGCTTCGGAGGAAGCGGCCAAGGTCGAGCTGGAGGAGCCTACGGACGAAGAGATCGAGGAGGCGATCACCTGGGCTAGGAAGGAACCGGCGAAGGGCGAGATGGACGAGGTGACCGGCCTGAGCGAAGCGCAGATCCGGACGCTGCCGATTCCGGTCCGTCTCAAGCTGAGTCGGGGTGCCTCACGCACGCTGCGTAATATTCTGGTCAAGGACAAGAACCCCATCGTCGCTGTCTCGGTGATGACCGGCAATGCGATGGGCGATGGAGAGGTCGAGCAGATCGCCTCCAGCAAGGTGGTGGCCGAAGAGGTCCTCGAAGCGATCGCTCGGAGTCGGCAGTGGGGCAGAAGGTACTCCATCGTTCATACTCTGGTAAAGAACCCGCGTATGCCTGCCGGACTGGCGGCGCGCCTGGTTCCCCGCCTGGGCGTTCGGGACCTCAGGGTCTTGAGCCGGGACCGTAACGTCTCGGAAGTGGTTCGATCGACCGCTACCAGGTTGTATAGAATCAAGTCTAAGTGATGGATTGGCCATGAGCGAGAACTACTACACGATTCTGGGCGTGCCCAGCAACGCGACGACCAAGCAGATTCGCGAGCGGTTTCTGCAGCTGGCTCGTGAACAGCATCCTGATCGGTATGCCGCCGACGAGAAAGAAGAGGCGGAGGCCCAGTTTCAGAGGGTTACCCAGGCCTACAACGTTCTGGTCGAGCCCAATCAACGGCGCCAGTACGACCAGGAGGTGGCTCAACGCCCGGCAGGCTCTGACGCCGCCGTCTCTGGTCAGGCGGCTCGGGTCTATGTCAAGCGTGGGGCGGAGGCTTACAAGAAGAAGAACTACCAGCAGGCGGTGGAGTTCTTCGAGCGCGCAACTCAGGAGAGTCCAAGGGATGCTCAAGCGTGGCATTACTTGGCGCGGGCGTTGAATCACCGCTCGGCCTGGTTGTCGCGGGCTCTCGCTGCCGCTGCCAAGTCCTGCGAGCTGGACTCGATGAACGCGACCTACCTGAAGCTGGCTGGCGAGTTGGCCTCGCAGGCCGGGATGACCTCACGGGCGGAGAGGTACCTCCAGAACGCGCTCACCTTCGGCGGTGAGGACCCGGAGGTGCAGCTGGCTCTCGATCAGGTGCATAGGAACAAGAGGTCCTGACGTGGGCGAGGAGCGACAGCGGTGACGTTACGGGTAAGAGCAGCTGGACTGTCGGATGTGGGACGTACTCGCGCCCACAACGAGGACAGCTTCAGTGTCGACGTGGACAACGGCTTCTTTCTGGTCGCGGATGGTATGGGCGGTCATGGCAACGGCGAGGTGGCATCCAGTCTGACAATTGAAGCGGCGTCGGGCTTCCTTCGTCAAGGCGAAAATGCCGATTCTGAGGAGCAGTCGGAGAGCGGCATGGCGAATTCGATCTCTCGAACCCTTCGATCGGCCATCGAGGCGGGCCACGACAGGGTTGTCAGGGCAGTGGCCGAGGATGAGGCGCTGACCGGTATGGGGACGACCGTCGTCGGGCTGATGCTCGGGTCGCAGTCCGTGTCGGTGGCTCATGTCGGCGACAGCCGGGCCTATCTACTTCGCGATGCCGGCTTGCATCTGGTCACCGAGGATCACACCTGGGTCAACGAGCAAGTCAAGGCTGGCTACCTGTCCCAGGATCAGGCTCGTTCGCATCCGCTGAAGAGTGTCGTGACAAGGGCGATCGGTGGAGAGCACGACGTCGACGTGGAGGTGCAGGAGATCGAGGTGGAATCGGGTGATCTCTTTCTGCTGTGCTCGGATGGCCTTACCACGATGCTGAGCGACGAGGAGATTCGAACCCATCTTGTGACGGACGAGGATCTCGAGGATCGATGCGCCGCCCTGGTCCGGCACGCCAATGCCTGTGGCGGTGTCGACAACATCACCGTGATCCTGCTTGATATCGATGCCGACGGTGGTGCCGGAACGCAACCAACGGCGACCGGCGCAACCCCCGAAGACTAGCTGCCTGCCAAGCCTCTACCGCTCCTACTCTCCGTAGAGGTAACCGTTCCGCCCACGGACCTTGAACTCGGGGTTTCGAGTCCCGACCTCGACTTGCTGGTAGCCCTTCCGACCTCTCTCGTGTTCGGCGCTGTAGCTCAACAGGTAGTAGCCGTTGTTGTCCTCGACGACCTTGATGAGTGGCGTCTGGAAATTGACGAAATTGAAATAGAAGGTACCGTCTGTATCCGAGGACAGCAGACTCAGGACGTTCTCCATTTGATCCTGTCCGATGCTCTGATCGCCGAGATTCTTGAACCAGGAGATGGAGTATACGGCCACGTTGTTGTCATTCAAGGCTTGCATCATCGGAGGGTAGTAGCGAGGGTCGGGATAGAAGGTCCCGATATCGTTCTGGTAGCCGAAGCCGAAACTGAAGAGCAGCATGTTCTTGCGGCCAACGATGTGGCCTGCAGCCTCGGCAGTCAGGGACAACCCGCTGTAGACGCGACGTGTCTGCCTGCGGAGTTCTTTCCCCTGCGGCAGGTTCTGGCGCAGAGAAGGCCCTTCATGCATAGCCGTCCGTGACGGCCAGGTGCTTTCAGGGTCCCGCATCTTGGCGACACTCACCAGGGCGTCGACGAGCGCCTGTCGATCGAGGGTGAAGTCCTGGTGAATCTTCAGCTTGACGTCGTAGCTCAGAACGGCCACGTAGTCGTAGGCGAGAGTTTCTTCTTCGACCCAGATTTTCGCCCACCGAAGTGCGTCGAGGACGTTGCTTGTGATCGAGGGGTCCTCGAAGCGCTGGTCGTGAAAGAAGAGGATGAAGAAGCGGTCCGAAGGTACTTCGTCCGGCTGGACGCCCAATCGCTCTGCCACCTGGGCCGATTCGACGAATCGGCGATTGCTGTAGAAGGTGGCTGAAGTCACCTCGACCTCCTTGCCGCCGTCTTTGACAATGAAGTCGTCCGGTTGCAGACCCACGATGACGTTGCCGGACGGATCGGTGACCAGCACATCGAGGAGGACCTCGGTGACATCGATCTGCCCGCTGAACTCGGACTGGGGTTCATCCTGAGCCGACGAGCTCTGGGGAAGCATGAGCGCGATCGCGAGGGCCATGGTCAGGTAGGGTAGTGGTCGCATGTCGAGAGACTCCTTCTTGGAAATTTCCGAGGGCCTTTGACGCCAAATTCGGAGTTCGATCTGGGTCTTGGTGATTCAGACTTCAGGAGTTTTGCAATTTGCGGGCCAGTCGGAGAACCGGCAGTCCTCGACTCTCGAGAGTGCTGTCCGTAGGGAGCCGCAGCTGTGGCGTGGCCGGGCTATTCTGCAGGCTCCCGTTCCCTGTCTACCAGGAGACCCGGTGAGTGACATCTGGTGTGGACACTTCTGGGACTCCGGCCGAGCCATCATTTCGGTCGCGGACTAGCTGTAGGTGGCGTAGATGCCTCCACCCTCGACCGCTCTTTCAAGAGCCACCGAGGGTTGGAAACGCTCCCCGTTGTGCTCTGCGAGCTGGCGGAGAATTGTGACCAGATGCTCGGCCCCCTGGAGGTCTGCCCAGCGGCACAGACCGCCACGAAATGGCGGGAAGCCGGTCCCCATGATCATCGCCAGATCGAGCTCCGAAGGGTTCGTCACCAGGCCTTCCGCCAGGCACCGGGCCGCCTCGTTGACCATGGGTAGAACCATCCGATCCACGAAGTCGCCTGGATCGGAGGGTTCCTTGGGCGTCGCGAGGCCGAGAATTCGATAGACCGCCGGATCTGGTTTTGAGCGCTCTTGCCCATTGTAGAGGTAGAAGCCCGAACCGGTCTTGATCCCGAGACGCTCAGGCTGGGCCAGCTGGTCGGCCCAGGCCGGCAGCACGAGTCGGTCCGCGAAGGCCGCGGCCAGGATATGCGCGACCTTCACTGCTACGTCGATGCCCACGGTGTCGATCAGCGCCAAGGGGCCCATGGGCATTCCCCAGTCGGTCATCACCCCATCGATGTCCTCGATGGCTCGACCTTCGTCCAGCAGCCACAGAGCCTCGGTCATGTAGAAGGTGAGGATTCGGTTGACGAGAAACCCGGGACCGTCCTTCACTACCACGGGCGTCTTGCCCAATCGGCGGCACAGCGTAAGGACCGCCTGAACAGCCTGGTGGCTCGTCTTCGACCCCTTGACGACTTCCACCAGAGGCATCCGGTGCACCGGATTGAAGAAGTGCATTCCTACGACACGCCCCGGGTTGGGGGTGTCTCGGCCGATCAGGTCGATAGAGAGCGACGAGGTATTCGAGGCCAGCACGACTTCGGGACCCACCTGGTCGGCCAGTTCGCTGAACACCTGCTGCTTGACTCGCAGGTCTTCGACGATCGCCTCGACTACCAGCTCCACCCTCCGAAAACCCGAATAGTCGAGACAGGGCAGCAATAGGTTCATCTTCCTGGCCGCCTCGGGTCGAGTCAGGCGCCGCCGAGCAACCTGTTTTTCGAAGATCTCCTTGGCGTGGGCCATCCCCGTGGCCAGAGGGGTGGTACCCACATCCTTGAGGCGCACCGGGATATCCGCTCGGTCGGCGAGGATCTGCGCGATGCCACCGCCCATGACGCCAGCCCCGAGTACCGCCACCTCACGTATCGGCTGCTGGTCTGTCTCGAGGGAAGCACTTTCGCGCTTGGAGGCCTCCATCATCTTGAAGATGTGGATGAGGTTCTTGCAGACCGGGGAGACAGCCAGCTCGCCGGTGGCCCGTGCCTCCGCCTGCAGGCCGGCTTCGAGACCGCGACGCCTCCCGACCTCGACGACCTCGATGGCTTGCAGCGCTGCCGGGTAGTGTCCGCCCGTGCGTTTTAGAACCTGCTTCCGAGCCTGGCTGAAGACGACATCGCGGCCGAGAGGGTTGCTGTCGAGGAGTTTCGATTTCAGGTTGCTGCGTCTCCTCGAGGGTGGTCTTCCCTGCAGGACTTGTTCAGCGAAGGAGCGTACTTCGTGCAGGAAAGTGGGGTCCGGCAGCACGGCGTCAGCCAGACCGATCTTGAAGGCCTTCTTGCCGTCGACGGATTTGCCACCGAGGATGATGTCCAGAGCCGAAGCGAGTCCCGTGCGTCGTGGAAGCCGGCTGCAGCCACCCCACGCCGGGACGATTCCAATCCGCACCTCCGGGAGACCGATCCGCACATCCTGCCGATCGCTGATCAGGATGTAGTTGCCGGCCAGCGAGAGCTCCGTACCTCCACCGACACAGGTTCCCTGAATGGCGGCGATCGTAGGAAACGGCAATTTGTTCCAGGCTTGGAACAGACGCTGTCCCACCCGCGCACCCTCTTCGGCTGCTGCGGGGTCGGTTACGTCGGCGATCTCGTCGATGTCGGCCCCAGCCACGAAGTTGCCCTCTTTGCCGGAAAGCAGGACCAGACATCGGATGTCCTGGCTGGCGGCCAGCCTCTCGATGAGCTTCTCGAGCTCGCTGAGCACGGACCGCGTGAAGACATTGACCTTCTTGCCCGGCAGATCGAAGACCAGTGTCGCCAGACCGCTCGGCGGCACTGCCAGTTCAAAGGCTGAGGACATCGCGGGGGCCACTGGGCTCTCGAGTCAGCCTAGGTGGTCTCGTTGCCTACGTAGAGGTGGTCGATGACTGCAGAGTACTTTTCGTTGATGACCCGACGCTTGATCTTCTGCGTCGGTGTCAGCTCCCCGGTCTCGATGGTGAAGTCGTCGGGTAGCAGATGCCAGATCCGAATCTGCTCGTAGCGAGCCAGGTTCTCGTTGACGATCTTGATTTCTTCGGTGAAGAGCGCTTTGACCTGCTCGGTTCCGAGCAGGTCCGACACGTCGTCTGCTTCGATGCCCTGCTGGCTGGCCCACGCTTGCAGGGTGTCGAAATCGGGCACCAGCAGGGCTGCGAGGAGCTTGCGGCGATCCCCTATGACCACGGCCTGACCGACGAAGCGACTGGCTTTCAAAGCGTTCTCGATCGGTGCCGGGGCGACATTCTTGCCATAGGCGTTGACGATAATCTCCTTCTTGCGGTCGGTGATCTTGAGGAAACCACCGTCGTCGATCTCGCCGATGTCACCGGTATGGAACCAGCCCTCCGGGTCGATGGCCTCGGCGGTCTGCTCCGGGAGATTGTGATAGCCCGTCATGATCTGGGGACCGCGGGCGAGGATCTCACCGTCTTCGGCGATACGCAGCTCGGTCTCAGGAATCGCCGGCCCGACGGTCCCGAGCCTGACCCGGTTCTTGGCGTTGACCGTCAGAACCGGAGAGGTCTCGGAGAGCCCATAGCCCTCGAAAATCGGAATGCCGGCACCCCAGAAGAACTCGGCCAGATCGCGCGACAAGGGCGCGCCACCCGACATGGCAAACTCGAAGTTGGTGCCCAACCGGGCCTTGATCTTGCCAAACACCAGCTTGTCCGCGAGGCCCAGTTTGAGGCCGAGCAGACCCGAGGGCTTCTTTTCCTGCAGCCGATAAGGCAGTGCCTGGCGGGCGACCTCGACCGCCCACTGGAAGATTCTCTGCTTCAGGGGCGAGCTCGAGGCTACATTCTCCTGCACCTTGGCCGAGATCTTCTCGTAGACGCGAGGCACGGAGACGAAGACGTGCGGATTGACTTCCAGGAAGTTCTTGGCCACCGCCTGCACCGATTCGGCATAGGCGATGCTGACACCTTTGTAGAAGTAGATGTAGTCGACCATTCGCTCGAAGGAGTGCGAGAGAGGCAGGAACGAGAGCGCCGTCCAGCCGCCGTCGAGATCCATCATCTGTAATGAGTTGAGGACATTGGAGGCGATATTGCGGTGTGTCAGCACCACGCCCTTGGGATTGCCGGTGGTGCCGCTGGTGTAGATGAAGGTTGCGACGTCATCGGGCTGGCAGGCGCGAGCGCTGGCCTCGAACTCTTCGTCGCTCATCGGATCTGTTTCGAGCAAGAGCTGTTCGAGGGTGGTCGTCCCGGCGTTGTCGCCGCCTCCTATGAGCACGAATCGCGTGACACTCGGCATCTTGTGTCGTTGGCTCAGCAGACCTTGCAGGCGCTGGATACTCTCGACGAAGACGATTCTGGCTCCACAGTCGTTGATGATGTAGGCGGCCTGGTCGGGAGTCAGGGTCGGGTAGATTGGCACGAGAACGGCCCCGGAACAGAGCGTAGCGAAATCTACAGTCGGCCAGTGCGGGCCGTTCTCCGCCATCAGCGCTAGTCGATCGCCTTTCTTGACGCCAAGCTCCTGCAGAGCTTTCGCCAACCGCTGTACCCGATCCACCAGATCGGATGTCGATATCGGCCGGTAGCGACCTTCGGACTTGTGCTGCAGGCAGTCGGGCATCTCGAAGCTCGATGCCTTGAGAAAGAGCTCGTTGAGCGTTTGAATCGACATCGCATCCCCCCTTAATAGCGGTAGGCCTTCGGCTGTGGGAAAAGTCTACCGCAGTCGCGAGCCGTTTGCCCCGAGTGATCGGCTACTGAGGCTCGTTCTTGACCCTGCTTGGCGCCGGCGTTATTCTTCCGCGTCTCTCCCGTACTTCTCGCGCGACTCAGAACCTGGGCGAGCGAGTTCAGTACGTGGTTCCTTCGGGGCGTAGCTCAGCCTGGTAGAGCGCACGGTTCGGGACCGTGAGGCCGGAGGTTCAAATCCTCTCGCCCCGACCAATCTTCATCCCGGTAGAAGGGGGAACTATGTCCTCGAAGCGGTTCACTCCGTACATTCCTGCGGAAACCGACCTTCCGGAGTTCACCCTCAAGGCAATCGTCCTCGGAATTCTGATGGCGGTGGTTCTGGGTGCTGCCAACGCTTATCTCGGCCTCAAGGCCGGGTTGACGATTTCGGCGACTTTTCCGGCGGCGGTCGTGGCGATCGCCGCCTTTCGGCTACCGTTTATGCGGGGCAATGTGCTGGAACAGAACATCGCCCGGACCGCCGCATCTGTGGGAGAGGCTCTGGTAGCCGGAGCCATCTTCACCATTCCTGCTTTCTTGATCGCTCGCGTCGACGGGCAGCCAGTTTGGGAGGAGTTCGACTACTGGTCGAGCACCTGGATCATGCTGGTCGGTGGAGTTCTGGGTGTCCTGTTCGTGATTCTTCTGCGCCGCACCCTGGTGGAAGACGCTGCGCTGCCGTTTCCGGAATCGGCTGCCTGTGCCGAATTGGTCAAAGCCGGGCAGAAGGGCGAGAGTGGTGCCCGCTACGTTTTCGGCGCCATCGGGCTGAGCGCGGTGTTGGAGTTGTTCAAGAACGCCAGAGGCATCGAGTTGATCGCCTACACCAAGGAGTGGTTCCTGCGCTTCCCGCGATCGTTGGTCACTCATGGCAGCCCAGAGGCGCCCATGGGAGAGGTCGTGCATCGGGGGGGCGCTTTCATCGCCGCTCCAGCCGCCTCGCCGGCTCTCATCGCCGTGGGCTACATCATCGGGCCCCGGCTCTCGGCCGTGGCCTTCTCCGGCGGAGCTTTCGGCTGGCTCTTTCTGGTGCCGTTGCTGCTCTTCATCGATCCCGATCTGGCAGCACGTGTCGGCAGCTCGGAGGGTGCCGACGTAGCCGTGTCGGTGTGGCGCAACTACGTCAGGCCCATCGCCGTCGGAGCCATGTTGGTGGGTGCCGTGCACACACTGGTGGGCTTACGGGGATCCCTCTCACAGGCTTTTCGTCGGGTCCTGGCAGATTTCCGCAAGAAGTCCCTGGTCGAGTCCGAGAAGGACGCGGGCTCACGCCTCGAGGTGGATGTATCGCTGAAGTGGATCACCCTCGGGATCGTCGCCACGGTGATCCCGATGACCTTGCTCTATTGGCACTTCACACACAGTGTCGTGGGTGCCGTCGTGTCGGCGGTGATCATGACCATCACTGGATTTCTCTTCGCCGCCGTCGGCGGATATCTGGTCGGACTCATTGGTGGATCCAACCAGCCGATCAGTGGCTTGGCGCTGTCGACGCTGATCATCGCGGCTCTGCTCATGGTCGCCATCGGTGTGACCGGAGTCGGGGGAGTCGCAGCCGTGCTCGGAGTCGCAGCCGTGGTGTGCTGCGCTTCAGCCGTCGCGGGCGACATGATCCAGGATCTGAAGGTGGGACATCTGCTCGGTGGTACGCCGTGGAAGATGGAGGTCGCCGAGATGATCTCCACCGTTCTGGTGGCCTTCGTGCTCGTGTGGCCGATGGTGTTCCTGCACGCAGGTGTTCCGGGTGGGATCGGTGGAGAACACCTGGCTGCGCCGCAGGCAGGCTTGATGGCCCAACTGGCTACCGGCATCGTCGGTGGCAATATGCCCTGGGCACTGATCGGCATAGGCATAGCCTTTGGCTTGGCCCTGGTGCTGATCGATTCGCCATCGCCGATGCTCATCGCAGTCGGCATGTACTTACACTTCGATACGACCGCGGCCATCTTCGTAGGCGGCATCTTGGCTTGGATCGTGGATCGCATTCGCAAGCGGCGAAGCTTGAGCGACCAGGCAGCGTTGGCGTCGGAGAACAAGGGGATCCTCGTGGCCTCCGGCCTGATCGCTGGTGAGGCGCTCATGGCAGTGGTGCTGGCGGCACTCTACTTTGCGTTGCCGCCCGACCCTCCGGGGGGCATCAGTTCCATTGCGAGCTCGTGGCTCGGTTTCGACACCAGTGGTCTGCTGGGAGCCTGGGGGGGATGGCTGGCCCTCCTCCTCTTCGGAATCGTCGCCTGGGCGCTCGTCAAGCTGCCTCTCGAGGATACCGATGGCTGATGGCGGAGGTGGACCCAATTCGACTCGTGGTAGGCGTTTGCTTGCCACTCGTCCCTGCTTCTCTTATTCTGGGGCGGTTCTCGATGAGACGTTGCGCCAAGCTTTGAGGAGGTTCATGTGATCTACGTGTGGGCGATTGCCATCTATCTGTTGTTTCTGGTTGGAGTAAGCGTCTCCAAGAGCCGCAAGGTCAAGACGCAAGACGACTTCATGGTCGCCGGCAGGGGAGTCACGGCGATGTTCCTCGTCGGTACCTTGGTCTGTACCTGGATCGGCTCTGGGAGTCTTTTCGGAGGCGCCGGTCGGGCATTTCGCCAAGGCTTCTCAGCCCTCTGGATGAGTGCCGGTGCCTGGCTCGGCCTGGCCATCGTCTACTACCTGGCTCCTCGGGTTCGCAAGATTGCTCAGTACACGGTGCCGGACATCTTGGAGACGCGCTACAACGCCGCTTCCCGTGTTCTGGGGACGATCGCGATCGTCATCGCCTACCTCACCATCGCCGGCTATCAGTTTATCGGTGGCGGCAGGCTGCTGGAGATTGTCACGGAAGGAGCCATCAGCGCCGACACCGGCAAGATCGTAGTCTGCGTCCTGGTCGTGCTCTACACCGTCCTGGCCGGCATGTCTTCGATCGTCGCCCTGGACGTGTTCAACGGCATTCTCATCACTCTGGGTGTGATCATCGCCGCGCCTCTGGCGCTCAAAGGGGCGGGTGGTTGGGAAGGTCTGACGAACACTCTCCCCGAGACACACTTCACGGTTTTTGGCGCCCCCGGCGTAGCCGCGGCGCTGGGTCTCTTCCTGCCCACGTTCTTCCTCCTGCTGGGTGAGAGCAGCATTTATCAGAAGTTCATGTCGGCCACGGATGGAAAGGCTGCTCGTCGGGCCGTAATCGGCATGATCGTCGGGGTGATCGTTATCGAGACCGTTCTGGATGCCACCGCCATCTTCGGTGCCGGTCAGTACTGGACCGACGCCGCCTTTCGCACCGCCGACGGGGCGTTGAATCGAGCCACCACGGAGACCATCTTGCTGCAGCTGGCCTTCGAAAAACTGCCGTTGATGGCTGGCATTCTCCTTCTGATCGGGGGGTCGGCGATCGTCTTTTCGACCGCCAACACCTTCCTCATGGTTCCCTCCACCAACTTGACTCGCGACATCTACCAGCGGTTCATCCGGCCAGATGCCAGTGACAAAGCCATCATCCGTTTCCAGCGCGTCTCCATCCTCGTGCTGGCAGGTGTGACCCTGCTGGTGACGACCCAGTTCGAGAACATCCTGGACATGGCGCTCTACGCCTACACGATGGTCGGTGCGGCAGTGACCCCGGCTCTGCTCGCTGCTTTCTTGTGGAGGCGCGTGACTGCCATGGGCGGAATGATCTCCATCGCCTCCGGAATGCTGGGAACGATCGTCTTTGCGGGTCTCGCGAGGTTCGGATTGGAAAGTCTGCCCCTGGGGTTCATGGACCTGCCGTTGGACTACGACTACATCATCTATCCAGCTGGCTTCCTTTCCTTTGCGTCTCTGATCATTGTCAGCTTGTTGACGCCACCGTCTCCCAAGGAGAAGTGGCAGCCGTTCTGGGAATAGCCCTGCGATCCTCCGTCGAGGTTGGAACAGCCTCGGTCCGGCGGAGACACCAGGCGGCCGAGAGTGAATTTTCGAACCAGCGTTACTGTTACACCCTGAAGAGGAGCCGTTCGAAGCAGGATCTCGAAGGCTAAAGAGGTTGCCGTCATGCAAGAGGTTCGAAGAACTGCGGTCGCTGGTCTCTTCTATCCGAGCTCACCCCTGGAGCTCTTGTCCATGGTGGAGGGGTTCCTGCAGAAGGCCCCCGGTAGAGCGGGCGCGGAAGCAGTCCCCAAAGCGGTGATCGCCCCTCATGCCGGCTACGTCTATTCCGGCCCGATCGCGGGCTCGGCTCTGGCGCCCCTGGGGCAAGAGGCCGAGCAGATTGAACGCATTGTACTCCTGGGCCCTGCTCACAGAGTTCCGGTGCGTGGTCTCGCACTACCCGGTGTCGACGGTTTCGAGACGCCACTGGGCGTGGTGCCGGTCGATGCCGAGCTGGTCGATCGGGTCCTCGACCTGCCGCAGGTCGTAGTCAGCCGAGGGGCCCATGCCCCGGAGCACTGCCTGGAGGTGGAGCTTCCGTTCTTACAAGCGACGCTCGGATCTTTCAGCATCCTGCCGCTGTTGGTGGGCGATGCAACACCCGGCGAGGTAGCCGAAGTTCTGGAGCGTGTTTGGGGTGGTTCCGAGACGCGTATCGTCATCAGTTCTGATCTGTCCCATTACCTCGAGTACTCGCAGGCCCGGCGGTTGGACGAGGGAACTGCCGAGGCGGTCCTGGCACTGCGGTCACCCATCTCCCCAACCCAGGCCTGTGGGGCCGGAGCCATCAATGGCTTGCTGGTGGCAGCAATTGACCACGGCTTGACTGCGAGCCTGTTGGACCTACGAAGCTCCGGCGATACGGCTGGCGATCGGTCCCAGGTTGTGGGATACGGTGCCTTTGCGTTTGCCGAGCCGGCCTGAGGAGGAAACTTCCCTGAGTGATGAGCAGCGAGGAGAAGTCCTCCTCAGAATCGCGCGGAACACCCTGCTCGAGTTATTCGATACGCCTGTCGAGGCAGTGGAGATAGAGCCCTGGCTCCAAGAGATCGGAGCCTGTTTCGTGACGCTTCGCAAGGGGCCCGGATTGCGCGGGTGCATCGGCACGATCCTGCCTCACCGACCCCTGATCGAGGATCTGCGCGGCAATACCCTTGCCGCTGCCACGCACGATCCCCGATTCCCCGCGCTAGCTAGGGAAGAGCTGGACCTGACGGTCATCCAGGTGTCGTTGCTGTCGCCTCTTGAGTCGATGCAGTTCGACAGCCAAGCGGACCTGCTTCGGCAGTTGAGACCAGGGATCGATGGCCTGGTGCTGGAGCACGGTCGTCACCGAGGAACATTCTTGCCAGCGGTGTGGAACGAGCTACCGAATCCGGCGACGTTTCTCGATCAGCTGAAACGAAAGGCAGGCCTGGCGGCGGATTTCTGGTCGCCGGAAATCCAGATCCGCCGCTATTCGACCGACAGTTGGAGCGAGGTGGGCTGACGGCTGAAGGAGTCCTCACTCGGCCCTGAGAGCTTCAATGGGGTCGAGCGTCGCGGCGCGTCTGGCCGGCATGACTCCGGAAAGGAGGCCGACGGCGAAGCTGACTGTCACCGCCAGTCCGACGAACAGGATGGGTGTCTGAACCGGTAACCCGGGTACGGCGACCCGCAGCAAGGCACAGAGCCCGAGGCCACCGGCGATTCCAATCAGCCCACCGAGAGTGGATAGAGTCGCGGCTTCCGTGAGAAAGACCAGCTGCACCTGTCTCCGTGTGGCGCCGATGGAGCGGATGAGGCCGATTTCGTTCATTCGTTCGCCGACGGCAATCCACATCATGGTGAGAATCCCGATCACACCCACCAGAAGGGAAACACCGCCGATGGCTCCCACAGCCATGGTGACGATGTTCATGATGTTGCCGAAGACCTCGAGCATGGCAGCTTGCGAGGTTATGGCGAAGTCCTCCTTGCCGCCATGTCGGTCGGTCAAGACGCTTCGCACACCTTCTTCCACTTGTTCTAGCAAGCTGGCATTGGTGAACGTCAGATCGATCTCCATGAGCTCGTCCATGTTGAAGATCTTCATGGCGGAGGCCACCGGGATGTAGGCTGCGTCGTCCAGATCGAATCCCAGGAATTGACCCTTGGCCTCCATCAGACCGACGACCCGGAAGCGGGATCCGCCGATGCGTACGAACTGACCCAGCGCATTGCCGTTGCCGAACAGCTCTCGCTTGAGTTTCGGCCCCAGCACGGCCTGGGCAACGCCGCGACGAGGATCACCCGATGGCCAGAAGGAGCCGACTCGAACGCCCCACTGCCAAACGGCCGCTACCTCGGGGGTGACTCCGTAGACAAAGACGCTTCGACCCCTTCCCCCGCCTTCGACGCGGGCCGATCCGAAGGTCATCGGTACGACCTTCTCGACACCGGGAACCCGAGTCAGGGCCTCGGCATCGTCGATGGTCAGTTTGTGGGTCGTGCCGCCGAGAGCTCCCGGCAGACCCGAGGTCTCGGATTTGCCTGGGTTGATGCCGATGAGATTCGTGCCGAACTGGGTGAACTGAGACACCATGTAGGCACGGGTGCCCTCGCCGATGGAGGTGAGGAGAATCACCGACGCGATACCTATGGCGACTCCCAACATGGAGAGGACGGACCGAAGGCGATGCCCTCGTATGGCCCTCAGGGCCAGGAAGATTAGCTCTCGCATGACTTGACGCTCTCGACAGGCCGCGCGAGAACACGGGGTTCAGTGGCCCTGGGCTGAGGAGTTGCGACGTTCACGATCATCGGCCCGCCAGTGCCACGACGGGGTCGAGCCGACTCGCGCGACGTGCCGGCAGGAGCCCGAAGGTGACGCCCACTGCTATGGCAACCGCGAGGGCGGCCGCCACTGCCCAGTTGGGCGCAGCGGCAGGAAATGCCGGATAGATCCTGACCAGCGCTCCGATCGCCAACCATCCCACCACGAGGCCGATCAGCCCTCCAAAGGTGGAGAGTAGGGCCGCCTCGGTGAGGAAGACGGAGAGGATCTGACGCCTGCCGACTCCCAGTGCCTTGAGCAGCCCCACCTCCCTGGTGCGCTCGGAGACCGAGACCAGCATGACATTCATGATGCCGATTCCGGCGACAGTCAGGGAGATGGCGGCGATGGCGCCCAGCGCCAGAGTCAGAGCGCCCAGGATGCCCGAGAACGTTGTCAGCAGGGCGTCCTGACTGATGACCGTGATGTCCTCCTCGCCATGACGCTCGGTGAGCAGCCGGCGGGACTTGTCGCGCAGCATGTCGATGTCGGCGTGGCTGGAAGACTGGATCAGGATTCGGAACAGTGAGGTCCGATTGAATATCTGCATGGCGGTGGACACGGGCACCATCGCCAGGTCATCGAAGTCGACGCCCATCTTGACACCCTGCCATGCCAGAACACCCACGACGCGCATGCGCCAGCCGCCGACTCGAACGATCTGCCCGACAGGGTCTTCACCGGCAAAGACCTCCCTGGCCAGTTTTGGCCCGACGACCGCCACCGGCGAACCGCGGTGCATCTCCTCGTCGGGAAGAAAAGAGCCTCGGGCAACTTCGATCTGTCGAGCCAGCATGTAATCGTAGGTCGTGCCCAGAATTGCCACCTGTCTGCGGCGCTCGCCGAATGCGACCTGTTCGGTACCCATGGTCAGGGGAGCCACTCGTTGGATCTCGGGAATGGCGCGAACCAGTGCCTCGGCATCTTGAAGAGTCAGGTCATTGGGCACACCACCCGCGCCCACGGTACCGGTGGTCTCTGTCTTTCCTGGCACCACGATCAGAAGATTGGTGCCGAGACTGGCAAACTGGTCGATGACGTAGCGACGGGCCCCTTCCCCCAGGGCGGTCAGAATCAACACCGCCGCCACCCCGATCACGACTCCCAGCAGGCTCAGCGCTGTGCGCAGCCCATGGCCGGTCAGGCCCTTGAGAGAGAATCGAAGTAGATCGGCCAGCGTCATTCGTCACCCGTCATGGAGGTCACGTCTCGTCTTCATCGGCCAGCATGGCGAGGATCTCGCTGATCTGGTCGCCGGCGACCCGCCGTTCGATCCGGCCATCCACCAGAACCAGGATGCGATCGGCTCGATGCGCCACCTTCGGATCGTGAGTGACGACGATGAGCGTCAGGCCCTCGTCGTTCATCCGATCCAGGAGATCCAGGACCACTCTTCCCGAAGCACTGTCGAGGTTACCTGTCGGCTCGTCAGCTAGCAGGATCTCGGGCTCCATCACCGTTGCTCGGGCGAGTGCGACCCGTTGTCGCTCTCCGCCGGACAGCTGATCGGGGAGGTGATCGGCGCGGTGCGAGAGCCCAACGGCATCCAGAGCTTTGGCGACACGACCCCGGCGCTCGGCCCTGGGTTGGCCGGCGAAGATCATCGGCAGCTCGACGTTCTCGGCCGCCGAAAGCCGATGTACCAGGTGGAAGAACTGAAACACGAACCCGATCTGGTGTCGACGCACCATGGTGAGCGCCGCCTCATCCAACTCGGCCACCTCCCGGTCGTCGAGGTGGTAGCTGCCCGTCGAAGGCTTGTCGAGGCAGCCGAGGATGTTGAGCAGGGTGGACTTGCCCGAGCCGGATGGCCCCATGATCGCTACGTGTTCGCCTTGTCGGATCTCTTCGTTGATATCCACCAGGGCGTGTACAGGCTCATCGCCAACCTGAAACGTACGGCTGATTTCTGAGAGCTTGATCATCGATGAGAGGCCGACATCGCCGTCTACTCGGCAGTTTCGGTGGCGGCCGCGGCCAGAGCTCCGTCCTCGACCTCCTGTCGGTCGAGCGAGGTCACGACCAGATCGCCTTCTGAGAGACCATCGAGGATCTCGGTGAAGTCCCAGTTGCGCAGACCGAGCTCTACCGGGCGCTCGGCGAGTCTTTCACCATCCAACACCAGGACCTTGCCGCCCTCGATCAACGACGAAGTCGGTATCCGCAGCACCTCCTGTCGCGTGCTGAGGATGACTTCGACGTCGGCCGAGGTGCCTGGTAGCAGCAGGGCGTCCTCCAGGTCCGTCAGCTCGACTTCGATCTCGACCGTCCGATTCTGTGCCTCGATGTCGAGGACGTAAGGTGCCACCCGCGAGACGGTACCGTCGAAATATCGATCGCGGTGAGAGTCCACCGTGACCCGTGTTGGTTGGCCCGCGCGGATGCGGGCCGAGTCCACTTCGTCCATCGGTGCGCTGATATAGATCGAGTCCGGATCGAGCACGTCGATCACCGGCGGCACGGGAAGGGCAGGAGGTGAGGGAGTTGTCCACTCGCCGACCTCGGTCGCGACTTCGGCCACCAAGCCGGGAAACGGTGCGCGCACGATGGTCTTCTCGACTTCGGTGTGGGCTACCGCTACGGCCGCGGCGGCGCGGTCGACGTTGGCTTCGGCGGCGGCGCAAGCAGCATCTGCTTCTCGCTTCCTACTATCGATTTCGTCAAGAAGATCCGTCGAGATGATGCTCTCGTCTGCCAGTCGCCGCGTGCGCTCCAACTCCCGACCGGCTCTCTCTGCCGCCAGGCAGGCTTGTTGTCGTTGGGCGCGCGAAGCCTGCAGGTCCTTTTCCGCCAGCTTCAATCGTGCCCTCTGGAGGCTGTCGTCCAGGCGCAGCAGCGTGTCGCCCGCTGCTACCCGATCACCTTCGTGGAATGGCAGCTCGACGACCATTCCTCCATACTCCGGCGATAGCTTCGCTCGGCGGTGGGCCCTGACTGTGCCCGCCCTGGAATTGGTCACGGTCTCTTCTACCAGACCCCGACCTACTGTCCGGACCTCGACTTCGATCGGTTGCGGCTTGAAGATCGTCAGCTTGAGAGCTAGAACGACCGCGACCAAGACAGCCACGACCAGGAACCGTTTGAGCCATTTGTTCATAGGGTCACCCCAACGCGTACGGGTCCAGCCTTGAACTGTAACAGAGGAGGTACTGATGGCATTCCAGGCGATCTTGCTCCCTCCCAGACGGCCGGATAGCATAGCCGGTGACAGGGTCTGCTGCCCTGTCGCTCTGTTACACCAACCAAGTACGTCGAGATCGATATGAAGAGGATTCTGGTCACCGGGGCTCTGGGGCAGATCGGCTCGGAGCTGGTTCCTGCTTTGCGGCGCAAGTATGGCTCCGACAACGTCGTCGCCTCCGATATACGGGTGATTCGGCGCGAGCAGATCGGGGACGACGGGCCTTTCGAGGTGCTGGACTGTACTCACCTCAGAGAGTTGTTGGAGGTAGTACGCCGCCAACACATCGACACGGTTTTTCACCTCGCTGCCCTGCTCTCGGCGGTGGCTGAGGAGAAACCCCAGGTCGCCTGGGGTGTGAACATGGGTGGCCTGTATCGGGTGCTGGAGGTGGCCCGCCAGACGCGCTGCGCGGTCTTCTTCCCGAGCTCCATCGGGGCTTTCGGGCCCGGCACGCCGAAGGACCTGACGCCGCAAGATACGGTTCAGCGACCCAACACGATGTACGGCGTTACGAAGGTCTCCGGGGAATTGCTGTGCGACTACTACCACCAACGATTTGGAGTCGACACACGCGGGGTGCGATTCCCCGGCTTGATCTCCTACGTTGCTCCGCCTGGAGGCGGCACCACCGACTACGCGGTGGAGATCTTCCATGCCGCGATCCGGCACCAGCGCTACACCTGTTTTCTCGACCGAGACACCTGCCTCGACATGATGTACATGCCCGACGCAGTGAGGGCCACAGTCGGCGTCATGGAGGCTGACGCGACGAAGCTCGAGCATCGCAATGCCTTCAACGTCGCGGCGATGAATTTCACGCCCGAGCGGCTGGCCGAGGAGATCCGACTTTACATTCCCGAGTTCGCCGTCGACTATCAGGTGGACCCGGTGCGGCAGTCGATCGCCGACTCATGGCCGAACTCGCTGGATGATTCGGCAGCCCGAGAAGAGTGGGGCTGGGTGCCGGAATACGATCTCGAGACCATGACCCGGGACATGCTCGAGAAGCTTCGGGCCAAGCTAACTGGTGACGGCTGACCGGAGTCGCCGGACGCCCGCTGGCCAGTACGGTTCGTTCCGACGCTTCATGACAATGTAAGGAGAGCTGATATGCCTTGCGATCGACTGGAGAAGGCCCTGAGCCTCGAGTTGGGTGAGCTGCGCGAAAACGGGACCCTGAAGGGCTCCGAGTCCGTGGTCACAGGCGTTATCCCAGCCGATGGCGAGCGGGGCCCTCGTTTCGAGCTGGCAGGCGACACCGAACGACAGTATCTGCGAATGAACTCCAACAGCTATCTGGGGCTATCGCTCAAGATTGAGTTGATCGAGGCCGAAGAGGAGGCAGCCCGCCGATTCGGCACAGGGCCTGGCGCAGTGCGCTTCATCAGTGGCACCTACCAGGCTCATGTGGATCTGGAAGGTCGGCTCGCAGCCTTTCATGATCGCCAGGCCGGCATGGTCTTCAGCTCGGCGTACGCTGCGACCATGGGAGTGCTGCCGGCTCTGATATCGGCCGACACGGCAGTGATCAGCGATGCCTTGAATCACAGCTGCATCATCAATGCGATGCGTCTGGCCAGGCCGGGTGCGAAGTATGTCTACAACCACCTGGATCTCACCGACCTGGACAAGAAGCTGGAGTCGGCGGCAGGAACCCATCGTCGGGCCCTGGTGGTCACCGACGGGATCTTCAGTATGCGGGGCGACTGGGCTCCTTTGCCGGAGATCATCGAGTTGGCACGTTCCTACGACTCCCGGTTCGAAGAGAATGTCGTCGTCATCGTGGACGATTCGCATGGCGTCGGAGCGTTCGGCAAGACTGGGCGAGGCACCGAGGAATTCACCGGTAGCGATCAGGTGGATGTGCTGGTGGCGACTCTCGGCAAGGCTTTCGGGGTCAATGGCGGCTACGTGGTGGGTGGCCGCACTCTCATCGAGTTCCTGCGGGAAAAGTCCGCCTTCTATATCTATTCGAATCCGATCACCCCTGCTGAAGCTTCGGCGGCGCTGCGGGCTGTAGAGCTGGTTGACAGCCCGCGGGGTCTGGAGCTGCTGGACCATCTCAGAGCCATGACGGCGAGGTTCGAGCAGGGCCTCGTCAGGTTGGGATTCGAGACCATTGCGGGGGAGCATCCGGTGGTACCCCTGATGGTGCGAGATACGGCTCGCACGTCGTCCCTGGTAGGACATCTGAAGCGCAACGGTGTCCTGGCAACGGGTCTCAATTTTCCGGTGGTGCCAAAGGGAGACGAGGAAATCCGCTTCCAGGTGTCGGCGGACCACACGCCGAACGACATCGACTACACGCTTGGAGTTCTGGCGTCCTTCGACTAGCGGTGGCCCGAAGTCAGCTGGACCGAGTGCAAGATCCTACTGCAGGGAGAACCGGATCGTCAGGCTGAAATAGACGGCTACCGGCTCGCCTTGCAGTGTGGCCGGCTCGAACTTCCACTGCATGGCCGTTTCGACCGCGGACTCGGTGAGCCCCATGGGCAGGCCTTTGAGTACCTTGACGTCTCGTACGTTGCCCTCGGCGTCGATGATCGCCTCCAGAATGACCACTCCCTGAACCCGCCCCTGCCGGGCCTCTTCGGTGTACGGGGGTGCTGGCGAGAAGGTCTTCCTGGGAGGCAAGACAGAGCCGCCTACCTTCATCGGCCCGCTGCCGGGATACCGCCCAAACCCCTGGGGGACATTCGGTACTCCAAAAACGGCGTCATCGAGGTCCGTGAGGTCGGTTTCCGGTACATCGACGTTCTCGACGACGATGGGTTCGGGCTCGTCAGGCGTCGGATCGGGAATCGGGACCTTCTTGCGTTTCTCGGCGCTCTTGGGGATCTGCTGCTGGCGTTGCGGCGGCGGGGGATTGAAGCGGATCTGCTGCACCATGTAGACCTCTTGCTGGCGGCCGACCCGCAGGGGCTTGGCTTCCATTTCGGGCATGCTCAGCACGAAGAGGACCATATGGAGCAATATGGCCACCGCCACGGCAATCCGCGTGCGAATCTTCGACTCCCTCTCCTCGGCAGACGTGTCGATCTCGGGTACGTAACCGAGATGCACCCTGAGGGCACTCGATTCCCCGCCCTTGTAGCGTTGCCAACTGGAGCTCTTGTCGAACATGTTCAGACCAACCGATGCAAATCTCGGGCCGTCACGTCTTGGTTAGATACGGAGAAGGAGTGAAGGGGTTCCCGTCTTCTGCATTGGGCGCTTGCGTTCAGGCGAATTCGTGGCAGCCGTTCGGCCCAGAGAAGATCATCCCATGATTGCTGATCCTAGCTGGTTGCCAAGGCTGTCCGCTTGGTCGGCAGGGCGATTCCACCCATCAGGCCGGCTCGCAGGACGAACTCCTCGGACAGCAGTCGGTATGCCTCCGCACCCGGAGAGCTGGGGTCGAACTCGAAGATGGTCTGGCCATGGGCCGGAGCCTCTGCCAACCGAATGTTGGTGCGGATCTCGATGGCGAAGACCCGCTCTTCGAATTCCTGACGGATCTGCCGGGCGTTGTCTCGACTCGCTCGGGTCCGATAGTCGACCATGGTGAGCGCGATTCCGAGTAGTCGAGTCGGGCTGCCCAAGCGCTGGCAGAGTCGATCTGCCGAGGCGCAGACGTTGCGCACGCCCTCGATCGCCAGGTAGTGAGGCACGGCCGGGACGATATAACAGTCGGATGCCATGAGCGCGTTGACCGGTGCCAGAGAGGGGAAGGCAGGACAGTCGATCAGCACGAAGTCGAAGCTGTCGGCCACGTCGGAGAGTTCCTCCTTGAGCAGGCTTTCCCGCCGCGGCAGAGGGCCCAGCTCGCGGTCCAGACTGGTCAGGTCGGTCGAGGCCGTGATCAGATAGAGACCCATCACCCGGGTGGCTCGAATTGCGTCGGCGATCGGATAGGAGTTCAACAGCACATCGGCTGACGAGGGAGCCAGGGCCCATCTCGAGACTCCGAGGGACAGGGAGGTCGAGGCCTGGCTGTCGAGATCCACGAGCAGCACTTTGTAGCCCTGGGCAGCCAGTGCCGCTGCCAGGTTGACAGCGGTGGTGGTCTTTCCGACACCTCCCTTTCTGCTCAGGATGGCAGTGATCACAACTCTTCCATGGGGCACCCGTACCCGCTCCACCCGAGAAGCAGCAGGAGGCCAGGCGGTGCCACTGTTCAGCCGGTAGGTATTCTAGCTTGTCGAGCCTCCCTATTGCCGGAGCGGTAGACGCACCAGGGTGGCGGGCCAAGGGCGACGACGAAAAGCATAGAGGGAGAAGGCGAGGGCTGGAGTGCGGTCCACGCTCAGACCAAGGGCAGCACCCGGCACCCCCGAGCGACGGTCGGACTCCAGGCGCACGATCGGGTCAGTGTTGAATCCACTGGCTCGGAGCGCCTCGATGGCCCGCCGCTGTAGGTCGTTTCTCTCCAGCAGAATCGAGGTCTGGGAGAGTCTCGGTTCCAGGCGAAGCGCCTGTGCGGCCCACAGCCCGGCTTCGGGGTGGTCCGGTTGACTCACGGCCATCAGGAAGGGCGGTAGCGGTGAAAGAGGATCCAGGTCTCGGGCGGTCGACAGGGCTTCGACGGTCCAACCGGCTGAAGCTTCCAGGCCCATGAAGCCGGCTGCGAGCCAGAGCGGTGCGATTCCCTCGGCCGCTTCAGCGGCCTGCAGGGCGAGCCGAGCCGATTCCCTGTCGACGCCATGGAGTGATCCGCGAAGCCAAGCCGTCCTGGCCCCGTATAGCGGGAAGTCGGGATCCAGGGATCTGGCCCATTCGATCTCTTCAAGGGCATGAGCCGGGGATTCGTTGGTCGCAGCGCGATCGTAGTGGACCTGCGCCAGGAGCTTCGGCAGGAGCAATGCTCCCACAGGTAGGAGGTATAGCAGGGTAAAGAGGAGTCGTTGTCGGGAGCCACGTCTCACTGTCTCGAAGTCGGCCGCCAGAGCCGCTCCGGTTGCGATGACGGCGGCTGCCGGTAGAGCGAGCACAGCGACAGGAGCGTTTCCCAGAAGGTAGAGAGCTCCGCCTGCCAGTCCGAGAAAGCAAGCGTGCCGCTCCGGGCTGGAGGTCGCTGTGCCCCTCGGCGGCCACCGTCGGACAATGAATAGCAGCCAGAGGCCCGAGCCCAGCACCAGGCCCACCATGCCGACTTCGAAGGCCAGCTGAGCTGGCAGCGAATGGAAGTCACCGACCACCTGGCTGGGTGGGTTGACCGCCGGGTCCGGCTCGAGGAATCGAGCAATCAACCAGGGCGTCGAACCCGGCCCCCAGCCCCACGCGGGGCGCTCGGCGAGGCCGTCCCACGCGGCCCGTAGATAAAGCGCGCGTGCCTGGCTCGACAGGTCGCTGGCAGTCAAGATGCGCAGTCCCCTGGGTACCTGGCTCAGAGCCGCAAGCCCTGTAGCCGTGGCGAAGGGTAATCGAAGAGCCGGCCACCAGCAGGCTGCCAGGATGCCCTGTAGCGTCAGAGCTGCCATCCCGAGCAGAGAGCCGGTTGCCAAAATGGCACCCGAACCGATCGTCAGGGCGGCTGCCGCAAGCCAACGGCGAACACCGGGCCGGTGGAGTCCGACCGCCGCGACAGGCAACAAGAAGACGAGCCAACCGGCCAGCAGGTTGTGGTGACCGAGAGGCATGGCGGCGCGAGGCGATTCGAGACGGTACCATTCCACGAGGCTCCAACCAGCCATCACGAGGACCGCCAGCGAGACGGTGCCGCCACCGTTCTGGAACTGTCGGGGTTGGCGCCAGCAGCGAGCGACTCCTGCCGGGGCCAGGAGGAAAGCCGGCAGCAGGAGAGTCCCTACCATGCCCGCCCGGCTGACAGGAGACAGGTACCAGCTGATGATTGCGGTTGCGACCAGGGCCAGCGGCAGGAAGATGCCGAAGCGACGGCCCAGGCGAAGAGGATCAGGCCAGTCCGGAGCGCCGATCAGGGCCAAGCACAGAAGCGCTGCGCAACCAACCGCGCTGCCTCCGGATGTCGCGCCGCCTGGCAGCGTGCCGAACCAGAACGACAGGAGGGCCAAAATCAGCCCCGGTACCAGGGAGAGGACTGAAGCGCCGCGGGCTGGGATCACGGACCGGGAGCGAAGTCAGGCGAGTTGTCCTCGATGAGTAGCTCCAGGTCCAGCCTCCCGGTGCTTTCGACTGTCGGCGCGAACGAGTCTGATCCTTGGGTGGTGCTGGATGCAGAACCGCTCCTCGGGGTCGTCGTCCGAGGGTAGGAGACAGTTCCCCCGGCTCGGCCCGACGAACGTGTCGATGAGGGCTGTCCAGAAGAACCGACGGAGCCAGCGCCCTGTCCGACGGTCGTTGGGACGAGATCCTCTTCGGTGAGGACGCGGTCCGAGCCTCCTACGTCATCCTGCTCCGTCTGGCCAAGGATCCCCTCGGCCGCCGCCTCACTTCGCCCAAACGGAGAAGCCTCCTCGGGCTCCCGGTTGGGAGTGGGTCGTACTTCGCGGATCTGCGTCCCTTCGGTACCAGCGCCGCCGCGGTCAACCTGGCCTGCAGGCTCATAGGGCCGGGTCACACTCAGGTCTTCCAGCGTGGATTCTGGATCGGTAGCCTGCTCCTCGAGCGGAGGTGTCGTTGGATCGGGTTCCGAGGTCGGGAGCAACAAATCAGCCACGTCTCCCGGCCTCTCATACAGCCGGGGTGCCTGAGTCGCCTCGGTTTTAGCGAGGTAGAGGCGCAGCTGGGACTCGGTGAGGTAGCGATTTTCGATGATGTGGGGATTGATTGCGGGAGAAGCGAGCGCGGGTCGCAGGGCGAGAGCCCTGGTGTAGAAGTCCACCGCCTGGCTTCGACGTCCTGCCGAGGCGCTGAGCGTTCCCAACTGGTAATAAGACCAGGCATGATAAGGGTCCAGCTCGAGCACCTGGTGAAGCTCTTTCGTCGCCTGTTTGGCGCGACCCTGCTCGATGAGCACAAGGGCCAAGTTGTACCGGGTCGTGGTGTTGTCAGGATTGATCTCGAGGGAGCCACGGTAGGCTTCCTCCGCCGCGTCGAGGGTTCCTGCCAGAACCAGGAGGTTGCCGAGATCGTTCAAGATCTCGGGGTCGTTCGGATGCTGAGAAGCCTGGGCTTGCTGCGCCGCGAGAGCTTCGAGCAGATTTGGGGGCGCAGTCGCCTGGGAGGCCGGAGTCCAGACGAGCAGAGCAACGACGGTGACAAGGCTAGATAGACGCACAACCCTCTCCTTCCGGTCATGGAACGCCGCTTGACGGCCTGCGACCCCCCAAGAGCCCGTAAAGGCCTCGAGGCGGGGTCACGCGTTGCGCGGCACCTTGGTCGATGGTAGCACGAGCTCGAAAGGCAATGAGGCGTGGCAGCTTTCTGCCGGGTTCACTCAGCGGGTAAGACCGTGCCGGCCCAGCCAGTCGTCGTTCAGCTTGGAGAGGTACCGCTCACCCGAATCGGGGAAGAGAGTCACCACCAGGGCTTCTTCCGGGAGGGGCTCAGCGATTTGGCGTGCTGCCACTGCGGCGGCGCTTCCCGAGGATCCGGTGAAGATGGCTTCGCGGCGCGACAACTCGAACACGGCCCTGTAAGCGCTGTGGTCGTCGACTGAAACGACCTCGTCGATGGTGTCCATCCAAACGCTCTCTGGCAGCAGATCCTCGCCGATGCCGTCGATCAGGTATGGGCGAATCTGTTCCTTGGGGGGCAGTTCTCCACGTTCCTTGAAGTACCGGTAGACGCTGCCGACCGGATCCACCCCGATGACACGAATCTCGGGGTTCTGTTCCTTGAGGTACCGGGCCACGCCGCTGATCGTGCCACCGGTGCCGATTCCCGCTACCCAATGGGTAATCCTGCCTTGCGTCTGCCGCCAGATCTCTGGACCGGTGGTTCGATAGTGGGCTTCGGGGTTGGCCTGGTTGTAGTACTGGTAGGGCAGAAAGGCGCCCCGCTCGTCTCGGATACGCTCCGCTGTCTTGTAGTAGGAGCTCGGATCCTCGGGTTCGACATCGGCGGGACAGATGATCACCTCGACCCCGTACGCCTCCAGCAACGTGATCTTCTCCAACGGGATCTTGTCCGTCACCGTGCACACCACGGGATAGCCTTTGAGGATCGCCGCCATGGCCAGGCCGAGCCCCGTGTTGCCGGAGGTCGGTTCCACGATGGTGTCCCCCGGTCGCAGCTCGCCTGTCTCCTCGGCCGCTTCGATCATCGCCAGTCCGATTCGATCCTTGACGCTACCGCCGGGGTTGAAGTACTCGAGCTTGGCCGCCAGTGTGGCAGGCCCCGGGAAGAATCGATCCAATCGAACCATAGGGGTGCTGCCCAGGGTGCCAAGTATGTTGTCGAGAATTCTCATAGAATCGGTACACTGCCAGTGCAGCTGAGCTCCGAAATCGAGTAGGGTCGGCAATCTAGCACACGGGAGAGCCGTAGCGGTTCCTTCTCCCCCATCGGGAGGAGAGTTACAGCGCTGGCGGAGGCGAGACGACTCAAGGAGGCGGGTATGTTTGGATTTGCATTTCGATCGACCATGCGGAGTTGTACCCCTGTGCTTGGCACTTCGCTCACAATCCTCTTGATGGTGGCGTCGAGCTGGGCCGAGACCGACGCATCTTCCGCAGACCGCGAAGTCCATTTTGGGGTTGTTCGCCAGCTGACCTTTGGAGGAGAGAACGCCGAGGCCTACTGGTCCCCCGATGGCAGCGAGCTGATCCTCCAGTCGACGCGAGATCCGTACGGGTGCGACCAGATTTTCAGACTCGCGGTCGAAGGAGCCGCGGAGCCGATTCTCGTTTCGACCGGCAAGGGCAGGACTACCTGCTCCTATTTCGCGGCTGACGGTCAGAGGGTCCTGTACTCGTCGACACATCTCGAGAGCCCCGCCTGCCCACCCGTTCCTGACCACTCGCAGGGCTATGTCTGGCCGCTCTACGACAGCATGGACATCTTCAGCGCCAAGACCGACGGATCGGACCTTCGACGGCTCACCGATTCGGGTTCCTATGACGCCGAGGCTACGGTCTGCAGCCGGGACGGCTCGATCATCTTCACTTCCACGCGGGACGGTGACCTCGATCTCTATTCCATGGACGCCGACGGTGGCAATGTCCAGCGGCTCACCGAGACTCCGGGCTACGACGGCGGAGCGTTCTTTTCGGCCGACTGCACCAAGATCGTCTGGCGGGCTTCGAGACCGGCTGCCGGTGAAGAGCTGGAGGATTACCAGCGCCTGCTGTCGCAGAATCTGGTCCGTCCCTCCAAGTTGGAGGTCTTCGTGGCCAATGCCGACGGCAGCGATGTGCGACAGGTCACCGAGCTGGGCGCTGCGTCGTTTGCACCCTTCCTTTTTCCCTCGGGCGACCGGATTCTCTTTTCGACCAATCACGGCGATCCCGCGGGCCGCGAGTTCGATATCTGGGCGATCAACGTCGATGGGAGTGATCTCGAGCAGATCACCTACAGCCCAGGGTTCGACGGCTTCCCGATGTTTTCCCCCGACGGCTCGAGGCTCGCCTTCGCCTCCAACCGGAATCAGCAGAAGCCTGGCGAGACCAACGTCTTCGTGGTCGACTGGGTAGAGAGTCCGAAATAGAAGCGGATCATCGTGCCGATTGTCACCTTTTCATGTCCTTGAGGGGCCATGCGTGGACCATGGGTGCATTTCTACGGCGCTGGCTTCGCCCACCGAGTCCACCGCCCTCGGAAGCTTGGGCCGGTGTTGTCGAAGATCCTCGTCGGGGATCGTTGCGTCTGACAGGTAGGTTGAGCCGGGTCGAGGCGGCAGAGGGCCTGGTCGTCCTGGTTCATGGCCTCGGAGGTTGTGCAGATAGCTCCTACCTCGTTGCCGGCGCCGAGGCCTGCCTTGCGGCCGGTCTCTCGTGCTTGCGACTCAATCTGCGAGGAGCGGATCGTCGCGGAGAGGATGTCTATCACGCCGGTCTCACGGCCGATCTGCAAGCGGCGGTGACCAGTGACGTCGCTCGTTCCCACCGCCGGGTCTGGGTGATCGGTTACTCGATGGGGGGACACATCGGATTACGCTTGGCGGTCGATGACGAGGATCCACCGATTCGGGCGGTTGCCGCCGTCTGTCCTCCCGTCGACCTGCTAGCGACGGCCAGATTGTTGGACAGTCCTTCTCGCTGGGCCTACAGAACCTACCTCCTGCGTCAGCTCACCGAGATCTACGCTGAGGTGGCTCGCCGCCACCCTGACGGTCCGTCGGTGAAGGACGTGGCGGCAGCCCGCTCATTCCTGGAGTTCGACAGTCTGGTTGTCGCTCCCCGCTATGGCTTTCGCGACGCTCTGGACTACTACCGGCAGGCCAGTGTGGGTCCCCTACTGCCCAGGCTGCGGGTACGCAGTCTGATCGTCGCTGCTGCCGAAGACCCCATGGTTCCCGCCGAGAGCCTCGAGCAGGCTCTCGAGGCGCCATCCGAGAATCTGCAGGTGGTCTGGAGCTCGCGGGGTGGCCATCTGGCTTTGCCTCGCTCCCTGGAGATTTGGCTGGGGGATGGCAGACCTTTGGAATCTCAGGTCGTAGAATGGCTACGGCAGCACTAGTCCGCTGAAAACTTGGGGATCAAGCTGCCCTGTTGCGGTATCCTCGACTAGCGAAATGCTCTCTCCTGACTCTCGGCTCCGTTGGTTGGCTCCCAACCTGATTACCGCGGCGAACATCACCGCCGGGTTTCTCTCAATGCTGGCAGCAGCCGAGGGGCGGTTCGAAACCGCCGTGTACCTTCTGATGCTGGCTGTTCTGTTGGATCTATTCGACGGCAAGGTAGCTCGGCGACTGAAGGTCACGAGTGAATTCGGGCAAGAGATGGATAGCTTCAGCGATGCCGTGAGTTTCTGTGCGGCGCCCGCTTTCCTGGCCCATGCGGCGATCCTGCGGTCGTTGGGAGCGATGGGTGTGATCGTATCCTTGATCTACCTACTGGCCGGAGTTCTTCGACTGGCACGCTTCAACCTGACATCCGACGCCCATGGCAAGGCTCGGTCGACCACCGGAGTTCCAACGCCGGTCGGGGCGGGCTATGTCATGGCACTGGTGTTGATGAGGGATCAGATCCCGGCCCTCGCGGCCGCTCTGGTACTGCTGATCCTGGCGGGCCTCATGATCTCGCGCCTGCAGCTGCCCGAGTTTCGCGGCAAGAGTAGCGTTACAGTGGCCCTTCTGGTGGGGATCCTCAACTACTTTGCTGTGGTGGCTTGGCCCAACTGGTACACAGTGGGTTGGTGGAATCTCTGGAATGTAGTCATTCTTCTGGTGGCCAAGAGCGAGGATCGACGCTTCCAGGAAGCTGGCTCGGCTTCATGAAAGCCGACCAGCCGGGCAGCAACCGGCTCGCTGCCGAGACCAGTCCCTATCTTCTGCTGCACAAGTCGAACCCCGTGGAGTGGTATCCATGGGGTGAGGAGGCTCTCGCCAGGGCGAAGCGGGAGGATAGACCGATCTTCCTGTCGGTCGGATACTCGACCTGCTACTGGTGTCACGTGATGGAACGGGAGTCCTTCTCTGACCCGGCGATCGCAGAGAAGATGAACCGGGACTTCGTCTGCATCAAAGTGGACCGGGAGGAGAGGCCCGACCTCGACGAGATCTACATGCTGGCGACGCAGATCCTCACGCACCACGGCGGATGGCCCAATTCCGTCTTTCTGACGCCGGAGCTGCGGCCCTTTTACGCCGGCACCTATTTTCCACCTCGGGATCTCCCCGGGCGCCCTGGTTTTGTCACTGTACTGGACTCTCTGGCAGCGGCCTGGCGAAGTCGACGCCAGGACGTCGAGGAGCAGGCCGAGAGCGTTGCAGAGGCGATGCAGCACCACCTCGTGGGCCACGGTGGAGAGCCTGCCGGATCGTCGGAGCCACCACCGATAGACAGAGTAGTGCGCGATCTGGAGCGCCACTTCGACCGCCGTTGGGGCGGCTTCGGAGGCGCGCCCAAGTTTCCGACGGCGGCCAATCTTCTGTTGCTGCTGGAGGTAGTAGCGGCAGATGCCTCGGCTGGGCGAATGCTGTCGATGACCCTGGATCGCATGGCGCGGGGCGGCATTTTCGATCAACTGGCCGGCGGCTTCCATCGGTATTCCACCGATGCGGAGTGGAGGGTTCCCCACTTCGAGAAGATGCTCTACGACAACGGTCTTCTTCTCGAGGTCTACGCCCGGCAATGGGCTCGCACGGCCGACCCGGAAGCGGCTCGGATCGCACGGCAGACCGCCGAGTTTCTCGCCACCGAGATGACGTCACCAGAGGGCGCGTTCTGGAGCGCCATCGATGCGGAAACGCAAGGCCGCGAAGGTGCCTACTACGTCTGGCAGCGCGAGGAGCTTCTGGACGCTCTGGGTAGCGAGAACTTCGGTTTCCTGGCACCGTTGCTCGGGTTCGAAGGGCCACCCTTCTTCGAAGCGGATCGTTACGTGCTGCATCTGCCCGCAAGCGTTGACGATCAAGCTTTGCGGCGGCGGCTGGCGCGCGAGGATTTGTTGGCTCAGATCCAACCCCTGAGAGCGGCGTTGCTGGAAGCTCGCAGCCAGCGCCGGCGGCCGGCGACCGACGACAAGATTCTGGCCGACTGGAACGGTCTGGCGATCTCTGGCCTGGCGACCGCTGGGCGTCTGCTGCCCGACGAAGAGATGACGAATCGGGCTTCGGCTGCGGCGGAGTTCGTATTGGCGAGAATGCGTCCTAATGGCGGCCCCCTGCAGCACATGTGGCGTGAAGGAGTGGCACGAGTCGGAGCTTTCCTCGCCGACTACGCCTTTCTGATCCGAGGACTGTTGGAGCTTCACGATTCCACGGGTGAGAGCCGTTGGCTGGTGGAAGCTCTGAGTCTGGCCGAGGAGCAGGAGCAGCGGCTCGGCGATCCGGCAGGTGGCTACTTCGTGGCGGCAGCGAGCGACGAGTTGCCATTCCGCAGCAAGGAGATCTTCGACGGGGCCCTGCCAAGCGGCAATGGGATCGCCGTGCAGAATCTCCTGAGGCTGGCGGAGGTCAGTGGAGATAAGCGCTGGCTGGAGCGGGCGCGCGAGTCGATAGGTAGCTTCTCGGCCCTGCTCGAGCAGAGGCCGGAGGCTGTCAAAACGCTATTGGTGGGTTCCCATCGGTACCAGCGAATGGGATCCTACGAGTCGCGGGCTGTCGTTGCGGACGAGCGGGTCGGTGGCACCGAAGACTCGTTCGACCTGGCAGGAGAGTCCCGACAGGTAGTGTCGGCAGCGTTGGCGACCGGTGCGGCCGACGATGAGGGTTGGCGACCGTTTCGATTGGAGCTTCAGATCGAGAAGGGGTGGCACCTCAACGCACCCGATGGAGGCGAGTCCGCTCGACCCCCGAGCCTGGTTGGTGAAGCGGTGGAGATCCGAGGCCTACGATGGCCCGCTGCAGGGTGGTTGCGACCCTCGGGGTCGTTCGAAGCGGCTCCCGTCTACACCGGGCTGGTTCAGGTCAGTGGGCAACTCCGGTACTCCTCGTCAGGCCCGGCTCGGTTGGCGTTGGAGGTTCAGCCCTGTGACGATCGACGTTGCCTGCCCAGGGTCCGAGTCGAGCTGCCGTTGGACGCGGCCCTCGATCTGGAGCCGGAGGCCGACGATTGACAGCCCCACGGTCTGGCGGGTCACATTGAGACAGCTACGGGAGCGGGCTATACTGAGTGGCTGATATGAGATCTTCCTTCTTCACTCGCGGTTCCTCTGTCTCGAGGTTGTTGGCTGCCCTTGGCTTGCTTCTCGCCGGGACCTTGTTGTGGGCGGCCGACTCGGAGCCGGATGCTGACGCCGAGCGGGTCGTGGTGTTGGTCAGGGTGGACTCCATCATCCACCCCGTCGCCGAGGAGTTCATTGTCGACTCCCTGGCCCGGGCCGATGATCTTGGGGCCGAGGCTTTCGTGCTCGAGTTATCGACTCCCGGCGGGCTGCTCACTTCCACGCGGGGTATCTTCACCGCCATGCTCGAGGCCGAGACTCCGGTGGTCGTGTTCGTTTCTCCACGCGGCTCCCAGGCGGCTTCCGCGGGATTCTTCCTTCTCATGGCGGCCGATGTAGCTGCCATGGCGCCAGGCACCAATACCGGGGCAGCTCACCCAGTGGGCGGCCAGGGCGAGGAGATCGAGGGCCCGATGGGCGAAAAGGTGGAAAAGGATGCGGCCGCCACGATCCGCTCGCTGGCCACCCGCAGCGGTCGCAACGCCGAGCTGGCCGAGGAGGCAGTCCTGGAGAGTCGATCCTTCACTGCCGATGAGGCCCTGGAGTCCGGTCTTGTCGACATCCTCGCGGCCAATCTCCAAGAGCTTCTGCAAGAGTTGGACGGCACGGAAGTGAGTAGAGAAGGACGCGATACTGTCGTTCTGCAAACGGCAAGTGCCAGGGTGGAGAGACTGGAGATGTCCGGCTTCCAGAAGTTTCTCTCGACCATCGCTCATCCCAATATCGCTTACATTCTTATGACCCTCGGTGGTCTGGGTCTCTACTTCGAGTTGTCGAATCCAGGTGCCGTCCTGCCTGGAGTGGTGGGCGGTATATGCCTGATTCTGGCCTTCTTCGCCCTGTCGGTGCTGCCGGTGAACTATGCGGGAGTCGCGCTCATCATACTGGCGATGATCTTCTTCATCGCCGAGATCAAGGTCACCAGCTATGGACTGCTGACCGTAGCTGGTGTGATCTCGTTGATTCTCGGCTCCTTGATGCTGTTCAAGAGCGCGGATCCGGCGATTCGGGTGAGCCTGGAGTTGATCATCAGCATGGCGGTATTCACGCTGGTCGTGGTCACATTCCTGGTTTCAATGGTAATTCGCTCCCACCGTGCGCAGGTGGCTACCGGCGCCGAGGGCTTGCTTAACAAGTACGGAGTAACGCGGACGCAGGTCGGCCGCCGTGGCAAGGTGTTCGTGCACGGTGAGATCTGGAATGCGTCGGCGGACGAGGAGATTCCCGCCGGGTCTCCGGTAGAGATAGTCTCTGTTGACGGTCTGACGTTGCGTGTGCGAGCGGAAACAGGGCAGACACTGCAAAGCAATGGGGAGGGAACATGACGCTCTACGGTCTGATATTCGTGGTTTTTCTGGGGATTGTCTTCCTGAGCCGCTGGATCAACATCCTGAACGAGTACGAGCGGGCCGTCATCTTTCGGCTCGGTCGCCTCTTGCCCCAGACCAAAGGGCCCGGTCTGGTGTTGATCTTCTGGCCCATCGACAAGATGGTGAAGATCTCCTTGAGGACGGTGGTTCATGATGTGCCATCACAGGACGTGATCACCAAGGACAACGTCTCGGTGAAAGTCAACGCGGTGGTGTACTTCCGAGTCATGGATCCAACCAAGGCGGTAGTTGAAGTGGAGAACTATCTATTTGCGACCAGCCAGATGGCGCAGACTACCTTGCGCTCGGTCCTCGGGCAGGCTGAGCTGGACGAGTTGCTCTCCGAGCGTGAGAAGCTGAATGAACGGCTCCAGGCGATCATCGATGCCCACACGGACCCTTGGGGCGTAAAGGTTTCGTCGGTCGAGGTCAAGCACGTCGATCTGCCGCAGGAAATGCAGCGGGCGATGGCGAAGCAGGCCGAAGCCGAGCGCGAGAAGCGGGCCAAGATCATCCACGCCGAAGGCGAGAGCCAGGCTTCTCACCGCCTAGCTGAAGCTGCAGAGACGATCAGTCAGAATTCCGTTACGTTGCAGCTGCGCTACCTCCAGACGCTGACCGAGATCGCTGCCGAGCAGAACTCGACGATTCTGTTTCCGATTCCGATCGATCTCATCAAGGCCTTCATGCCGCAGTCCGACAAATAGTCATCTCTGGCGGAGTCGATCGAGCCGTGAGTCAGTCAAACGAACCCAGCTACTACGAGATCGCCCTCACCAACCGGCAGGTTCTGATGGTGTTCGTGGTGCTGCTTGTCTGTGTTGTGGTCGCCTTCATTTCAGGAGTATGGGTGGGTCGGGGTAGCGATTCGGAGCTGCCCACGATGGGGGTGGCTGAGGCCGTGCCGTCCGACACCGAAGAGGGAAGTGAGGCTCCAGAGGTCGGAGAGTTGAACTTCTTCGCCGAGAAGTCCGAGGGCGATCGAGGTAGCGGAGCACTGGCAAAGGCCGTCGAAAGTCCAAGCTCGGAAACAACCCTCCTGCAAGACGTCCGTGGGGATGAGAATTCTGCGAAGTCGCCGGGCGACTCACCACCGACAGCACGCGTGGAGGAGAAGCAGGCCCCTACCGAACCGGCGCCAGAACCAGTCGAAACTGCCTCCAATCAAGCCGTTGGTGCTGCGGCCGATGGGCAGGGCGAGCACGTGATCCAGGTCTTCTCGTCGACGGATCAGCAGCAGGCGAAACATCTGATCCAGACTCTGACCAGTGGCGGGTATCCTGCATTCCTATCTCCTGTCGATGTCAGGGGCCAGACGATGTACCGGGTGCGCATCGGTCCCTACGTCGATCCGAAAGAGGCGGAGTCAGTGGCGGAGAGGGTGCGCAAGTCCTATCGACTCGACACTTGGGTGACGCGCTAGCGTCGGCAGCTCCTGGCCCCCGACTGTAGGAAGAGATCCTGAGGCCCAACGTACTCTTTGGAAATCTCCGCCCGAAGCCACTCTTGAGGCGTTTCACCGTTCATGAGCTCGTGCCCGCGCTGCTGGCT
>Ga0316187_10000258_pt1 | contig 38993 bp, 47 predicted proteins | sample CroRivburrow1_MG_FD_204927 | JGI IMG/M metagenome (GOLD analysis project Ga0316187, IMG submission 204927) | Coastal sediment microbial communities from Maine, United States - Cross River worm burrow 1 | ecosystem: Environmental > Aquatic > Marine > Coastal > Sediment | place: USA: Maine... | reverse complement strand
TGGAAAGGTCACCGATAAAGGCATTGCCTTCAGTAAAGGCCAGCGAATAACCGCATACAACCCAGAGCACACTCATCAGTGCACCAATGCTGATGGTCTGCATGCAGACCGAAAGCACGTTCTTCTTGCGCACCATACCGCCGTAAAACAGTGCCAGTCCTGGCAAGGTCATCAGCAATACCAGTGCTGTTGCAGTAATCATCCAGGCGGTATCGCCTGAATTAATGGTCGGCACCTCTTCTGCAAACGCCACAGCAGGTGTGAGCAGAGCGGCGGGCAGGAACCCCATTGTTTTCTTGAATAACTTTCTCATTTTTGTCTCCTTGTCTATTTGATTGAATGAGTTCTATTTACAGAGCTGCGCCGTCTTCTTCTCCAGTGCGAATTCGCACTGCCTTGCTGACATCCAGCACAAAGATTTTGCCGTCACCGACCTTGTCGGTTCTGGCTGCCTTGACGATGGCATCGATCACTTCATCGACCTGTGCAGCAGTCACCACTGCGGTCAACTCCACCTTAGGCAGGAAATCCACCTGATACTCAGAGCCACGATAAAGCTCGGTATGACCCTTCTGGCGGCCGTGTCCGCGCACCTCGGTCACCGTCAATCCCGAGACCCCCATCGTCACCAGGGCTTCTTTGACCTCATCGAGCTTGAATGGCTTGATAATCGCCTTAATCATTTTCATGTTTGTCTCCTTATATAAATCGAATCAAAATTATTAAGAGGGAGGAGGACACATGCCCTCCCCCTCCAGCTCTCATCAGTAAGACATATTCAATGCAGCAACGAACTCATTCTTAGCTGCAACGCCATAGATATAGCGATTTCCATCAGCCTGCTTCGTGGCTAATGGAACACTCACTGTCAGCGAAGAAGTCATCGCAACATCACCAAGCGTAAATCCCTTGCTAAGACCAACCGTGGCCAAACTTATGCCATTTTTGTAATTGGCCACCGTCGCTCTATTCACAGCATCCTTCTTCCAGCTTGCATAGGAAACTGTTCCGGACAGGTCAAACCCGGCCAGTGAATACGACGCGCCCAGATCAACCCAGATATCGCCTTTCAGATATGCCTTGCTCTTGCTATCACCGGTCACATAGTACCCGGTCAGAGACAGTGGACCGTAGGCAAGACCTGCGTTGACTTCATTGAAGTTCGAAGGGGAGTCGTACAGGTAGGTGTAAAGGATGTCGCCCACCGAGTATGAGATACCAGTATCGCCGATATCGCCGCCATAGCTGGCAGTCCAGTCAAACTCGACCACATCCCGACCCTGAAACTGAGGGGCACCACCATTTGCTGTCGTAGCAACTGGATAAGCATTGGAGAACCAACCACCGATCGAGAAACCACCGACTGCAACGCCAATATCGCCTTGCACAGCCGTCTTGCCGCTTGTCTGTGTCACACCGCGCCATACATACTGACTGGCCACACCGATATCGCCCGCGACGGTCATGCCATACGGCAGCTCACTTGTCGCTTCTTCGGCCGAGGCTGTCTTTGCCACGAGCCCTGTGCCCATCAATCCGGCCACCATGATTGCTATATATGTCTTTTTCATTTGTTATACTCCTATTGCTATAAAGTGTGCGGGCATGCCCGCCATACCTATAGTCATAGCAATGGGTATGCCAACTATGGTTTATTTTTATTATCCTATATATTTCAACGTTTATTGGACATTCTTCCGCTAGACATCCTTGTTTATTATGCTTATATAATATGCACTTTTAATATTTTATGCCTTTTTTATAGTCATCCTGCAGGACTATGACGAAACACCATGCTGCTGTTAGTCTTGCGCCCATATCAAAGCTCAGTAAGGCAGGTACACAGCATGGAATCACAGGCACAGCAACTGGCATGGGGCATCGGCTTTGCAGGTATGATGTATGTCATCGGCAATGGTGTCTGGACCAATCATCTGGCCCGCCAGAAAATTTGGATGGGATGGCTGATGTGGCTGATCGCCGCCATTGCCATCATTATTGTTGGCGCCTTTATTGATATTCGCCTTTCCGGATCGCAATCCGGCCTGTGGGGTCAACTGACCGGTGTGGATAAAGAAAACCACTGGATTGCACTCACCCTTTTCGCGCTCATGAGCGTGCCCGGTGCTGCATCGGTGATTCTCAAGCAGGCTTCAACCTGGACACGGCTGGCACTGATCCTGCCCGCAGTGTTCGTGTTCATTCCCGCCGGCATGCAACTCGGCGAGGGTGCAAACAGCATCGCCGCCGGCCTCGGCCTGGCCCTTATTGTTTCTGCTCTGATGTTCGTCTGGCAGTTCATGCTTGATACGCCACCAATTGAGAAGCAGCGCAAGACAGCTTAAACCGGCTTCACACAAGCATCGCACCCTTCTCTACCGCACAGCAGACCGCCCAGCCTGCTAGAATCAGTTCATGAACAATCCTTCCCCTCCCCTGATTCAGGCCATGCTAAGAGAGGATTTCTATTCCCACCCCGTTGATAAAATCCGCTTGCTCCAGACGCACGCATCATGGGTTCTGCTCACCGGCCCATTTGCCTACAAGGTAAAAAAACCGGTCAATTTCGGCTTTCTGGATTTTTCCACACTGGAGAAGCGACAACATTTCTGTGAGGAAGAGTTGCGCCTAAATCTTCGCCTAGCGCCCGATCTTTATCTCGATGTGTTATCCATTAGCCAAGAGGACAGGGACTTCAAACTGGGTGGGATGCAGGATATCTGCGAGTATTGCGTAAAGATGCGGCAATTCAATGATGCCGACCTGCTGAGTGAACGCATCAACACCAAGACCTTCGACAGGGCATGGATGGATATACTGGCAAGGAATATTGCCGACTTCCACGCATGCGCCGCACAGAGCCCGGCAATCAATGCCTTTGGCGCGCCTTGCTATCTGTTAAGCCATATCGATGCCTCACTGAACACAGCGCTGCACCACCCGGAAGCAATCAATCCGGAATCGATCCATGACTTGCGACGCCTGTGCATGCAGCAGACAAAACTTCACGCCGAAGGCTTTGAAAAACGCATGAGGGATAAGCGTATCCGCGACTGCCATGGCGACCTTCATTTAGGAAATATTGCGCTGTATCAAGACAAGCCAACTGTTTTCGACTGCATCGAATTCAATCCCGAATACCGCGCCATCGACACCTTGAACGATGCCGCCTTTCTCGTCATGGATTGCGATGCACGCGGACATACTGATCTGGCCTTTCGTTTTCTATCCCGCTACCTCGAATTCAGCGGTGATTATGATGGCATGCCTTTGCTACCCTTGTTTCTTTCCTACCGTGCCGGGGTGCGCGGCAAGGTCGCCTGCCTGTTGGCTGAAGATAAGGCCATCGAAGCCCCAGAGAAGCAGCACAAGCTGACCGAGGCCGCACGCTACTTCGATCTGGCCGCTAGCTATCTGAACGACGCCTCCTCGCCCAGTCTGTATGCAGTCGGCGGTCTTTCCGGCAGCGGCAAAAGCCGCCTCGCCCAACTCGGCTGCGGGCCTGCACGCGCCGTCATTATCCGTTCCGATGCCACGCGCAAACGCATTGCAGCCGAACATGCCGACCTCGACCTGTATGGCAAGGCAATGAACCGCCTCACTTATCAGACCATATTCGATGCGGCGACAAGTGTATTGAAAGCCGGCTGGCCGGTTATTCTGGATGCCACATTCCTATCAGCCGAGGAACGGCAGCGGGCAAGAGACATCGCCAAGGACGCTGGTGTGCCTTTCCACTTCGCATGGATTGATGCCCCCGAAGAAAAGCTCAGAGAGCACATTCAAGGCCGCATGCAGAAGGGCACGAATATATCGGATGCGGACCTTCGGGTGCTGGACATGCAGCTGGCCCACTACCATGTACCTGATGAGCCGGACATCCATATCCTGCCTTCCGCCGACGCATGGCCGTGGCAATGAGATAATCCTGGTGGATAAAACGAAGAATGGCGGCCAATGGCCGCCATTCTTATATCAGTGTTGCAATATCTCAGTCGTGCATCATCTGTTCGTGTTCGGACAGAGAACGCTCGAAAGCAGGACGCTCAAACAGGCGATCCATATATGCCTCAAGATGTGGCCACTTGGCTGTATCGATACCCATGGGCGACAAACGCCACAGGATCGGCGCCAGCGAAACATCGGCCAGCGTATAGCACTCACCGACAAAATATTCCTGCCGTGCCATATAGGTATCAAGCGCTTCAAGGTAATCGCTAATTTTCTTTCTGGAAGCAGCTTTATCACTGGCTTTCTCAAGCTCAACATAGATTGGGAACAATTCCTGCTCGATACGCATCACCGCCAGACGCATCTGGGCACGCTCAGCCGGCGAACCAGGCTTCAGCGGCGGATGCGGGTAGCGCTCATCAAGGTATTCATTGACCACAGAAGCTTCGAATAGAACCGTGCTGCGGTCCTCCAGCGTGGGTAACTTGCAGACTGGATTGATGTCCTGCAGCTCCTTGGAAGTCTCATCGTCCTCAACATCAACGATCTCGCTGGGCAATTCCTTCTCAGCAAGAACGATGCGTGTGCGATGGGAATCTGGGCTGGCAGGATCCGAATACAGCTTAATCATTAAATAAAACCTCCGTTGGCAGGGCGCGGCACTATAGCGTTTATTGCCGAAAAATAAAGAAATTTATAACACTGGCCTTGTGAAAGAGCGGCTGACGCACTGCGCCTAGGAATCAGCCCTCGCCGCGCCGCACACCCATCAACTGCGCCTGAATAAAGGCGTCGATATCCCCGTCAAGAAAGGCCTGCGTATTACCTGTTTCCATGCCGGTGCGTAGATCCTTGATGCGCGACTGATCGAGCACGTAGGAACGAATCTGGTGACCCCAGCCGATATCGGACTTGCCGTCCTCCATCTCCTGCTTCTCAGCATTCTGTTTCTCCAGCTCGAATTCGTACAAGCGGGCCTTGAGCATCTTCCAGGCAGCAGCTCGATTCTTGTGCTGACTGCGATCATTCTGGCACTGCACAACGATCCCTGTCGGCACATGCGTCAGACGAATGGCCGAATCGGTTTTATTGATGTGCTGACCACCGGCACCGGAGGCACGGTAGGTATCGGTGCGCACATCGGATTCGTCGATATCAATTTCGATTTCCCGATCAATATCGGGATAGATAAACACAGAGGCAAACGAGGTATGACGCCGATTACCCGAATCGAATGGCGATTTACGCACCAAGCGGTGAATCCCCACCTCAGCACGTAGCAAACCAAAGGCATACTCACCCTTCACCGATACAGTGACCGACTTGATCCCAGCCTCTTCACCCTCGGTACATTCCATCAACTCGGTGCTAAAACCCTTACGCTCGGCCCAACGCAAATACATACGCAGCAACATTTCTGTCCAATCCTGCGCCTCGGTACCGCCGGCTCCGGCATGCACCTCAAGAAAGGCTGACTCGGCATCGTTCTCACCGCCCAGCATGCATTCCATTTCGAGTCCTGCAATACCTTCCTCAACAGCGTCCAGAGCATACGCAGCTTCACTCTGAATCTCCGTATCGCCTTCTTCAGCGCCCATCTCATAGAGCATGGTCTGCTCATCCAGCGCTTCTGCGGTATCCTTGAACACCTTCACAGAGCGCTCCAGCCGTGTGCGCTTCTGCATCACAGCCTGAGCCTGCTCCTGATCATCCCATAATGTAGGGTCTTCGATTCGAGCTCCAAGCTCGATTAGATCGTGTTCCTTGCCTTCGATGTCAAAGTGACCTCCGCAAGGCAGTCAGGCGTGTGCCCATCTCTTCTGCCCGCGTGCGAAATCCGGCAATCCGGTCTTCCATCGTCATCGTTTACTCCATGCCTCGACTGCTTTTCTGAAAGGTTTGCGAAGGTATCGCTTCACCATCTTAAATCAAGTTGTGCTATCCCCCGCCTGTTTCAGCGCATCCTTGAACATCGCCTCTGTCAGTCGTTTGGTTTGCGTATTATAGCGTGAACAATGGTAGGAATCGGTGAGCCTGCGTCCATCCGGCAAAACATGCCTGACAGCATGACCGAATTTCAATGCGGATAATTTCAGGCCATATGCGCGCAGCACTGCATCATGTGCGATCTTCCCCAGGGCCAGCAGATTGCAGCCCGGTGGCAATGCCTCGATTTCATTTTTCAGGAAACCATTGCATTGAATGATTTCTGATGTTTCCGGTTTATTCTGCGGTGGCAGGCATTTCACGGCATTGCTGATACGCACACCATGCAGCTTTAAACCATCGCCAACGTGCTCGGAGGCCGGCGCCGATGCCCATCCCAGATCGAACAGGCTTTGGTAGAGCAGAATGCCGGCAAAATCCCCGGTGAAGGGGCGTCCACTGCGATTCGCCCCATGCATACCCGGAGCGAGACCGACAATCAGCAAGCGGGGATGCGCATCGCCAAAGGCAGGGACGGGACGGGCGTGATAATCCGGATGCTTGGCTTTCACCTCATCAAGAAATCCAGCGAGGCGCGGACATGCCCGGCAGTTGATGTCGAAATCAAGCAAGGGCGGCCAGCTTTTTACAGAGAATCCGCAGAGCACGGCCTCGATGGGAGACAGAAGCCTTTTCCTCTGGACTGGTCTCGGCAAAGACCTTGCCAAGCTCCGGGCAAAAAAACAGAGGATCGTAACCGAATCCATCCTCACCCTCCGGAGCCCGGCGGATGAAGCCGTCAACCTGCCCCTCAGCAATCAGCGAATCGCCACCGGGCAGGCAAAGATACAGGGCACAGGCAAAGTGAGCCGCGCGATCTTCAGCACCATTGAGCGCCTCGAGAAGTTTGGCGTTATTGTCGGCATCAGAGGCATTTTCACCGGCATAACGGCTGGAATAGACGCCCGGAGCACCGTCCAAGGCATCGACACACAGGCCCGAATCATCAGCCAGCGCGGCACAGCCATTGGCGGCAGCGAAGGCCTCGGCCTTCTTGCGCGCATTGCCGGAAAAACTGTCGGCATCTTCCACCACATCGACAAACACAGTCTGCCCTGCGGCAACAATCTCTATACCGAGACCGCCCAATATCGCTGCGATTTCCTTGCGTTTTTTGACGTTATTGCTGGCGACGACCAGTTTCATGGGTGAATGCGTGAATCAGCTGCCAACAGCACTCAGCTGCAGTACGGCCAGTTCAGCGATGCCCTTTTCGGCCAGAGACTTCAGCGCCAATACATCATCCCAGTGCATCGGCTTGTCTTCGGCGGTGGCCTGAATCTCGATGATGCCGCCATCCGGCGTCATGACGAAATTAGCATCCATCTGGGCGCGTGAATCCTCTGTGTATTCAAGATCGAGCAGGGCTTGCCCATCCACCAGGCCGCAGCTGATGGCAGCCACCTGACCAATAATCGGATCTTCATCGAGCAGGCCATCGGCCAACAGTTTGTTCACGGCAATACGCAGGGCCACCCATGAGCCGGTGATGGCGGCGGTACGCGTGCCACCGTCGGCTTGAAGCACATCACAATCCAATACGATCTGGCGCTCGCCCAACTTCTCCAGATCAACAATAGCTCGCAGGCTTCGACCAATCAGTCGCTGAATCTCCACCGTGCGTCCACCCTGCTTGCCGCGCGCGGCTTCGCGACCACTGCGAGTATGGGTGGAACGCGGCAACATGCCATATTCGGCAGTCACCCAGCCCTTACCGGAATTGCGTAGAAAAGGTGGTACGCGCTCATCAACCGAGGCGGTGCAGTGCACGCGCGTCTGGCCGAATGTGATCAGCGCCGAGCCTTCGGCATGGCGGTTGAAACCGGTATCAATATCAACCGAACGCAGGGCGTCGGTCTTTCTGTCTGTGCGCATATGTACTCCTAACGATTCAGGTCCGGCTAGCGAGCCCTGATGAATGACTTATTGTTTGCTCCACTTACTGGCTTGATTCATTTACTGCTTGGCCCACTTCTCAAGCTTCTCGGCGCTAAAGCTGCCAGCATGCTTGCGACCATCCCCGGCGATCAGGGTCGGCGTGCCATTGATCTTCATGCTTTCGCCCAACGCAATATTTTCGGCAATCGGGTTGGTACAATCCGTTGCCTTGATATCGTCGGCCTGCTTGTTATCGAGCATGACATCCAGCAATGCCTTGTGCTGATCCTTGGCACACCAAATAGCCTCCGACTTGGCGCGGGCATGCTTGTGGATACTCTCCAAGGGATAGAGGAAGGTATATACCTTCACGCCCTTGACCTTGAGAAGCTCCTTTTCAAGGTCGCGGCAAAAGGGGCAGTCCGGATCGGTAAAAACAGCCACCGGTACACCTTTCGGATCACCCGAAACAATCGCATTCTTCAGCGGCAGTGTTTTCCAGTCGATGCGGTTCAAATCTTCCAGACGAGCCTGTGTTAGATCCTTGCGCGTGGCTGTTGCAAAGACATGGCCTGAAATCATGTGCTCACCAGTCGCATCGGTGTAAAAAAGACTATCGCCGACACGAACCTCATATAATCCGGGGATAGCATCCAGCGGACGCACATCCTGCACCACCAGCTGAGGCGCCAGACGTAGAACGTTTTTAGCGATGGTTTCCTTGATTTTCCCCTCGTCCATCGGGGCGCCGGCCAGTACCGGAGCGGAAAGCATCATCAGAGACAGGGCGAAAAGACTGTAGCGAAACATGGACACTCCTTGATAATCTGGTTGATTTTTTTCAGCGGTCTATAATGGGTATATCAGGCAGGAGGGCAAGCGCAATGTGCACACCAATGACCAAGCTGTCTGCCGGGCCAGACAATGTTAAGGAATCAATTCCCCGAGTAACTGGGACGAAAAAGCCTCATCACCCCACGGCTGCGCACCGAACAGTCGCTGTTTCACCTCGCCGTTGCCAGCTATCACGAATGTAGAGGGGAGAACACGCACCCCCAAACCCGATGCTTCCTGATTGTCTGTCAGCAACAGCGGCAGGGAGATGTTATTTTTTTTAAGAAATGCGCCTGCGACACTGGCAGATTCATCAACCGACACCGGCAGGAAGATAACGTCGGGATGGGCTTGCAGCCAAGCCGACAATTCGGGCATTTCAGAGCGGCACGGAGAGCACCATGTGGCCCATATATGGACAATCACCGCTTTGTCACGATATTCCTCAAGCGAATGCAGCTTGCCGCCATCATCTACCCAGCGAAACGAATCAGCAGTGGCTATTCCCGGCGCGAGAAGCAGAAGCAATAGCATCATGGCTGGTATTATGGGGCGAAACGCTATGGTCATGACTGCTCTCCTTGCCTGTGTTGCACGATATCGTACACAGTTGTCGTGCACAGCGCGTAAATCTTGCACGCCACAGAGCTGCTGGCTATCGTTGCAGCCATGCGGAAGTTAATCTCCCTGACAATATCATTGACCATTCTGATGGTGAGCAGCATCCCGCTGGTGCCGCTGGCTGAGGCTTGCCCGCCTGCCCATGATTCTGCGATGCAGGTTATGGATGGAGTGCAGATGCATCAGGGAGAGCAACATCCGGCCATGCATGCAGCTGTGCATATCGATGTCGATGCGAGTCAGGCTTGCATTGAATGTGCTTGTGGCTGCCACAACAGCATCGACTCGCTGCCGCATGTGCTTGCTCCGCATAGTCCCGACAATGCTTCCCAATCCTGCGTCCTGTCTTTCGAGCGGATCGCTCCAACTACGAATCTTCGCCCCGAGGCGCGGATTCTCAACGGCTTTTCCCCACCTCCGCAATTCGTTTAAGGCTTCACAGTTTCATTGAAGCTGGCCGACAGATGTCGGCCGAATCGGTGCATGGCCTGGCAGCCGCAGTTTTCCTGCCTGCATACCGCCTTCGCACCCATCCCTTAAATGAATTGATCCACATATCGGAGGATATCTATGAATACGTTTCAAACATCAAGTCGAACCCTGTTACTGGCGATGGGAATATTTGCCCTTACAGCACAGGCCCAAGCCAGCGAATGCGGCCTCTCCTGCTGCATTGCTGCAGGGGTTGAAGGGGTTGGCAGCGCCAACGGCTTCAGCATCACCGCTCAGTATGAGTTGATGGACATGAAGACCATCAAACAGGGGACAACGAAGCTATCACCCCAACAAGCACGAACCATTACCGGAACCAACCTTGCCGTACCGACCAAGATGGTTATGCAAAAAATAAGCACCAATATTGCGTACCGCGTGAATGAGGATCAGGCCGTTGTGCTGACCGTTCCCTATATTATCAACGATATGGAGATGTTAAGTGCGATGAACATGCCTATGACCATGGATACGATCAGTGGCCTCGGTGATGTATCCATGGTGTATCTGCATAATATGTATACTGATACGCCGATTCGTACGCGCAAACGCCTAAGCCTCGGCATAGGCGCCATCGCACCGACCGGCAAGCATGATCACCGCAACGCAAGCGGTCAGCTGGTACATATGATGATGCAAACCGGAACCGGGGCCTGGGGCGGCGTACTGCTTGCCAACGGCACGCTGGCTTTTGGCGAGCGGGACGATGGCGGCGCACTCTGGCTGATTAACCCTTCCCTGACCTATCAAACCAACACGCGTAACAATCTGGGCTATAAGGTAGGCGATCGGTTTAATTATGATCTGTCGACACGCTACAGGCTGACTTCCATGTTCAACCTCAAGCTGGATGTGAATGGCATCTGGGCCGGCAAGGACAGCACCGATGGAACCATTGATGGCGCAACTGGCCGGGTGGGTTACCAGAATGCAGCCTCGATGATCGACAATGTGGCCAATACCGGCATCAATTCGATCTTTATCTCACCGGGTTTCCAGTGGGTTGTGACACCCAGCTTCATCCTCAGTGGTGAATACCGTCAACCGGTGTATCAGAACACACGCGGCATTCAGCAGGTGACCGATCACTGGTATTTCCTGCGCGCTTTGTATCGATTCTAATCTGTATCGGTTTTAATCACCGGAATCTGTTGAGCCGGGGGCATCATGCCCCCAGCTTGCCTGCCTTCCGCCATGGTCAAACAACACAGGGGAATATACGATTACTGCAATGAATAAATCTGTTGTTAAATACCTTCTGATTGCCGCAGTTCTCATCTCAGCCATTGGCATAAGCCTCTGGCTAGTGCAGATGCAAAAACCAGTGGTTCCGGCTGCATTGCAAACAATGGGTGGCGACTTCCAACTGGAGTCGGACAGCGGCCCTCTTGGCCTGAGTGATTTTCGAGGCAAAACGACATTGGTCTTTTTCGGCTACACCCACTGTCCTGATGTCTGCCCGATGGCGCTTGGCGTGATGGTCGATGCCATGCGACTGGCCGGGGAATCGGCAGCTGATCGAGTGGCAGGGATTTTCATTAGCGTCGATCCGCAGCGAGATACGCCCGCCCTGCTCGGACAATATGCGGCTTTCTTTGACAAACGCATCAAGGGCGTCACCGGAACCCATGCACAACTTGGAAAAATAGCCAGGGAATGGCGAGTCGATTATCACCTGCCTGAGGACTCAAGCGATAATAACTACGCTGTAGAACACTCAAACTTTATCTATCTGGTCAATCAGGATGGCAAGATCGTCGACCTGTTTGATGAAGAAACTGATGCTGCTTTGATTGCTGACAGGATGCGGCCATGGCTGAGGTAAAAGGAGTAAAACCATGAAATGGGTTTTATTGGCCTTACTGATCTTGCTCCCTGCCCAGGCGGCATATGCCGCCGATATGATGGTCAAGGATGCTTGGGTACGCCTGATGCCGCCTGTGGCACAGAATTCGGCTGTCTATATGACATTGAAGAATATGAGCGATGCCGATATCCGCATCGTCGACGTGAGCACAGATGCCGCTTCGTCGAACGGCTTCCACACCATGCGCATGCAGGATGGAAAAATGGTCATGCACCACGTGGATTCGGTGATTGTGCCAGCCCAGGGTGAGTTCAGCTTTGTGCCCGGTGGTTTCCACATCATGCTCGCGGGTCTTAGCCGGGAACTGCATGAGAAGGACGTGGTGAACGTTGTGCTAACACTGGCCGATGGAGGCCACTTTACGCTTCAGGCCGTGGTGCGCGATATGCGCATGGGGCATGGTCAGCACGGCGGTATGCACTGAATCTTTCAAGGTTGACTGTTCCCCCTCGCCTCCCAGCATGGCCCAATCGGTGCCGTCGCACTGGTTGCTTCCCGTGGAGGAGATGACGTGTCCTTATTTTCCAGACTCAAACAGGGTTTAAGCCGCAGCAGGGAGAATCTTTCCCAATTGCTACCGGGGCGCGATGTCGTCAAATTAAGCGAGGCCGAGTGGGTGGATGTCGAGGACGGCCTGATTCTGGCCGATTGTGGTGCGCAGACATCGCTGGCGCTGGTCAGCAAGGCAAAGAAGAGCAGCCAGCCGCTGGATGGCCTGAAGAGCGCCATGCTGCAAATGTTCCCCGATGAAGAACCACTCAACCTGCCGCAGCATGGTTCACAGGGTGGCCCCTTCGTATTGCTTGTGGTCGGGGTGAACGGCACTGGTAAAACCACCACCATCGGCAAGCTGGCGACCATGTTCCGCTCGCAGGGCAAGCGTGTTGTTGTGGGCGCCTGCGACACCTTCCGTGCTGCTGCCATTGAGCAGTTGGCCGTATGGGTGGAGCGTGCCGGAGCCGATATGGTGCGTCAGCATGATGGCGCCGATCCGGCTGCCGTGGCGTTTGATGCAGTGCAGCACGGCATTTCAAGGGACTACGATGTGGTCATTATCGATACCGCTGGACGCGTGCAGACCGACAAAGGCCTGATGGACGAGTTGGGTAAAGTGAAGCGAGTGATCGGCAAGGCGCTGGATGGTGCGCCTCACGAGGTTTGGCAGGTGGTAGATGCCGGCACGGGGCAGAATGCCGTGGCACAGGTTGAAAAATTTCGCGAGGTAGCCGGCACCAGCGGCCTGATCGTCACCAAGCTCGACGGCACAGGCAAGGGTGGCATTGTACTGCAACTGGTAGATCGCTTCGGCCTGCCGGTGCGCTATATCGGCGTGGGCGAAACATTGGAAGATATGATGCCCTTTGATGCGACTGACTTTGTAAACGGACTGATACCCGATATCGGGGCCGATAAACCGGAACATGAAAACCATGTGGAGGATACCAATGAAAAGCCTATGGAATGATGCAGAGGCGGCGCGCTGCGCCGATGCGCTGGACCTGCGAGTGTACACCTCCCGCCTGCTGGGTCGTGAGTCCTCACTGGTACTGCACGGTGGCGGTAACACCTCGCTGAAGGCTACAGCCAAAGATGTGTTCGGCGATGCCGTGGAAACCCTGTATGTGAAAGGCAGTGGTTGGGATTTGGCGACCATCGAGGCTGCCGGTTTTGCCCCGGTACGCATGGCCGCCCTGCTGCGTCTGGCCAAGCTGGATAAGCTAAGCGACACCGATATGGTGCGCGCCCAACGCATTGCCATGCTCGATCCATCAGCTCCCAACCCATCCGTCGAGGCAATTCTGCATGCGCTGATTCCATTTACGTACGTTGATCACACGCATACCGATGCGGTGGTCACCATCAGCAACACCCCGAATGGTGAAGAACGTATCCGTGAACTGTTCGGCGAGCGTGTGCTGGTCATCCCCTATGTGATGCCGGGCTTTATTCTGGCCAAGACGGTTCGCGATTTGACTCAAGATGTGGATTGGAAAGAACTCGATGGCATGGTGCTGATGCATCACGGCCTGTTCACCTTTGCCGACGATGCCAAACAAAGCTACGAACAGATGATTGCCTTGGTCAGCAAGGCCGAGGCCTATCTTGAAAAACATGCAGCTTACAACCTGCCGGAAACTAAACCGCAAACCGATTTGCTGGCTCTTGCCACCTTGCGCCGTGAAGTCAGTGGGCTACGCGGAGCGCCTATGCTGGCCTGTCTCGATGATGGCCCGGAAGCAGCAGGCTTTGCAGCACATGGTAAAGCCGGGGCTGTGAACCATGGTACGCTGACCCCGGACCATGTCATCCGTACCAAGCCGACACCGCTATTCGTGGACGGTGATGTAACAGAAAACGTGGCGACCTATGCAGATCAATACCGTGCTTATTTTGGCAGACATACCGACGGCACACTGACCTGTCTGGATGTGGCCCCGCGCTGGGCCGTGTGGCCTGGAAGCGGCTGTATCAGTTTCGGACGCAGTGTGCAGGAAGCGGCCATCATTGCTGACATCAGCCAACACACGCGGCCTGCAGTACTGCAAGCCGAGGTCATGGGCGGCTGGACGCCGGTGACGGAAGCCGAGCTGTTCGAGGTTGAATACTGGGAGCTGGAGCAGGCTAAATTAGGTAAAGGCGGCACCTCCAAGCTGCATCAGGGCAAGGTGGCGCTGGTGACCGGCGCTGCCAGCGGTATCGGCCGGGCTTGTGCCGAGGTGCTTCAAGCCCAAGGGGCCGCCGTTCTCGCACTGGATATCAACCCCGAGGTTTGCGAGCTGTTTGCCGCACCGGATGCTGTTGGATTGGTTTGTGACGTCACCGATGATGCCGCTTTCAAATCCTGTGTGGATGAAGCGGTGCACCGTTTCGGTGGTCTGGACATCGTGGTTTCCAATGCCGGTATTTTTCCCGCCAGCCGGCGCATTGCCGATATGGATGCCGCAGGATGGGATAAGAGCCTTGCCCTGAATCTGACCAGTCATCAGCGACTGCTTGAATATGCCCAGCCATATCTGGCCCTGGGCATGGATCCCGCGGTGGTCATCATTGCATCGAAGAATGTTCCGGCACCAGGTCCAGGTGCTGCGGCCTATTCGGTGGCCAAGGCGGGTCTGACCCAACTGGGCCGGGTGGCGGCAATGGAAATGGCCGAGCAGGGCATTCGCATCAATATGCTGCATCCCAATGCCGTATTCGATACCGCCATCTGGACGGATGAGGTGCTAAGCGCACGTGCCGCGCACTATGGTCTGAGCGTAGAGGCATACAAAACCAATAATCTGCTGCATGTGGAGGTCACATCCAAACATGTCGCCGAGCTTGCCTCAGCCATGGCCGGCCCGCTGTTTGCCTGCACCACCGGAGCACAACTACCGATCGATGGCGGCAATGAACGGGTGATTTAGGGGGGGTACTTTCGGGAAAACCGAGACCATTCAACCGGCAGGCCTTGCCAAGCTCCGGTGTATCACCGCATCATAAGGCATGGCTTCGAACCTTGCGCTGCGCTATATCCCTTCGCCGCATCACGACACACGACCGGCAAACATGCCTGTGGACCTGATTGTGCTGCATGCCATCAGCCTGCCAGCCGGCCAGTTCAGCATGCAGCATGTCGAAGCGCTGTTCATCAGCACACTGGATATTTCGGCCCATCCATCCTTTGCCAGCCTTGAAGGCATGCGCGTGGCGGCACATTTTGTGGTGGATCGAGACGGGCAAATCACCCAATTCGTACCAGCAGGGCAGCGGGCATGGCATGCCGGAGCATCCAGCTGGCAGGGCAAAGCGCAGTGCAACGATTATTCCATTGGCATCGAAATACTGGGCGATGAACAAACCCCTTTCACGACCAAGCAATATCGCGAAACCGCCCGCCTGTGCCGGGCACTGATGCTGCGCTTTCCGGGAATGAGGCCTGAGCGCATTGTTGGTCATCAGGATGTGGCGCCCGGGCGCAAATGGGATCCCGGCAAGCAATGGGACTGGGTTCATTTCCGCCGTTCTCTAGCACATATCAGAAACACTGAGATGAATATTCGATGAGGGGGAGTTGATCTGATGGGTTCTATATTAAATGCATTCCCCGATCTGGCATCCGTACCAAGTGGCATACGCGATGAACTGGCTGCCCTGCAGTTGATGAAAGTTCCGAGCGGCACAGTGCTGTTTCGTGATGGCGATGCCTGTCAGGGCTATGTCTTCGTACTCTCCGGCTCCATCCGCGTACAGAAAATGGACCCGGAGGGCCGCGAAATCGTGCTCTATCGTGTGGAAGACGGACAAACCTGTATGTTGACCACATCCTGTCTGCTGGGTGGTCGCCCTTATCCGGCGGAGGGCGTCGCCGAAGAAGAAACCGAACTTGCCCTGCTTTCCCCGAAACGACTGGATGCCCTGCTATCGGATGCAGCCTTCAGGCGCTTTGTACTATCCATGATCAGCTTGCGCGTCGCCGACCTGATGGCATTGATTGAAGATGTGGCTTTCGGGCGCATGGATGTACGTCTGGCCCGGCGTTTACTGGAGCTGGACAATGGCAGTGGTGAATTACATCTGACCCACCAGCAACTGGCCACCGAACTCGGCACGGCTCGCGAGGTAGTCAGTCGTCTGCTCAAGGATTTCGAACGGCGTGGACTGGTTGAACTAAAACGGGGTTCGGTATTGCTCCCGGAAACCAAAGGCCTGCAGGAACTGGCAGCCCAGCAGGTCTAAAGATACTTTGAATAAAACCCCTATCGTTTCAGGCGATACCACTTGGCCATGCGAGATTTCCAGAAGCTGCGATATTCCTCCTCGCTGACTTCGCCATCGCCATCGGCGTCCATAGCTGTAAAACGTGCCTCAACACGCTGCTGCACCATGATAAGGTATTCTTCCACCGACACACTTTTGGACTCATCGGTATCCAGTTGCATGAAGGTGTCGACAATCTTATCGGTCTGGCTCTTCGGGCCGCCCGTGGACTCCGCCTCGACAGGTACTGCCACCTCTTCAGGCACAGCATCAGGAGCCTCTTCATCTTCAAACACAGCGGCATCATCGGGCGCTACGGCCGGCGCATCCTCTGCCAATAGAGCCTCAGTTTCGAGCTCCTGACCCGGCAGCGTGATGGTAGGAAATGCGGCTCGAGGGGGCACCTGCGTAGGCTGCTCCTCAGCCGGAGGATTAGCCGCGGGCTTCATCACGCCAAAGGTCACATCCTCGGCCACCGCGCTGGTGCAAACAGCACTCAGGCTGGCGATAAAAATAAGGGTCAAACGTATCCATGCATGCATCAGAGAGCTCCAGTTTGAATTGAAGCCATATGCTGCACCTCACACAGATTTTGCCAACTTCTTTCTTATCCGCCCGCTTTGACCGCTTGCTTTGTTCGGTTCACAAGGGGCGACACACGGGGCAGCATAAGCCCCATTCTGCTGACAGGAGGAACGCGTGAAGCCTTATCTGGATTTGATGCGCCATGTGCGCGACCACGGTGTACTAAAAGGCGACCGCACCGGAACCGGCACGCGTTCGGTGTTCGGCCATCAGATGCGCTTTGATCTGGCTGAAGGCTTCCCGCTAGTCACCAGCAAAAAGGTTCACCTGAAATCCATTATCCATGAGTTGCTGTGGTTCATCAAAGGCGAAACCAATACCGCCTACCTGCGCGACAATGGCGTGAAAATATGGGACGAATGGGCCGATGAGGCCGGCGATCTCGGCCCGGTATACGGTTACCAATGGCGCAACTGGCCGACCCCGGACGGGCGACACATCGACCAGATCAGCGAACTGGTCGAGCAAATCAAGGCCCGACCGAACTCGCGCCGCCTTATCATCTCTGCCTGGAATGTGTCCGATCTACCGGATGAATCCATCAGCCCGCAAGCCAATGTGGCACAGGGCAAGATGGCTCTGGCCCCCTGCCATGCCTTCTTCCAGTTCTATGTGGCCGATGGTCGGCTGTCCTGCCAGTTATACCAGCGCAGTGCCGATATCTTCCTTGGCGTGCCGTTTAACATCGCTTCCTATGCCCTGCTCACCATGATGCTGGCGCAGGTGTGCCATCTCAAACCGGGCGATTTCGTGCATACCTTCGGCGATGCGCATCTGTATTCCAACCACGCCGAGCAGGTCGAAACCCAGCTGTCGCGCGACACCTTTCCCCTGCCAACGATGCGCCTGAACCCGGATGTACAATCGATTTTTGATTTTACCTTCGATGATTTCGAGCTTGTCGATTACCAGTCCCACCCAGGCATTCGCGCCCCCATCGCCATCTAGCTTCGGGCGCGCATAGGCAGGTGTTCCGCCTCAAACGGAATATGTTGCTTCTATAGCTTGTAGTAATCCCTGTACCACTGCACAAACATAGCAACCCCCTGCGCTACCGGTGTACAAGGGCGGTATCCGACATCCCTGACAAGGTCTTCCACATCCGCGGAGGTGGCTGGCACATCGCCCGCCTGCAAGGGCAACATATTCATCTCAGCCTTCATACCAAGCGCCTTTTCAACAGCGGAAATATAATCCATCAACTCAACAGGGCTGGCATTGCCGATGTTATACACCCGCCATGGAGCCTTGCTGGTACCCGAATCCGGTGTCTTTCCATCCCAGTCGGGATTGCCCTCAGCCGTATGATCCAGCGTGCGAATCACGCCTTCGACGATATCGTCAATATAGGTGAAATCCCGCCTCATCTTCCCATGGTTGAACACATCAATCGCTCTGCCTTCCAAGATGGCCTTGGTGAATAGAAACAGGGCCATATCCGGCCTGCCCCATGGGCCGTACACGGTGAAAAAGCGCAACCCTGTTGTCGGCAGGCCGTAAAGGTGCGAATAGGTGTGGGCCATCAATTCGTTGGCTTTTTTGCTTGCCGCGTATAAGGACAAAGGGTGATCGACATTATCATGCACCGAGAACGGCATGGATTCATTGGCACCATAAACAGAGCTGGAGGATGCATAAACAAGGTGCTTCACCTGATGGTGGCGGCAGCCCTCAAGGATATTAGTAAAGCCGACGATATTGCTGTCGATATAGGCATGCGGATTTTCCAGCGAGTAGCGCACCCCGGCCTGCGCGGCCAGATTGACCACCTTGTCGAATTTCTCTTTGGCAAACAGGGCTTCCACACCTGCACGGTCGGATAGTTCCATCTTCTCCATGCGGAAGTTTTCATGATCGGAGAATCGTGCCAGACGCGCCTCTTTCAAGCTGACATCATAATAATCATTGAGATTATCCAGCCCGACTACCTCATCGCCCCGCTCCAGCAAGCGGATTGTTAAGTGCGAACCGATAAACCCGGCCGCACCGGTCACCAGTACCTTTTGACCAGTCTTTACAGACGCCACAATGCATGCCCTCCATCAGCGACTGCCTGACGATCCAGCGCACACTTCACATCAACAACAACCCCGCCGGATTTGAGCCCGGACAGCAGTTCCTTGATCGGCATATCGATATATCCCTTGTGCCCCACGGCAAGCACCATCGCATCGGCATCACTCGGCAAATCAGTCCACTTGCTCAGCTTGATGCCATATTCATGTTTGGCTTCCTCATGTGAGGCAAGCGGATCGTGCACGCTGACGATGCAACCGTACTCTTCCAACTCGCGCACCACCTCAGCCACTTTGGAGTTGCGCAGATCAGGGCAGTCTTCCTTGAAGGTCAGTCCGAGCACGACAACCTTAGAACCCTTGATGCTGGGGCCAGCCTTGATCATCTGCTTCACTGTCTGCTGGGCAATATAAGCCGGCATACCATCATTGATATGGCGACCGGCCAGAATCACCTGCGGGTGATAGCCGAGAATCTCGGCCTTATGGGTCAGATAATAGGGATCAACGCCAATGCAGTGCCCGCCGACCAGACCGGGGCGGAAGGGTAGGAAATTCCATTTGGTACCTGCAGCTTCGAGCACATCCAGCGTATCGATGTCCATTTTTTCAAAAATAATGGCCAGCTCGTTGATCAGTGCGATATTCAGGTCGCGCTGCGTATTCTCAATCACCTTGGCTGCCTCGGCGACCTTAATGGTCGCAGCGCGATGCACGCCTGCCTCGATGATGAGCTCATACAATGCGGCAACCTTGTCCAGCGTCGCTGCATCCTCACCGGACACGACTTTGACGATGCTCTCCAGGGTATGCACCTTATCACCGGGATTCACCCGCTCCGGGGAATAGCCGACCTTGAACCCCTCACCCCATCGAAGCCCCGACTCGCGCTCCAGAATCGGCACGCATACTTCCTCGGTCACGCCCGGATAGACGGTGGATTCAAAAATCACAATGGCGCCCGGCTTTAAGTTACGACCAACGGTTTCAGTGGCCTTGATGACTGGCGTCAGATCAGGCTGATGCGCTTCATTGACCGGTGTAGGCACGGCAACGACAACAAAATCGGCTTCAAGGATGCGGGCTGCATCGGTGGTGTATTGCAGCTGACTGGCACGGACGAATAAGTCACCATCCATCTCGCCGGTCGGATCAAAACCTTTTTTGTAGGCGGCAACCTTGTCTGCGGAGATTTCGAAACCAATGGTTGGCAGCTCCCGCCCGAAGGCCAATGCCAGCGGCAAACCGACATAGCCAAGGCCAACAACAGCAACCGTCTTATTTCTCATGAAAAACTCCTCAGCACAAAGTTGCCAAATGGTCGCAGAGCAGCAACAAAAAAACCACCTGCTTTCTTAATTCCTGAGCTTTGCCTTGCTAAAAGAGGGGGTGGAAGCCATAGAGAGGTGTCCGGTCAACAATATGGGCACCCGAACACTCTATCCTAAGTCGTTACATGGCAGCTTCGGGCTGTTGACCAACTTTGATGGGGATAATCGTTTTGCAGGCGGGATAAGCCGTGCATGCCAGAAAGTGCGCGCCTGCATGTGTACCCTTGGTGGCTTGTTTGCGCACCATGAGTGCTGAGCAATTCGGGCAGCGTCTTGCTGCTTCTTCGCTGCCTGAGTCGGCGGCAACCTCCTTAGGCTCTTGAATCCCTAGCTGCTTGATGCCCAGCTTCTGTTCCAGTTGCATAGCAATCGCGCTGCCGGAATAGGATGCCTGCGTCTTGATGCGCAGCAAGGGAAGCCCTGCTGCCTGGAATGCCTTATTGATAAAATCGTCACGTTCGGCCCGTTTGGCAGCATTGTGTGAACTGTCATCCAACTCGATGCATGCGACGATGCGCATGTCGTCCGGTGTGCAAAGCACGAAGTCCATTTGCTTGGAACTAATGCGATTGATGGCACTCTGGCTTTCACCCCTTCCTAAGCCTCTTCTCACCTGAAGCAGATCGGCAATCCTGACCTGTGCAAAGATTTCATACTGATGCCCAAGCGTCTGCTTGAGGACCCCGTATAAGGAGCGCTCGGCCGGACTTAAAAGCCTGTCCTTGCGCAGATAAGGTATGGCGCCACTTGGCGTTTTTGGCTTCGACTTGAGAAGGCCAAAAAGCAGCAAGGCAAGCACTAATGCAATAACGATAAAGAAAAGAATTCCCATGATTCCCCCCAGCCCTGCATGCTAGTCTAACCAGAGATTTATCTATTTCCACATTTCTGAGCGAATAGGAGGGCTGAAAGCGCTGACCCCTTTATGGGTTGCCAAACATGGACCGCATATTGCCATCACTATATCTGTGTTAGCATAGAGTCCGCAGTTTTTTGGTCTCGATGTTTGAGCGTCGTTACATCGCTGTAAGGCATTGAGAGACAGTCTCCATGAAAATATTATTTGCTGGGCGTAACTGCCCCATGTGTGAGAGCAATGAGCACATCAGAATGCATAGGCCTTTTTGGATGAAGCTGGTTCCGGGCAGTAGATTGTATGACTGTGTTCGTTGTAACGGCACTTACCTTGTCTTGTTACCATCATGACCCCCACCCTAAGAAGCCCTATTCCACACACTCAAAACATCATCGCCGTGATGGGTATTGCCATCATCCAATCAATGCTTAAAATACGGTGAGAAGTTTATTCAGTCTCGATGTTGGGGCATCGATTGCATCACTGAAAGACTTTAAGGGGGGAGCATCCATGAAAATTGTCATTTCCGGACGCATTTGCCCCATGTGCGGGAGCAGGAAACATATCAGGATGCACAGAACCTTTTGGATGCGGATTATCCCTAGTAGCAAGTTGTATGATTGCGTGAATTGTAACTTCTTATACCTTGCCTTGTTCCCAAAACAAGCACGCCATGGAAACCCTTACCACTAACCCAGCGTGGACAAACATGAACATCGCGTGCACCGACCTGACGAACAATAGATAAAAAAGGGCAGGCTGTTAAGTTTGACCCTTCGTTTTCCTTGCTGTGTATAACGTTAGATGGTGGCTCTTCTACGACTCGAGTAATTTTACGATTCTGCGCTGTTCAGATAGCGATTCGCGTTTTCTTGATATGGAGAATTCCAAATCGATAATTTTATAGTATTCGAGCACTTCTTTATGACCATCTTCCTCAAAAATAAATCGACTATTTTTGACTATGGCTAATTCCACTTCGGTAAAAGTATCATTATTTGCTTCAAGCTCTTTCAATTTACCCGCTTGCTCAGATAATTCGTGCTCCATTTCAACCAATTCAGCACGGGCTAATTCATAGGCTGTTTTTCCAACCACTCCGCTGGTTCGAATCTTTGTATCCGCACCATGCTTAATAAGTAATTTAACAAGCTCCGCCACTCGCTCTCCACCATCAACTGCGACAAGCAATGGTGTATAACTGTCGTGCGGATCATCCCTGCTATTGGGGTTTGCTCCGTATTCCAGAAGCAAAGCTATGCATCGAAGCATCTCTTTTTCTCTGGATAGGGCTTTTATTTTTAAAGAACCGCTTCTTAAATAGGCATATTCTTCCACGGCCCAACGGAGAGGCCTTCTTCGTACCTTTTCACCCTTCTGCCACGCTTCCGGGTTTGCACCCGCCTCGAGAAGAGCCTGAACTTTTAAAGCATCGATTCTTTTCAACGCGATGAACAAAGGTGGCTCTGGCTGGATATTTCCTATTCGCACATTGACCAGCCCCGGTCTGGATTTGAGCGCCGAAGAAAATTTCTCCTCCGGTCCATTGATCAGCCTTTCCATTTCGGCCGCTTTCATCCCCTTAGATAGGTTTGTTCCGAAACCCTGTTTCAGCGCGGATTCATTGTTTTTATTAGTGCCACAAGCAGACAGGGCAAATATCAATGCTGACAATAGTAAAACGCCATTAAACCTTCGCAGATTAAAAATCATAACTCCCCCTCGAAAAGGGCTTGCGAAGATCATTTGCCTGCAACAGCCTTCATGAAATAAGTTCATATATAAGTCATATCGGTTGGGGAGTTGAATACATTAGCCGGCAGGCATGCATAAGCACTTCCGGTTGACAATGAACATTGAGCCAATGGCCGGTCACAAAATCGGGGGAAGAAAAGAAAAGCCCCCTGCTTTCGCAGAGGGCTTTTAGATATGGTGGCGCTTCAGGGACTCGAACCCCGGACACGCGGATTATGATTCCGCTGCTCTAACCAGCTGAGCTAAAGCGCCATAAGAGGCGCGGATTATAGGAAGCTGCCCCGCTTTGGCAAGCTGCGAATGGCTTTTTAGTCTGAGGTATTAATAACCTTCCGGATGGCGCATAGCCTTAATGGTATCGGCAGCTTCAATTCTAGCTTGCACGTCATTGGCCCAGTGTTCGGCAGCGCTTTTCGTCGCAAAGCAAGCACACTGCTCGGAGTGCTTGTGCACGCATACCTCCGCCTGATAATAGAAATCCGGACTATCATGTTGTTCCCTGATATTCACCATGGCACGCCTCCATTCTGGTTCATAGTAAGACATTATATTTATCGGTTACGGGATCATTATCTTTAACCTGAAGGTAAGAAGTGAGGTGCGGATTAGAGGAAACTGTTTTGATTTGCAGGCTGTGAATGGTTTTTTTCCTGGGATATTAATGACCTGCCAAAAGGCGCAAGTCCTTGATGGTATCGGCAGCTACGATTCTGGCATGCAGGGTCTTGGCCCAAAGTTCGGCGGCCTTTTTTGGTGGCAAAGCAGCCACACTGCTGGGAATGCTTACCCAGCCACACCTGTCGATTCCTCATCCTCTTTCCGCTCTGCATACGCCTTGTTACCAAGGCCCTGTCGCTTTGTTATTGTTCGCCAGAAGGCTATCCATGCCAAACGCATGAACTTGAGGGGAAACAGTGAGCACATCAGATAAGCAGCCATCGAGACCGCAACGTATCCTGTCCGGCATGCGCCCCACAGGTCGCCTGCATCTGGGCCATTACAAGGGTGTTCTGGTGAACTGGCTAAAGCTGCAAGATGAGCACCAGTGTTTCTTCTTCGCCGCCGACTGGCATGCCCTGACAACCGACTACGCCAATCCCGGCATCGTGCAGCAAACCATATGGGACATGCTAATCGACTGGCTGGCCGTAGGCATCGACCCGGAAAAGGCCGTGATCTTTATCCAGTCCGAAGTGCCGCAGCATGCCGAACTGCATCTGCTGTTTTCTTTTATCACGCCGATCCCCTGGCTTGAGCGCGTACCGACCTACAAGGACCAGATTGAGCAACTGCGCGAGAAGGACCTCGGCACCTACGGCTTTCTGGGTTATCCGCTTTTGCAATCGGCCGATATCCTGATGTATCGCGCCGATGGCGTGCCGGTCGGCGAGGATCAGGTGCCACATGTGGAATTAACGCGTGAGGTGGCGCGCCGTTTCAATCATCTCTACCGCAAGCCCGATCAGCCGCTGTTTCCTGAACCGGAATCCCTGCTCATGCCTGCCTCCAAGCTGCCCGGACTCGATGGTCGCAAGATGAGCAAGTCCTATAACAACACCATCGAATTGGGTGAAACATGGAAAATCACCGAGCAGAAAGTGAAAACCATGCCGACCGACCCTGCGCGCGTGCGGCGTGAAGATCCCGGCACGCCCGAGAAATGCGCGGTGTGGGATTTCCACAAGCTGTATTCGACCGAGGATGAGCGCGCCGAAGTGTATGCAGGTTGCAAGAGCGCAGGCATTGGCTGCCTTGATTGCAAAAAAGTGCTGCTGGGCCACCTCGAAGAAGAACTGCAGCCGATCCGAAACCGTCGTGCTGAGTTGGCCACACATATGGATGATGTGCGCGATATCGTGCGTACCGGCAACGAGCGCGCCAGAGTGGAAGCCGAGCGCACCATGGAGAAGGTGCGCCGCACGCTGAAAATGGGTTACCGCGTTTGATGGATGCCACCGAGCCCTTGCAAGGCGTAGTGCCTGAAGAGCCTGTAGCGCAGAGCGGACTTCCGCCGGTTGCCCTCGAAGCATTCGAAGGCCCGCTGGATATGCTGCTGCATCTGATTCGCGAGCAGAAGATGGAGATTTTCGATATCCCCATCGCCACCCTGACAGAACAATATCTGGAGATACTCGAAGCCCAGCAACCGCTCAACCTTGAATACGCCGGTGATTATCTGGTCATGGCCAGTACGCTCACTCAGATCAAAAGCCGCATGCTACTTCCCCGTCCGCAACTCGATGCAGACGGCGAAGAAATCGATCCGCGCGCCGAGTTGGTGGCCCAGTTGCTGGCTTATGAGCAATACCGTGCAGCCGCAGCCGAACTGGAAGAAAAACCGCGCCTTGGCCGTGATGTATTCGCGCGCAGCTACTTTCCCGAATCGGATGAGGTGGAGCGCCCTCTACCGGAGCCCGATCTTGATGCCCTGCTTTCCGCCTTCCGGCATGTGCTCAAGCGTGTGGGCGGCGAAGTCCGGCATCAGGTGTTCATGGATACAATGAGCGTGCGCGAGCGCATGAGCTTTGTACTCGATCGCCTGAAAAACGGCAGCCTGCTGCTTGAGGAGCTGTTCGATACACCGGGGCGTGAAACCATCGTCACCACCTTTCTGGCCATCCTTGAGCTCTGGCGTAATCAAACCATCAACGTGGTACAGGATAGCTCCTATGGCTCGATCAGCATCCTGGCCAAGGAGGCCGTAGCATGACCGAGACAAACAGCCTTGCCTGCACACTCGAAGCCCTGATTATTGCCAGCGACGAACCCCTGACGCTGGCCCGCCTGCGCACACTGACCGATGCATCCTCATCCGATATCCGCACGGCACTCGGCGAGCTTGAAGCGCACTATCAGGGGCGCGGCATCAGCTTGCAGGAAGTCGCCGGGGGCTGGCAGTTCAGAAGCAGCCCTGAATATGCCGCACAGGTACAACAACTCTGGCAGACACGCCCTCCACGCCTATCACGCTCCATGCTGGAAACGCTGGCCATCATTGCCTATCGCCAACCGGTAACGCGCGCCGAAATCGAAATGCTGCGCGGCCTGAAGGTATCAAGCTCGATTGTCGGTGGCCTGCAGGAGCGTGGCTGGATCAAGGTGCTGGGGCGCAAGGAAGTTCCGGGACGACCACACCTCTACGGGACCGGTAAACAGTTTCTCATTGATTTCGGCCTTAGCTCCCTGTCCGATCTTCCGGAAATCGCCCAACTGATGGATCAGGAAGAGCTGGAGTCAGCAGATCAGGAATCAGTGGATCAGCAAACTAGTAATGAAACGGAACAATTGGGGCTTGATGCCGATCAGGTGCAGGATGAAACGGATGAATACGCCGGAGACGCGGATGCGGCCGGAGAGGTAGAAGATGACCAAACCGACGGGCAATAAATCACCGGCACGCAGGTCAGAGACAGGCAAAGCCAAACAAGCGGACAAAGCCAGTAGAGCAGATAAGCCCGGGCGTACGGATAAAACAAAGCGCCCCAAGGTCAAAACCAAGGGTGCACGCTCGGCATACAAGGGTGGCAAACCGGCCGCCAAGCAGAGCGAAGCATCCAACCCACAGCCGGGACAAGCCAAGGCCACATCTGCAGGCGAGCGGCTCAATCGCTATCTGGCCAAGAGCGGTCTGTGCTCACGCCGTGAGGCGGACAAACTCATTGCCGAAGGCCGTATCAGCATCAATGGTGAAAAGGTGCAGGACATGGGCCGCCGCGTGCGTGGCTCCGACATCGTACTGGCTGATGGTAAGCCTGTCTCGCCACTGGCCGAGCACACCTACCTGCTCTACAACAAACCACCCGGCCAATTGTGCTCTCGCCGGGATGATAAGGGTCGCGATCTGATCTACAAACACATCGAGGTCGGCCCCAATGTGCAATCTGTCGGCCGGCTGGATATGGACAGCGAGGGCCTGTTGCTACTCACCGACGATGGTGATCTGGCCAACCTGATGACCAGGCCGCAAACCGGTGTGGCGCGCGAATATCGCGTGAGAATTGCCGGGCATCTTTCCATGGATGCACTCGAAGCATTGCGCAAGGGCGGTATGGATATCGGCGAAGGCGAGAAGAGTGATCCTTGGGAAGTGGTAGTGGATTCGGAAACTGGAGGGCACTGCTGGCTGACCGTCGTGATCCGGCGCGGCCGCAATCGCGAAGTACGTCGCACGCTTGAAGCTGCCGGCCACGTGGTGCGTCGCCTGATTCGCACCCGCTTCGGCCCGCTGAAGCTTGAAGACGGTGTGCGCAAAAGCACGTCGCGCCATCTCACTGCTGGCGAGGTAAAACAACTGCGCCGCTCTGTCGGACTGAGTGATCACGCCGGCTAAGATGAATAACCCGTCCGGCAAACCAGCGGCGGAGATTTACCATGTGCTACTCGCCGCCTACGGCCAGCAACACTGGTGGCCGGCAGACTCCGCGTTTGAAATGATGGTTGGTGCTATCCTCACCCAGAACACCAATTGGCAGAATGTTGAAAAGGCCATCACCCAACTCAAGGCTGTCGATGCACTGGATGCGCAGACTATGCTGGATATGGATGAGGCCCGGTTGCGTGAGTTGATACACCCTTCCGGTTTCTTCAGGCAGAAAGCGGCAAGGTTGCGGCTATTGTGCAGCTTTTATCTTGAACAGGGTCGGGAACAAGGTATCAAGAACCTTCCCGATGCGCGCGCTTCTCTGCTATCCCTGAATGGCATTGGACCGGAAACCGCCGATTCGATGCTGCTCTATGCACTGGGCACGCCGGTCTTTGTTGTGGATGCCTACACCCGACGCATCTTCGCTCGCTTGGGCCTCACTGCAGCGGACGCGACATATTCTGAACTACAGGAATATTTCCACGCTCAACTGGATAAGGATGTGTCGCTATACAAAGAATTCCATGCCCTGATTGTGCAGCATGCCAAACACTATTGCCGCGTTAAACCGCTGTGCACACACTGTCCGCTAGGACCCTCTTGCCCGGCGATTATAAGCTAAAGAGAACCGTCTCTATTCAGTCTTGTCCTGATTGGCGCTGTTCTCTTCCAGCATGAAATAGGCGATTAAATCCACCCGATCTCTTTGGGCAATGGGGGGAGTGGCCATTTTGGTATTGGGCTTGATGCCGCGCGGATCTTTCATCCATGCATCGAGTGCTGCTGCATCCCAGCGCTCAAATGGCACGCCGCTTATACGCGGGGCACGATTGAAAATGCCCTTCAGACCCGGTCCGATTCGTTTGGATTCCATATGCAGATGATGGCATTGCTGGCAACGCACCTCTGCCACAATCCTGCCGCGTTCGGCATCAGCCGCCTGTGCAACAGAGGAAAAGACGACAAGGGGAAAAATGCAGGCAAGCAATCTGATCACCTTCTGGCTCATGGCTTGGCCTCTGCCTGAGCAGGTGTCTCTTCGGGAGCGAGCGCAAACACCATTTCATGCCGCTCGCCCTTGCGCACTATGCGAACATAAAGATGATCCCGCTGCACATCCTTGACCGGCAATGCCCGGCGGAAAATACCCAGAGCCCCATCCGGCATGGCCTGTTTCCAGTTCGAGCTTTCGGTACGCACATCCACCATCATATCCGCTGCAAAACCCCGTTGCTGACGCTGGGTAATCACGAGAAACTCATTCATGCCGGAGCGTAATACTGTTGGCCGTGTTTCGATGCGGATAACGACATCATTCCAAGTTTGCGTAGGCGGGGCCCAAGCCTGTTCCTCAGCAGCGCAGGCGGAGAGAACAAGCGCAAGTGCGATTACGAAGTGGCGCATTGTTACTCGCCCGTCGCGTGCTGCATAAGATAATCACGCAAAACCAATTCATCTTCGAGAGCTATGGGAGCCATACTGCGCTGCACAAGATGCTGCTGCATGCGGGCAATCACCCCCGGCCACTGATTGGCCGGATGCGCAATCGGTAAAGGCGGAGCATGGCACTCCGAGCAATTGCGTGCATAGACTTTATACGCCTCGCTTTGTTTGTCCGGATAATCCATTTGCGGTCTGCTGGAAGTAGAATCACAGGCGCCCAGCATCAGGGCCACGGCTGCGATCATCCACAAAGCCTTACCCTTCATTTGGGCATGTCGATATCGTCATCATCCTGATGCGTATCGCTATCCAGTCGTCCGGCACGCTTGGAACCATAGAGCGTGGTCATGAAATAGATGAAGCCTGCAGCAATAATGGCATACACGGCGGCGGCCACATGTCCCCAGGTGAACCAGGCGCGAGGAGCCTCTGGACGATCGCCCCAGAAAGGCAGGGTAAGCCCAAAGGCAACCATCAACACGACGATAATGATGCCGATAAACCAAGTCGGCACGCGGTTCTGCGACTCAGGGATGTTTTCGACCAGTTCCCAGTCTTCCAGACCGCGCCTGTTCTTGCGGTCCTCATCGGAGGCATAACCGAAATGATCCTCGGGAATCTTGCCCCACTCTTTATCAACCGGAGCTGTCGGCCTCGGTGCTTCTTCGGGCTGCTCTTTGGCCTGCTTGTCGTTTGTGTCCATATGCTTCTTACCTCGTCAATTGCGGCTTATCGGCTGGTCGGAGATTGTGATTTTGCAAAATGCACAACCTGAAACTTCTTTGTCCAGCCGTCATCCGCTGTCACCACCACGTGGAAGCGGTACAGGCCCTGGGGAAGGCCGTCGCGCACATACAATACCACATCCTGCCGACCCGAGCGCTCAAACTGCACGGCATCCTTCTCCAGCGAGTAATAATCAGCCTCCAGACCTTCGACACGAATATGCATCTGTTCGGGCCGATTGACCTTGTAGGCAATATTGATGCGATAATCGAGCAATTGATCACCCTGCTGCGCCTCGCCGCGATACACCGAAAAGGATGCCGGTTCGTAACTGACGATCCCAAAGGTAAACATCCCTGCACCGATAAGGGTGGCAAGCGTTGCTGTGCGCGCACGATTGAAGAATGAGCCAAGCGCGCCACGATATTTCCCCTTCCACTCATCGCCCAGTGTCAGGCGAAGCAGGCCGGGGCCGTGAAGCTTCTTGCTCTTACTGTGCAATTCATCGCAGGCCACCACGCAGGCACCGCAATTCACACAGCTGTCGAATACCTCCGGCTGACGGGGATCGATATCCAGAAAACAGGAAGCCACACAATAGTTGCAGTTGCTGCAATGATCCGAGCGCGAGGCATCGTAGGAAATATGCAGGGTATCGCGGGTCTTGAATGAATGCTGCCAGACACGGTAAATGCACATGTATTTGCACATCAGGTGGCGAATCACGCCGATATCCACCAACATGACAAACACGCAAACCATATAGATCCAGTGCAGGCCGCCGGCCAGTTGCTCATCGGCCTGAAAGGTAACAAACGACCAAATGGCTTGCGGCGAATAGAAATAAAACATCGGAATCAGCGCATAGATCAGTGACATGCCCAGCAGCACGAGTCCGAGTATCAGATAGTTCAAGGCCGACTTGCGCTGTACGGCAACCTGCATACGGGTGCCCGAGGTATCCATCATATTGGCCCGCCTGCCGAGAAGGCGATCCGTCAGCTGATTGGCCCACTCCGATGCCGTGTTTTGCGGGCACATCCAGCCGCAGAAGACCGATCCAACGAGTGAATACATCATCACCAGAAGGCTGGCGATAAAGATCCAGAAACCCATGACAATGAATATATCGGAGAACCAGACCAGCCGGTCCCACATGAGGATACCGCCAGCCGGAACATCAATGCGAAACAGACCGCTGGCCGGAATCAATACCAGCAGTATCAGGGTGGCAATCTGGGCATAACGGCGCGCCGGCCCCAGAAACTTTGCACCCGGAACGTGTTCTTCAACAACAGGGATTTTACTTAGCGCTTCATTGGCTGACATCGGAATTCCTTTGCATAAATGCTATCGCTGGCGCACATCAAAAGCCAGTGGGCTTAGTTCTGAAAGACGCTGCCACCACGGCTCCGCTGCTTGATGATTTCCATCCTGCATTTCCAGTTGCCACATGGCACGCAGGCTTGCCTCGTGATCCGGCATCAGAGCCAGAATACGATGCAAGGCCTGCCTTCTATCCAGCCCCTGCGGGTCGCCTTCTTCAAGGCTGGCAAACATCCTGTCTGCCATGGCAAAAGCAGGCCAGCGATCTCTATCATTGGCCTTGTGAGCCAACTGCGCCCATTTTATCGCCTGGGCTTCATCACCGCCAAGCTCAGCCTGCCACAGGCGAACATTCACAGCCGTTGCCGCCCAGGCTCGCTTAAAGGTGATAAAATCATCCACCTCAACATGCAAAACAGTGGCAGCCTGCTCTGCGCCTTCGCGCCACGATAACATCCAGCGCCACATGGATGACGGATCCGTACCACCAGCATAACGCACGCGTGGCAGGGCAAACTCAATCACCGGGGCCCACTCGTCCTGCAGTCGCACTTCGTCGGCAAATTCAGGAATCTCTCCCCAGTAGCGACCGAGCCAGGTCCACATACCCTCGCTTCCCGTCGCATCATTGGCCAAACCCGGCGGCATCTCCCACCAGGCTTGTAATAAGCGAGAGCTCTGTATCCCGGCCTGCTTCACACCGACAAGTCCGACGCGATAGCCGTCGAGAAACAATAGCGCCATACCGTTCTCAGCGGAGAAAACACTGCGGAAACTATTCAGCACCACTTTTAACATAGCCACATCAAATTGATTGAGCGCGATCCATTGCACGAATATGCCGCCCGGTGCCAACCGCTCCCTTGCCCGACTGAACTGCTGCACGGAAAGAAGGTTGGCCCGTCCAACCATGTCGGGATGAAAGAGATCGCCGACAATTACGTCGTATTGCCCGGTATCGCTGCGCAGATAACGCCGCGCATCATCACGCAGCACACGCATCTGATCCATCACACCGTCATTGACTGCGGCAAAGGATTCCCCGGCGGCGGCTATCGCCCCAGCCGACAACTCCACAGCTGTGCGCTGCAGGCCGATAAAGGGCAGCGAGCCGGAAGCCGTAATCCCCGTACCAAGCCCCAGAAACAGGATGGAGCGGGCTTCCGGATGTAGTAATAAAGGCAAGCGCGCCTGATTCTTCTGTACGGTGACGGCTGTTGGATCGCTTGATGCATCCATGCGCTGCAAATCGGAAAGCAAAAGGCGTTGCCCGGATGGCTGCTCGACCACATGGGTTAAGGCTACGGCATCCTCATACAGTGAAAGGTTGTGAGTCTTGGCCATTGCAGGCAGAAGGCTGGAAACAGGCGGCAGCTGTCGAACCGGCCAGAAGAGCAGCAGGGCAATAGGAAGGGCCAGCCAGTAGCGTCTGTCGTTCACCCAGCGCATGCCGCACACAAACAACAGCAGCGCCCCGATGCCAAGCGTGATGGCAGCACCCAACCATGGCAGCAAAACAAAACCAGCTATGATGCCTCCCAATCCGGCCCCAAGACTATTAGCGCCATACCACCAGGCACCGCTCGTGGTGCCGGAAGCATCACTGCCTGCCCCGGCAAAACGGTGGGACAGAAGCGGCAGCCATGCACCAAAAGCTAGGGTCACCGGAAGGGTCAGCAGCAGCACCGCTCCTCCCTGCATCAACATGCCAGTAAACAGTGAATCAAACTCCGTTCGATTGGCCCACTGACTAAGCATGGGAAGAAAATACTGCCCGGCAATGGCCAACAAAGCCGCAATGACCGGTAGCATATTCAGCCAGCGAGCCACATGCCCGGAGGCACGAAGCCGGCGGGCCAGCACACTGCCCAAACCGATACCAGTGAGAAAAACCAGCAGCAGCACCGCCAGCACATATTCGGTGCGTAACAAGACCATGCCAAACAAACGGCTCCAAACCACCTCTAGAATCAACGCCGCAGCACCGATTCCGGCATAAGTCAGCAAATCAGCCAAGGGTGGCCGCCTTACAAGCCTAGCCTCAGGCTCGAGCTTTTTACCCACGCCAGACAGATTCATCGACAACAGCCATGCCAAGGCGGCCAGCAACAGGCCAAGTATAGCCACGACAAGCAATGCGCTGCGCCAGCCGAATAGCGGAAGAAGTAATAGGGGAAGAACAGCACCCAGGGCACCGCCCAGGGCATTGATGCCATACATGCCACCCAGCGACACGCCCAGCGCACGCGCACCCTTCAGGGCAAGCGGAAATGCATAGCCCATGGCCAGCGCGGCCGGAAACAGTAGTAAGATGAGTGCCAAACCCTGCATCCCCTGCCAAAGACCGATGGAAAGCCCTCCTCCAAGCCTCAGAAGCGCTGTATCAAGCCATGGCATGATCAAAGGAAGGGCAAGGGCATAGAGGGCAACCCCCCCCTCTAGAACGGCCAGCCAGCGCAGTGCACGCACAGCTCCTAAATCCCGGGCATAACGTGCACCGGCAAGACTTCCGGCTCCCAGCCCTGCCATAAATGCAGTAACGGTTAGTACCACCCCAAAAATACTGATGCCAAACAGCAGGGAGAGCATGCGGGTCCACAGGATTTCGTAGGCAAGTGCGGTAATCCCCGTTCCGCCATAGACGAGTAGCAGGAGGATACGAAGACCTTGGTTCACAGCGTTATGAAGGACAAATAATCAGAAGGGCCAGAACCAGGCAATGGCGGTGGCCGCATGTGCTGCTGCCAAGGTCAGGCTCAAGCCAGCGAAAATCAAATGGGCCGCAAAAACATCCCTGTCAAAAACAACCATGGCTACACCCAAGGTGCCGGTAAGAACAAGCAGAACAAGCAGCGAAATTCCCATGATAAAGAGAATTTCGTGTTTGCGTTTGGTTTCGATGCGCCGCTCGGGTGCTTGCTCATCATCACCGGCAAACTGCTGCATCATCGCCTCGGAGGAAAACTGGGCATCCGTTGCAGCAGCCGTCGTTGCAGGTGCAGTGTCCGCCGCTGCATGGGCAAGCTGCCCGGGAAGCATGCAAAACAGGCCAAAGAGCAGCATCAAGGGTAGAAAACGCATAGCTAAGCCCTCAGTCACGCCTGACACCCTTATCGCCACGCTCGTCGTCTTCCTCATCATCACCGCGCCATGCATTCCGCAGGGTCAGAATCGCGGCAAGAATCATTGGGGCAAAAACCAGAAAGAACAGAAAAACAAAAATCATCCACGGCGTATCAATGGTCACATGCAGGTAACGATAGCTATCCACGGCCATGGCCTCCGTTGACCAGAGGCAAAACAGTGTGGTCAGCAGAAGATAGGGTTTCAGATTCATTTATTTCTCCTCTTTTGCCACAACATCGCCCGAGCAGCGGAAACCGAAAAAGTCGGAGGCATAATTGGGCATGGAATAATTACGGTGGTAAGTATAGGTCGAAAAAGGATCGCTTTTCCATGAGCCGCCACGCATCACGAAATACACCAATCTCTCGTTCTCATCCGAACCACGGTGATAATCGGGATCGATATCCTTGGCCTGAAATATTTCGCCAGAGGCAGGTGTGCCCGGATAAGGAACAAACTGGTCGGCTACCCACTCCTGAACATTGCCGGACATATCCATCACGCCATACGGACTGGCACCGTTAGGGTAAGCACTCACCGCCGTGGTGTGCCCAACCTTGTAGTAGGTGTTTAAATTCTCGGGATGCATGGCCGAACCCCAGGGGAACCGGCGCGCATCATCTCCCCGTGCAGCCTTCTCCCATTCAGCTTCGGTCGGAAGCCTTTTACCGGCCCAAGCACAGTAATCGCGTGCATTATACCACGACACCATGGTAACCGGATGAAGCTCCAGACCCCTAGGGATAGTGCCGTCCTTCCAACTCAGTGGCGGACGATAGTTTCTGGCCGCAACAAACTGCGCATATTGCGCCTGTGTCACGGGGAATTTATCGATGCGATAGGCGTTCGTTCGAACCTGATGGGCCGGCCGGTTTTGTTCATTGGTACGGGCATCATCACTGCCCATGGTGAACACGCCGGCAGGAATGGGGACCATCCACTCGACATCGCGCCATTGTTCATCACTAAGCAGCGCCTGAGCCTGTTCCGGCGTATAGCTGCGGATACCTGCGCCATTTTTTTCATTGGCCTCTTGCACGTATATCTCTTCGCCGGCCGCACGAATGTGCTCATGCATATCCCGAACGTCATAGCCAGCCTTGCCGCGCATCTCATCCATGCGCATCGAACCCAGTTCCATCACGTGCAAGGAGCCGCCAACCATGGCAACGGTGATGCAGAAAACAATGGTGGCACTTAACCAGCGTTTACGGTGGCGTCGTTCTGCCGGAGAAATTGAAGCTCGTTTCACCTTAGCGACCGGAACCTTCCTTAAAATCATCTTCCGGTAAGGCCTCAGAATCGGCATGGTCTGGTACTATGCCATTATCCCATGCATAACGTTTACGAATGAATATTTCGCCAAGAAACCCGCCCACTGCACAGAATTCCATTTGCAGAATCACAAACATTATCCACATACCCCAGGGCAGTAGATGCGCACCCGCAGGCATATCGGCATAGGAAATGTTCTGATAATGCCACAGCATGACAGCGGCAGGTGGGAAATGCGCCAGATACTTGCCGCCAAAACCATAGATCATGCCAATAACAATGCCAACAGCCACCGGAAAAGCGCTCATGGCTACGATCCATGCCATATTGAAACTCGCCATGCCTTCGAAATATTCAAGGTGGACGCCGAGCATCACCATCCCGGCTTCGTAAAGCACCACGCCGACAACAAATGCGAACACGCCCCTCAACCAATACGGCGCCCAGGTGTAACCAACGGCCGAATCTGGCTTATTCTTTTGCGTACCCATGGCTAGCTACTCCTGATTGTTGTTCATCGTGGCCTTAAGGCCGCGGCTTTACTTACCCGTAAGCTTTTTTTGCTCGGCGGTGATGGTCTCATCCAGATACCAATCTCTCACCCGCAAGCTCGAGAAATAGGCTGCAAGCGTCTGGCGTTCTTCTTCAGACAGCCCGGCAAAGGAAGGCATTTTATACTTTGTCTTCAAACGGGTTGGCAAAATATCCTGGGGGTTTTCGGCAGAGAAATAACGGTACAACCATGCTTCGCTACGCAGGGAGCCGATACCATCCAGACTAGGCGCAGGGACACTCTGATACACGCTTTTCACCGACCAGATGGTATGGCAATTGCGGCATTGCAGGTTGCGATACAAATCGGAGCCAGCCCTTTCAAGCGCAGGGTCTGCAGTGCTGTAATAGGGTAGTTGATTGCTTTCGGTTTTCACCGATGGACTCACCATGGACTGCACGATGGCAACAATAATGGCACCTGCAAAAAGCAGAATGACTGTATTGACTACAGTCATCCAGTTGATTCTATCCAGCATCGACTAGTCCTGCGCCCGGGCGGCGGCCTCTTTCTCTTCCAGCACCTCTGTGCGGCGTTTTTCCTGCTCGGCGTTCACAGCCTGAGACTTGGCGAATTCTTCAGGTTTCATCTTGTCTTTATCGTTCTCATCGAACACCAGATATTTGATATCTTCGTCAAACTGTTCGTTGCGGGCAGCCCAGCGAATGCCAAATACGACACCAACGAGAATAGCCGCCCCACTGATCAGCCAGATGTAGATGGTCCAACCGTCCTGTAATTCAACTCCAAACATTTTCAATCCTCCATGATTGTGATGATTGTCTATTTAGAATAAAACACCGTCAAGCAACTGCACAGCTGCGAATATCGATGCGGCGATAACACCAAGGATGATCATGCCAAACAAGACATATTCGCCCTTTTTGATTTTTTCACCCTTGGTAGAACTGATGAAAGACCAGATAATGCCTACAAATACGGCGATAGCTATCATCATAAAGATAAAAATAGCTACGCTATAACCGTGACTACGCATGCTTTCAATGCCCAAATCAAAGGTTTGATAGGCCTCATCCGCCACGGCGGGTTGAATAAATATCTCAGTAATAATCAAAGCAGTCATGTGCGAAAGCACTGGAATCGCTCCTGTATGTAGAAGGTGACGTAGCGTACCTCAACAGCCACGACAACGGAAACAATAAAACATCAAGACAAATGAAAAGCGCCGCCCACAGGGGCGGCGCCTTCATACATGCAGGACTACCGGATTAGAACGTGTTCTTGCGCGGATCCGGTGAACCTTTTTTGTGATTGTCCACGAAGAATGCGTAGATAATCGGTACAACCAATGCAAGTGTGGTGACAATCAGGCCACCGATAAATGGGCTATCCAAATCAATCATCTATATCTCCTTAGTGTGCAACAGAGTGATCAGGGCGCCATGACCAATGCGGCAACCGTTTCACAGTAACAATAACAGCCAGACAGAAGCCAATGAAATACCAGAAGGAAATCTCATAGCCCTTATCCCACCAAGGCTGTTTGGCAATCACCGTACCGTCTTCCTGAATGTTGAAGAAGTTCGACTTGACCACTTGCGGACCAATGATGTTGTACTCCTCAAGATCCATACCGGCACGCTGCAGCTCAATGATACCAGGTGCAATCACGCGCAGCTGATCCATATCGATCGGATGCTGGTCACGCTGGAAAGAATACTTCGAATCGAAGTGAGCCAGTGAGTCCACGATCAGTGCCATTGCCTTGGTGTTGGCCTCGTCATGCGTGATCGAACGATCATTCATCACTTCCTGCACCATGGTACTGTTCATCAAGGACACGTAGTCGAGATAAATAGCAGCCGTTGGACGCTGTCCATACAGCGGGAAGGTAATGGCGATTGCTGTTGCAAAAGTCAGCAGCAGCAGACCAATGACCGGACGCGGCAGCGGATTATTGTTCTCCGCGATACCACCAAGGCTTTCGCCTTCCCAGGTATCCTTGGCTGCTTTGTTCTGGTCATCCGTGGTCAGTGAAAACAGCGGATTAGTAAAAGTCCATCCCATTATTATCCTCCCTTATTTCAGATTGATGACGAAATCAATGAGCTTGCGAGCCTCACTGTCGGCAGCTGGCATTGGCACTGCAGGCGGGTAGACACTATCGCCACGAGCATAGGCAAAGTACGCCTCGTCCCAAGCTGCCAGATCGACGGCATTGCCATCGGCATCCACATCGCCCCACAGATAATCGTAACGCGGCATAATGGAATGTGGCTGTACAAGACGTGGATTGAAGAAATGCATCACCATCCACTCACGCGAAGAATTGCGCGAACCGACGTGCAGCAAATCAGGTGCCTTGCGGTCAGAACCAAACGTTGTTGGGCTCTCGCCATTAAAGTCACCCACCAGCGGTGGACGTCCAAATGACTGCCAATCCTGTGTCTGCTCAGGCAGAAGTGTATGACACCACCAGCAACCCTCACGAACGAACATGGTCTTGCCGGAACCTGCCAGCAATTGCTCGTCGGCAGCCTTCAGTGTTGCATCCACAGTCCAACCCTTGGTTAGCGTTGCATACTCGATGTACGGAACATCATCAGCAGTAGCGCGAACCAGGAATACGCCGCCCTGAGCTTCATCAGCCTGGCCGATCATACCAACCTCTTCCGAAGCCTTCTGCACATCATCACCCAAAATACCATCATGGGTCATTCCGCTCGGGAAATGTGTCCCGGCCGGAAAAACAAACGCAGCAGTCTTATCAATAGCAGCACCCGTCTTCGGGTCCTTGGTCAACACGACCTTGATGGGCTTATCTTTGCCCTGCAAGAACGGGTCATAGTAGTTGAAGCCAGTCTCCCAACCGTAGGTTAACTGCTTCTCCAGAGCGATTTTTGTCGAGGACATCGACGAAATATCGAGGCCTGGCAGCACGATGGTAATGAACATCGACAAACTCAGTGCCACGCCAAACATCACACATCCGATTTTATATTCTCTAAATGCCACGGAAACTCCTCCCTATAATTAAAATTTATATTGAGAGGCCGGCCCGAAGGCCGACCCTCATATTATATTAACGCGTGTAGGCGATTTCAGCCGGCTGGCGACCAACAGGAACCGGATCACCGGCACGTGCAGTCATCACCATATTGTACAGCCAGATGATATTACCAAAGAACACCATGGTACCACCCAACCAGCGAACGATCATGTAAGGATGCTCTGCAATCACAACGTCCACATAAGGAACCTCGTAAATCTTAGCAGCACCCTGGATCAGGCCGGAAATGGTCATCGACG
>Ga0316187_10000257_pt1 | contig 39161 bp, 41 predicted proteins | sample CroRivburrow1_MG_FD_204927 | JGI IMG/M metagenome (GOLD analysis project Ga0316187, IMG submission 204927) | Coastal sediment microbial communities from Maine, United States - Cross River worm burrow 1 | ecosystem: Environmental > Aquatic > Marine > Coastal > Sediment | place: USA: Maine... | reverse complement strand
GGATGCGCGCGTAGACGTACAGTTAAATAATGCCATTTTTAAACGTCAGCATGAAGACAAGGCATTTATTGACCATGTTGAATTACAGTTGCAGGCGCTGGTAAAGGACATGAGTTTTGACGGCCCGACTGAAAATCTCACCCTGCGACTGCAGATACCCACGGCAAAAGTTCGGGATATGAGCGTGTATAACCTGTATTTGCCGGAGAATTCGCCGCTGACCTTGCTGGGCGGCGAGGCTGACCTGGTTGCCGATATAGAGCTGGAACCGAAAACGGCACACGGTTATGTAAACCTGAAAACAGACAAGTTGCGCAGTCGGCTGGATGAGCAGGAGCTCGCCGGTGACTTGACGTTGAAGGTCAATATTGCCGGCGGCACGCCAAAAAACATGGCATTTGATATCTCCGGTTCAACGCTGTTGCTGGACAATATCAGGGTCATTGGCAACAAGGAAACGATGACAGAAGCGGACTGGAATGCCAGCATCGATTTTACCCGGGCGAATACCGTGTGGAAGAAACCGGTACGGCTCAAGGCCGAGGCCGACATTGAAATGAAGGACTCGACCCCCATTGTTGCCATGCTGGCCAATCACCGCAACAAGAATGGCTGGATAGAGAAGCTGCTTACCGTTGGCATGATCAAGGGAGAGGCAAGCATGGACATGCAGAAGAATCAGGTTATCTTTCCCTATGCCTTTGCCGGCAGCGACAAGATTGATGTTGGCGCCAAGGGCGTCATCACCCGGGTGGCCCGTGATGGTGTTGTTTTTGCGCGTTACCGAAAACTCAAGGGCTTGTTGACGATCCATGATGGCAAACGCAATTTTGATGTTATCAAGGCGCAAAAGAAATTTGATGCCTATTCACCGGAGGCACTGCTCAAGTAGCATGGGGAAACGCTTAATAAGTGCATCCCCTCTCCCTCAGGGAGAGGCGGAAAACCTGATAATATCTGCACTCTCGCTCAGACATGCAGCCTCCCTCAGAACAAGCACCTGAACCGGGCACACTAACCCGGTGGCAGGGCTTTCAGAAAATGCTCCTGCACAGCCTGTGGTTGCTGCTTGCCGTGGCGGTGCTGTTTTTTAGTTCCCGTGTCGTACGCCCGGCGCCGTGCTGGGGATTCTTTCTGCTGCTAAGCCTGGTCTGCTGGCCCATCTGGCGGTACCGGATTGAGTACCTGTTATTTCGCAGGCGCCTGGTACTTGATGGCGTGACGCAGGCAACGAGCCTCCTCCGCAGGATACTGTGGAAGGGCAATCTCACCAGGGCTGTCCAGGTCGTGGTGTCGATGTGCCTGGCATGGCTGCTGCTCACCCTGGTCTTTCCGTTGTCTCTACAGCACTGGTGGGTGCTGGCAGCCGACGGTGTATTCCTGGCCCTGATCAATATTCCCGTCACGCGGGGACTTGCCGGCACCATCAGTACCGAGCACCTGGGTGCGGTTGCCCGTCGCTGGCCCTTGTTTCTCCTGAATGGGCTTGTCCTGACCACTGCGTTCATGCTGCTCGATTTTGCCGTGGTCGGTGCACCTGACACCCGTCAGCTGGCCTGGAATACACTTGCCGAGCAGACTTACCTCGCTAACTACAGTAATGCCGGTTGCGTGTTCTGGGGCGTGAGCGCAGGTTCTGTGGCTGTGGTCGAGGCACTGGCCTGGCATGGTTCACAGCTGCTGATACCGAACCTGCCGGACATGAGTACCAAAATTATTGCGTGGACTTTCTTCCTGCTGCGCGCCGCTACCGTGGCCTGGCTGTTTACTGCGATGTTACTTGGCGTCAGTGTCATGTTGGAGAGAAGGGCGTTGCAGCAGGACGGCCACAAGTCCGGAAGTACTTTGTCACGCGCATTCATTATCACCATTCTCCTGCTTGCACTACCGTTCTTTTATGCAGTGGTCGTGCTCGATGAGCTTGATCCTGCCGACTTTGAGTACAGTGGGCAGGATGCGTCCGTCTTGCTGGAACCTTGCAAGCAGGACGTCGGACAGCGTGAACAGTTACACGCAAAGCTGGACAGTGATGTAGAAATCGAACGCCAGCAGGCGAGGCAGCTGGTTGACAGGAATGTTGCGCAGGAACTTGATCTGCTGTTTGCCGACCTTGAACAGGGTGTTGATCGATACCTGGACTGGTATTTTACAGTGATCGGGGAATACGAACGTCTGGCTGCCGTGTTTACGGCTGACGTGGTCCAGACCATGCGTGAACAGCTTGAGAAACATCTGTTTGCGGACAGTGATTTCGATGCGCAACTTGGCGAGCTTGACCGTGAGATCGAGCAGATGACAACCGCGCGTTTTGCACAGTTGGCGCCGCAACTCAGGCAGGCACTGGACAGTGCGAGCTGTGATATCGGTCAGTTAACACTCGTGCCGCTGTCTGAACTGGATGATGACACCCTCAGGGCATCGGTTGCCGCAACCAGTGGTGTCGGTGCGGGCATTGTGACCAGTAAGGTGTTGGCCAGTAAAACCACCGCTGCCGTGGTTGGCAAAGTCGCAGCCAAGAAGACATTCCAGACCGGTGCAGCCCTGGCCACCAAGACACTTGCCAAGAAGGGATCATCAACACTGCTGTCAGCCGGTGTGGGCACGGCCTTGTGCGCTCCGACCGGGCCGGTGGCCATTTTGTGCGGCGTCACCGCCGGCCTGGTCACTTGGTTTACCGTCGATAAGGTACTGATCGAGCTGGATGAAGTACTCCACCGCGAGGAAATGCATGCAGATATTATTATGGTACTGGATGAGCAGAAGGCGTTGCTGGGCGAACAACTCACAGAGAAACATTTTGCCCGGATTGATCTCATGGCCAGTCATGTGAATGCTGCCGTGCAAAGAACCTTCGTCCCTGCGCATGATGGCATAGACGTGAACTCGGCTAATCAGGGTTCGCGTTAGTAAATTGGAAATGAAAAGGGGCATCGACCCCTGTGTTGCCTGTTATTTCCAGTGCACCAGTTCGACATCCAGGCACAGGCGCACTATTTCACTGACGAAGAAGCGATGGCTGTTCATATCAAAATCACTGCGCTCGACCTGACTCCTGCCCTGCAGATGGATTCGGGCTGGACGTTCACCACCGCCGTATTCCAGGGCGCGAATAATTATCTCAAAGGTAACCGGCTGGGTTACCCCGCGCAGGGTAAGGTCACCGTGGATATGTCCATGTAAGTCTGTCTCCCAGTGCGCGGTATGTCCAACGAACAGGATGTCAGGATACCTGCCGATGTCCATGAATTTATGCCCCGCCACCAGTGGCAACAGGTCGTCTTGCTCTGACGACAGACTGGCGGTGTGGATGAGCAGCAGTGCCTGGCTTTGCTGTCCCAATAAGGGGGGAAACATAAATCCACCAACAAAGTTGGTGAATTCACCCCGAAACTCCTGTCCCGGAAAATGCCGCACACAGAAGCCGACCTTTGATACAACAGGATCGACCCGGTAAAGACGCCCGTTCTCTGCTGCCTGCCGCATACGCTGCAGCAATCCTGCATCAACCCGGCCATCTTCAAAAGGGCTGCAGGGCTCTACCCCCAGGGCAGCCCCTAATACCAGGGCAAGCGTGGCAAGGAGAATAATTCTCAGTAATCCTGTTGCAGGCATGAGACAGATACCTCTATTTATCAGCTATCCGCTTGGGAATAATATGCATCCCTATAGTTTTCCGATCATTGATCCCCATCAACTTAAGTGGCTTTCATCCATAAAAGCAGACCAGAAGTCACGTTAGTTGGCGCAGAAAAAACAGGTATATTGTCCCCGAAACTCACAATCGACAGAGGTATGTCTATGAATTACAACATAACGAACTCGCTCAAAAGTGATCATTGCTGCACTGACCTTATGCCTGTTGCCGGCAGCCGTGCTGGCACGCTCAACTGAGCTGGTAGAACCCGACCCTGTCACGATTAATTGCAACCTGCCTGCAGAAAAAATGCAGCAAGGCATTATGAGCGGGGGCGCCATGCGCCACTGGATGGTTATCAGCCAAACCCCGGGGAATACCGAGTTACAGTATATAAAGGGCAACAATAAACATATCATTTCGGTCAATGTCAGCTATACCGAAAACACCTTTGCCGTTACCTACAAGGATAGCAGTGGTCTGAACTATGCCGTTAAGGATGACGGCACCCCCGCCGCATCCACCCGCGACCTGTCGGCTGGATGAGTAACCTGAGCAATGATATTCAGAGAACGACCAATAATCTGTGTTCCAAATGAAGCTTCTCCCGGGCTCGGGTAAGCGCTGAGGCAGGTCAGTGGTCGAGTCATGTCTATCACTGCTGCAGGGCGTGTTGCCGAAAGTGATGGGGTGACTGGCCGCTCCAGCGCTTGAAGGCACGGGAAAAATTACTGGGGTCGGAAAAGCCCAGTATATAGGCAATGCTGATAACCTGGTGCTTCGGGGATTGTAAATAAAAGCATGCCATTTCATGGCGTACCTGTTTCAATACATCAGTGTAGTTGGTACCAGAGTGTGCCAGTTGTCTCTGGAACTTTCTCAGACTCATATTCAGGTCGCTGGCAATGACCGCTTGCCGGGGTGCTCCGGAGGGCAGGTGATCAATAATATATTTTCGGGTTTGAGTCACAATATCATCTTGTTCAAATTGATTGAGATAATCGATAACAATCTGATCATTGATCCTGGTCAGTTCGGGGTTTGCTGATGATGTGGGGTGTTCACAAATTTCCTTGTCAAATTCAATGGCTGTTTCATTGGCGTTGAAGCTGGCAGGTATGCCAAAGAATTGCTCGAATTTCTCTGTACAGGGTGGCTCGGGGTGTTCGAATGATACCCGAACAGGTTTGATATGCGGCCCCAGCATTATTTGGCATATTTTATAGACAGTTGCAATGAGTCCGTCGAACGCCGCATCCGGAAACTGGAAAGGGTCGTCTTTCTGCCCAACAGCATCATGGAGGCAATAACCGGTATTCGTTTCGTTTAACTCCAGTACCATGTCAGTTGCAAGAATTTTCTGAAATCGAATCAGGCGATCCAGTCCATCCTTGAGGGTATGACTCGCTATCCAGGAAAGCCCCAGGCCATGCAGGGCAGAAGGTTGAATGTAGGCTGCATACGTTAGCCCAAAACAGGGATCACCACTGTATTGAACAGACAGCTCCCAGAGCTTTTTATTTTTAAGCGTGGAAATCCGTTCAGAATGATGGTAGACCTTGTCCGCATCAAAACCTGCTTCCTCTATAACGGGTCGATAATCCAGTCCGTAGGATTCCAGTGCATCGACAACCAGTGCCACCATGCTGACCAATGTGCTGTGTTGATTGAGACTGGTTTCAGGAATGTCGGTCATAAGTGAAGCTCCGGTTAATTCATTTTTCGTCATTCCCGCGAAAGCGGGAGGCCAGTTTTTCCTGGTCCGGTGTAGCAGCCGACATTTCGGCCAGGGTGCTCAATATTTCTTCCCTGACGGCGCGCGCAAGTCCGCTCGCCGTTTGCGCTGTCTCCGGCAAGTCCTCGACATGAATCACCGGCAGGTAACGGACCGTCATGATGTTCCTGTGCCCGGCGACATCGGTCCAGCTCTGGTCCTTGCCGAGTATCAGGGGCTGGCAGAAGATTACCACTGGCTGTACCGGCGCCGGGCACTTGACCGCTGCATGAAAGGCCGTTGTCCGGAACTTGCGCACCGTTGTGGCCGACTCCGAGCGCGTGCCTTCCGGAAAAAAAACGACATGGTGACCCTCGGCAAGGCGCTCACAGCAGGAGGAGATAATACGCTTGCTGGCACTGGCGGTGCCATCCATGCCCTCAATGTAACCTCCGACCTGAATAAAGGATGAAAGTACCGGATTATCAAGAGACTGTGTTTTGTACAGGCACACTGCGTTTGGCAGGTTCTGCAGCAGTACAATAAAGTCCAGCAGGCTGGGATGGTTGGCAACCATGATGCAGGGTTGCTCATGCGGCGTGCCCTCGAACCTGAACTCCACAAGACCAAGAAAATCCAGCGTTGCGAGGTAGCCCACCACGTGCCGGTGGGCAATGTACAGTGCATCCCGGCGTGCGTCCGGGCGGCCTTTCCCCTTTTTTATCACGCGTGGCATCTGCCATTTGCCCAGCCACAGCACCTGGACGGCAAACTGCAGGAAGCCATAGGCGGTGAGGGGAACGCCTATGGTAATCAACAGGATCTGTTTGATAGTCATCGATGGTGTTACGATTCGGGGCAATTTCGAGGGCATGCAGATGTCACACTGCAAGTGTATTTGGTGTAGGAGCGGATTGCATCCGCGAATTGCGCTTGCGAAGTGCTCCTGCATTTTAGTAGCAGGCGGTAATTCCTTTCATGCGGCAAAAACTCAAATCATATATCTTTCAGGAACTGGTTTTTTCCGGGGACCCTGAGGCATTCGGCGAGCATGATGACCTGCTGGAGGCGGGCCTGGACAGCATGGCCATTATGCGCCTGGTCCTGTTTATCGAGAATGAATACGGTGTGGTACTGCCGGATAATGAACTGGCTCCGGAAAATCTGCAGACACTCAAGCGGCTGGAAAACTGGATCAAGCAACACCAGTGACCTTGCCGCGGCTTAACCCGGCAGATCACTTCACGCTGGTGCTGGATCATGAAATCCGTAAATCAGGACTGGCAGGAAATTACTGCGCGCTGGTGCTGGAACTGGACGGTATTCCCGGGCATGCCGAGATTGCACGGCGCTGTTCTGTGTTTGCACGGCGGTTTCCACTGGCGGTTGCATGCTTGTCTCGACAGGGCCGGCAATATGCCTGGATCCCCTCGGGTGATGACAGCCTGCCGTTTCAGGTCAGCAAGCTGAAATCGGATGACGCGGCCTGCCGGCAGCAACGGTTGCTTGAAATTGTCAATCAGGGCGCACCGGTGTCAGCGTCCGCACCGTTCGAACTGCACCTGATCGAAGCCACAGACCATAGCCTGCTGGTGCTGCGCTGGTTCCACCCGGCCACTGATGCGAAAGGTGCCGAGCTTGTCCTGCACCAGCTCTTCAGTGACTCGCAAGCTGCGCAACAGTCGCAGCCGTCACCTGTTGAGCGCTTGCAGCAGCAGTGGGGCTGGTGGCGAAAATTCAGGCTTGGCAGGCAGGCGGTGCTCAATATCCGCGGGCTGGACCGGCATGCCAGTGTGCTGCCGCTAGAACCACAGCGACCGGCTGACCGGCTGACGCTGAAACTGGTGCGCTATGACACGGCACAGACGGCGCAGATTCTGGTAAATGCCCGCAACCAGTCCGGCATGACGGGTACCACGCTGTACCTGATTGGCTGCATGATGCGCGCCATGGAAGCCACAGGGGCGACGCAGGAAGGGGAGGCCTACTGCGTACCCTATGCGGCCAACCTGCGCAGGCGCAAGGCCCTGTCCCCGCTGTTTGGCAACCAGTTCAGTTTCCTGTTTGCCCAGGCAGGGCGAGACCTGCTTCGTTCACGGCAACGGCTGTTTAGCCACTTGCGAGAGCAGAACAGGGCTGCCATACGTCAGGGACTGGATTATGCCATGCTGCCACTGATGCAGGCCGGAAGCTGGTTGTCACTGGATAAATACGGTCGCATCGTGCGTAACTCACCGAGCGGGCGGGAACGCAGTTCGTTCTGGTTTTCCTACACGGGTGAGATGGAACCTGAACCCGAGGCCATTGCCGGTTGCCGGGTGCGTGGCATGTACCAGGTCAGCCAGGTGAGCTCGCCACCGGGTCTGGGGTTGCTGGCCAGCATCTTCCGGGGTCGACTTGTGTTGAGTTTCAACTGCATCAATAATCAGGTTCAGGGTGACTGGCTTGAATGCTTGACACAGGCCATGACGGCCGAGCTGCTGTATCTATCAATATAAGCTTGTCGGAGTACTCAAAGTTTTTATGAGCCCGAGAGCCTGTTTGCAACGATTGCAGGAATCTGCCCCCCGGCAGGTTCTGTTTGCGGAAGCGGACAGGCAACTGGATGCACAGACCCTGTTTGCACGTGCTGTCCGCCTGGCGGCACAATTGCAGGCTCAAGGCATCGGGACGGGCAGCAATGTGGCCTTGTATTTACCGCGCGGACTGGATGCCGTGGTGGCCGTGTACGGAATACTGCTGGCGGGTGCCTGCTATGTGCCGTTGCACCGCCACTGTCCCGGGAACAGCAACCGACTCATTGTGCAGGATGCCGGTTGTCGCTGTGTCCTCATGAACGACACCGTACCGTCCTGGATACGCGCTGCAGGACTTGACGTTATCGATGTTGCGACTGTGCCGGATTGCCCACCCATTAGTGATCCTGTACCGATGTGCCGCGCAGAGGACCCTGCTGCGATCCTGTACACCTCGGGTTCCACCGGCCGGCCCAAGGGGGTTGTCATCTCGCGGCACGCCTTTAGCACATTTTCCGACTGGAGTGTGTCCACGTTTGGACTGAACCGCGATGACCGTATCGCCAGTCTGGCACCCTTTAACTTCGATCTGTCGCTGTTCGACCTGTTTGCCACGCCGGCTGCCGTCGTCGGTGTCCCGGATCAACTCAGCGGCACCCGTATTGCTGCGGCCGTTGCCGTCGAGGGAGCCGACCGTTCCTCCCTGCAGGCCCACGCCAGCAGGGAGTTGGCTACCTGGATGCGGCCGTCCTTTTATCTGCTCATGAAGGACCTGCCGTTTCTGCCCAATGGCAAGACCGATTACCAGGGTATATCCCGGGCCATTGAAGAGGAGATGTCAGGATGAGAACAACGGACACCGTGCCCGAGTCAGGACCACCGGATGATGACTCGCAGGCATCGGCGCGTAGGCGTTTCCTTGCCTGTGCCGCCAGCGGCCTGTTACGCCATGCCGTCGATGCACAATACGGTGGTCTTGGTGACAGCTTCCAGGCACTGAGCGAGGCCCATGCAGAGCTGGGCCGGCGCACCCGGGATCCCGGCTTGTTGCTGGCCATTAATGCGCATCTATGGGGTGTGGTGTTTCCGTTGCTGCGTTTTGGTACCGCACAGCAACAACAGGACTGGTTACCGGGCTTGCTGGGTGGTGAACAAATCGGCGGGTGATGGCACCCTGGCCGGTATGCAGGCTGTTAGCCACCGCATCGCCGCTATGCAGCTGCGTCTGGAAACGACCCGTCTGTGGATTCGCGAGTGTGCGCAGTTGCTTGATGACGGCAAGCGGATAACACTGGCCAGTGCCCAGGCCAAATTATATGCCAGCGAGGCCTTTTTGCAGTCCAGTCTGGATGCCGCGCATCTGCTGGGTGCGTCCGGCCTGGAAGGTGAACTTCCCGGGTTGGTGCACGATGCCATGGCCGGACGCCTGTTGTCGGGCAGCTCTGAAATTCAGAAGAATATTATCGCCGCCATGCTCGGGCTGGGCACGGGTAAGGGTTGATTGAAGGGGCGCATCGCGGATGCGATCCGCTCCTGTGACAATAAGACGCTCCTGTAGGAGCGCTTCGCAAGCGCGATTCTTTTCAGACGCGATTTACAGTTCGCGCAGGCCCTCGGACGGCTCTATACGTGCCGAGCGCAGTCCTGCCAGACCTGCCGCAATGACGGCGGAACCGCAGGTCACTGCCAGGGCGATAGCATAGTGAAATGGCAATAGCCGGCAGACCTGTTGCCCTGGCTCCACTTGCCCGGCCATCATGTCATTAATCAACCAGGCAGTGACATAATAGATAGACACTGCCAGTGCCCAGCCTAAAATAGCGGTGAACAGTGCCTGCACCATCGGAAACCAGACAATGTCACTGGTGCGATATCCCACCAGGCGCAGCACCGACAACTGTTTGCGCTTGCGATCGACATTGGCCCACAGGTTGGCACCCAGCGACAGCGAGAACCCCACCAGACCAATCACGGCAATCGCCCAGTAGATGGCGGTCAGATTCCGTTCCATGCGCTGTACCAGTTCGATCCCGGCTGCCTGTGTATGTACGTCGACGCCGATCTCGGAGAACGCTTCGCGCAGATTTGCCACGTCATTGATAGACTGTGCGTAGAGCCGGAACCCCGGGTAATTGCGTTCGGTATCCGCCGTTGTGCCGCGCCAGTCGAGTTCAGGCACCGCTCGCCCGTCACGGAAATCCTCCAGCGCTTCAAGCAGTCGTACCGAGACAAAGGCACCGTCACGCGAGAACGCCTGCGCCGACGCGACCGCTGCAACGGTCAGATCCAGATGTACCCGTTCCTGCTGGCCGCGATAGCGCCGGGCGAGGCTGCCATCCAGCAGGTCGCCAGCCTTGACGGCCAGTTTTTCGGCGGCATTTTTCGATATCACCACCCGGGTGAGGCCTTCCGGCAATGGCTCATCCGGCGTGAGCAGGGGATCGCCACTGGCGGAAGCAATCAGCTCCACCGGCACAATGCGGGATGAGTGCTCGCTGGCCAACTCGATGGTCGCCGCAATACTGCGGGTACGTGGCACCAGAAAGGCGACATCCGGTCGTTTGCGTACGCTGTCAAGCCAGGCCTGGGAGTAGCGGCCGCTGCCAATGGGTCGGATTTCACGATTGCCGGGATCCTCGATCAGCTGATCCATCATGCCGCCGACAATGCCGAACTTGAGACCGAACAGTACCATCATGGGGCCGAGTACCGCCGCCAGCCCGAGTATGAAACATATCGACATCTGCCACTCGTGCAGATAGTCGCGCGATGACAGGCCAAAGACCCTTAGGAGATTTCTGAACATGGTTAGCCGCTGACCACGGTTTCGGTTAGCTTGCGGTTACTGGAATGCGTGGTTTTATGGGCAAGACGACGCAAGCCGAGCTCCTTAACATGGCGCCAGGCGTGGCTGGCCAGAATCACCGTGCTGTTGAACTCTTCAGTCAGTTTGATAAACAGTGACATGACATTTTCCGCTGCGTACGGATCCAGCGAAGCGGTGGGTTCATCTGCAATCACAATCGCGGGCCGGTGAGCCAGCGCGCGACCGATGGCCACGCGTTGCCGTTCGCCTGTGGACAGGGTGTCCGGCTGCTTCTTCAGCTGGTTGGCAATACCGAGTGATTCGGCGAGGTGCTCGACCGTCCCGTCCTGCTTCAGGCCAAGCACGCTGCGGGAGAGGTTGATGTTTTCATACACTGACAGGTAGGGCAACAGGCCTCCGGTCTGCATCACGTAACCGATATGCCGCCTGCGCATATCGCCAAGGATATTGAGATTATCGGCTTGCCAGCAGGCATTCACGTCGAGAGGATCCTGGTCGTCCTCGTGCCGAAAGCGGAAGTTGTCGGCAGTTGACGGTTGCAGGATGAAGGCGAGCATATCCAGCAGGGTCGATTTGCCGCTGCCCGATTCACCAATCAGGGCGATTTTCTCGCCACGGTTAATATGCAGAAAGGGCACCCTGAGATGGAAGGCCACACCCTGTTCTTCGCGGATCTTGATCACGTCACGCAGCAGATAGATAGTGGAATGTCTGGGTTTTGCTGCTGCGGCAGGCTCGGTATTCACGTACAGGCCGGCATCATGGCAGCTGGTTCAGCTCAACAGGGTAGACCGAATCACCGCTGACCGGTCCGCCGTCCAGACTGACCCAGAGGTCGGTATGATCATGCAGTGCACGGTAATAGCTGACCTTCTCCTCCAGTCGGTGGAGGAAGGCAAGCTGCCGCTGGGTGGACCAGCTCTGCCAGTCATCCAGCGACAGGCCCATCACTTCACCGGTATAGGGAAGGTCTTCGATGTACTCACGCATGTAGCCCAGTTCCGCCAGACTGGTGCCGGTGCCCGCCGTGGTGGATGTCGTGGTCCCCAGTTGCTCGGGATCACGTGTTGCGGTCGCAGCGAGGCTCTGTAGCTCACTGAGAAAGTTCTGCGGTGACAGCAACCCCTCTTCGGCCGCATCGAGCACTTGCGTGAGGACGTCATTCAGATCCGATAGCTGGTCGCGGGTAAGCAGTACCCTCACATCCAGGGTGGGGCGTGCGGGATTGTTGAAGTCACGGTCCAGCAGCCAGGCGTCGAATACACTGGGTACTTGACCCCCCTCGGTTTTCTGCAGATAACGCATGCGTAGTGCATAGCCAAGCTTCGTTACCCTGGTCTGCAGTTCGGCCAGCTGCACATTGTCACTGGCCGGCACGGGTGCAGGCAGTTGCTTGTTTGCGGAAGCCATCTGCACTTGTCCGGTGATCTGTCCGGCCAGTGTATCCAGCACCTTGCCGAACTCCTGGACATTGCCAGTGGACACACCGTAGTAGAGGCTGCCGATGCCCGGAAAGTCTGCCAGCCGGCGATACTGTTCGGCGTCTGCTGCCTGGTCCGGCATGGTAGCGTCGGTAAGCAAGTGCAGTACGAATATCGCAATACCCTTATCCTGGGCCATTTGCCGCAGGCTTTCGGCATCCAGGCCGGTGCTGGAAAGCGGGTCATCGGCGGCGCGCGCACCGGCATCCGTCACCAGCACAATGTAGCGGGCATCGTGGCCTGCCCAGTTGACACTCTCGATCGCCTGCTTCACCCCGGCATAGGCGTCCTCGGTGAAGTCCCGGCTCGAGATCCCGGCATCCTGCAGCAATGTTACCCGGGAGAGAAAGCTGGCTGCATCGCGGCCCTCATCCAGGTCGACATAGGTACGCACCAGATAGTCCAGCCCGGGTGCGGCGGCGAGGTTGTCGCGATAGGCCACCAGTCCAAAGTTCATCTGGCCCGGCAGGTCGGCTTTACCCAGGGTATCGAAAATCGTGATCACTGCTTCCCGTGTGCGCTCGATGTAGGGTTGCATCGACAGGGTAGAGTCAATGACAAATACCAGCCCTGCGGTGTAGTCCTGCTTGCTGTCCCCGGCCGTGTCGGCATAGGCCAGGGGAACACTCGACACCTGCAGCAGGCGTGCTTTCTCACTGCCCAGGTAGACGTCCTCGTAGCGGTGAATCGGCACCAGGTAGAAGTCTTCCTGAATGTCAATGTGGCCGGGTGGCTGAATGGCGATCACTGGTGAGTCCGCGGACAGTTGCTCTTCCACCGCCTCATCGTAGAGCTGTGCATAGGTCTTCAGATCAGTCTGCCCGGCGAGCTGGCGCAGGGAATCGCTGTCCTTGAAGAGCAGTACCCGGTCATGACCTGCCGGGTCACGAAAGGCGACGGTCAATGCATGGTTCCACTCAATGCCATCGGCAGCGGGCAACCAGCCCGTGCGGCTGCCGTGGCGATCGGTGCCAACCTCGATCCAATCCTTGCCGTCTTGCTGCAGGCGCGCATAGACGTAGAGGTTGGTAAAGGGCAGCAACTCTGCGTCCGCCTGCTCACCCGGCTCGCTGGCAATCCGCGCACCGGGCACGGACAGTACACGCTGGTAGAGGCTGTGTTTGCCTTCAATCAGCAGCGGCTTGTCAGCGCTACCGGCTGCAACGGCTGCCATTCCCGGCAAGGGCGTCATAGCGATGACGAGTGCAAGTAAAAATTTCTTCATGGTCAAAATCTCCCGGAACATTATTGCCACTGCAGTAACAGGCGCCGTGCCTGCTCGTCTCCGTTCGCGGCATTCTGCTGCACGCGTTTGTGCAGATCCTGCAGTCGTACAGCAGCCTCTTCATTGCCGGCAGTTGTCGCTACGCTATACCACTTGTAAGCCTGGGCGGGTTCCGGCTCAGGCAAATAACCGCTCGCCGTTGCATGGAAGGCCGGATCGGCCTGGGTTCCAAGGATCAAGGCCGCTTGCGCCTGGCCGTGGCGTGCGGCGAAGCGGTACAGCAGGTAGGCATCTTCCCGGTTTCCCTCGCCCTGCAGACGTTCTGCCTCGGCGAACACCACGTCCACATCGGGCGCCGCGCCGCCGGCCCGCAAGTCATAAATGAAGGCCCGTGCCCGGTCACCGCCGTTAGTGACGGTGGCAATCCCGCCCGGTGGTGGCGGCAGTAAGAGGTCCTCGGCTGATTCCGGCGCAGACGACAGTGATGGCAGCTGTGGTGCCTGTTTATCGTCAACCGGCACCAGCCATATGGCAATGGCGGTGATAACAACGACCGACGCCATCAGTGCCCTGGAAAGCCCGGGGCGCCATTTTCTGTTGCTGTCTGTCTCTTCGTAGTCGTTTTCCATGCAACACCTGCTTCTCGAGTTCACTTCGCCGGGGCGGCATTATCGCGAATCTGCAGCCCGGTTAAAACCTCCAAATTGGTATTCTCTGAAAGCCCTTGCGAATCAATGCGCCCGGATCTGCCAAATGCCCCGCAGCCACGGGAGTGGGGCACAAATTCTGCGCATTGGCGGCGCGATTATGGTCTGGCCTCCACTATTAGCCGGTTCTTAATCCATAAACACTGTAATTTCTCTCGCAAAGGCGCTAAGACGCCAAGAAAGAATTTAAGTATGCCTAGATTCTAACTTCGCGATCTTTGCGTCTTGGCGAGAGTTTTTCTTTATAAACGGACACTAACTACGGGGTGTTCCCGGTCTCCGGCTCTGCCGACCTTCCAGTAACATGCGCTGGAATTCATTATTGCCACGCCACAAATCGCCTGATAACAAGGCGGCGATGTCGTTCTTGATGGTATCGCTACGGTCGGCCTCAAAGAACAGATGGTTCACCATGTCGTACTGATAATAGCGTTCCACAAACAGTTGCATGGACCGGAAGGCCAGGTTGTAGTGGTTATCGTCAGTGGTATGCAGCACCGGGTCGGCCTCGGTCCCGGCAACCAGTGCCGGGTGCAGCCGGTCAGCGACCTTTTCGGCACTGGTGACGGCCAGAAAAACCCCGGATGAAAAAATCGGGTCGAGAAAGCCGGCGGCATCACCGCAACAGGCATAGCGTTGACCATGGCGCTGCGAGTTGCTAAAGCTGAAATCCGCTTCGGCCCGTACCGCTGCCTCCTGTTTCGCACCCGCCAGCAATTCAGTGAGGATGGGAGAGGCATTCTTGTATTGCTCATAGAGCGCCGCGCCCCGCGATGACTGGTCGAGGGCTTGTTGTACCACCAGACCGATACTGAGGCGGCTATCGATGAGGGGGATGATCCAGATCCAGCCGATATCGACCATCAAAACCTTGATGTCACCGGATACGTACATAGCCCGGGCAGCTGCGGAGTTCACTTCACGGTAGTGCGTGTAGAGGGCAAAGCGGCCGAGGTTCTCGATGCGTTCGATCCCTGCCCGTTTTCTGCCCATGAGCGTGCTGCGCCCGGTTGCATCGATGAGGTAGCGTGACGGGTACTGCCCCCGGTCGGTGGTCACCTGTACACCGTCGGCATCGATAGCGACGCTCCTGACTGACTCCTGCTGCTGCAGGCGGGCGCCGTGATGAACCGCGTTGTCGACCAGCATGTGGTCAAAGGGGGCACGCTCCACCTGGTAGGGCTGGTGCTGCCTGTTGAGGCAGAAACGTACCTGTTTACCGCTGTTTTCGTCGATAAATTCGGCACCGTTCTTGTGCAAATATTTGTTCCTGTCCCAGTGAATGCCGAGGCGGTCGAACACCGGTGTACTCAGGGGCAGCATGGACTCGCCAATATGAAAGCGCGGGTGCCTGTCGCGTTCGATGATCAGTACCCTGTGGTCCTGTTGCGCCAGCAGGGTGGCGGCTGTCGAACCGGCAGGCCCGGAGCCGGCGACGATGACGTCATATTCAGGGACAGCCATCAGATAATCCCTCCAGAGACATTAACGACTTCGCCGGTGATGTAGGAAGCATCCTCGGAACAGAGGAAGGCAACGACCGCGGCAATCTCGGCGGGACTGCCGGCGCGTTTCATCGGAACGACCTCCTTGATGACTTCAGTCGGGATGTCCCTGATCATGCCGGTATCGACAAAGCCGGGGGCCACGACGTTGGTGCAAATGCCACGACTCGCCACTTCTTTCGCCAGCGACCGGGTTGCACCGATCAAGCCGGCCTTGGCGGCAGCATAGTTCGTCTGTCCGCGGTTACCATGCAGGGCAGCAATCGATGAGATACTGACAATACGTCCCCAGCGCTGGCGGATCATGGGCATGATCAGTGGCCGGGTAACATGAAAAAAACCGTGTAGACTGGTATCAATCACCTCTTTCCACTGTTTTTCTTCCATGCCGGGGAAGGGCGCATCTGCAGTGATACCGGCATTGTGTACCACGACGTCAATGCTGTCTTCACTGGCGAGCAAGGCATCCAGTACCTGCTGGCACTGTTCTCCGTTGCTAACATCAAACCCGGTAATCGATGCGCTACCCCCCTGTGCAATGATACGGTCTGCGACCTGCTGTGCACTGTCAGGGTTGCTGCGGTAGTGTATCCAGACCTGCATGCCGTCCGCAGCCAGGCGTTCGGCGATGGCCCCGCCGATACTGCCACTGCCGCCGGTTATGAGGGCCTTGCGTGTCATGCTGACTCCCCGGGTAGTAATGCAATCATCAATGTGCCGGTAAAAAAACACTGTGCATTGAAACTTACCTCGCCCTCAAATAGCGCCACCTCTGCAGTGCCGGCCTGGTAGCGGGCGTGGATGTGCAGTTCAGTACCCACCGGGATGTCCAGCTGCTCAACCCGAAAGGATTTTACCTGCACAATGGCACCGGGTCGCGTTGCATTTCCGGGTGCACGTGACCCAAGCAGGGTACCCGCGGCCTGCGACAGCAGTTCCAACCCCCCGGTGGCGGGAAACAGCCCGTCACGCAGCAGCGGGTTGTGTGCAGCGATCACGCTGGTGCAGTGTACGCTGTCGGTATCCTGTGCCAGCATCCTGGTCAGCATCAGCATGGGTGGCCGGTGTGGCAGCAGCTGTTCGAAATCGCTGTCTTCTATCGCTGTCATGGCATGACCATGTTGACCTGCCATGGCCATGGTCCCGAAGACAGGGTGATTTGCTGCTGGCCGCTGGTGGCCTGTTGCAGTACCTGGAACAGTGGCAGTGCGGCCATGGCCGGGTTGCGTGCCGTGAAATCTGTGACGGGCAGGGCAGGGTCAGACCCGGTTGCCTGGATGGGTCTGTGTAGCAGTGGACGGTCGCGCGTTTCACGATCCAGTAGCAGGGCAAAAGCGCAGGCCTTCCAGGCGTAGTCGGGCAGTAGCTGTTCCGGCATGTCCTCATCGTAGACGACCAGCAACACTTGTTTCGTGACGGTTTGTAACTGACACCAGGCTTCCAGCAGGCCCAGTGCAAAGCCGTCATCCAGTGCACCCATGGCCTGCATGGAGGCCATACTGCCGGTGGCCATACTCCAGTAGCCGGCGGCGGTATTATGTACCGAGTTGTGGAACAGGGTGGGTGATAGCGGATAGTCCTGTTGGCTGATGGCGCGGCAGAGCTTGTCTGTGACCTGTATTTCACCGACAGAAGACACGAAAATGGCGGGCAGTTTGTGCCCGATCCCGGCAGCCGTACAGGCACGTCCGAGAGCGGTAATCGCCACCTGTGTTGCCATGCTGGTGCGGCGCCGTACCATGGGTGCGAGTACCGATGCGTCGACCCCCGCATCCGCAAACCCGAGTTCGCTCGCGATGTCCTCGTCCGGGATACACAGGCCGCTGCCGAGGATGGCGACAGGGGCTGACAGTGTGGTGGTGTCAGTCATGCTGCTCGCCCAGTATCACAGAAGTGTTGTTGCCGCCGAAGCCAAAATTGTTATTCATGGTAAAGGCCACCGGTACGTCCGTCTCGCTGTCACGGTTGACGCTGCAGTGAAAGGCTGCGTCGACCTGCTTCAGGTTGCAGGTGCCGGGTCTGAATCCATGCTTCAGGCTCAGCCAGGTGATGATGGTTTCGATGCCACCGGCAGCGCCCAGTGTATGACCGGTCAGGCCCTTGGTGCCGCTGCAATGAAGTTCGGGGCCAAACACCTGGTCCATGGCGAGCATTTCTGCACTGTCGTTGAGCACGGTGCCGGTGGCGTGCAGGTTGACGTAGTCAATGTCTTGCGCCGTGATGCCGGCCTGGGCCAGTGCCTCGTGCATGGCGATGACGGCACCCTTGCCTTCGGGGTGCGGGGCCGTCATGTGATGGGCGTCAGAAGATTCACCGCAGCCCAGCAGGTGCACGCAGCCCGAGAAATTTTTGTGCGGTTTTTCGAGCAGCAGCAGGCCGGCACCTTCGCCCAGGCTGATGCCATTGCGGTCCTTGTCCAGCGGGGTACAGGGTTGCTCCGACATAATATCCAGGCTCTTGAAGCCGTACATTGTCAGGCGGCAGAGCGAGTCCACCCCGCCGGTCAGTACTGCATCACAGACACCGGTCGCAATCAGCCGTTGTGCGCTGGCCAATGACTTGCTGCTTGATGAGCAGGCGGTCGAGATCACGTAGCAGGGTCCTTCCAGCCCCAGTTCGGCCTGCAGGAAACGCGCGGTTGCGACCCAGCTATGCTGGCTGGGCAGGCTGAATGATGCCGGCACCTGCCCATGTTCCTTGAGCCAGACATAGGCCTTCTCGGTTTCGTAAATGCCCGAGGTGCTGGTCCCCAGCACGATACCTACCCGCTGTGCACCGTAGCGTTCAATGGCCTGTTCCACGGCACTGCGCAGTCCGTCAGCCGGGTGGTTAATGGCTGCCAGTGCAATACGCGCGTTACGCGTGGAAAACTTTTGTAATGACGGGGTCAGTTCAGGGAGCAGTTCATTGGCGATTTCGCCACACCAGGCCGGGAAGTCGATTTCAAACAGGCGCGGCGGCTGCAGGCGGTGTTTTCCGGCAAGCAGCGCCTGATACAGACTTTGTGTGCCGAGGCCGCAGGCACTGAATACCGAGCAGGCGGTGATGGGGAGTGCTGGTAGTGTGGTCATGGGAAATTAACGCCCTCTCCCTCCGGGAGAGGGCTGGGGGAAGGGGGCTTCAATTATATAGCCGTGTCTTTGCTCCAGATCTGTTGATTGTTGTCGTAAATTCCTTGCGAAAGACTTCATTTTATTCCCTCTCCCTGGCCCTCTCCCGGAGGGAGAGGGGATGCACTGGTTAAGCATTATCCCTGTTACCCAGCATAATCGGACACAACAGAAAGCCGGCCAGCACACCCGGGGCAACCGTACCGGCCAGGGCATGCAGGGCCGGGTTTTCAGCGATGCCCAGACTGCCAAATGCCGCCGCCGTGGTGATGGCGGAAACTGTGATGGCCTGGAAGGTGCGTTGCCGGTTGCCGCTTCTATTTTCCAGAAAAAACACGCCGTAATCCACACAAACCGCTGCTGTCAGTAGCAGGCCGATCAGGTGCAGCATGCCCAGGGGTGCGCCTGACAGCCCCCACAGGCCCAGCAGCAGCATGATAGACAGGGTGGCCGGGGTGAGCACCCGCAGTGCATCCACGACTGATCGGTAGCGCACACTCAGCAGTGCCAGGATGGCCAGTATTCCCCAGGCCAGCAGGGTCTGCGCCTTGTGGCGATAGTCACTGGCCAACTGCCGGATATTGTCCTTTTGGCTGAAATAGCGGGCACCCGGAATGGCCTGCAGCGCGTCTTGCAATGCCTGCGGTTGATGACTGCCCAGCCAGATGACAGCCGTGGTGCCGGTCGCATCCTGCAGCAGCTGCGAGGAGAGCAGGGCGGCAACCGGCGAGGTCAGCACCTGTTCGGGTTCGAGCAGGGTCTCGGGTGCAGTGCCCAGCGCCGGAAAGGCCGCGGCACTGAGACCGTGGTCTGCGAGTGTCTTGGTCCAGCGTTCCCGGACCGCCAGATTAAGCACTTCGCTCCAGGCCTGCGCATTTTGAATTTGCAGTTGTCTTGATGCCACCCATGGAAACAGCGGGTAATACGCGTCCAGTTTTTCCTGTTGCTGCAGAGCAGACAGCTGAGTCTGCACGGCTTCAGCAGTTTGCAGCACGGTTTCCATGCTGTCACCACTGACGAGAATGAAACGGCCGGGTTCAATGCTGGATAGCCTTGCACGAATCACGCGGTCCGTTTCCGCAAGCTGTTGTAGTGAGGGTGCAAGCTTGCTCATGTTATCACCCCAGTGTATCCGGGTACCGCCTGCCAGTAGCAGGCTCGTAATAATTGCAATGACCAGGTAGCGTGTCCGTGTGCCGACAGCGGTCGTGAGCAGCCATGACAGGTTGAGGCGCGGTTGGACCTGCACGCGAAACAGGCCCAGCAGGTCGGGCAATATGTAACGCGTGATCAGTAATGCGGCGACGATGCCACTGCCGGTGAACACGGCTACTTGCTGCAGGCCGGGAAAACCGCTGAAGCTCAGGGCCGTGTAACCAATCAGGGTCGTTGCACCACCGACCAGCAGTGCTGGCCAGATACGGCGGATAGCCAGCACCCGTTCAGTGCCGGTTCTGTTTCCTGCATGCACCATGCTGTGGATGAAGTAATCGATGCAGATACCGATTAGCGTCGTGCCGAGTGCCAGTGTCAGACCGTGCAGGTAGCCGTACACCCACTGGGTCAGCAGGGCGGCAATGCAGGCGGTCGTGAACAGCATAATGCTGATGCACAGCAGTGCGCGCAGGGACCTGAATACCAGCCAGGAGAGCAGGATGACGAGCCCGATGGAGAGGGCGCTGATGCGGGTGATGTCTTGCTTGACCTGTGCATGGATGTTGCTGGCAAATACCGGTACGCCGGTCATCTCCAGTGTAAAGCGCTCCTCATAGTGACGGTTCAGCGCACTGAAGGCCTCTGCCAGTGTCTGTTGAAAGTCTTGCTGAGCGAGGGTGTCCAGCCCCGCGTGCCGTGTTTCCAGGAAAAAAGCACTAAACGCCGGGTCGGCATCCGACTGCTTGTATGCCTGGCCGGCGCGACTGAACCATGCCAGCGTCAGCAGCATGGGGTCGTCGGCCAGCAGGGATTTGACCAGTGACGGGTCGGGCCCGAGCAGTGCTGCCTTGATCGCAGCTGCCTGAGAGGCCATCCCCGCAGGGCTGAGCAGTCGGCTGACCGCGTGCTCGGGTTGCAGGGACAGCAGCTGCAACTGGTGGGGTGCATAAAAGCGCAGCAGTTGCCGGACGTCAGCCTGACTGAACGGTTCTGTCCACACGCGACGGACCTGCTCCGATTCCGCCAGTGTCTGTTGCAGTGCCGTCATGAATTCCCGGGCGCTGCTGTCGTTTACCCCCGGATGGGCTACGCTGATCAGGTAACGTCGGGCCAGTTGATCAGACTGTAACTGGCCGATCCTGTTAGCAGGATTGTCGTGATCAGCGGAAAAAAAGAAGTCACCGATGTCGGTGTGTATATTGCTGAGCTGTATTGCCGCTGTGGCAAGGCCGACAGTCAACAGCAGAAATGCCCAGGCCCTTGTCATGTTGACTAGTAGTCCTTCAACATGATAATTACGGGTTCAGCGTCCCTGTGGTGTTTCGCAGTAAGGCGCTGTGCGAAGGCAATGGCCATTCCCTTGGCGAGCACTGCAACGCAACTGCGGGACACCACAGGAACGCCCTTCGGGTTAGCTTGTCAACGCCCACGGACTGCGTTCCGCCTCTTGACAAGGGAATGACCATTGTCGGCGAGGCGCGCCTTGCCGTGAACGTTGACAAGCTAACTGAATCCGCAATTATCATGTTGAAGGACTACTAGTGTCCATCCATAAACAATAAACTCTCGCCAAGGCGCAAAGCACGCAAAGGTATAAAAAATTGTTTTAATGGCATTTAAAAATTCTTTCTTCGCGTGCTTTGCGTCTTTGCGAGAAAATATTCAGTCTTTATGGACGGACACTAACTATATCCTGATAAACTGTAGGTTGGGCTGGGGTACGAAACCCAACGCAGTCACGCCAGCTCATCCTCCAGCTCCAATTCCAGTTCCATGGCCTCGGCTTGCAGTTTCCTGAAGAACTGCATCTTGCTGAGACTGTCAGCGGCCTGCTCGAGACTGGCAGTATCGCCCTGACTAAATTGCTGTTGCAAGTCGGCAAGCAACTGCACGATATCATTCGCAATCCGGTCCATAATAACGCCCAAGGCAGCGAATGCATCATCGGCACCACGTACTTCGCCCAGTGCCTCACGTAATTCCATCTGTTCCATAAGGAAAGCGGTATCACGGAGGGTGTGATGCTCATCATTATGTGTTCGTCCACCCAGCTCCAGCAGATAACGTCCGCGTTTCAGCGGGTCCTTCAGTGTCTGGTAGCCCTCATTAATATTCGTCGCCCGCTGCATGGAGAGGCGACGTTCCTGGTCGGTAGCATTCACAAAACGGTCAGGATGCACAGTACGCTGGCACTCACGGTAGTGCTCATCCAGCAGACCGAGATCTACATCAAAGGACTGCGGTAAACCGAAGAGATCAAAGTGGGTTGTGGAATGATCCGCAGCCATGGAGGCAACCATAAGAAAACAGCTGTCAGCAAGGTGCCGACATCAGACGGTAAAACTTTCCCCGCAGCCACAGCTATCCTTGACATTGGGATTGTTAAACTGGAAGCCCTCGTTCAGCCCTTCTTTGGCATAATCGAGTTCGGTTCCGTCAAGATACACCAGGCTCTTGGGATTAATCAGCACCTTGACGCCCTGATCTTCAAATACCACATCATCTTCGTCAACCTGGTCAGCGTATTCCATGACATAGGCCATGCCCGAGCACCCGGTTGTTTTCACGCCCAGGCGCAGGCCGACGCCCTTGCCACGTTTTTCCATGAAGCTCCTGACCCGGTCGGCTGCCGCTGCTGTTAAGGTGATCGCCATAACTAGTGCGCGGCCCACTGGACGGAATTCAGATCGATGCCTTCCTTGTACATATCCCAGAGCGGCGACAGATCGCGCAGCTTGGTGACTTTTTCCCGCAGCAGTTCGGCCACATAATCGACCTCTTCCTCCGTGGTGAAGCGGCCAATGGAAAAGCGGATGGAACTGTGTGCCAGTTCATCGTTGCGGCCCAGTGCCCGCAGCACATAGGAGGGTTCGAGGCTGGAACTGGTGCAGGCCGAACCTGAAGACACCGCCATGTCCTTCAGGGCCATGATCAGGCTTTCACCTTCTACGAAATTAAAACTGACATTCAGATTACCCGGCACACGGTGATCCATGTCGCCATTGAGATAGACCTCTTCCATATCATTCAGGGAATTCCAGAGCCGGTCACGCAACAAACGTATCCGTGCCTCCTCTTCCACCATTTCCTCGCGTGCAATCCGGAAGGCCTCTCCCATCCCGACAATCTGGTGGGTCGGCAGCGTCCCGGAGCGCAGGCCACGTTCATGGCCACCGCCGTGCATCTGGGCTTCCAGGCGTACGCGCGGTTTACGACGCACATACAAGGCACCGACACCTTTCGGGCCATAGATCTTGTGTGCCGAAAATGACATCAGGTCCACCTTGAGCTTCTCCGTGTCAATGGGAATCTTGCCGGCGCTCTGCGCAGCATCGACATGAAATATAATCTTCTGCTCGCGACAAATTTCACCAATCGCTTCAATATCCTGGATGACACCAATTTCGTTATTGACGTGCATAATGGAAACCAGCACCGTGTCGTCACGCAATGTGTCTGTGAACTTTTTCAGATCCAGTAGCCCGCTGGGTTCGGGGTCCATGTAGGTCACGTCATAACCCTCACGTTCCAGCTGACGACAGGAGTCCAGCACAGCCTTGTGCTCGGTCTTCAAGGTTACAATGTGCTTGCCTTTTTTATGATAAAAATGCGCCGCACCCTTGATCGCGAGGTTATCTGATTCAGTGGCACCCGACGTCCAGATAATTTCTTTCGGATTGGCATTGATCAGCTGCGCCACATCCTTGCGCGCCTGCTCCACGGCACCTTCAGCCTTCCAGCCGAATTCATGTGAACGCGATGCCGGGTTACCAAACTGACCCTGGCGCGTGAGATAAGTACACATTTTCTCGGCCACACGCTCGTCAACCGGTGTAGTGGCGGAATAATCCATGTAGATCGGTATGCTAAGGTTCATCTCAAATCACCTGTAAAGCTTCATTCAAAGTTAATAACCCGTGCCCTGTGACCGGCAACCGTTTTGTTTAATGCGGGATCAGCCACCGGCACTGCAACAGCGGCCTGCTGGCGCCGCACCACTGCACTGACCTTTTCACGCCTGAGAAAACCGGCCAGCGTAATACCCTTCATAAAACCATGAATTTCCTTACCCAGCTTGTCCCACAACGCGTGTGTCAAACAACGCTCACCCTCCTGGCAGTCCTCTCTGCCACCACACTGAGTGACATCAATACCCTCACCGATGGCATTGATGATCTGAGCGATGGAAATGTCCTCGGGCGAATGCGCCAGTCGATAACCACCACCGGGGCCACGCAAGCCTTCAACCAGGCCGTACTTTTTCAGGCGAACAAATAGCTGTTCCAGGTAGGACAGTGAGATACCCTGCGCCTCGGAAATACCCGCCAGCGTTACCGGACCCTCGTCATAGTGGATGGCCAGATCCAGCATGGCGGTCACTGCATAACGCCCTTTGGTTGATAGCCGCATGATGTTTTACCCGTCAACACACCCGTATCACTGTGGCAACCGGGTGAAATAATAACCTACTAAATTGCTCAGGTACTAAGTATGCGGCAGTCCCTGAGAACGAGCAAGGTTTTGGGCCTGCCCAGAAGAGATATATGGCTAGGATTCAACGCTAAGAAGGGAAATTTCCGATGACACTGAAACACTGCCATCCGGCAGGGTAATCCTGCCCGGTATAAAGCGATGCCCCTGCATGAGGCAATAACCCAACCATTTCTGCAGGAATCGATTCATACGCCATTTTTCAGACAGGGTATAGGTATTGAACATGCGATTGTAGACGGCATGACGGACACCACGACGCCGGCCGCAGGAAATCACTTCACCGACCTGTGCATCATGGTACATGCGTACCTGCATGTCCGGAGCCGGGAAGCTACCGTCATCATCGTGAAAATAATAGGTGAGATTAAGCGTGGTGGTAAACTTGCAGCGTTCGACGATTCTCAGATGCAGATCCAGTACACCGTCAATACGTGATACAACATGATCCGGCATGTTATCGAGTTCCGGCACCAGGTTGCGCAGGCGGATGTAAGTGCACTCATACAGCTCCATCAACCCCGCGAAGTTACGCGCGGGTATGCCGTTTTGAAGAAAATGTCTCTCGGTGCAACGCATGTTTGAATCATATCATGTTAATGATTATCTACTTTAAAATAGCAGCTCCTGAAAATGCTGTTATTTGAATTGCTATCGGCGATAATCAACACATCTTAATCAACTGTCAACGCTTGACACAATCCTGTTTTCATGTCTGTCTACTTTCATGTCTAGAAGAAACATTACAACCGAACTGCGCAAGCACTTGCCGGAAAACTGCGTACTCACACATGCGGAAGAATTGCGGCCGTATGAATGTGATGCACTGTCTGCCTATCAGCAGCTGCCCATGGTCGTTGTCATTCCGGACACCCTGGAACAGGTACAGACAACCCTGCGGTTGTGTGCCGAACACAAGGTACCCGTAGTGGCACGCGGCGCGGGCACCGGACTGTCCGGTGGCGCCCTGCCACTGGAAAATGGTGTGTTATTAAGTCTGGCAAAGTTTAACCGGATTCTCGACATCGATATTCAGAATCGCGTTGCCCGTGTCCAGCCCGGTGTAACCAACCTGTCCATATCAAATGCAGTAGCGGCCTATGGCCTGTATTACGCCCCCGACCCCTCCTCGCAAATTGCCTGCTCCATCGGTGGCAACGTAGCCGAGAATGCCGGCGGTGTACACTGTCTGAAATACGGCCTGACAACACACAACATCCAGGCGCTCGAAGTGCTTACCATTGACGGCGAACACTTGAGCATCGGTGGCCAGGCGCTGGACGCGCCCGGTTATGATTTGCTCGCACTGCTGACGGGATCGGAAGGTCTGCTGGCCATCATCACCGAGGTCACCGTTAAACTGTTACCCCGACCGGAAATCGCACAAGTGGTCATGGCTGCATTCGACTCCGTCGATGCTGCCGGCGCAAGTGTCACGGAGGTCATTGCCAGCGGCATCATCCCGGCCGGTCTGGAACTGCTCGACAAACCGGCCATCGACGCCGTTGAAAAGTTTATTCACACCGGCTACCCGAAGGACGCGGCAGCCATCCTGTTATGTGAACTCGACGGCACACAGGCCGACGTGAGCGCGCAGATCGAACGGGTCAACCAGGTATTCGCGGCAGCCGGCGCCATAGATTTACAGGTGTCACATAACGAGGAAGAACGCCAGCGTTTCTGGGCCGGCCGCAAAGCCGCCTTCCCTGCCATGGGCAGACTGTCTCCGGACTACTATTGCATGGACGGAACCATACCGCGCAAACACCTGGCCCGTGTACTGAATCAAATCGGCACCCTGTCAGAGGAATACGGCCTGCCTATCTGTAACGTCTTTCATGCCGGGGACGGTAACCTGCATCCACTGATTCTTTATGACGCCAACAAGACGGGTGAACTGGAACGCACGGAGGAACTGGGAGGAAAGATTCTCGAGTTATGCGTGGAGGTTGGCGGCACAATTACCGGCGAACACGGTGTTGGCCTGGAAAAGATCAACCAGATGTGCGTGCAATTCAATACCGCCGAACTGCAGCAGTTTCATGCCATCAAGTCTGCCTTTGATGCTGATAATCTGTTGAATCCCGGCAAGGCCATCCCCACCCTGCACCGCTGCGCCGAATTCGGTGCCATGCATGTGCATCACGGCGAATTGCCGCACCCCGAGCTTGAACGGTTTTGACTCTGTCATTTCAACAAACCATACAGGACCGGGTCCATGCCGCAGCTGCCACCGGTACAGCCTTGTCCATACAAGGCGGCAACAGCAAGTCTTTCTATGGACGCAGTACTCATGGCGACGTCCTGTCGGTTAAAGAACACCAGGGCATACTCGATTACACGCCCTCCGAGCTGGTAATTTCCGCACGTGCGGGCACCCGACTCACCGAACTTGAGTCCGTGCTTGAACAGGAAGGCCAGATGCTGGGCTTTGAGCCCGCACATTTTGGTGAAGGCGCCACCCTTGGCGGCACCCTTGCCTGTGCATTCTCCGGCCCACGCCGGCCCTATGCCGGTGCGGCACGGGATTATGTACTCGGGGTAAACTGTATCAACGGCACTGGCGAATGGCTGCGATTTGGGGGCCAGGTCATGAAAAACGTAGCCGGTTATGACGTCTCCAGGACACTGGTCGGCTCACAGGGCACACTGGCGATTCTGCTCGACATTCATTTGCGCGTGCTGCCACGACCGGAAACCGAGATCACGCTGCAACAGAGCTGCGATGCCGCGACGGCCATTCAGCGTTGCAATACCTGGGCCGCGCAACCGCTACCGGTCTCCGCAAGCTGCCATCTGGACGGGCAACTCTTTATTCGCCTGTCAGGCATGGAACAGGGTGTGCAGTCGGCGGCTGCCAGCATCGGTGGTGAGCCGCTGCCGGATGCAGCCGTTTTCTGGCAGCAGCTGCGCGAACAACAATTAGCGTTTTTCTCGGGTGAACTGCCGCTGTGGCGAGTAGCCGTTCCAGCAGCAACCGGCATACTTCCATTAGAGGGTGACACCCTGCTGGACTGGGGGGGCGCACAACGCTGGCTCCGGAGTGAACAAGCTGCAGACAGCATCCGCGCCATCACCGGCTCAGCAGGGGGGCACGCTACCCTGTTTCGTGGCGGTGACCGCAGCGGTGAGGTCTTCCATCCATTGCAACCGGCATTGCTGTCACTGCACCAGCGTTTGAAGAAGACCTTTGATCCCGCCGGCATACTGAACCCGGGACGTATGTACCGCGAATTGTAAGCATGCAAACCTCTTTAACACAGACGCTACTGCATACCAGCGCCGGACAGGAAGCCGATAAAATCCTGCGTAACTGCGTGCACTGTGGCTTCTGCAATGCAACCTGCCCGACCTACCAACTGACAGGCGACGAACTGGACGGCCCGCGCGGCCGTATCTACCTGATCAAGCAGGTCCTCGAGGGAAAGCAGGCAACACGAAAAACACAATCCCATCTTGACCGCTGCCTGAGCTGCCGCGCCTGTGAGACCACCTGCCCCTCTGGCGTGGACTACCACCGCCTGCTGGATACCGGGCGTGACATGGTTGAACAGGTGGTCGAACGTTCAATCGGCGACCGCCTTATGCGGCGCACCCTGCGCATGCTCCTGCCCTGGCCTGCCCGTTTTACACCACTTTTGCGTGTCGGTCAGTTTGTCAGACCCCTGCTGCCCCCGGTACTGAAACAACACATCCCTGTCAAACAGGACTCCAATCGAACCCTCCCGACAGGACAACACGCAAGGGTCATGCTATTACTGGATGGCTGCGTACAACCATCACTGGCGCCACAAATCAATAGCGCAACAATACGGGTACTGGACGCACTGGGCATCACTGCCGTGAGCGAAAAGAACAGTGGTTGCTGTGGTGCCGTCAGTCACCACCTGAGTGCAGTAACAGAAGCAAAGGCCTTCATGCGCACCAACATCGATGCCTGGTGGCCAGCCATTGAACAGGGTGCGGAAGCCATTGTCGTCACCGCCAGTGGTTGCGCACCAATGGTCAAGGACTATGGGCGCCTGCTGGCAACAGACAGTGCCTATGCCAGCAAGGCAAAACGTGTCAGTGAGCTGGCAAAGGATATCAGTGAAATCATCACGGCTGAATTCAACCGCGACGCCTTTGCAGATAGCGGCGATAAAACCCGTGTTGCCTTTCATTCACCCTGTACCTTGCAGCACGGTCAGCGCATCACGGGCAAGGTAGAGAACATACTCACCCAACTCGGGTTTCAATTAACCCCGGTCGCCGACAGTCACCTCTGCTGTGGCTCGGCAGGCACTTACTCTATCCTGGAACCCGGACTGTCATCCACGCTGCGCGATAACAAACTCTCCACCTTGCAGGCCGGTCAGCCTGATATGATTGCGACGGCCAATATCGGTTGCCTGATGCATATGGCCGCACAGGCAGATGTGCCGCTAAGACACTGGATAGAATTACTTGAACCCTTGATACTCCAACAGCCCACGACCTGAAGACACCATGAGCGACAACAAATTACCCCTGGTTATAGAGCCTAATATTCTCGAAGAATCATTAACTTATGACAACCTCCTGGTTGTTGACCTCAGCAAGATAGAGAACCATCTGAAGATGCATGTTCCCGGCGCCATACATCTTAACTACCCGCGGATCATCGCCGCCAGCAGACCGGCCATGGGGCTGGTACCGGACGACGCCACCCTGGAGAATGAGTTTTCCGCACTGGGTATTGACGAGCACACCCACGTGGTTGCCTACGATGACGAAGGCGGTGGCCGTGCCGCGCGCCTGTTATGGACGCTCGAGGTTGCGGGTCACAAGCACTACTCGCTGCTCAACGGCGGACTTCATGCCTGGGCGAACGAAGGCCACCCTCTGGAGTCCTCAACCGTGCCCCCAACGGCCAAAACGTTTCACGCCCGGCGGAATAACGAGCCATTTGCCGACAGCGCCTATATCAGTGAACGACTCGACAGTGATGACTGCCGTCTGCTGGATGCGCGCAGTCCGGATGAATACAACGGCATTAAAAAGTATGCCGAACGTGCCGGCCACATTCCCGGCGCCGTGAACCTTGAATGGACCCGGGCAATCGATACCGACCGCAACCTGCGACTCAGGACCGATGAAGAATTAACCGCAATGCTGGCACCGCTTGGCATCACGGCAGACAAGGAAGTGATCACTTACTGCCAGACACACCATCGCTCTGCACATACCTATATCATGCTCAAGCAACTGGGTTTTGAGAAACTTAAGGGCTATGCGGGTTCCTGGTCGGAATGGGGGAACAATCCGGATCTGCCTGTTGAATAACCGGCATTCACCAAACCCGCACGTCATTCCCGCGAAGGCGGGAATGACGGATTTTTTAATATTTAAAAAACCCCTCCCGATAAAATCGCAATTCACGGATCGAATCACGAGTATCATCCAGCGCCAGGTGTGAGCCATTTTTCTTGAAGCCGTTCAATATATTAGGCGGTGCCCAGCGCTTCAGCAGCTCCTTGATGGTGCTGACATCCAGATTTCTGTAATGAAAAAAAGCCTCCAGCTTTGGCATGCAGCGCGCCATAAAGCGACGATCTTGGCAGATACTGTTACCACACATTGGTGATGCTCCCTCCGGGACGTATTCACTCAGAAACTCGATGGTCCGGGACTCGGCCTCGGCCTCGTCCAGGGTGCTATTGCGCACTCGCTCGACCAGGCCGGAGTGGCCATGTTGCCGGGTATTCCATGCGTCCATGCCATTAAGCACCTCGTCGGGCTGGTGTATGGCCAGCACCGGTCCTTCTGCCAGGATATTCAATTGTGCATCGGTCATAATGGTGGCAATTTCGATAATCCTGTCATTTACGGTGTCAAGACCAGTCATTTCCAGATCAATCCAGATCAGGTTGTTGGCATCTTGCGTCATTTGCTACGGCATCCTTTCAAATATTAAGGTTGAGTCGCATTGTACCAGAGGCTAATCTGCAGGAAGCTAATAAACGAGACCACGTTATCGCATGAACACATTCACTTATTTATTTCTGCTCGCCCTCGCCGGGTCGGTGGGCACACGCTTCTGGCTGGCCGCACGTCACATCGCCCATGTGAAGAAACACCGCGACACCGTCCCCGACTCGTTTGCCGGCCGCATACCGCTTGAAGACCACCACAAGGCAGCGGACTACACCCTGACCAACACCCGTATTGGACTGATCGCGCTGGTCTATGACACCCTGCTGCTGCTCGGCTGGACACTCGGTGGCGGTCTTGAATGGCTGGACCACAACTGGCGTGCCATGGAACTGCAACCGGTCATCACCGGCACTGCCTTGATACTCAGCGCCATGGTCATCATGACACTGCTGGACCTGCCCTTTTCCCTCTACCACACCTTTGTCGTTGAAGAACGCTTCGGTTTTAACCGTTCCACGCCCGCTGTATTCATTGCTGACCTGATGAAAAGCGCGCTGCTGCTGGCTGTCATCGGTGGACCGTTGATTGCGCTGGCGCTGTGGATCATGGAAACATCGGGGGGGCTGTGGTGGCTGTATGTCTGGGCCGTCTGGATGACCTTCACCCTGGTTATGTTCTGGGCCTATCCGGCGGTCATTGCGCCCCTGTTCAATAAATTCTCGCCACTGGACAACGAGGCGCTGAAACAGCGCATCCAGACCCTGATGGATAAATGCGGTTTCCGCAGCAAGGGTATCTTTGTCATGGATGGCTCCAAACGCTCCGGTCATGGCAACGCCTACTTCACCGGCTTCGGTAACAACAAACGTATCGTTTTCTTTGACACCCTGCTGGACTCACTGGAACCCGCCGAGGTCGAGGCCGTACTGGCACACGAACTGGGACACTTCAAGCTCAAGCACATTCAGAAGCGCCTGCTCTCAACCTTTGCATTAAGTCTGGCAGCGCTGGCGCTGCTTGGCTGGCTCGCAGGAGCGAACTGGTTTTACCAGGGACTGGGGGTCAGCCAGCCTTCGTCGTGGATGGCACTGATGCTGTTTATGCTGGCAATGCCAGTATTCACTTTCTTCCTGCAACCGCTGATGTCGCTGCTGTCACGCAAACATGAATTCGAAGCCGATGCCTATGCTGTCCAGCAATCCAGCGGCACCGACCTGATACATGCGCTGGTGAAAATGTACCGCGAAAACGCGAGCACATTGACACCCGACCCCCTGTACTCGGCATTCCATGACTCACATCCTCCGGCACCGGTGCGCATTTCACATATATCCGCTAATATGAGTACTACATAGGAGGGAAACTGACATGAACAAACCACTACTCACGCTCATTACACTGTGCCTGGCAGCTGCAAGCAATTCACTGCTGGCCGCCAACGTCGAGAACGGCAAGAAACTGCAACAAAAAAACTGCATGAGCTGCCACGATGATGGCATGTATAGCCGCGAAGACCGCTTCATCAAGACGGTATCCAGTCTGCGCACCCAGGTGCAACGCTGCGAGTCCACGCTTGGACTGACATGGTTCGATGAAGAAGTCGACGATGTGACGGCCTATCTCAATCAATCCTTTTACAACTTCAAGTAACACCATGACTGTCTGCAATCTGACTGACAAACACTGCAAACCCTGCGAGGGTGGCGTTGACCCGTTGACCCGCGAGCAGGCGGATACCTTTATAAAAGACCTGCACAGCGGCTGGTCCATTGACGAACCCGGCAAGGAAATCAGCCGCACATACAGTTTCAAGAACTACTACCAGACCATGGCCTTCGTCAACGCCCTCGCGTGGATCGCACATAGCGAGGACCACCATCCGGATATCGAGGTTGGCTACAGCCGCTGCCTGGTGCGTTACAGCACGCACGCCATTGGCGGGCTGTCCGAGAATGACTTCATCTGTGCCGCAAAAATCGATGCCTTGCTGCCTGCCGCTGAATAAGCACTTCCCGGCATGAAGCAACCCGGGCTTGTCATCATCAATTATGGCAAGAACCAGCTCGTCGAGGACACATCCGGGGGCATCTACCGCTGCGTTGCACGGCGCGGACTGCCGCAAATCGTGTGCGGTGACGAGGTTGAATGGCTGCAGACCGGTGACACAAACGGCGTCATCGAATCAATCAGGCCACGGCGCACAGTTCTGTATCGTGCAGACGGCAACGACAGCCAGCGGCCGCTGGTGGCCAATATCGATCAGCTCATCATTGAGGCCGCACTGGAACCTGCCCTTGATTATTTCCTGATTGACAAATACTGCATCGCTGCCGAACTGGCACAGGCCACCCCCCTGATCATTATTAACAAGGCAGACCTGTTAGAGGATGAAGACCGTGTGCGGATTGAGTCATTAGTCAGTGAATACCGGCACATCGGTTACACCACACTGTTAACCAGTGCCTTGAAAAATACCGGCATCGATGCCTTCGCTGACAACCTGGCCGGCAAGACCAGCATCATGGTCGGTCAGTCAGGCGTTGGTAAATCTTCCCTTATCAAGCGGCTGCTGCCGGATCGGGATATCGCCGTTGGCAAGTTATCGGAGGCTTCCGGACTGGGCAAACATACCACCACCTCAACCACGCTGTATCACCTGCCACAGGGGGGTCATTTGATTGATTCACCGGGTGTACGGGATTTTCACCTGGGTAAAGTGGCTACTGATGAACTTGGCAATGGCTTTCGTGAATTTCACCCCTACCTGGGCCAGTGCCGGTTCAATGACTGTCGTCATTTGTCTGAACCAGGCTGCGCAATTCATGCCGCCGTTGCAGCGGGCGTCATTCTCGAACGACGCATGCAGAGTTACCGTCAGCTGATGTCGTAGCGATCAATCGCGCTTGCAAAGCGCTCCTGCGCCAGTCGACACATCCCTGATAATTGTAACCACAGGAGCGGATCGCACCCGCGAATGTTTTTTTGTCAGGATTAACCCGGCGGCCAATTCATCGGTCGACCACCCAGCACATGCAGATGAATATGGTAGACAGACTGCCCCGCCCCGGGATTACAGTTCATCACCATGCGGTAGCCCGGTTCGGCCACGCCTTCTTCAGCGGCGATCTGCTTCGCGGCCAGGACCATTTTACCCACCAGGTCGATCGACTCCGGCGTCAGGTCATTGGTCGTGGCAACATGTGTCTTTGGAATCACCAGCACATGCATCGGTGCCTGCGGATTGACATCACGAAACGCGAGTACATCGTCATCCTCAAAGACAACATCCGCTTGAATCTCCCCCGCCACCATCTTGCAGAATAAACAGTCAGACATACTGTACTCCTTCTATGTGATATGGGCCGGTTCAGCAAAGCGATAAGCGGTCAGCTGCTAGGCGATTACCCGCCGGGGTAGCCATTCTACCTCAAGGGTAAGCAACACCGCAGATGGCCGCTTATCGCCTTGCCCGAAGGGAGCCATACAACCACGCCATTGCGGCGTTGCGTCTCTTGGCAAGGGTCCGGCCATTCCCTGCGAGTCGCGCCTTGCACTGGCGTGGTTGTGTGGCTCTGAACCCGCCCATATCACATAGAAGGAGTACTAGATCTCCTGTCGCCCGGCAAACGCATGTGACAGCGTTCCACCATCGATATATTCCAGTTCGCCCCCCATTGGCACACCGTGCGCAATCCGGGTCGTGCGAATGCCCTGCACTCGCGCCATCTCACTGACAAAATGCGCAGTCGCCTCGCCTTCAACCGTCGGATTGGTAGCCAGTATCAATTCCTGCACCTCACCCGAGGCCAGCCGCGTCTCCAGCAGATCCAGGCCAAGCGCCTCGGGACCAATACCGTCCAGTGGTGATAAATGTCCCATCAATACAAAATACAACCCCTGGTAACCGATTGACTGTTCCAGTGCCTGCACATCGGCCGGTGTTTCCACCACACACAGCAGACTGCGATCGCGCCGGTCATTGGCGCACAGCATACACACGGTCTCTTCGCTCAAGGTGCGGCACTGGTGGCAATTGCCGACCTGCTCCATCGCCAGGGTGAGCGCCTCGGCCAGCTGCCGCCCACCGTCACGGTTGTGTTCCAGCAGGTGGAACGCCATACGCTGTGCCGATTTCGGGCCCACGCCCGGGAGACAGCGCAGGGTTTCAATCAGACGCCCGATCAGGCGTGAGCCAGACATAGATCAGAACGGCAGTTTCATGCCGGGCGGCAGGTTCATGCCACTGGTCAGCCCGGCCATGCGTTCCTGTGTGGTTGCCTCTACCTTGTGAGTCGCATCGTTGATTGCCGCGGCGACCAGATCCTCAAGCATATCCTTGTCATCGGCCAGCAGGCTGTCATCAATGCTGATACGGCGTACTTCATGCTTGCCTGTCATGGTGATTTTCACCAGGCCACCACCGGACTCACCGGTCACTTCCAGGCTGGCAATCTCGTCCTGTGCCTTCTGCATATTGGCCTGCATTTCCTGGGCCTGTTTCATTAAGTTGCCAAGTCCACCTTTCATAAGATTCACCTCTCACTAATCACAATTCGTTATGCCCGCGCAGGCGGGAATGACAGAAAAAACTCAATCACGCGGCCGTATCGAGTCCTGCTTAACAGTGGCGCCAAACGTATCCTGCATTGCCCGGATATTGTCATCCTCTGCGACAGACTGCTCGGCACGCTGTTGCCGCTCATCCTGTTCCCGTATTTTCCTGCCTGCCGGCGTTTCGCTTTCCAGCGGCTCTTCCTTGTCAATGGTGACCTGTACCGTTCGCTGGTAATAATCACACAACGCAGTTTCGAGTTGCTGCACACGTGTCTTACCCAGCAAGTGGGCATGCGCGGGATCCAGCGACAGCTTCACCACATCACCCTCGATGCCGTGGAAGACACAGTTCAATGCCATCTCACGCGCCATCCCCTTTATGGACAGCGCTCCGACAATGGCAGACCAGTCGCTATTCTCGGGCGGGGCGGGTCTTGATTCCACCCTGGCCGTGGGATGTCTTACTGTTTTCGTGGCCACTGCCTGCACCCCGGCCACGGGCGCAGTGGTTGCCGGCATCTCGACCCTGGCTGCAACGCCCGGGCGAAAGGCCAGCATGCGTAACATCACCATCTCAAAGCCGCCACGCGGTTCCGGTGACAGCGGCAAGTCACGCCGGCCCAGCAGGGCAATCTGGTAATATAGTTGTACATCTTCAGGAGACATCCCGGCGGCCAGGGCGGCAACCGCATCACGGTCACCATAGGTGTCGTCAATCGCGTCCGGCAGGGTCTGGGCTATGGCAATACGCTGCAACACCGACACCACATCCGCAAGCAGCGCAACATAGTCCGGCACAAACATATCCGCCCTGTTAATCTCATCCAGCAGTAGTGCAGCATCACCCTTTGACAGGGCCTCCAGCAAGCGATAGATGACATCACGATCAATGGTGCCGAGCATGCTACGGACTTCATCTTCTTTCAGGCTGCCATTGCCAAAGGCAATCGCCTGGTCCAGCAGGCTCAGGGCATCGCGCATGCTGCCATTTGCCGCGAAGGCCACCTGGCGCACAGCACCCTCTTCATAATCCACTTTTTCCTGTTTCAGGATGGATTCAATCTGCCCGGTAATCTGCGACACTGTCAGGCTCTTCAAATTAAACTGCAGGCATCGCGACAGGACGGTGACCGGCAAACGCTGCGGGTCCGTGGTCGCCAGCAGGAATTTTACATGTGGTGGTGGTTCTTCCAGTGTCTTCAGCAGTGCATTGAAGCTGTGCTGCGACAGCATGTGCACCTCGTCAATCAGGTAGACCTTGTAGCGGCCACGCGTCGGTGCATATTGCACGTTTTCCAGCAACTCGCGGGTATCCTCGACCTTGGTACGGGAAGCGGCATCGACCTCGATCAGGTCGACAAAGCGGCCTTCATTAATTTCCTCGCAGGCGCTGCACTTGCCGCACGGCTTCGAGCTGATGCCGGTTTCACAGTTCAGTGACTTGGCGAGGATACGGGCAATCGTAGTCTTGCCCACGCCGCGGGTACCGGTAAACAGGTAGGCATGGTGCAGGCGATCATTGTCCAGAGCATTGATCAGCGCACGCTGCACGTGCTCCTGCCCAACCAGTTCGGTAAAGTCCCGGGGGCGCCACTTACGCGCAAGAACCTGATAACTCATTGATGGGCTTGGCCTGTTTATCGCCTGTTATTGAATAGAGCGGGTAAAACTGGAGGCGACCTGTACCAGCCACACCCCGGCACCCGAATCCACTGCTGCCGCTGCTCCCTTCCGGGCCTGACGGGGTTCACAGCTTATCGTCGCGGGGGAACCAGCACAAGTCACCATAAAACGTCGAACCAGCCGTCTATTATAAGGGCTAGGAGTCGGGTTGGTAAGGTATCTGAATGAATGATGCCGGTTTTACTCAGAATCATTTAACCGTGCGACCTTTTCACCGGCCAGCACATGCCCATGACCTGCCGGCTTCCCGGGAAGAAGGCCGACCGTGGCCTCGGGTGTCTGACCCTGGCGCGCCCTGATACCGTACCCCAGCAGGGCACCGCCGGTCGCGGACACAGCCAGCAGACCCAGTGTCATGAACTGGGTAAATAACAGCAACACACCCAGACCGGCAATGCCCGCCATCGCCCCCCCCAGCTTCAGCGTGGAGCGGCTCTGCACACGCCTGGTTTCACGTAGCATCTGTCGGTGACCATCCTTGATTTCTTTTGTTTTCTCCTTGTCGGCCTTGCGACGAATATAGTCACGCTGCCGGTTGAATTTCTCACTGGCCCGGACAAAGGAATGTTGGCTGGCATGGCTGCTAATCGCGGAAAACCACAGCGCAGCGATCACACCGATCAACATGCCGAGAGAGGCGACCAGCCAGCCGCTCTTGTGCAGATTGGCATCCTGTGCCGTCATCACCAGCAATGCCGTCGCCCCCTGCAACAGAAAAACCCCGACCAGGAATTTGATAAACACCGGAAAGCTGAATCGAATCATCAATATATCCTTGTCGGAGTACGAGTGTGCCGATGCGGGTATTCTGCCACCTGCGCTCATATATGACACCTGAAATCGCGCTTGCGAAGCACTCCTGCGGAAGCCTCTTGTGGATGCAGGAGCAGATCGCATCCGCGATAACCGCTCCTGCGCAATACCACCCGAACAATCTCATGTATATTAAAGCCATGCCTCGTAGCCCTGCCTTCAGACTGATCCTCGCGGTTGTTGTCTTCGTCGTAATGCTGCTGCTGCTGGCGCTCGTGCTGAGTGCCGCCCAGTTCAGCCTGTCACTGTGGCAGCAATTACAGACCGCCCCGATCTGGGTGGTGGTACTGATTGCCACCCTCAGCAGTCTGCTGCTGGGATTCGGGATCTGGCTCAGCTGGCGGATTGTACGCCCTGCCCGGCCCGGGACTGGTAAAGCGGCAACACCTTTGACAGAAGCTGAACTGCGGTCACATCTGGAAGCCGCCACCGCCGCGGGCATCGATGTCGAGTCTGCCATGCATGAACTAAAGGAACTGGCACGACGCCGCGAACTGGAAAGCATCCACCTCGCACTGTTTGGCGAGATCAGCAGTGGCAAAAGCTCACTGATCAATGCCCTGCTACCGGGTGCCAGCATCGAGACAAACGTGATTGGCGGGACCACAACAACCATCCAGCACTACCACTGGCAGCGAGAATCCGGCGATGCAGTGGTGCTCGTCGATGTGCCAGGCCTCAACCAGGTGGACCGTGAGTATGACCGCATGGTCATGGACGAGGCACAACGGGCACACGCGGTTATCTTTGTCTGTGACGGCGACCTGACACGCAACGAGTACCTGGCACTGCAACCGCTGCTGGAACTGAAAAAGCCGTTAATCGTGGCCTTCAACAAACTGGACCGCTATGCAGATGCCGATCAACAACAGATCCGCCAGCGCCTGGCTGACAGGTTTGCATCCGACCCGCAGGTGAGCATTGCCGGTATCGCCACCCGGCCAACACGCACCGTCATCAAGGTCGAACCGGACGGCAGCGAACACGAGGAAGAACAACAGCTGCCACCACAGATCGACGAGCTGCGTGCGGCCGTGCAATCAGCGCTCGACAGCAACCTGTCACTGCTGGAGCACTTGCGTGATACCGCCGTGTTCGAACTAACGGCACGCAAGCTGGAGCAATCGAAGGCGGACCACCGGGTAAAGGCATCCGCAGACCTGGTGAAGACCTATACCCGACGTGCGGTAGCCGGTGGAATGGCGGCGATCAGTCCCGGCACCGACATCCTGATCCAGGGTTACCTGGGTACGCACATGGTCAAATCGCTGTGTAAACTCTACGAAGTACCGGTACGCGATATTGAACTGCAAAAGTTGTTGACCCTGACACAGAAGCAGGTACGCACGGCGTTACCCCTGCTGCTGGCCGTGGCCGGCAATGCCGCCAAGGCCTTCCCGGGTATTGGTACGCTGGCCGGCGGCCTGATGCATGCCGTCGCCTATGGACTGATCTTCGATGCGCTGGGTCGAGCCGTCACCCGGACCCTGGAGACCCGTGGCGAACTGCGGCCCGCCCCGGCAAGCCTGATGTTCAGGGACAATCTGGTCAACGATGTAGAATCACAGGCCCGCAAGCTGTTGCGGCTGGCACTCGACGTACGCAAGGAACAAAACAAAAATGATTAAGGAGGCCCTGATTTATATATCTGCCGTCATTCCCGCGCAGGCGGGAATCGAGTTTTCGTATGGGGGCAGCCCTCTGGATTCCCGCCTGCGCGGGAATGACATATGGCCATGAACACTGACACCCATCTTGACCAGGCCCGCGACAGCCTGGAACTGCTGTTGCAGGACAAGCGGCTGCCGCCCGAGGCACGCGCGGAGCTTGCGGATGATTTTAGCCAGGTGC